>Ga0081538_10002125_pt1 | contig 19743 bp, 16 predicted proteins | sample TabmetS5T2R1_FD_71022 | JGI IMG/M metagenome (GOLD analysis project Ga0081538, IMG submission 71022) | Tabebuia heterophylla rhizosphere microbial communities from the University of Puerto Rico - S5T2R1 | ecosystem: Host-associated > Plants > Roots > Rhizosphere ...
CGCGAGAGCGTCGATTCCCGCCCTGCCCTCCTGAAGATGTGCGGCCGAAAGCGTGCCCCCGATCGCGACCACGCCCACCACGACGGCGACGATCAACTCCATCGGGAGCCGCTCGAGCCGGTCGCTCGTGGCCCGTATGAAGCTGTCGAACGAACTCACCCACAGCGATGATGGCAGCGTCCGCTCGTGAAGTCGTCCTCCGAGCGGAGATGTCGCCGCTACTCCCGGTGAAGTAGGCGCCCCGCCCCGCGGCCACGAGCCCGTGGCTCGTTTGAGCAGCCACAGAGCCTCCTTCCGGCCGATGACGGACCGTTTCCCCGCCCGGAGCATTTCCGGCGACCCCAACCCGACCGCCGGAGGCAGTAGTCATGGAAACAACCGACCGAACCAACGGGCCGTCCGACGGGCGGCTGGGCCGCATGGCGGCCTTCGCCTATCGACGGCGCAGGCTCGTGGTGGTGAGCTGGATCGTCCTGCTGATCGGGATCATGGCGCTCGCCCCGCGTATCGCCGGCGAGTTCACGGCGGACTATGCCGCTCCCGGCTCGGACTCGAGGGCCGCGCGCGAGCTCGTCGAGCAGCGCTTCGGCGGCTACTCCGGGGAGTCGATCGATGTGGTCTGGGAGGCCGACGCCGGCGCCGAGTCGCCGGAAGTACAGCGCGAGATGGACGACTTCATCTCGCGGGCCGAGCGACTCGAGGGGATTGCTTCGGCGCAGCCGGCCCAGGTGTCGCGCGACGGCTCGATCGCGGTGGAGCGGCTACGGCTTGACCGGCCCGCCTCCGAGGGTCCTACGGAGACGGCCGACCGGGTGCTCGAGATGTCCGACGACGTGAATGAGGGGAGTGGCCTCGAAGTAGCCCTCGGCGGCGGTCCGATCCAGGAGGCCGAGGGGGGCCCCGGGCCGGAGACCGTCGGTCTCGTCGCAGCGGCCGTCGTGCTGCTCGTGGCGTTCGGCTCGCTGGTGGCCGTCGGCTTCCCGATGGCGGTGGCGCTCTTCGGGCTCGGCATCTCGGCGGCGCTGATCACCGTGCTGGCCGCGGTCGTCGACGTGCCCGAGTGGGCCACCGCGCTCGCCGGGCTGATCGGGATCGGCGTGGGCGTCGACTACGCGCTGCTCGTGCTGACGCGCTTCCGCAGCGCAATCGACTCCGGATCCGAGACCGCTGCGGCGGTGGCGGAGGCCGTGACCACGGCCGGGCGCAGCGTGCTCGTGGCGGGCTCGACCGTGATCATCTCGCTGCTCGGCCTGTTCACGCTCGGCCTCGGCTACATGAACGGCGCGGCACTGGCGGCGAGCCTTGCGGTGCTGGTGGTGATGGCGGCCGCGGTCACCCTGCTGCCCGCGATGCTCGGCTTTGCGGGACGGTCGGTGAACCGGTTCCATGTCCCGCTGCTCGGCGGCCGGCGCGGCGCCGTTCAGGGTGGGGCGCTGGCGGCGCGCTGGAGCCGTGCGGTGCAGCACCGGCCGTGGACGGCGATCGCCCTCGGCACGGCGCTTCTGGTCGCGCTCGCGCTGCCCGCCCTCGGACTGCGGCTCGGCTTCCCCGATGCCGGCAACGATCGCGAGGGCCTGTCCACGAGGACGGCGTACGACATGGTCGCCGAGGGCTTCGGCGAGGGCGCCAACGGCCCGCTGACGGTGGTCGCCGAGCTGCCCGGCCCGGATGCTCGGGACGAGCTCGGGCCGGCGGTCCGCGAGCTGCGCAGCCTGCCCGACGTGGCGGCGGTGTCGGCGCCGCAGCTGAACCGCGAGGGTGACGCCGCGCTGCTCGTCGTGACGCCGCGGGGCTCGCCGCAGGACGACTCCACCGAGACGCTCGTGCGCGACCTTCGTGAGCGTGTGCTGCCGTCCGAGCTCGGCAATGCCGGCATTCCGACCTACGTTGGCGGTACGACCGCGCTCGCCGTCGACCAGGGCGACTACGTCGCGGACCGGCTACCGCTGTTCGTGGGCGCGGTCGTCGTGCTCTCGCTGCTGCTCCTGATCGCCGCCTTCCGCGCGCCGCTGATCGCGGCCAAGGCCGGCGTGATGAACCTGCTCTCGGTCGGCGCCGCCTTCGGGGTGATCGCCCTCTTCGCCCAGGGCGGGTTCTTCGGAGAGCTGATCGGAATCGACCAGGAGGTGCCCATACCCCCGTTCATCCCGGTGCTGATGTTCGCGATCCTGTTCGGCCTCTCGATGGACTACGAGGTGTTCCTGCTGTCCCGCGTGCGCGAGGAGTACCTGCGCCTGGGAAGCCCCGCCGATGCCGTGACCGGAGGCCTCCGCCGGACGGCGCGGGTGATCACGGCCGCCGCGGCGATCATGGTCGTGGTGTTCCTGGCCTTCGTGGTCTCGGACGACACGTTCCTGAGGCTGATCGGGGTGGGCATGGCGACCGCGATCCTGGTCGATGCGACCGTCGTGCGGATGGCCCTCGTGCCGGCGATCATGCAGCTACTGGGCCGGGCGAGCTGGTGGATCCCGCGCTGGCTCGATCGGATCGTGCCGCGACTCGACCACGAGCCGGCCGCAGGGCCGGTGGGGCCGGTCATCCGCGAGCAGCCCGCGGAGACGTAGCGCTATGGATCGGGCGCGCGAGCCTAGCCTGTCACCTCCGACAGGCGGCTCGTGCGCCCGTCCACGGCCTTTGTCCGGAGCAGCGCCCGGTCGCCGACCCTCACCGGCCGCCGGTACACGGACCAACGCCTGCCGTCGAGCGAGTATTCGATCGTCATGCCCGGGTTGCGCACGTTCGCCGTCAGCACGCCGCCCTCGATCCGGCCGCCCGGCAGCGGGATGCGGTAGTTCACGCCGACGCCGGGTTGGCCGACCGGCTGATAGTGGGACAGGAGCGGGAACGTGACCTGGCCGAGCGTGTTGACGAACACGTCCCACGCCGCCGGCATCTGCTGCGGCGTCGGAGTGTCGCGGTTCCACGCCCGCTCGGCCACGCCGAGCAGCTTCGGGAACGCCTGGTACTCGCGGATCTCGGGGGACTTGCCGTTTTCGGCCCAGAGCTGGGCCTCGATGCCGAGGATGTTCTCCTTCCCCTTCTCCGTCAGCCGTTCCCAGCTCGGGTCGGGTGTGAACGGGGCGCCCCAGCGGTCATGCGTTGCGTTCGCATAAATGTCGAAGGGCTGGTAGGTGAACGTCTTCTCCTCGTCGACGAAGTTCGCCCAGTAGTAGCCCGGCTCGTCGGGATCCTTGTTGTATGCGAGGTCCATGTACAGGTTCGTCGCGTGGGCCAGGATCACGGGGATGCCGTCGTTGGCGAACTGGTACGCAATCTGCTCCCGGCCCCAGCCCCAGACGTTCTGCCAGGGGAGCGGGACAAACCTGTCGAGCCGCAGGTCGCCGGTGCCCGCGAGGATCACGTCCTCCCAGCCGGCGGTTCGCGGGGCCGCCGTGAGCGCGATCTCGTTCCAGCGGCTGAAGAAGTAGTCCATGAGCTCGTCGTCGGTCTTGCCGGCGGTCTCAGGATTCGCTTGGCAAAGCGGTGAGCCCTGCCAGCGGTTGGGCCCAGGAGCCTCGTCGCCGCCCAGGTTCACCATGGATAGCGGGGCGCCGGCACGGTCGTAGATCGCGCGCACCTCGGTGACCACCTTGTCGAGGAAGCGGTAAGTGCTCTCGATGCACGGATTGGCCAGGTTGTCCGTGTATGACTGGACGCTCCGGTGCTCCGAGGTGTCGTCCGGATCGAGCAGCCGGTACCTGCCCGCCTCGACCGGATCGCTGCCGGCGAGCCGCTCGTAGCGGCGCTCCATCGCCTGGACCGCGGCTCGCGCGTGCGCGGGGAAGTCGAACTCCGGGATCACCTCGATGTGGCGCTCCGCCGCATACGCGAGGATCTCCTCGTAGTCCTCGGTCGTGTAGTAGCCGCTGCCGTCGCCGACGTAGTTGAGCGTCGCCTGCTCGAAGCCCTGGTAGGCGGGGGTGCGGCCGAGGTTCGCCTCGCGCTCGCTGTCCGGCTTGCCGAACACGTTGTCGCCAGGGAGGAGGTCGTTGCCCGAGCCCATCGCCTGGTGCAGCATCTCGTCCTCGTCGAGGTCGAAGCCGCGTCGCGCCCCGTAGGAGGTCAGCTCCGGCAGGCCCGGGATCTCGAGCCGCCACCCCTCGTCGTCCGTCAGGTGGAAGTGCAGCCGGTTCAGTTTGAGGAACGCCATCAGGTCGAGCAGCTTCTTGATCGTCCGCTTGGACTCGAAGTGGCGCGCCACGTCGATGCCCATGCCGCGATAGCCGAACAGCGGTGCGTCCGCGATCGCGGCGCGCCGAATCGAGACGGTGCGACGCGCCTCTCCGCGGCCGGCGGCCTCGTAGGCGGACAGCGGGATCAGCTGCCGCAGGGTCTGGATGCCGTAGAGCACGCCGGCGCGGTCGGCGCCGACGATGCGGATGGCGTTCGTTCCCACGCGCAGCGTGTAGCCCTCGGCGTCCGGCCGGCCGTCGCCGTCCACGTCGAGCTGCGGGTCGCGCCTCAGGCGGATCGTGTTCGAGCCGCCGCTGCGGGAGAGGCTGCGACCGAGCACGTCCGACAGTGCAGACTCGAGGTAGGCCGCCTCCGACCCCAGACCGGCCTCGTGCTCGATGCTGGTGCTTCGGGCGTCGATAGTGAAGCTGCCGGTTCGCTCGCGGGCCTTCAGCGGGCGCGGCAGGATGCGGTCGGCCAGCTCGAGGTCCATCAGCGGCGCGGTGTTCTGCGCGAAGCGGGTGGCCGGCGTCTCCACTGGGCGCTTGTCGCCCTCGAACACGGTCGTCTGCTTCGGATCGCTCGGATCGAGCAGCGCCCGGGCGGGCACCCAGCGGGGCGGACCGCCGTCGAAGGAGATGTGCCAGGCGGCCGGCGCGTCCGTCTTGAGAATCGCCCACAGCTCGATGTCGAGCGTGATCTCGCGCGTCTCGCCGGGACCCAGCGGATCGAAGTCCGCGGTCGGTTCGAGCACGTAGTAGTCGCCGCTCTGGGCCTCGTCGGCCCGGGCGAGCGAGAGGCCCTGCGCCGCAACCTGCGCGCGCCCCGCGTCACCGAGCTCTCCGGGCGGGAGGACCGCCAGCGGCTGACGCACGGAGTTGAAGAACAGCCTCCAGCCGTCCGCCAGCGCGCAGCGCCGGTCGCCGTTGCGCAGTGTGAGCTTCGCTCGGAACCAGGTCGCCGGAGCGATGGAGTGGTCAACCGGCTGGAACGTCACGCGCAGCTCGTCCGCGTTCGGGTGACAGGCCGTCGACGCGGCGGCCGGTGCAGCCGTTCCGGCCGCGACCAGCACCGAGCCGAGCAGCCCGGCGGCGAGCAGTCGAAGGAGGGACGATGGGACCCGCTTCGTCATCTCAAGAGCCTCCCTGAGGGCCGAGGCGAGCGGTGGCCATGGCCCGCTGTCAACGGGTCCACCCGCCAACTGGTCTATACCAGCGCGACCCTACTGGTCTAGTCCAGTTGGCGCAAGCTCGTCAGCTCGGTTGGCGCGTCAGGGTGATGTCCATCCACGGCCGCCAGTTCGAGTCCTCGTCGAGCAGCTCCCAGTGGCCGGTGATGGTGTTGCGGTCGTCGCTGAACGTGCCGCTGAACCGTTCCCTCTTGCTCCGCATCCTCCACACGAGCGCCCCGCCTTCGTCGCCGAGGGTCGCCTCGTACGCTCCCGGCCCGTCGCTTCCGAAGTACTGCGTGACGTAGCACCGGCGGTCAGGGTCGTAGCCGATGATCTCGGCCCCTTCGACCTTCTGGTCCCCCACCTGGGCGTCGACCGAATGCAGCAGCCCGAATCCGCCCGGCAGCCACTCGTATGTGTCCACGGCCTCGATCGTGGTCGGCGCGGTCCCCGGGGCTTCCCTGGTCCGTCCCTCGGTCTTCCATCTGCCGACGAGGACCCCCAGACGCTCGTGCTCGGAACCGGATCCGTCTGCCATCAACAGCCCCTGCGGCAAAGGCTACGCTGGAGGCGATGGATGCCCTCGCCCTGCTCGCCGAGTCGAAGATCCGCACCGCCATGACGGAAGGCAAGTTCGACGGTCTCCCCGGTCGCGGACGGCCGCTGCCCGCCGACGACATGGCGCGGGTGCCGCCGGAGCTGCGCATGGGATTCAAGCTCCTTCGCAACGCCGGCTGCCTGCCCCCCGAGCTCGAGGCGCGCAAGGAGGTGGCCAGGCTCGGCTCGTTGATCGCCGCGACCGGGGACCCGGCGGAGCGCCGGCGGTTGTCCCGTCTGCGCGGCGAGGCAGAGCTGCGCTACCAGCTGCTCGTCGAGCGGCGTTAGCCCGACTCGGCTCAGGGAGCGACCGCCGCAGTCGCCGCTTCCCTCGAGACGAAGTCGCGGAAGCGAACGCGGACGTTCCCGTCCCGAAGGCGCGTGACGTAGACAACGGCCCTCGGGCCATCTCGGCGCTTCGCGGTTTCACCGGGCTGCTCGGGCACCTGGAGCCTGAGCCTCGCCGTGCCGTAGCCGTCGGTGTGCGCGTTGATGTAGGTCACCAGCTCCCAATCGTGCCGGACCGGATTCACGATCCCGCACAGGACCGGACACATCACGGTGCCCGCCTGGTGACCGAGGCCCAGGGTGTGGCCGACCTCGTGGTTGATCGTGGCCTGCTTCTGGCTGCTCGTCAGGGAGTAGGACTGGTTGAGCTGGACGGTCGCGTCGCGAATGTGTCCCAGGGAGTCGATCGAGTTGAGCGTGGCCTGGCCGACCCAGCCGTTGCGGCCGTAGAAGCCGTCGTACATCTCGACCTCGTTCGAGGCGAGACCCCCGGATCGAGTGGCGACTCGCAGGTACGGGCTGAGGCCGAATTGACCCGGCCCGACCACGCCGATCGACCATACGAAGGCGGGGATGTAGCGCTGGCTGTCCCACACCGGGTCGTCGAGGTTGTCGCCGAGGTCGATCTGAGCCGGGTTCGTGGTCGATGCCCAGTGCACGGCGCGACCGCCTATCCACCACACGTGGCTGGCCCCGGCGACGCCCGGGATCGCGACGAAACCGAGCAGCGCCCCAATCGCCGCCACTAGAACGCGGCGTGCCATTGGCGCAGGGTACTCGGACCGCACTCAATAAGTGCTCTCCTCACTACGCGCTTGACAGGCAAGTAATCACTTGCCTATCCTCTGGTGGGTGGACGAGGTGTTCCATGCGCTCGCCGCCCCGGCCAGAAGGGCGATTCTCGACGAGTTGCACGACAGGAATGGCCAGACGCTGTTCGAGCTGTGCTCCCGTCTGACCATGCGGCACGGGCTGGGACTGTCGCGCCAGGCGGTCTCACAGCATCTGGACGTCCTCGAATCGGCGGGCCTCGTGAGCACCAGACGCGATGGCAGATACAAGTTCCACTACCTCGACACCAGTCCGCTGAGAGGGATCGTGGAACGGTGGTCGATTGAACAGTGAAAGGAACAAGGGAATGAGGATCAACGTCACAAGTGTCCTGGTGGACGACCAGGACAAGGCGCTCAAGTTCTATACGGAGACGCTCGGCTTCGTGAAGAAGACCGAGGTCCCGCTTGGGGAGGCCCGCTGGCTGACCGTCGTGTCGCCGGAGGAGCCGGAGGGGACCGAGCTTCTGCTCGAGCCCGACGGCCATCCAGCCGCTGGGCCCTTCAAGCGGGCGCTGGTGGACGACGGGATTCCGTTCACGTCATTTGCCGTCGACGACGCGACCGCGGAGTACGAGCGGCTGCGGGCACTGGGAGTTCGCTTCACCCAGGAGCCGGTCGAGATGGAATCCGTCACGACCGCCGTCCTCGACGACACCTGCGGCAATCTGATTCAGATTGCAAGCCGCGCCTAGCGGCCCAGGGGGCTGATACATTCGCCCGGCGGGTCAGCGAGGAGGAGGGACCGATGCGGGGAAGGACCTGGGCGGCGCTCTCCGCCGTCGCGGCACTGGCCGCGGCGCCGGCGGCGCAGGCGAAGAACGTCGACATCGACGTGCTCTCGAGCCGGCCGGATCAGGTGAGCGGCGGCGACGCCCTCGTGCGCGTCGAGGCGCCCGGGGGGCTGCTGGGGAAGGTGCGCGTGCTGCGGGGCGGGGAGGACGTGACCGACGCGTTCCACCGCCGGAACGGCGGCCTCGTCGGTCTGGTCGAGGGGCTGGAGCCGGGTCGTAACAAACTGGCGGTAACGCGCAGGTCTCGGACCCTCGACCGGCTCACGCTGGTCAACTATCCGACCACGGGCCCGATGTTCTCCGGGCCTCATCAGGCGCCCTTCGTCTGCAAGACGATCCAGGCGGGCCTCGGGGAGCCGCTGGTGGACAACCAGGACGGGCAAGGCTTCCGCGTGCTCGGCCCCGACGGCGGCACGGCGGGGTGGAGCCGCAACTGCTCCGCCGAAAGCAGGGTGGACTACCTGTACCGCTCGACCGACGGCGAGTTCAAGCCGCTCCCGGCCGGCGGCGAGCGCCCGGCGGACCTCGCACAGACGACCCTGCTCGACGGACGCACGGTCGACTACGTCGTCCGCCGCGAGCGCGGCACGATCAACCGCTTCATCTACTCGTTCGCGATGCTGGCGCCGATCGGCGAGGACCCGGCCGGTGAGCCCGACACGTCGCTCTGGAACCGCCGGCTCGTCTACACCTTCGACGGCGGGGTCGCGATCGGCCACAACCAGGGCACGCCCGGCGGCAGCGCCCTGTACGACATCGGCCTGCGCCGGGGCTACGCGATCGTCCACTCGAGTGGGACGCGCACGAGCACCCACTACAACCTCGAACTCGGCGGCGAGACCGCGCTGATGACCAAGGAGGAGTTCGTCGAGCGCTACGGGGTGCCGCTGTACACGGTCGGTGTCGGCGGGTCCGGCGGTGGCATCCAGCAGTACGTCTACGGGCAGAACCACCGGGGCCTGCTCGACGCCGGCATCCCGCAGTACTCGTATCCCGACATGGTCACGCAGACGATCCACATCGGCGACTGCGAGCTGCTCGAGTACTACATGGACGTCACGGACGCCGCGAACCCGAAGTGGCAGAACTGGGACAACCGCGAGTGGCTCGAGGGGCTGAACGCGAGCGCCACCCTTCCGAACGAGTACCGCGACGATGCGCCCGGCACCACCGAGTGCGTCGACGGCTGGCGCGGCCTCACGCCGCTGGCTCTCAATCCGCTCTTCCACCCCGCCGTGGTAGGCGCCGGGCTGGAACGGATGGACCAGACCGTGATGAACGCGACCCACTGGACGCACTGGGAGGACCTGAAGAACGTCTACGGCGTCGGCCCGAGCGGCTACGCGCGCCAGACCTGGGACAACGTCGGCGTGCAGTACGGGCTGCGGGCCCTGACCGAGGGGCACATCACGCCGCAGGAGTTCCTCGATCTGAACGCGCGGGTAGGGAGCTGGAAGGACCCGCAGGACACGGTCCAGGAGGGCCGGCCGTTCTTCCCGGTGGGCGACTTCGATCCCTGGAGCTCGCGCAACATGCGGCTCAGTCCGGACGGCGGGGCCACGCCGGCGCCCCGCCGCGAGGGCGACCTCGCGGCGATGCACGCCGCCTACCGGCGAGGCCTCTACTTCGACGGCGACATCGACATCCCGCTGATCGACTGGCGGCACTACCTCGAGGAAGAGCTCGACATGCACAACAGCCACCAGTCGTTCGCCTCGCGGCGGCGCATGCTCGACAAGGACGGCAAGGCCTCGAACCAGGTCATCTGGTTCACGGACGCCCGCCCGGCGCGCGCGTTCGATCAGACGCCACAGGCGTTTGAGGTGATCGACGAGTGGATGGCGAACATCCGCCGGCATCCGAAGCGGGGCGTGGCCGGGAACAAGCCCAGGCTCGCGACCGATCGCTGCTTCACGACCGAGGGCGAGGAGATCGCTCGCGGCCCGCGCGTCTGGGAGGGCATCCTCGACGACAGCGGGGACGGTGCGTGCACCGCGAGGTTCCCGCTCCACTCGACCTCCCGGATCGTGGCCGGCGGTCCGCTGCGAGGCGGCGTGTACAAATGCGAGCTGCAGTCGGTCGAGAGAGCCGTGAGGCGCGGGATCTACGCCGACTGGACGCCGTCCGCGGCCGAGCTGGCACGGCTTAGGGAGATCTTCCCGACCGGGGTCTGCGACTACCCGCGGGGCGACGCCGGGCGGCCCTGAGTGCCCGGCCCCTCGGGCGCGCCCGCGACGCTGTCCTGGAAGCGCTGGTAGCGCCGGGTGTGGCGCTCATAGCGTTTCGTCGCCCGCGCGAGCTTGCGGCCGCTCGGCTCGTATAGCCGCTGCGCCCAGAACGACTCGGGTTTGGCGAGTCGAATCGCGCCGACCAGCCCGACGACTGGAAACAGCACGCCGGTCACGCCCATCACGATCTTTCCCTTCAGCACGGCGACCGCCGCAATCGCAATGGCTGCGAGCGTGTACAGGATGATGGGGACCGCGCCGTCGTCGGTCGAGAACGGTAGGAAGCCCATCAGGAGCAGACCGCCGAGCAGGGCGGCGATCACCACCGCGTCAACCGAGCGCCGTCCCTCCTCGGCCCAGTAGACGTCCTCGAGGTGCAGCCACAGCGCATACTCGTCCAGCGTCAGGCCCGCCCCGATGCCGAAGCCCGCGGCGAGGATCTCGAGCCAGGGGCTGGGCGGCTGGAGCGCCAGCGCGAAGCCGGTGGCCAACAGCAGCACGATGCCGAACACCAGGTGGTGAACGTGGAGCCCGCCCTCGGTCTTGATGCTGCCCGGCCACCAGGGCACCTTCGGGCTGCGCATGAGCCGGGCGCTCGTGCGGATGAACAGGAACGAGAGCAGCATCGAGCCGAGCAGAATCAGCCCGGCGCGCGCAGCTTCCTCACTGAGGAAGCTCTCTCCCTCGAACTCGAGGATGACCTCACTGAGCCAGATATGGTCACCCTAGCCGGGTTAGAGTGCTCCAGGCAACCTTTGGATTCGCATGGCTAGCCCGCCGGATCCCCGATGCTGAGCCGCATGTCCGACAGCGCGAGGGGCGTCACCAGCATGGTGCTGGTGGTCCTCGGAGCGGTGCTTCTGTTCACCGGGACCATCGCCTTCTACGCGCGCGAGCAGGTGATCGACCAGGACGCCTTCGCCGACCGCGCTCTCGAGGCTCTCGATGACGACGGGCTGCGCAGCGTGGTCGGCCGGCAGATAGTCGTGAACGCCATCGAACGAGGCTCGACCGACCTGGTGGCCGCCCGGCCGCTGCTCGAGTCGGTGGTCGAGGCGGTCATGCAGACCGAGCCCTTCCGGCGCGTGTTCCGCGCGGCGGCAATCGAAACGAACCGCGTCTTCTTCGTCCGCGAGAGGAGCAATGCCCTCTTCGACCTGGGCGACGCCGCCCAGGTCGTCCAGTTCGCCGCGCGTTCGGTCTCACCGAAGGTCGCGAGGCAGATTCCCCGGGATCTCCAGCCACAGCTGCTGACGCTGCGCCGCCGCGAGTTCGCTGGAGGCACCCTGACCGCGGCCGACGCCATCCGGCCGCTCGGCATAGTGCTGCCGCTGCTCGCCCTGCTCACGTTTGCGGCGGCCATAGTGGTGTCGCCTGATCGCCGCCTCGGCGTGTTGCGGGTCGGCGTGGCCACCGGCGTCGCCGGTGCCGTGCTCGCGGCCGCCCTCTTGGTACTCCGAGCACGCGTGCTCTCCGGTGTGATCGGCGAGGACGAGGTGACCGACGAGGAGGTTCGCGATGCGGTGGCGGCACTGCTCGACGCCTACCTCGGCGACCTCGTCGGCTGGGCAATGCTGCTCGCGCTGCTCGGGCTGGTCGTGGGCGCGGCGGCGGCGGCGCTCGATCCCGAGGACGTGGAGGACCCCCTTCGCCGGCTGCGCGAACGGCTGGTTCGGCGTCCTCGAACCACCGTCGGGCGCGCCGCGCGGGGGGTGGCGGCGCTCGCGCTCGGCATCCTCGTGGTGCTCAACCCGACGCTGGCGGTCCAGCTCATCGCGATCGGCGTCGGCACGCTGCTCGTGTTCTTCGGCTCGACCGAGGTGCTCGTGCTGCTCCAGCGTCCGGGCCAGAGGGCCGCCGAGGGCGAGCGCACACGCAGGCGGGCCCTCGCGGTCGGTGGCGCGGCTGGCGCGGTGGTGGTGGGGGCCGCCGTGGCGCTGGTGCTGGTGGTCACGGGCGGTGGCGCCGATCCTCGCGCCGCCGAGCAAGTGGCTTACAGGGGCAAATGCAACGGCTCCTTCGGGCTTTGCGAGGTCCGCCTGAACGAGGCCGTATTCGCCGGCACTCACAACTCGTTCTCCGCCGCGGACAGCCCGGGCTGGTTCATCGCGAACCAGAAGCGCACGATGGGCCGCCAGCTCGAGGACGGGATCCGGCTCTTCCTGATCGATGCCCATTGGGGTGTGAGCGCCGGCGAGGGCAACGTGCGCACCGACTTTCGTTCCGAGGGCCGGGATCGAAACAAGGTCGCCAAGGCCATGCCGCCGGACGTGCTGAAGGCAGCGGAGCGCCTCGCCGGGCGACTGGGCGCGGGCGACGCGACGGGCGAGCGCGACGTGTGGCTATGTCACACCGTCTGCGAGCTCGGAGCCACCCGGATGGTGGACTCATTGAAAGAGATGCGCGAGTTCCTCGACCAGAACCGCGGCGAGGTGATCATCCTGTTCATCGAGCCCTACGTCGCGCCGGCGGACATCGCCAAGGTGTTCGAGGAGTCGGGGCTCGACCGCTATGTCGTGACGCTCGCCCGCGACGAGCCCCTGCCCACGCTCGGTCAGCTCGTCCGTCGCAACCGGCGCGTGGTCGTGCTCGCGGAGAAGGACGCCGACGGGACCGTCCCCTGGTACCTGGACGGGTTCTCGTTCGTTCAGGACACGCCGCTCGGCGCCACGAAGGTCAAGCAGCTGCGCTGCCAAAGGGAGCGCGGGGACGCGGACAGCCCGCTCGCCATGATCAACCAGTGGGCCGATGTCTTCCCGCCGCGGCGGGAGGCGAACGTACCGTTCCAGCGGCGGCGCGAGATCATCGATCGCGCCCACCGCTGCGCTCGCGAGCTGGGCGTGACTGTGAACCTGATCCCGGTGGACCACTACGACCTCGGCGACCTGATCCCCGCGGTGGACGAACTGAACGGGGAGCGCATCCAGGCAGTGCGCCGCGAGCAGGCGGCGGCCCGGGGCGGTTGAGGCTAAGGTCGCGTACCTCATGCCGAGTGGCCCACAATGGTGAAGCGCGCCGCGGCGCTCGCAGCCGGGGGTGCGGGCTTTGCCTACTACCACGCGCAGGTGCCGACCTCGCAGCTCTACGGGGCGACGATCTGCCGGAACCGGGACGCGCGCGGACTGATCGCGCTCACCTACGACGACGGGCCCAACCCGCGCTACACCGAATCGATGTTGTCGACGCTGGAGCGGCATGACGCGCACGCCACGTTCTTCCTGATCGGCAAGTGGGCCGAGCGCGAACCGGCCCTTGCACGTGAAGTTCAGGCGGCCGGCCACGCCATCGGGAACCACACGTTCACCCACCCGACGCTCGCGCTGTGCAGCGGTGATCGCGTGCAGGAGGAGCTGCGCCGCTGCCGAGCGGCCGTCGAGGACGCCGGTGTGACCTTCTCGGGGGTTGACGGCGCTGCGCTGATGCGGCCGCCCTGGGGACGCCGGCGTCCCGGCACCCTGCGGGCGATTCGCGCCGCCGGCTACGTGCCGGTGATCTGGTCCGTGACGGGCTGGGACTGGCGAGAGCGCGAGACCGCCGAGTCCATCTCCGCCCGCTGCAGCAGCAAGGCGCGGGACGGCGACGTGATTCTCCTCCACGACGGCGTGCACACCGAGCCGGCGGGCGACCGTGCCGCGTCCGTGGGCGCCACCGGCGAGATCCTGAAACGTCTCAGCGCGGAGGGCTACCGCTTCGTCACGGTGCCGGAGCTGGTGGCCGCCGGGTCTGCCGCGGCCTGATGCACTCGTCGCGAGAGCTGCGCAGCTCGTCCTTCCGGATCACGCTGGGCGGCCGAGAGGTCTCGCTCACCGAGCTCTTCGACGGCTTCGACGACCGCGACCGGCTCGGCGTCGTGGTGCGGAGCCCGTGCGGGGCGGTGGGCGCCAGCGCCCTGATCACGGCGACGGTCACCGCCTTCTACGACATCCAGCGCAGCCGCGGCACCGATTTCTTCATCTACCCGGACTACTACCTCTTCCACGTCGGCGAGCCGCTGGGCGACCACTCGATGCTGGACGTCTGGCCGGGACACAAGGAGGTCGTCGTGGAGGACGACCCGGAGCGCATCCTCGAGGCGGTGAACGACCGCGGGATCACGAGGCTCGTGGTCGACGAGGGCGAGCCAGGTGAACCCGCGTTCGAGCGCGAGACGCTCGCCAGCGCGCGCGAGCGGATCGCGACGTGTCTCCTGTACTCGCCCTCCGCCCGGGTGCGCGACGCCGACGTGAGGATCGAGAGCAACCCGGTGACCGAGCACTACGTCGATGCCGTGCTCGACCCGGAGGCACACCTCGACGAGCTGCGCGCCGGCGACGAGCCCACCGGCGCCTACGCGGAGGCGATCGCGGCCCGCGCCGGGGAGGTCGAGCCGGGCGTGCGAGGCCGGATCAGGGAGGGGCGAGCAGCGCTGATCGAGAACGGCGCGCCCGTGGAGACCTACCGCCAAGTCGGCCTCGGCGACGCGCTGGCGCGGCTGGCGGCGCGCTAGCACGAATGGATTCGCAGGCCGTCGCGGGTCTGATCGGAGTGGTTCTCGGCGCCGTTCTGGGCACGTGCGGCACGTGGTGGGTTTCGACCCGGCTCGAGCGACGCCGAGAAGAGCGGCGCCTGGGCGGCGTCATCGGCCTCTTGGCGGCGGAGTTGACGAACAACCGAGACCGGATAGCGACCCACCGCGGTCAGGTTTCGCGTGGGGGCTGGGACGGCTTGCTGACCCTCGGCGACTGGGATGCCAACAAGGCTGCGTTTTCCCAGCTCATGCGCAACGAGCCGCTATGGGAGAAGGTGGTCAAGACCTACGGCGCCATCTATGAAGCCATAAGCGGCAGGCAGGAACCGCCCACCCCGGAGGAGCTCGACGAAGTCACCGCACAGCTCTTCGCCGCCCGGAACGCGCTGCTTCGGATAGCCCCGGGCGAAGAGCGGCGCTAGTCGCGGTCCAGCGACTCCGCAAGCAGCGTCGAGACGTCCACGACGCGCAGCTCGTCGCCGCGCTGGCGCACGCCGTCGTCGAGCATCACCGTGCAGAAGGGGCAGGCGACGGCGAGAGTGTCCGCGCCCGTCTCGGCCGCCTGGCGGGCGCGCTCCTCGTTGATCTTGCCGCCGCGCTCCTCCATCCACATGTGGGCGCCGCCGGCGCCGCAGCAGAAGGTCCGCTTGCCGCTGCGCTCCATCTCGATCGGCTCGCCCACCGCGGCGACCAGCTCGCGCGGGTCGCCCACGACGTCGTTATGGCGGGCCAGGTAGCACGAGTCGTGGTAGGTGATCGTCCGCTCGTTGCCGTCCGGCCGCAGGCGGCCCTCGCGGACCAGCTCCGCGAGCAGCTCGGTGTGGTGCACCACCTCGTAGCTGCCCCCGAAGTCCGGGTACTCGTTGGCGAGCGTGTTGAAGCAGTGCGGGCAGCTCGCCACGATCTTCGTCACGCCGGCCTCGTTCAAGGTGCCGACGTTCTGCTCGGCGTACGCCTGGAAGAGGTACTCGTTGCCCATGCGGCGGGCCGGGTCGCCGTTGCAGGACTCGCGCGGCCCGAGAATCGCGAAATCCACCCCGGCGGCCTTCAGCAGCTTGGCGGTCGACTCCGCGGCGGTGCGTGCGCGCTCGTCGAAGGACGCCGCGCAGCCGACCCAGTAGAGCACCTCGGGCGCCGGGTCGCCCGGTTCGAGCACCCGAACGCCGAGGCGCTCGGCCCAGTCGCCGCGCTCGGTCTGCGGCTTGCCCCAGGGGTTGGAGGCGCGCTCGACATCGCGCAGCATCTGCTCGGCCTCGCCGGGGAAGCGCGACTCCACCATCACGAGGTGGCGGCGCAGGTCGATGATGTGGTCCACGTGCTCGATCGACACCGGGCACTCGCGCACGCATGCGCCGCAGGTCACGCAGTCCCAGACCACGTTGTCGGTGACCGCGCCCGGCACGAGCGCCTGTGGTTCGAACTCCCCGTCGGCGCCGCGGATCAGCTTCGGCCCCTCCTCGAAGACTTGATCTCGCAGGGCCATGATCAGCAGCTTCGGCGACAGCTCCTTGTCCGTGTTCCAGGCGGGGCAGACGTCCTGGCAGCGCCCGCACTCGGTGCACGAGAAGGTGTCCATCGTCTGCTTCCAGGTGAGGTCGGGCACGGTGCCGGCCCCGAAGCGCATCTCCTCCTCGGGCACGTCGAAGCGAAGCGGCTCGAGTCGGCCGCCGGGGCTGGTGTGGCCGAAGAAGACGTTCACCGCCGCGGTCACGATGTGGAGGTGCTTGGAGTGCGGGAGGTACGCCAGGAAGGTGAGGATGATCAGGACGTGAGCCCAGACGAAGACGCGCTCCAGCACCTCGGTGGCAGAGTTGTCGCCGAACAGGCCGGAGAGCGCGTCGGAAACGGGCGACCAGCCGGCCGGCCATTCGTTCAGGCCGAGCGCAATCCGAGTGGCGTGCCAGAGCAGCAGCGTCGTGACGATCCCCGCGATCAGGGCCAGGATGAGGTCGGCCTCGCCGAGGTGGCTGCCCTCGAAGCGGGCTGGTCGCTGGAGCTTGCGGATGGCCACGGCCGTGATCAACCCGATCAGCACGAGCACCGCGAAGATGTCCACCAGCAGCGCGAACCAGCCCTGGTGGCCCAGCCACGGCAGCGTGGCGTCGCGGTCCACCGCGCCGATCATCGCGATCAGGATCGTCGGGAAGAGGACCAGGAAGCCCCAGAAGATGAGCGCGTGCATCAGGCCGGGACCGAGACGCTGGAGAAGCTTGCGCTGCCCCAGGACAATCGTGGCCTCGTTACGGATTCGCTGCGGCAGGTCGCCGGACCGCTCGCTCGGCTTGCCGAGCCGGACGAGGTCGACCAGGAGCTTGGCGCGGCGCGCGAACAGGGTGCCGCTCACGGCGAGGGCCAGCGCGAGCGCGATCGCTCCGACCAGGACGTCTATGGCCCTCGCGCCTTCCTCAGCTCGGCGGTGACGGCGGGGATGATCTCGGTCAGGTCCCCGATCACCGCGTAGTCAGCGCTCGCCAGGATCGGCGCCTCGGCGTCGCTGTTGATCGCAAGGATCTTCTTGGCCCCCTTGCAACCCGCTATGTGCTGCGTGGCGCCGCTGATGCCGCAGGCGATGTATAGGTCGGGCGAGACCTTTGTTCCAGTCTGGCCGACCTGATCGGTGTGCGGGCGCCAGCCGGCGCTCGTCACCACTCGCGAGCAGCCGACCGCGGCGCCCAACAGCTCCGCGAGCTCCTCGAGCATCCCGAACCCCTCCGCCGAGCCCACCCCGCGGCCGCCGCTCACCACCACCTTGGCCTCCGCGAGCGAGACGCCCGTGGTGACCGTGCCCACGTGCTCCGCTACCTGGACCATCAGATCCGCCTCGCTGAGCGTGGGCGTGAAAGTCTCGATCTCCGGCGCGCCGGCCCCGTCGACGGCCGCCGCCGCGACCATGTGCGGGGCGACCGAGAGCAGGATGGGGGCGCCGTGAACGCGCGCCTCCTCGAGGAGGCTGCCTCCCCAGCGCCCCCGGGTGACCGTGAGCGGCGGGCCGCCGCCGACCTCGGTGCAGTTCGCTGCGAACGGCAGCTCCTTGCGCGCGGCCACGTGGGCCAGCACCTCGTTGCCGCGGTTTGTGCCGGCGGCCACGACGGCGCTCGGCTCGAGGCGGTCCACGAGCTCGATCACGCCCTGCGCCCATGCTGCCGGCGCGTAGGCGGCGAGGCGCTCGTCCTCGGCAACTTGGGCGCTCGCCACCCCGTGCGCGCCGAGCTGAGCGGCGGCCTCGCGGCCGCCGGGGCCCACGAGCAGAGCTTGGAGCGGCTCGCCGGCGGCGAGGCCGCGGGCGAGCGCGAGCGCTTGGAGCGACAGCTCGTCGACCTGGCCGTCCTGGTGCTCTACGAGTGTCAGCACCATTCGAGCGGTCTCTCCCCGGCCGCCGTTGCGCGGGCCACGCTGCGGGGGTGGCTCGTTGTGAAGTCGGCCGCGGGCCGCGTCAGTCGCCGCCGTCCTGCTGTGCACTCCCCCTGCCGGTGCAAGACAGGACAGCGCCCTGAATGCGCTGCGAGGGACACCCTCCTTACCCAGCCCAAGCGCGGCCGGCAGCGCCAACCGCCCGGCGAGAGACAGCGCGCGGCCACGCTACGCCACCCCCAAATCGCGCATCACCTCAACCACCGCCGGCGCCGCGCCCGGCCCCTCGCCCAGGATCTCCGCCTGCTTGCCCTGGCCCGGCGGCACCACCAGCCGCACCATCTCGAGCCGCGGTTCGGGCCGCTCGGGCGTGCTCGTCTCGACCGGCTTCTGCCTGGCGCGCAGCTTCGCCGGCACCGACGGGTAGCGCGGCAGGTTGATTCCCTCCAGCACCGTCACGACCGCGGGCAGCGGCACCAGGTAGACGTCGCGGCCGCCGGGCACCTCCTGCTCGCAGCGCGCCCGCCCGTCCTCGACCGAGAGGCCCTTGAGCCCGGTGACGACCGGCCGGCCGAGCGCATGCGCCACTCGGATGCCCACCTGGAAGTTGCCGGAGTCCGCCGACTCGTTGCCGAAGATGATCAGGTCGAAGTCGGCGCCGTTCGCGCGCTCCGCCTCGATCGTCGCGAGGATCGCACCCGCCGTCGCCTGCGGATCCCATTCCTCGCCGTCGGTGGCCAGCAGGATGCCGCGGTCGGCGCCGGCCGCGAGCGAATCGCGCACCTGTTCCTCGGCCTCGGCGGGGCCCAGCGTCAGCACCGCGACCTCGCCGCCGTGCTTCTCCACGATCTGCACTGCCTGCTCCACCCCGCACTCCTCGTGAGGGCTGATCGTGAAGCCGAGGTGGCGCGTCTCGAGTGCCCGCTCGTCGGCCGTCAGCACCATGCGCCCGCCGGTGAGGGGGACGCGCTTGACGCAGACGAGGATCCTCATGACCTGACTCTCGTATTGTCGGGGTCGAACAGTGGCGTGGAGTCGTTCGTCTCAACGGTCACCGGGTAGCGCTCGCCCATGTACTCCACCACGAGGTGCTCGCCGACGTTAGCCCGCTCGGGCGGCAGGTAGGAGAGCAGAATGTGCTTGCCCAGCGAGGGGCCCGCGCCCGCGCTCGTGACGAACGAGCGGCGGCCCTCGCGGTCGGTCAGGGGAGCGCCCTCGCGGGTCAGGATCGGCTCGCCGCCGAGCATGTAGCGCTTCTGCCCGTTCCTCGAGTTGTGGTCGTCGACCGTGAGCGTGCACAGCACCGCCGCCGGCTCCTCCTCGCGCTGGCGCACATGCGCCTCCTTGCCCACGAAATCCTGCTCCTTCACCTTGCCCCAGGCCATGCCGGCCTCGACCACGTCGTACTCGCCGTCGAGCTCGAAGCCGAACGCGCGGTAGCACTTCTCGAGTCGGCCGGTGGTGGCGTACACGCCGATCCCCGCGGGCACGATCCCGTGCGGCTCGCCCGCCTCCGAGACGATGTCCCACAGCTTGGCGCCCTGCTCGATCGGAACGTAGAGCTCCCAGCCCAGGTCCCCCACGTACGAGATGCGCGACGCCAGCGTGCGCAGCGAGTCGACCTCGATGGTTCGGCAGGAGGCGAACGGGAAGCCCTCGTGCGAGACGTCGTCATTCGTGATGCGCTCGAGGACGTCGCGCGACCGCGGCCCCCAGAGGCCGAGCGTGCACCAGCTCGAGGTCACGTCGAAGATCTGTGCGCTGCCGTCGTCCGCCAGGTGGTCGCTGAACCACTTGAGGTCGG
>Ga0081538_10002126_pt1 | contig 19742 bp, 14 predicted proteins | sample TabmetS5T2R1_FD_71022 | JGI IMG/M metagenome (GOLD analysis project Ga0081538, IMG submission 71022) | Tabebuia heterophylla rhizosphere microbial communities from the University of Puerto Rico - S5T2R1 | ecosystem: Host-associated > Plants > Roots > Rhizosphere ...
CGGATGACGATGCGGCCGCCCGTGGGCATGGCGTCGACCGCGTTGAGGAGCAGGCTGGTGACCACCTCGCGGATCTCGGCGGCGCGTCCGGGCACGCGCGGCAGCGGGGCGGCATCGTAGATCACCTCGACGCGGGCGCCCCGGATCTGGGCCTCGTGCTCCCAGCGTGGCCGCGTGAGCTGTATGCCCTCGCCGATCACCGCGTCGAGATCCACCGCGCCCACCACTTCGTCCCGGTCGGTGCGGCCGAAGGCCTGGATGCGGCGCACCGTCTCCGCGGCGTCCACCGCGGAGCGCTCGATGGTCTTGAGGCTCGCCACCATGTCCTCGGGGGGCTTCTTCATGAGCAGGAGCTGGGTCCGCCCGAGCACGACGGCCATGAGGTTGTTGAGGTGATGCGCCGCCCCCGCGGCCAGCTCACCCACCGCGCGGAGGGTGGCGCCGCGCACCAGCGTCTCCTGGGCGGCCTTGAGGTCGTCGAGGGTGTGGCGCAGGTCGGAGACCAGCCGGGCATTGTCCATGGCGATGGCGGCCTGGCGCGACAGCGCGGTCAGCAGCCGGATCTCGCGCTCGTCCGGCTGATGCGCCTCGTCCCAGTAGATGCCGACCGCGCCGAGCGCCACTTCGCGGCTCACCACCGGCACCGCGAGCACCGCGCGGTAGCCGAAGCGCCGGGCCATCTCGGTGAGGGTCACCTTCTGCTGCTCCTGGAGCGAGTCGTACCCGGGGGGCGGGCTCACGAACACGTCCGCGCTCATGACGGGCGCGCGGCGGGCCACGCATTCCCCCACCGCGCCCTGTCCCACGCGCACGAGGTAGCCCTTCTCCACGCTCATGCCCCGCACGGCGCGAGCCAGCAGATGACCGGCCGCCTGATCCATCTCGAACACCACCGCGCGCTGCGCGCCCGTCACCTTGGTCGCGCTGTCGGCGATGGCGTCCAGCACCTCCTGCACGTCGAGCGTCGAAGCCAGCGTCTCGCCGACGGCGGACAGCGTCTGCACCTCGGCGGCGCGCTGCGCCGACTCCTCGTACTGCCGCGCGCGGTCGACCGCGAGGGCGATCTGGGCGCCCATGGTCATGGCGAGACCCTGATCGCCCGCGCTCCACACCCGCTGCGTCCGCGTCTCGTCGAGAGACAGCGTGCCGATCACGCGATCCCCCGACACCAGCGGCACCACCAGGATGGAGCGAAGGCCGAAGGCCTCCACCCACTCCGGGGCCACGAACGACGACATCGACACGTCGTCGATCACCACCGGCCGCCGCGAGCGCACCGCCTCGGAGTCGGCGGCGATGGTCTGCACACCCGTCTGCGCCAGCGCCTTGAACCGCGCCCACAGCTCGGGATCGGTGTGCCCGTCGGCGAACTGGGCCATCACGGGCTGGAGCTTGCCGCCCTGGATGAGGTTGATGGTGCACCGCTCGGCGCCGAGGGCGTGCGCGGCCTGGCGGGCGACCGCGCGAAGCAGCGCCTTGAGCTCGAGCGTGCTCGCGCCCACCTGCGCGAGCTCGAGGAGCGCGGTGGTGCGCCGGGCGCCCCGACGCTCACCCTCCACGCCGCGTGCGCTCCCGATGGCGAGCGCGGCCTGCTGCGCCATGCCGGTGATGACCGCCTCGTCCTTGTCGGTGAACGCCGCGGTGCCGCGGTTGTACGCCCAGAGGATCGCCGTCACCTTCCCGTCGCGGTCGAGGATGGGCGCCCCCACCATGGCGCGCGTGCCCTCGGCGCGCGCCCACTCGTCGAGGGGCGCGGAGTGCGGGAAGCTGGGATCGGTGAGGTAGTCCTCGGTGCGCGCGGGCTGGCGCGTGGCGGAGATCCGGGCGGCGAGGCCGTCGCTCGCGCCCACGCGGGAGCCGGGAATCTCCGACACCCGCGAGCCGTGCGTCACCACCGTGAGGCCGTCCTGGCCGGTGCCCTCGGCGAGGGAGCAGAACGCGCCGTCGGCGCGTAGAAGCTGCCGCGTCTCGCGCACCACCGCGTGCAGCGCGGTGGCGAGGTCCGGCGACGAGAGGGTCTCGGACGTCACTCGCTGGAAGGCCTGGATCTCGGCGAGGCGATCGAGGGCCTCGGCGTAGAGGCCCGCATTCCGCACCGCGGTGGCGGCGGGCGCGGCCACGGCGGCGGCGAGCTTGACTTCCTCGGGCGAGAACTCGCGCCGCGTGCGCGTCATGCACGCGATGATGCCGATGGGGCTCGTGTCGAGGAGGATGGGCACGGCGAGGACGGAGCACACGCCCTCCGCCTCGAACCACGTGCGGTTCTTCAGGCGGGGATCGGCGAGGACGTCGGGGACCACCAGCGGCTTCTGGCTCTCGAGCACGTGGCCGGCGAGCCCCTCGCCGAGGCGGAAGCGCTGCTGGAACTCCACGTGCTTGCCGGAGGTGCCGGTTTCCGCGCGGAGCGTGAGCGTGCCGGAGCGCTCGCCGCCGAGCCAGATGCGGACGATGTCCACGCCGAGACGGGTCTGCGCCACGTCGGCGAGGCGCTCCAGCACCTCGCCGAGGTCGAGGGTGGACGCCACGAGCCAGCTCGATTCGGCGAATACCTCGAGCTCGCGCGACGCCGACGGATCATAGGCGCTGTTTGACGACATTCGACGCTCGGCTCCGGCCATTCTCGCGGGGGACATGGTCTCGGGCGGCACACTCCGGCCGCGCCGCCAATGTAATCGGTTGTTTCCACTATAGACCGGACCTCTTCGAGATCTTTGCCCTATGTGGCGTTCACGAGCGCTTGACCACCTCCGGAGCCCGCCGTACCATTCACACGCAGATTCTGCGCGGGAGCTCGGCGGACAACCGGGCTGAGAGGGCGGCAATCGGGCCGCCGACCGCCATCAACCTGACCTGGGTAATGCCAGCGTAGGGAGGCCGCATGAAGACTTACCTTTCTGGACGCGACGCCACACTCCGGGTGCCCGTGCGGGAGCTGACCCTCACGAACGGCGAGCGCATCCGCCTCTACGACACCTCGGGGCCCTACACCGACCCCGACTACACGGTGGACCTGAAGCAGGGCCTCCCGCCCCTCCGGCAGGGCTGGATTCTGGGGCGCGGCGACGTCGAACCCGGCGCGGGCGGGCGCTGGGGCCTCCGGGGGCGCCCCGGCCGCCGGGTGACGCAGATGCACTACGCTCGACAGGGCACCATCACGCCGGAGATGGAGTTCGTGGCGCTGCGCGAGGGCGTGGAGCCGGCGCTGGTCCGCGACGAGGTCGCGCGCGGGCGGGCCATCATCCCCGCCAACATCAATCACCCGGAGACGGAGCCGATGATCATCGGTCGCCGCTTCCTGGTGAAGATCAACGCCAATATCGGGAACTCCGCCGTGGCCTCCTCGATCGAAGAGGAGGTGGACAAGATGACGTGGGCGACCCGCTGGGGCGCCGACACCATCATGGACCTCTCCACGGGCAAGAACATCCACGAGACCCGCGAGTGGATCCTGCGCAACTCGCCCGTCCCCATCGGCACCGTGCCCATCTATCAGGCGCTCGAGAAGGTCGGCGGCAAGGCCGAGGATCTCACCTGGGAGGTGTACCGCGACACGCTGATCGAGCAGGCCGAGCAGGGAGTGGACTACTTCACCATCCACGCCGGCGTGCTCCTGCGCTACGTGCCCCTCACCGCGAACCGCGTGACCGGGATCGTGTCGCGCGGCGGGAGCATCATGGCGAAGTGGTGCCTCGCCCATCACGAGGAGAGCTTCCTCTACACGCGCTTCCGCGAGATCTGCGAGATCATGGCCGCCTATGACGTGGCGTTCTCGCTGGGCGACGGCTTGCGCCCCGGCTGCCAGGCCGACGCCAACGACGCGGCGCAGTTCGCGGAGCTGGACACGCTCGGGGAGCTCACGACGATCGCGTGGGAGCATGACTGCCAGGTGATGATCGAGGGGCCGGGCCACGTGCCCATGCACCTCATCAAGGAGAACATGGACCGGCAGCTCACCACGTGCCACGAGGCCCCGTTCTACACGCTGGGTCCCCTCACCACCGACGTGGCCCCGGGCTACGACCACATCACCTCCGCCATCGGCGCCGCCATGATCGGCTGGTTCGGCACCGCCATGCTCTGCTACGTGACGCCCAAGGAGCATCTCGGGCTGCCCGACAAGCAGGACGTGAAGGACGGCGTGATCGCCTACAAGATCGCCGCGCACGCCGCCGACATCGCCAAGGGCCACCCGGGGGCGCGGGCCTGGGACGACGCCCTCTCCCGCGCGCGCTTCGAGTTCCGCTGGGAGGACCAGTTCAATCTCTCGCTGGACCCCGACACCGCGCGGAAGTTCCATGACGAGACGCTGCCCGCCCAGGGGGCGAAGCTCGCCCACTTCTGCTCCATGTGCGGGCCGCACTTCTGCTCGATGAAGATCACCCAGGACGTGCGCGATTTCGCCGCCCGGCAGGGCGACGCCGCGGTGGCTCAGGGCCTGCGGGACAAGGCGGCGGAGTTCAAGCGCGGCGGCGGCGAGCTCTACGTCCGCCCGTCGTCCTGAGTCGGGCGCCGACCGTCGATGGACTTCGCCGACTCCCCCGCGGAGGCCGCGTTTCGCGCCGAGCTGCGGGCATGGCTCGGGACGCACCTCCCCGACCATCGGCGCCGCTATCCGCCGTCGGACGACGAGCTGACGCTACACCCCGACAAGTCGTTCGACGCGTGCCGGGCCTGGCACCGGCGCATGCACGCGGGCGGCTGGGTGGGCCTCCGCTGGCCGCGAGAGTACGGCGGCCGGGGCGCGTCGCTGGTGGAGCAGCTCATCTTCGCCGAGGAGCTGATCGCGGCGGGCGCGCCGCCGGGCGTCAACACCATCGGCCTCGGCATGGTGGCCCCCGCCCTCATGGTGCACGGCACGCCGGAGCAGAAGGCCCGCCGGCTCCAGCCCATCCTCGCCGCCGACGAGATCTGGTGCCAGGGCTTCTCCGAGCCCAATGCCGGCAGCGACCTCGCCAACGTGTCCACCCGCGCGGTGCTCGACGGGGACCACTTCGTCGTCACCGGCCAGAAGGTGTGGACGTCCAACGCCCACCGCTCCGACTACTGCATCCTCCTCGCGCGCAGCGATCCCGGCTCCACGCGGCACAAGGGGCTCTCGTGCCTCCTGGTCGACATGCGCACGCCCGGCATCACCATCCGGCCCCTGCGCCAGCTCACCGGCGACTCCGAGTTCAACGAGGTGTTCTTCGACGGCGCCCGCGTGCCCGCGCCGGCCCTGGTGGGCACCCTGCACCGGGGCTGGGACGTGGCGGTGACCATCCTCATGTACGAGCGCCAGTCGCTCGGCGGCATGGTCAATCTGCACCTCTTCATCGACCGGGTGCTCGCCCTCGCGCGGCGGCAGGGCGCGACCGATCCGGTTCTTCGCCAGCGCCTCGCCGACCTCGTCATCGCGGGCCGCGCGCTGCGCTTGACCAATCTCCGCTACGTGACGCGCGAGCTGGCGGGCACTCCGGTGGGCGCGGAAGGCTCGGTGCTCAAGCTGACGTTCACCGACGCCTACAAGCAGATGGCGGAGGTCGCCGCCTCGATCCTGGGCCCCTACGCCCAGCTCTGGGGCGGCAACGGCTGGGCCCCCGAGGACGGCCGCTGGGCCTTCCAGACCCTCTTCGCCCACCGCTTCGGCATCGCCGGCGGCACCGACCAGATCCAGAAGAACATCATCGGCGACCGGCTGCTCGGCCTTCCCCGCTAGGCGGCATCCGGATCGATGCCGTGCTCCTTCAGCTTCTTCCGCAGCGTGTTGCGGTTGATGCCGAGCAGCTGGGCGGCCCGGACCTGGTTGCCCTTCGTCTCGCGCATCACCGCGCGGAGCAGAGGCTTCTCGACCAGGCCCACCATCAGCGCGTGGAGATTGGCGGAGGCGTGCCCGCGCATCCCCCGCACGCACTCCTGCATCTTGCGCTCGATGATCTCTTCCAGCGTGGCGTCGGCAGCCACGCCCGCTGCGGCGGACACGGGTCCGATCGGCAAGTGCTCGGGGAGCACCACCCCCGAGCCCGCCATGACCATGGCGCGCTGGACGACGTTCTCCAGCTCGCGCACGTTCCCCGGCCAGTCGTAGCCGACCAGCCGGTCCATGGCCTCCGGGGCGATGATGCGCTCGCCGAGGGCGTCCGCGTACTTGGCGAGAAAGTGATCGGCCAGGAGCGGGATGTCGCCCCGGCGCTCGCGAAGGGCGGGCAGCGAGAGCGACACGACGTTCAGGCGGTAGAAGAGATCCTCCCGGAAGCGCCCGTCCTTCATCATCGCCTCGAGGTCGCGATGGGTCGCGGCGAGCACCCGCACGTCCATGCGGATGAGCTCGTGGCCGCCCACCCGCTCGAAGGCCCGCTCCTGCAGCGCGCGCAAGAGCTTCACCTGGAGCTCGGGCGGCATGTCGCCGATCTCGTCGAAGAAGACGCTGCCGCCGTGGGCCAGCTCGAGCTTGCCGAGCCGGCGCTCCTTGGCGTCGGTGAAGGCGCCCTTCTCGTGGCCGAACAGCTCGGACTCGAGCAGCGTGGCCGGAATGGCCGCCGCGGAGATGCCCACGAAGGGCCGCCCCGCCCGCCGGCTGTAGTGATGGAGGGCGCGCGCCACCACCTCCTTGCCCGTGCCGGACTCGCCGCGGAGGAGCACGCTGACGTCGCTGGCCGCGATGCGCCCGATGGTCTTGTACACCTCCTGCATGGTGGGGTGCCGGCCGACCAGGGCGCCGAACTCCCAGACCTCCCGGAGCCCGCTCCGGAGTGAGGCCACCTCCTGGCTGAGCCGCCGCGCGGAGAGCGCGCGCTCGGCGAGCAGCAAGGCCTCGTCGAGATCGAACGGCTTGGTGAGGTAGTCGTAGGCGCCCTGCTGCATGGCCGCCACCGCCGTCTCCATCGTGCCGTGGGCGGTCATGATGACGACGACGGCGTCCGGCCGCTGGCTCCGGATCTGCCCGAGCAGGGTGAGGCCGTCCACCCCCGGCATGCGGACGTCCAGCAGCACGAGGTCGTAGGCGTGGGCCTCCGCCTCGCGGAGGGCTGCCGTCCCGTCCTTCACCGCGGTCACCGTGTAGCCGGCGCCGCGGAAGCCCTTCTCCAGCACCCAGCGGAGGCCGTCCTCGTCGTCGGCGATCAGGATATGGCCGTGAGACACGCTCACCTCGCGATGGGCACGAAGCACGTCACGGTGGTGCCGCGCCCGCCCTCGCTCCCGATCTGGATGGCGCCGCGGTGCTCTTCGAGAATGCGGTGGCAGAGGGCCAGCCCGAGCCCGAGTCCGCGCTCCTTGGTGGTGAAGAACGGCGTGAAGAGCTTGGCGCGCGCGGCTTCCGGAATGCCCTCGCCCTCGTCCACCACCTGCACCTCGGCCATGCTCCGCTGGCCGCCGCCGAGATCCACCTTGGCGAAGAGCGGGTTCAGGCTGAGCCGGGTGACGAGGGTGAGGCGGCCGCCCCGGGGCATGGCCTCGATCGCGTTCCGCACGAGGTTGTGGATGACCTGGAGCATCCGGTCCTCGTCGGCGAGGATGGGCGGCAGGCTCGGGTCATAGCGCCGGTGGATCTGCACGCCGCAGTCAGCCGCCATTTGTTCAGAAAGAAGGGCCACGCGCTCGAGCAGCTGGTGGACGTTGAGCGGCACCGGCCGCAGCGTCACCGGCCGACCCAGATCGAGCAGCATCTCGATGATGCGGTTGACGCGGCCGACCTCGGTGAGGAGCACGTCGGTGTACTCGCCCCAGCGCGCCTCGTCGCCCAGCTCGCGCTTGAGCAGCTGCACCGCGCCCCGGATCGCGCCCAGCGGATTGCGGATCTCGTGGGCGAGCCCCACCGCCACCCGCCCCACCGCGGCCAGCGTCTCGCCGCGGCGCACCTCGGCCTCGAGCTGGTGCAAGCGGGTGATGTCGCGGATCACCGCGACCGCGGCATCGACCGCCCCGCCGCGGCCGGCCAGGGGGGCGGTCATCACGCTCACGTGCACGGGGCGCCCGTCCGCGCTCTCCACGGTGGCCTCGGACTCGGAGCGGCTCTCGCCGGTGGCCAGGGTGTCGGTGAGATGCCGCACCAGCGAGGTCTCGGGCGGGAAGACTTCCTTCAGCGTCCGGCCCGTCACCCGGCGGGCCGAGCGCCCCAGCAGGGCCTCGGCGGCGGGATTCCACAGGACGATGCGCAGCTCCGCGTCCACGCCCACCACCGCGTCGGGCAGCCCGGCGACCAGGGCCTCGGCGTCGAGCCGGGTCATCGGCCCCTCACGCCAGCGCCAGATCGGGAATCGCGTTCATGGTCAGCGGCGCGCGCTCGCCCGCGACGAGCCGGTCGTGCCCGGCGGCGGCGATCATCGCCGCATTGTCGGTGCAGAGCTGCCGCGAGGGCACGTGGAGCTCCCAGCCGCGCTCCCCGCACTCGGCCTGGAACGCCGTGCGCAGGACGCCGTTGGCGGCCACCCCGCCGGTGAGGAGGATGCGGCGCACGCCGAGCTGAAGCGCCGCGCGCGCGGTCTTGCGCACGAGCATCTTCACCACGGTGGCCTGGAAGGAGGCGGCCACGTCCGCGACCTGCCCCTCCCCGAGCGGGCGCTGCCGCTTCACGTGCAGCGACACCGCCGTCTTGATCCCGCTGAAGGAGAAGTCCGACGCCCCGTCGCTCATCTGCGCCGTGGGGAGCGCGATGGCGCGCGGATCGCCCGCCCGCGCGGTGCGCTCGATGATGGGCCCGCCCGGATAGCCCAGCCCCAGGAGCTTCGCCACCTTGTCGAAGGCCTCGCCGGCGGCGTCGTCCCGCGTCTGGCCGATGCGCTCGTACTGCCGCGGGGCGCGCGCCAGATACAGCGCGGTATGTCCGCCGGAGACCACCAACGCGAGAAACGGGTAGGCGGGCGGTCGCTCCTCGAGGAACGCGGCGTAGATGTGCCCCTCGAGGTGGTTCACGCCGACCAGCGGGAGCCGGTGCACGTAGGCGATGGACTTCGCCACCGAGCACCCGATGAGGAGCGAGCCCACGAGGCCGGGGCCCTGGGTCACGGCGACGCCCTCGATGTCGTCGAGGCGGGCGCCGGCCTGCCCCAGCGCCCCGCGCACCACGGGCAGGATGTCCTCCAGATGCCGCCGCGAGGCCAGCTCGGGCACGACGCCGCCATACGGGCCATGCACCTTGTCCTGCGAGGCCACCACCTGCCCCACGATGCGCCGGCCGCCATCGAGGACGGCGGCGGCCGTCTCGTCGCAGGACGTCTCGATCCCGAGCACCAGCATCCTGTCCCCTTCGTCGCTCGAGCTTACCGCGTGAGCTGCGATACCGGCACGAGGCGGATGCCCGCGGCTTCCCACCGGCTCACGTACTCTTTCAACAGGCGGAGGGTCAGCGGATGCCCGTGCGCCAGCACGATGGCCTCCCCGCGCTCCGCCGCCGCGCGCTGGGCCTCCTCCAGCCGGGCGCGCTCCCCGGCCTCGCCCGCGGCGGCATCCACCACGACTTGCCGTCGACCCGCCCGCAGGCCGAGCCTCCGCGCCTCGTCGAACGCCACCGAGTGATTGCTCGTGAGGGCGTCCACGAAGAGGAGCCGGCGCTCCGCGAGCGGCTCCAGCGCCGCGCGCATCCGTGCCCGATCCTCGGTCATCCGCGAGCCCATGTGATTGGTGACGCCGATCACGGTGGGGAGCGCGTCCAGGTGCCGGACCACCCGGCGCGAGAGCTCGGGCGGCGCCATCGCCATCATGAGCGCCCCCGGCCCCGGGTCCAGCTCGGGGTAACGGTACGGCTCCATCGGAAGGTCCAGGAGCACCTCGAGTCCGACCCGGCGAGCCTCCGCGGCGATCCACCCCGACAGCGGCATGTCCGGCAGCACGCCCACGGCGAGCGGTCGGCCCAGCTCACGCACGAGGTCGAAGACGTCGCGGCGGCTCCCCAGATCATCGACGATGACTGCGATGCGGGGCGCGCCGCTGGGCACGGGCGGGGCCGGCGGCAGCGCCGGCGGCTTCGGAGCGGGCCGCGCCTCGGCGGCCGGCCGACCGGGAGTCCAGAAGAGGCTCGACAACCCCCCTCGTCGAGCCTGCCACTGGTCGAGCGCGACGACCGCAACCAGCAGCACGGCGATGATGCCGGCCAGAGCCTTCCACACTCCGGCCGGCATCCGCGCCCGGTCCTAGCGAGCTTGGGCTTGCGACCCCGCCGGCGCCGGCCGCGTCCGGTCCAGGATGCGCATCGCCTTCAGCAGATCGAGGCCGCGCTGGAGCTGGGGATCACGCTTGAGCTCGTCCGCGGGCTTGGTCTCCACCGACGGCCCCGGCTTCGGCGCGGGCGTGGTGGCCCCGCTGCCGCCCTCCGGCGCGGGCGTCGCCGCCACCGTGGTCTTCGGGCCCTCGACGATGATGTCGGGGGTAATGCCCTTGCCGTGGATCGTGCGGCCCTTGGGCGTGTAGTACTTCGCGGTGGTCAACCGAAGCCCCGACCCGTCGGACAACGGAATGATCGTCTGCACCGAGCCCTTGCCGAAGCTCTGGGTGCCGATCACGATGGCCCGGCCCCAGTCCTGGAGGGCGCCGGCCACGATCTCGGAGGCGGACGCGCTGCCCTGGTTGACCAGCACCACGATGGGGAAGTCGGTGTACACGCGGCGGCCGTTGGCCTGGAAGCGCATGTTCTGGTTCCGCACCCGGCCCTCGGTGTAGACGATCAGCTTGCCGGAGTCGAGGAACTTCTCGGACACGTCCACCGCGGAGGTGAGCAGGCCGCCCGGATTGTTGCGGAGGTCGAGAACCAGGCCCTGGATCTTGCCGTTCTTGGCGAACTTGTCCAGCGCGGCCTCGAGGTCCGAGGCCGTCTGCTCCTGGAACTGCCGGAGGCGGATGTACTCGATGCCGGGCTCGAGCTCCTGCGACTTCACCGACTGCACGCGGATCTGCTCGCGCGTGATGTCGAAGTCCTTCGGCTCCGCCCAGCCCTCGCGCACGATGCTGATGGTGATCTTCGAGCCGGGCTTGCCGCGCATGCGCTTCACCGCATCGGTGAGCTGCATGTCCTTGGTCGAGATGCCCTCGATCTTCACGATGCGGTCGCCGGGCTGGATGCCGGCCCGATAGGCGGGCGTGCCCTCGATGGGCGCGACCACGGTGAGGATGTCGTCGCGGAGGGTGATCTCGATGCCGAGCCCCCCGAAGCTCCCGGAGGTCTCCACCTGCATCTCGCGATACATCTCCGGATCGAGGAAGGACGAGTGCGGGTCCAGGCCGCGCAGCGTGCCCTTGATGGCGTTGTAGATGACGTCCTTGGGCGGAACGTCGTCCACGTACTGGCTCTGGACGATGGAGAGGACCTCGGTGAAGAGCCGGAGGTTCTCGTACGTGGCCGAGGAGTCCGGGCTCTTGCTCGCCACCCCGCCGCCCAGCGACAGGGTCAGCACGAGCAGCAGGGCCGACACCAGCGCCACCTTCTTCACATTGCGCATCGAGCTCATCTCGCGCTCCTCACTACCCTCTGGGTCTTAGCCATTGGGCCGGATCCTGAGGCTTGCCCTGGTGTCGCACCTCGAAGTAGAGGCGCGGCCCCTGCAGCGAGCCGGTATCGCCCACCGTGCCGATGCTCTGTCCCTGCTTCACGTCATCGCCCTCGCTCACCCGGATGTCCGCCGCATGCGCGTAGAGCGTGTAGTACTCGCCCCCGTGATCCACGATGATCAGGTTGCCGTAACCCCGGAACCACCCCGTATAGACCACATGGCCGGGGTAGACGGCCTTGATCTCCGTCCCCTCGGCCACCTCGATGTCGATTCCGTTCCGGAACGTCTTCGTGCCGAACCGGGGATGCACTTGCGCGCCGTACTCCCCGACCACCTTGCCGTCGGCCGGCCAGGCCAGCCGCCCCCGCACCGAGGCCAGCCCCCCCGCGCCGGTATCGCCGGGCGCCGGCCGCACCGGCGCCGACGAGGGCGGCCGCACCGTCGCGCGCCGCTGCTTCGCCTGCAGATCCCGGATGAATGCCTCGAGCCGGCGGGTGGCGTCCGACAGCTCGCCCACCATGCGCTCGTGCGTGGCGCGCTCGTCGCGAACCTTGGCGAGCAGCGCCCGTCGCTTCGCCGCTTCCCGATCCGCCTCGGCCCGTTCTTCCTCGGCCTGACTGCGGAGCGAGGCCAGCTCGACGCGACGAGCCTCGATCCGCACTTTTCGGTCAGCCAAGCCCTCTGAAGTACTACGATACTCTCGAATGGCCCGGGCGTCCACCGTCGCCAGCGTCGTCAGGTGGCGGAGGCGTATCGCCTGATCGACGGGGTCGTCCCCCGACAGGACCAGCGGCAGCACGCCGCCCTGGGCTTGCAGCTTGTAGAGCAGGCGCAGCCGCCGCCCGAGCGCCTCCTCCTGTCCGGTCCGCTGCACCTCCAGCCGCCCGATCTCGCCCTGCAGCCCGTGGACGTCGGACTGGGCCTTCTTCACCCGGACGTCCAGCACTCCCACCTGGCGGCGCTTGTCGGCGATGCGCTTCTCGGTGTCCTCGAGCTCCGCCAGGATCGACGCCTCGCGCTTCTTGGCCTGGGCAACCTTGGCCCGCTCCTCGTTCAGCCGGCGCTGCTTCTCCTTCAACGTGCGCTCGCTCTCGTTGAGCTCGGCGGCCTCGCGCTTGGCCTGCGCGGCGGCGGAGCCCGCCACGAGACCGACTAGGAGCAGCGCCAGCAGGGGGCGGACGGTCATGCGTAGGCCCGCCCCTTGGCGAGCAGGCCGCCGAGCGCGCCCAGGAGAGCGCCCCCGGTCAGGAGCAGGACCATCTGGGGCGGCGAGAGAAAGACCGCTCGCTGCAGTCCGAGCGTCAGCGTCAGGAGGGGCTCCACCCGGGGCGCCACCACGGTGTGGGCGGCGATCAGGGCGACCAGCGCCACCGCCGCGCCCAGCAGTCCCTGCGCCATGCCCTGCAGCAAAACCGGCAGGCGGATCACCACCTCGGTCGCGCCCACCAGGCGCATGATCTCCATCTCGTCGCGTCGCGCGTGCAGCACCAGTGTGGTCGCGGTGGTCACGGTGAGGATGGCGGCCAGCGCCAGCACCGCGCCCACGCCGAGCCCGGTGAGCTCGAAGAGCCGCTGCCACTGGGCGAGGCTCTCCACCCATTCCGCGCCCCCCTGCACCTCGTCTACTTCGGGAAGCGCGGCGAGGCGCTGGGAGAGGCCCCGCGTCCCATCGGGCGTGGCGGCCGCGGGCGTGGGCGTGACCTCGATGGAGGCGGGCAGGGGATTGCGCGGAAGCTGATCCACCACGCTCGCCTGCGTCCCCAGCGAGCGCTTGAGCACGCTCAGCGCCTCGGCACGCGACACGAACCGCACGCGCTGCACGCCCTCCAGCGCCTGGACGCGGGCCACGAAGTCGTCCACGGCGGCCGGGCGGGGCTCCTCCCGGAGATAGGCCACCACCCGGACCCGCTCGCGCCATTGCGACACCGCCTGGTCCAGGTTGACGGAGAGCAGCCAGAAGCAGCCGAGCGCGGCCAGGGAGAGCGTGATCAGGAGGATGGCGGAGAGGCCCACGCGCCCGGCGCGCCGCAGGTCGCGCGCCGCCTCGCTGGCGAGGAAGGTGAACATCGATTTCATCCACCATATTCAACATGCCTCTCGGCATGTTGACCGTGGGCCATGACGGTCGCGGCAACCCGCGGGGTCTGGCTCAACCCTCATCCTTGACGAGGCGGCCTTCCCGGAGCCAGAGGGTGCGGCGCCTGAGGACGGCGGCGAGGGCGGCCTGGTGGGTGGCGAGCAGCACGGTGGTGCCCTGCTGCCAGATGTCGCGGATCACCTCGAGGATCTCCCCGGCCATCTCCTCGTCGAGATTGCCCGTGGGCTCGTCGGCCAGGAGCAGGAGCGGCGATTTGGCGATCGCGCGGGCCAGCGACGCGCGCTGCGCCTCGCCCTGGGAGAGCTGTGTGGGATAGGCCTGGGCGCGCGCCGAGAGGCCCACCGCCTTCAGCGCCGCGAAGGCCCGCGGGGTGATCTCCCGGCGCGGCGTCCCGATCACGCGCAGGACGAAGGCGATGTTCTCGAAGACGGTGCGGCCGCCGAGCAGCTTGGCGTCCTGGAAGACGATGCCGATGGAGCGCCGGAGCTTCGGGATGCGCCGGCGGCGGAGGGCGGGCACGTCGAAGCCGGCGACCTCGATGTCACCCTCGCTGGGCACCTCGTCGCGGTAGAGGAGGCGAAGCAGCGTGGTCTTGCCGGCCCCGCTCGGGCCATGCAGGACGGCGAACTCGCCCTTCTCGACCGTGAACGACACGTCGCTGAGCGCCGTGTGTCGGGCGGGGCCGCCCCCGAAGGTCTTGCCCACATGGTGAAGGCTGATCATCGCCTGCCCTGCATTCTACTTAACCCATTAAACTTTCGGAAGTTTCTCCCCGAGAAGCCGGTTCACCAGAGCCGGATTCGCCTTGCCCTGCGTGGACTTCATGACCTGTCCGACCAGGAAGCCCAGCGCCGCCTTCTTGCCGCCCCGCCAATCATCCACGACCTTGGGATGCTGGGCCAGGACCTGGTCCACCACCCCGGCCAGGGCGCCCTCGTCGGCCACCTGCGTGAGGCCCTCCCGGCCGACGATGGTGGCCGCGTCCTCGCCCGAGCGGTACATCTTCTCGAACACTTCCTTGGCGATCTTGCCGCTGATGGTGCCGTCGTCGATCAGCGTGAGGAGCCCGGCCAGCCGGGAGGCCGTGATGGGGCAAGCCGCCACCGCCGCATCGTCGTCCCCGGGCAGCTCCCGCAGCAGCTCGTTCAGCACCCAGTTGGCCACCACCTTCGGCTTGCCCGCTTCCCGGGCCGCCGCCTCGAAGTAGTCGGCCAGCCCGCGCCCCTGGCAGAGCAGCTCGGCCTCGTAGGGAGTGAGGCCGTAGGCGGCGACGAAGCGGGCGCGCTTGGCCGCGGGCAGCTCGGGCAGACCGGCGCGGATCTGCTCGACCGTCGCCGCCTCCAGGTCCAGCGGTGGGAGGTCCGGCTCGGGGAAGTAGCGATAGTCGTGGGCGAACTCCTTGGAGCGCATCGCGACGGTCCGCCCCCGGTCGGGGTCCCAGAGACGGGTCTCCTGCACCAGCCGCTCCCCGGCGTCCAGCGCCTGGGCCTGACGCTTCACCTCGTACGCGAGCGCGTGCTCGACGTGGCGGAAGGAGTTGAGGTTCTTGATCTCGACCTTGGTGCCCAGAACCTCGGCGCCCGCTATCCGAAGGGATATGTTGGCGTCGCAGCGGAGCGAGCCCTCCTCCATGTTGCCGTCGCAGACGCCGAGGTAGACCACGATGGCCCGGAGGGCGCGGAGATAGGCACCCGCCTCCTCCGGGGAGCGGAGGTCGGGCTTGGACACGATCTCCATGAGCGGCACGCCGGCGCGGTTGTAGTCCACCTGGCTGGCGCGCGCGGTGGCGAGCTCGCCCTCGTGCACGAGCTTGCCCACGTCCTCCTCCAGGTGGAGGCGCTGCACCCCGATCCCCCGCGCTCCGTTCGCGCCCGGCAGCTCGAGCGTGCCGTGCTCGGCCAGCGGCTCCTCGTACTGGCTGATCTGGTAGTTCTTCGGCATGTCCGGGTAGTAGTAGTGCTTCCGCGCGAAGCGATTCTGCAGATTGATGCGGCAGCCGAGGGCGAGCGCGGTGCGGATGCCGAACTCGATCGCGCGGCGGTTGATCACGGGCAGGCTACCGGGATTGCCCTGGCACACGGGGCAGGTCTGGGTGTTGGGGGCGGCGCCGAAGGCGGTCGCGCAGCCGCAGAACATCTTGGTGCGGGTGCGGAGCTGCGCGTGCACCTCGAGGCCGATGACCGTCTCGTACGGGCTCATGGGAGCACCGGCTTGCGCGTGTACCAGTCCGTGGCCTGCTCGTAGGCGTGGGCCACGCGGAGCACGGTGGCCTCGTCGTAGGCCTTGCCGATGACCTGGAGGCCGATGGGCAGCCCGGCCAGCGTGAAGCCGCCGGGCAGGGAGACGCCCGGCACGCCGGCCAGGCTGGCCGGGATGGTGAACACGTCGTTGAGATACATCTGGAGCGGATCTTCCTTCTCGCCGACCTTGAAGGCCACGCTCGGGGTGGTGGGCGCCACGATGGCGTCCACGCGCTCGAACGCCTGGCGGAAGTCGCGCGCCACCAGGGTGCGGACGCGGAGCGCTTGTCCGTAGTAGGCGTCGTAGTAGCCCGCCGACAGCGCGTAGGTGCCCAGCATGATGCGGCGCTTGACCTCTCGGCCGAAGCCGGCGGCTCTCGTGCGGCTCTCCATCTCCACGATGTCGCGCGCGCCCGGCACCCGCAGCCCGTATCGCACGCCGTCGTAGCGGGCCAGGTTGGAGGAGGCCTCGGCCGGCCCGATCAGGTAATAGGCGGCGAGGCCGTACTCGGTGTGCGGGAGCGACACCTCCTCGGTCTTGGCGCCGAGGCCGCGCAGCACGTCCACCGCCGCCCGCACCGCGCGCTCGACCTCGGGGTCCATCCCGTCGATGAAGTACTCGCGCGGGATCCCGAGGCGAAGGCCCTGCACGCCGCCCTTCAGCCCGCCGCGGTAGTCGGAGACCGGCACCTCGGCGGACGTCGAGTCCTGGGGATCGTGGCCGGCGATGACCCGCAGCACATGGGCGGCGTCCGCCACCGTCTTGGTGAAGGGGCCGACCTGATCCAGGGAGGACGCGAAGGCCACCAGGCCGTAGCGCGACACCCGGCCGTAGGTGGGCTTGAGCCCCACGTTGCCGCAAAACGCCGCGGGCTGTCGGATGGACCCGCCGGTATCGGTGCCGAGGGTCGCCGCCGCCATGTCCGCGCTCACCGCCGCCGCCGACCCACCCGAGGATCCGCCGGGCACGCGGCCGAGATCCCAGGGGTTCCGCGTGGTGAAGAACGCGGAGTTCTCCGTGGAGGAGCCCATGGCGAACTCGTCCATGTTGAGCTTGCCCAGGAGCACCGCCCCCGCCGCGCGCAGGCGCTCGTAGACGGTGGCGTCATAGGGCGGCACGAAGCGCTCGAGGATGCGCGAGCCGCAGGCGGTGGTGATGCCGCGCGTGCACAGCACGTCCTTGAGGGCGATGGGAATGCCGTCGAGCGGCCCGCGCGGCGCGCCCGCGCGGAACCGCGCGTCGGCCTCCGCCGCCTGCGCCAGGGCGGTGTCGCGCGTCACCGTCATGAAGGCCCGCACCTTGGGGTCGAGGGCCGCGATGCGGTCGAGATAGGCCTCGGCGGCCGCGCTCGGGGTGGCCGAGCCGTCGCGGAAGCGGGCGCCGAGGGCCTCGATGGTGAGGGCGGCGAGCACGCTACTCCTCGATGATCCGCGGCACGCGGAAGAAGTCCCCCGCGCGATCCGGGGCATTGGCGAGCATGTCGTCGCGAGAGGCGGACGGACGCGGCTCGTCGTCGCGCAGGACGTTGTGGAGCGGCACCGCGTGGGACGTGGGCTCCACGCCGGCGGTATCGAGGGAGCGGAGCTTGTCCATGTAGGTGAGGATGGCGTCCATCTCCACCCGCATGCGCTCGAGCTCGGCCTCGGAGAGCTCGAGGCGGGCCAGCCGGGCCACGTGCTGCACGTCCTCACGGGAGATCTTGGGCGTCGCCATCGCGCTCAGAGCTCCTCGAGGTGCGCGTACTGGAGCGACAGGCGCTTGCGGCCCACGCTGGCGAAGTGCACGGTGGCGATCACGTCCTCGCCCTCCCGCTGGATGCCCACCAGGAGGCCCTCGCCCCACCGCGCGTGGCGCAGCCGCGCGCCCACCTGGAACGGCAGGCTCTCGTCGATCTCGTCGGCCCGGGGCGGGGGCGGCGCGCTGGGCATGCGGGGCGCGCTCGCGCGCCCGTTGAGGAGCGCCACCTCTTCCTCGGGGATCTCGAGGAGGAAGCGGGAGGGCTCACCCACCCCGTAGCCCTGGATGCGCCGGTGCAGCGCGTAGGAGAGGAAGAGACGCAGCCGCGCGCGCGTGAGCCCCACGTAGCAGAGGCGCCGCTCCTCCTCCAGCTCGTCGCGCTCGTTCATGGACCGGGAATGGGGGAACACGCCTTCCTCGAGCCCGGTGAGGAACACCACGGGAAACTCGAGCCCCTTGGCGGAGTGCAGCGTCATGAGCGTCACGCCCGCGTGCTCGCGGTCCAGCTCGTCGGTGTCGGCGACCAGCGAGATGGAGTCGAGGAAGGCGGGCAGGTCGGCGGGGCCGCCCTCCGCCTCGCGGGTGATGACGAACTCCTCCGACGCGGCCACCAGCTCTTCGAGGTTCTCCAGCCGCGCGTCGGCCTCGGCGGTGCGCTCGGCCTTGAGGGCGTCGCGGTAGCCGGAGGCGGCCAGCACCTCGTCGATGAGGGCGGGCAACGTCGAGGCGGCCACCCGCTCGGTGAGGCGGTCGATCAGCCGCGCGACGTCCTCGAGCGCCCGGCGGGGCTTGGTGCCGATCTCGGGGGGCAGCTCGGCGCAGGCCTCCAGCAGCCCCACGCCCCGGCGGCGCGCCACCGTGTCGAGATGCTCGAGGCTGGTCTTCCCCACCCCACGCGCGGGCGCGGCGATGGCTCGCCGGAAGGCGACGTCGTCACGGCGATTGACGAGCAGGCGGAGATAGGCGAGCACGTCCTTGATCTCCCGGCGCTCGTAGAAGCGGACGCCGCCCACGATCATGTACGGGATGCTGGCGCGGCGGAGCGCGTCCTCGAGCACGCGGGACTGGGCGTTGGTGCGGTAGAACACCGCCAGGTCCCGATAGTCCACGCCCTCGTCGTGGAGCGTGCGGATGCCGCGGGCCACGAAGGCGGCCTCCTCGCTCTCGTCCCAGGCCCGGTACACCTGGGCCCGCTCGCCCTCGGCGTTCTCCGTCCAGAGGCGCTTGTCCTTCCGGGCGGTGTTGTTCCGGATCACCGCGTCGGCCATGCGGAGGATCTGCTTGGTCGAGCGGTAGTTCTGCTCGAGGGGCACCACCCGGCAGTCGGGGAAGTCCTTCTCGAAGTCGAGGATGTTCCGGAGGTCGGCCCCGCGCCAGCGGTACACGGACTGGTCGGGATCGCCCACCACGCAGAGGTTCCGGTGCTCCGCGGTGAGGAGCGACACCATCCGGTACTGGGCGCGGTTGGTGTCCTGGTACTCGTCCACCAGCACGTACTTCCAGAGCCCACGGTAGCGATCCAGGGTGGCGGCCGAGGTCTCGAAGAGCCGCACCACCAGCAGCAGGAGGTCGTCGAAGTCCACCGCGCCCGCCGCGCGGAGCCGCGTCTCGTAGATGCGGTAGATGGAAGCCACCCGCTCTTCCCGAGGAGTCCGGGCGAGCCGCTCCGCCTCTTCCACGGACATCATCTGGTTCTTGGCGTGGCTGATCCGGTGCACCGCCGAGGCCGGCGTCATCTCGCGCTCGTCCATGTCCAGCTCGCGCATCGCCTCGCGCACGAGGGTGAGCCGGTCGTCCTCGTCGTAGATCACGAACGTGGCCGGCAGCCCCAGGCGGGGGGCGTGCTCGCGCAGGATGCGGACGCACACCGAGTGGAACGTCGCGATGAGCGGCGGCCGGATGCCGAGCGGGAGGACGAGATCCTCCACCCGGTGCCGCATCTCCTCCGCCGCCTTGTTGGTGAACGTCACCGCGAGCACGTTCCGCGACGGCACGCCCTCGACGGCGAGGAGGTAGGCCACGCGGTGCGCGATCACGCGGGTCTTGCCGCTCCCCGCGCCCGCCAGGACGAGCAGCGGACCCTGGGTGATGGTCACCGCTTCCCGCTGCGCGTCATTGAGTGGAGCGAGGATGGCGTCACGAACGGCAGAGGGCACCGACATGGGCTTTTACGATAGCACAGCGCCGCAGGACCGGGTCGCGCCCGG
>Ga0081538_10002127_pt1 | contig 19733 bp, 13 predicted proteins | sample TabmetS5T2R1_FD_71022 | JGI IMG/M metagenome (GOLD analysis project Ga0081538, IMG submission 71022) | Tabebuia heterophylla rhizosphere microbial communities from the University of Puerto Rico - S5T2R1 | ecosystem: Host-associated > Plants > Roots > Rhizosphere ...
CCCCCTCGTGTTTCAACCATTCGATGATTTTGCCTTTTTCCATGGTATGCCCAAGACTGGGCATACCGAATGTGATGGCCATGGCGCCTCTCCCTCTACCCGACGAGTTCCCGCACCGCCGCCACCAGGTGCTCGGCTTTGGGGACCACGAGCTTTTCTAGTTCGGGGCTAAAGGGCATCGGCACATTGGCTGAAGCCACGCGTTTGACGGGTGCATCGAGGGCATCAAAGCACTCCTCAGCGATCAGTGAGGCAATTTCAGCACTCGCACCGCCGCGTTTGACCTCTTCGTCCGAGACGATGACCCGGTTGGTCTTGTGCACGGAGGCAAAAATCGTCTCTTTGTCGAGTGGTACGAGAGTGCGCAGATCAATCACCTCTACATCAATGCCCCCTGACGCCAGCGTCTCCGCCGCCTCCAGGGCTTTCCCGACCATGGGACCTGTGGCTACGATGGTCACATCCTGGCCGGCGCGCTTGATGTCAGCCTGGCCAAAGGGAATGGCATAGTCACTCTCGGGCACCTCGCCTTCGTTTGTATAGAGGCGCTTGTACTCAATAAAGAGCACCGGATCTCTGCCGCGCAAGGCAGTCTTCATCAGCCCTTTGGCATCATAGGGCGTCGAGGGCACCACCACCTGTAAGCCTGGGACGTGCATAAACCAGGCTTCCAGGCTCTGCGAATGCTGCGCCGCGATCAGACGCGCCGTGCCCGAGGGCAGGCGCAGCACCACCGGCACATCGGTCTGCCCGCCAAACATGTAGCGCACCTTGGCCATCTGGTTCACTACTTCGTCCATAGCGCAGGTGATGAAATCGACATACATGATTTCCGCCACTGGCCGCATGCCGCACAGCGCTGCCCCCAGGGCTGTACCGACGATCCCGGCCTCGGAGATGGGGGTCTGCCGGATGCGCTCGGGATATTTTTCATAAATGCCGCGCGTCACGGCATAGGGCCCCCCGTGGGCAATGACATCCTCGCCGAGGACGATGATCGTCTCGTCCCGCGCCATCTCTTCATGGAGAGCGTCACGCAAGGCGTCACGCATACTGATCTTTGGCATGAATCGTCTCCCCTCCTAGGCATACTCGTAGGAATAAATGTCCTTGTGCAACTCATCAGGCGTGGGATAGGGGCTGCTCTCCGCAAAACGCACCGCTTCCTGGATGTCTGCGGCGACGCGCTGCTGAATCGCCTGATCCTCGGCATCCGTCAGGATTCCGGCCTCCTGCATATGAGCTGCCAGGCGCCTAATGGGATCACGCTTGTCCGCCCAGTCGGCAATTTCCTCGCGGCTCCGATACATTTGCGGGTCGCCGAAGTTATGCCCGTGGAAGCGGTACGTCTTGCACTCCAGCAGCGTTGGCCCCTCACCCCGCCGCGCCCGCGCAATAGCTTCTCCAGCCGCCTCATACACAGCCAGAGCGTCCATGCCATCGACCTGCACGCCAGGGATGCCGTAGGCCGGTGCCATGTTGGCGATATCGGTGACCAGTGTCACGTCCTTCTGCGGGGTCCACTGGGCGTACTGATTGTTCTCACAGACATACACCACGGGCAGTTTCCAGACCGCACCGATGTTGATGTTTTCATGGAACGGACCCCGGTTTGCAGCACCATCGCCGAAGAAGCAGACGGCCACCTGGCCCGACTTGCGCAACTGCGCCGCCCACCCGGCGCCAGTGGCGAGTCCAAAGCCCCCGGCCACAATGCCATTGGCGCCCAGCATACCGACTGTAAAATCCGCGATGTGCATGGAACCGCCCTTGCCCTTACAATAGCCGGTGGCGCGGCCAAACAGCTCGGCCATCATGCGTTTGATATCGGCGCCCTTGGCGATGCAATGGCCGTGGCCGCGGTGCGTACTGGTAATGTAATCCGTATCCTGCAAATGCGCACAGACAGGCACAGCCACGGCTTCCTCACCAATATAGGTATGCAGGGCACCCATGACTTTGCCCTGGCTGGACTGATATTCCGCCTGCTCCTCGAAGAGGCGAATGCGCCACATGCGCGTATAGATGGCTTTGAGAGTGTCTGCAGATGGTGCCTCGACAGGCATTGGCATATCCTCCATGTCACGGTGGCGAAACCAGGGGAAGGGCCGCCCTTAATGAGGCGGCCCTCCGCCGACGCAGTCGCGGGGAACGGGCCTGACGGCCCTGCGCCCACACAGTGGCGCCAGAGAGGCGCTCGTGGACCTCACGTACCATGTGTGTCTATATGATGTTCATCCTAGCCTTGATCGCGGCTAGAGTCAATGGCTGGCCAACAACCCTGGAGCATTCCTGACTTGCCATCGATGACACCGATGTCCTACAATACCTCATCGCAACTGTTACCAGCCCAGTTTTACGGCACAACGCACCCCGCCAAACTGGCGGGGGTACTGGGTACCGCAATTGGCCCTGCCAGTTTGGCAGGGCAGCTAGCCGTGCGCAGCACCCGGGTGCAGCACTAAGGAGCACAGCATGCCAAAGACGCAACAAGATTTCCTCGAGGAGGCACGCCGGGAGATCCCGGAAGTGAGCGTCGAGGAGGTGGAAGCGCGTCGCAAGCGTGGCGACGATTTTATCTTGCTCGACGTCCGTGAGAAAGATGAAGTGCGTGCCGGCTATATCGAGGGCGCCGTGACGATTCCACGGGGCTTTCTCGAATTTCAGGCGGCCGGGCACATACCCAATACGGACAAGGATGTGGTGGTCTATTGTGCAGGGGGGGCGCGCTCACTCCTGGCGGCGAAAGTGCTGCGCTCTATGGGATACGATCGGGTCTCGTCGATGGCTGGCGGGATGACACGCTGGCGGGATGCGGGGTATGCCGTCGTGCGTGATCGGCAGCTGAGCCCCGAGCAGTTGGAGCGCTATAGCCGCCATTTTCTGCTGAGCCAGATTGGCGAGAAGGGGCAAGGCAAGCTCCTCGACGCCAAAGTCCTGCTGGTGGGAGCCGGTGGCCTGGGCTCACCCTCGGGGCTCTACCTGGCCGCGGCTGGCATTGGCACGCTGGGCATTGTGGATGCGGACGTCGTGGACCTCTCGAACCTGCAACGTCAGGTGCTGCACAGTACTGACCGCATTGGCGTACCGAAGACCGAATCGGCCAAGCAGATGATTAACGCGCTCAATCCTGACGTGCAGGTGCGCCTCCATAACGAGCGTCTGACGGTGGAGAACGTCATGGCCATCTTTCAGGACTATGACATCATCGTCGATGGTTGCGATAATTTCCCGACGCGCTATCTGGTCAACGATGCCGCTTTCTTCGCCGGCAAGCCAGTGGTGCATGGCAGCATTTTCCAATTTGACGGACAGGCCAGTGTGTTCAAGCCGCAGGCTGGCCCGTGCTACCGCTGTCTGTTCCCTACCCCGCCCCCGCCGGGTATGGTGCCATCGTGAAGTGAGGCCGGTGTCCTGGGAGTTTTGCCCGGGGTCATTGGAGTGATACAGGCGACCGAGACGATTAAACTCATCGTGGAGAAGGGAGAACCCCTGATCGGGCGCCTGTTGATGTACGATTCGCTCGCCATGCGGTTTCGCGAGATCCGTATCCGCCGCGATCCGGATTGCCCGCTGTGCGGGGCCAATCCAACTATCACCGAGCTGTTGAACTACGAAGAGTTCTGCGGGCTCGAAGTGGCTGAATCAGCCGCGGTAGGTAACTGAGCCAACTTGCCTCCCTGCCCTCTCCCAGAGGGAGAGGGTTTTATCACAGGGTGAGGGGCTTTGTCCCACGACCCTCTGTGCCCCTCACCTCCGCCCCCAGGAGAGGGCGCTTTAGGAGCGTTTGTCATAGCGGGCAATCTCGGCACGCAGCTCCTCGGCCAATTTCGGGTCGAGTGTCTGGAGAATGGTCAAGTGCTGCCTCGCTTCCGCAATGTTGCCCATCTCTAGATAGGCCTCGCCGATATACTCATGCGCCTCAGCCAGCTTGGGGTCGAGCATCAGAGCCTTGGTATACAGATCAATGGCTTTATCGTATTGCTTCAGCTTGCGGTAGGAGTAGCCCATGTTACTGTAGGCCAAAGCGTGTGAGGGGTTTTCCTTGAGAACGCTTTCGAAGGATTTAATGGCTTTCTTGTACTCCCCTGCTTTGAGATAGCGATAGCCCGTCTCATACTCTGTTTGCACTTTGGCTGGGCTGGCTGACCTTTCCGGGGGCTGATCCAATCGACTACTGCCTCCGCCATTGCCGCCAGAGTCGGCCTGCGCTAGCAGCGGTGTAACGAGTAGTAAACCACCACACAAGATCCCAAGCCATGATTGCCGTAACATAAAACTTTCTCCTCTGCATTAAAGATACAAACGCCGCAGACATGGGTGGCTCGATTATACCATCTACAAAGACAGACTCACCAGCCAACCTGGCACCCTCCACGGCACCGCACTGGTTGACGCTCCCAGAGGATTATGCTAGAAGGGCTGCGTCATCACCTGGCGAGATCATATCACTCCTCGCCCGAAGGGAGAACACCTATGGCAGACGCGAGTCATCTGGAAAGTCTCAGCCGCATTGACGATGTAATCACACCCCCAGCCGCACTCCGGCAGGTGGCCTACTTGCAGAATCTCGAAGAAACCCAGCGTCAATCTATTGAGCACAACGAAGTCTTCTGGGCCAACGTGGCTGGAGAGTTGGAGTGGTTTCGTCCCTGGGATCAGGTGTTTGAATGGCATTATCCGCGCTTTCGCTGGTTCGTTGGAGCGCAGTGCAATATCACGGCCAATGCGCTGGATCGTCATGTCAATTCCTGGCGCAAGAATAAAGTTGCCTTCGTCTGGATCGGTGAGGACGGCAGCGAGGTAACGGTATCGTACGGACAGCTCCTGCGCCGCGTGAACCGTGTCGCCAATGCGCTCAAATCCCTGGGGGTGGAGAAAGGCGACCGTGTCATCATCTACATGCCCCTGACCATCGAAGGTGTCACGGCGATGCTGGCCTGTGCTCGCATCGGTGCGATCCACAGTGTGGTGTACGCCGGTTTCAGCGCTGGGGCGCTGCGCAGCCGCATTGAGGACGCCCACGCCAAAGTCGTGATGACCTCTGATGTGACATACCGCCGTGGTCGAGCGGTCGATCTGAAGTCGATCACCGATGAAGCCGTGGGTGGCCTGGACTATGTCGAGAAGGTCATTGTGCATCGCCGCCAGACGCCACAGGTCGAACTGCGCACGGCACGAGAGTTGGACTTCAACGAGTTCGTGGAGAGTCAGAGTGTCGAGTGTGCCCCAGAGGTGATGGACGCTGAGGACCCCCTCTACATTCTCTACACCAGCGGCACCACGGGGAAACCCAAGGGCGTGCTGCACGTGCATGGCGGTTACATGGTCGGGACGTACTATCATCTCAAGGCGTTCTGGGACATCCATGATGAGGACGTGTTCTTCTGTACCTCGGATATCGGTTGGGTCGTCGGGCACAGCTATATCGTGTATGCGCCCCTGGTGGCCGGTGCGACTACGGTGTTCCGGGAAGGTGCGCCGGATTATCCCAACCCGGGAGTGATCTGGAGCATCGTCGAGCGGCATGGCGTGTCGGTCATGTTTACCGCCCCCACGGCAGTACGTATGTTTATGCGCTATGGCCCGGAATATCCCCAGAAGTACAATCTCAAAAGCCTGCGGTATCTCACCTGTGCTGGCGAGCCCCTGAATCCTGAAGCCTGGCGCTGGGCGCACCAGCATCTGGTGGGGGCCGGCGCCTGGGGCTATGTGGCCGATAACTGGTGGCAGACGGAAACTGGAGGCCCCTGCCTGGGCACGCCGATTTGTATCGATTCACGCCCTGGGAAAGTGGGGAAACCCCTCCCGGGCGTTGTCGCTGATGTCGTGGACCTCCAAGGGAATCCCGTGCCGCCCGGACAGGGTGGGCTGCTGGTGCTCAAACATCCCTTCCCGCACTTTTTCCGCACGGTCTATGGGGACCCTGAGCGTTACGAACGCGACTGGGGCAGAATTCCCGGCTGCTATCTCACTGGCGACGTGGCCATCAAGGACGCCGATGGTTACTTCATGGTCGTAGGCCGTGCTGACGATGTGATGAACGTGGCTGGCCATCGCATCGGCACTGCCGAGGTCGAAAGCTCACTCGTCAGTCATCCAGCCGTCGCCGAAGCGGCCGTCATTGGCAAACCTGACGCCCTGAAAGGCGAGTCCATTAAAGCATTTGTCACTTTGCGGGTGGGGTTTCAACCATCGTCAGAGATGATGCAGACGCTGCAGAATCATGTGCGCCACGACCTTGGCCCCATTGCCCAACCAGGTGAAATCGACTTTGTGGACAGACTCCCCAAGACCCGCAGCGGCAAGATCATGCGCCGTCTGCTCAAGGCGAATGAGCTCGGGTTGGAGCCAGGAGATATTACGACGCTGGAGGATTAAGCCACAAGCGCTGGGCGCACCACTGATTCTCGGTGCCGGGGCCAAAATTGTGCGGTCAAGCTCCCCTGCCCGGGCTCGGGCATATGGCCACGCTACACCCGCCCGAGACGCTTGCCTCTGCGGTTCCATACCGCCACCGTCGCCCTCCTGTTTGATCCGAGCGTTTTGAGCAGCCCAGCTAGTTTCAAACTCATACATTTTTTCTTGAGTGAAATCATAGTTGTTGCATTATTATTTTGTATCCTTTATACTCTTGTCTACCTGTAAATTGCTCCTTTACAGGTGTGTGACGAGAGGCCCTGATGCGCCACTCCAGCCGGATCAGGGCCTCACTATTTTTTGGCACGATGTCCTTCCATGTTCAACCGATTTTCCCTGTCGCAGGGTGTATAGACAGCGCGTCCATTTCCAAATCCGATTGCTTATGACCTTGTACGACACGCTTCCATCCTGAGTACGTTGTTACAGTATCTCCCTCATGGTGCCTGCTCATGTACGGTGAAATGCGCCCGCGCTGTGCGGCCCAGGTCATCCACAATGACCAATTCATGCTGCCCTGGCTGGGGATGCCAGGGATAGGTTTCCCCTGGTTTGGTCGTGGCAATTTTTTTGCCATTGAGGAACCAGTCGAGCCGATTGACCTCGTTGCTCACCGCCACGGAAAAGATAATCGTCTCAAAGCGCGGCAGGGGAAGGCGAGGCACTGGACCGCGCTGCACCACATAGTGCTCGCCGTCGAGAGGGGTTTGCAGCAAGGGCGGGAGTCCGTGGCGAGCTGTCTCAGGCGTACAGCCCTCCTCGTAAGGCGGGAAGATCTCTGCCCCCTGCATGCGTGCCAGCCACCAGCCGGCCTCACGCGGCCACCGAATGACGGATTTGCGCCAGATGCGTGAGGCTGGCAGTGCCCGCTGCCGCAGGCAGGTCTCACTCAGGCGGCGGCCGCTGACCCGGTCAATCAGCAACTGCACGTGCATCTGACAGAACTCGGGCCTGGTAACCCCAGCAATCCACCAGGTGCGCGTCTGCGCGGGACAATGGGTGGTGGGCAAGCGGCCTGACAGGGCACACACACGCATCTCGATAACACGCTCTGGTGGGGGTGGCCAGGGACTGGCCTCATAGCCAGGCAACTGCCGAAACACCCGAAAAAACAGCGGGGCAGCAGCCGACTGGCCCGTCATCTGCTCCACAGGATCGCTCGAAAAATTGCCCACCCACACGCCGACGGTATAGCGTGGGTTATAGCCCAGGGTCCAGGCGTCGCGACGTCGGCTGGAGGTGCCTGTTTTCCACGCCACATCCGGCACGTCTCTGAAGACGCCAGCCCTGGCAGCATACCCCGGCACCGGGGTGTGGCGCAGAATCTCGGTAATGATAAAACTCGCCTCGGGCGTCAGGAGTTGCTGCGTCGCAGCTGGAGGCAGAGGCGTTTGCACCAGACGGGTAGGGATAAGCATGCCCCCTCTGGCCAGAGCGGCATAGAGCGTGGTTAACTCGTCCAGACGCATTTCGCCCCCGCCCAGGACGAGGCTCTGATACTGTTCCCGACTAGACGGCAGGGTGGAGACTCCCGCATCCCAGAGCAGGGAAAGGAGGTCGTGCGTTTTGCCCAGGGCCGCGTTTAAGGCCACCGCCGGCAGGTTGAGCGAGCGCTGCAGGGCCTCGGCAAAATGGGCGACCCCGAGTTCGCTCGGCGTGAAATTGTGCGGATGATACCCTGGATAGCGCATCGGGACATTGGCCAGCAGGGTCTGGGGCGTATAGTTTCCAGTTTCCAAAGCGCGCGCATAGAGAAACGGTTTGAGGGTCGATCCTGGGGAACGGTGGGCGCGGATACCGTCAACCTCACCGGTATGAGCTTTATCGTCGAAATCAGGGGAACCGACATAGGCCAGGACCTCTCCTGAGACATTCTCAATCACCAGCACTGCTGCATGGCGCATGCCCTGCCCGCGGAGGTCACGCAGATAGCTCGTCATGGTCTGCTCGACGCGCCGCTGCACATCAAGATCAATGGTCGTACGCACAGCATATCCGTGGGCCGGCGCTGTGGTGGTGTCTTGCAGCACCAGCCGTGCATTACTCCCCGCGCCGCTATGGAGGCGGGCCAGCAGATGTGGCGCAGCGCGCGGTAAGGGACGCAGGTGCCCGGGTGGGCGCGTGCAGTCGATAAACCACCAATCAGCCTCCGAAATCTTGCCACGCTGCCGGAGCTGCTCTGCCAGATGCTGGCAGTGTTTTTGTGCCACGCCAGGGAAACGGTCTGGCCGATAGGCATTGGGTGACTTGGGCGTAATGGCCAGTGCAATGGCTTCAGTCCACTGCAGCGTTGCTGGAGGTTTGCGAAAATACAGCCAGGAGGCCGCGGTGACACCCTCGATATTCTTACCGTAAGGTGCCAGGTTAAAGTACAACTCCAGAATCTCCTGCTTGGAGAGCTGCCAGTCCAATTGCAAGGCATGCCACATCTGCACCAGCTTGCCGGTGAGGGTCCCATAGCGTCGCGTTGGGCTCAGGAGCCTGGCCACCTGCATGGTGATGGTCGAGGCGCCAGAAACCACACGTCCTTGCGTGAGATTCTGCCAGATGGCCCGCGCCAGGGCATAGAGATCGATGCCGGCATGCTGGTAAAAACGCTTGTCTTCAAATTCCAGGAGCGCCGTCACCAGATAGGGTGAGACGTCCTCTAGACGGCTGGCAAAACGCCACTTCTCGTCGGGGGATAAGCGCGCTCCCAGGAGCTGACCATGGCGGTCGTAGTACACTGGGGAGAAGCTGCCCTGGAAGGCGCGTGACGGCAATGGGCAAAGCCAGTTGCCAAGCACCAGCCCCCCCAGTACAAGGCTCCCCAGGAGACCGACAATGCAGAGGCCTACAACCAGCCTGTGGCGTTGTTTCTGCCCTGCTACCTGCACCATGTGCCGGCTCACTTTTGCCTGCTTATGGCACTCTGGGGGCCGTAATCGTGATCTGACCCGTTTCCACCTGCAGGGCCCGCACATCGGGAATGTACATGGCTTCCGCCGTACTTGGCATCAGCTGAAAGGTGCCCTGGGACACCGCACGCACGGGGAAGATAAAGGCGTGCAAGTCTTTGCTCAGGGTACCAAAAACGGTGATTTTATCGTCCAGGTAATCAATATAGTCAGGCTGCAAAACCTGGGCAGTGCGCCAGGTCTCCGGCAGTGCAGGGAGCGCCTTGGTATCCAACAGGCGGAGGTTCTCCAACTCCAGACCCGCCGGTAACCAGTCTTCCATGGCCACATTGGCAAGCTGTGTCATGCCCTCAACGGTATGGCGGGCCAGCAAAACGACAAACAGACGTTGCCCCTGCTTGACTGTCAACGGTGGTGTCAAGACATGTCCGGCTTCATCCAGGTATATCCGGCGCACCTCGAGGCGTTGGCTAAAGCCGTCCTGTGGCGGACGGGCCGGCCAGCCACGATACGTCATATAGCCGAAGAGATGGCGGTTGAGCGAGGTATTGGTCACGGTAAAAGCGCCCCTCGTATCTGGAGGGAGAGGACCGCTTGCACGATTCTCGCCAGGGGCAGTAGTGATTGTCTGCACTGCCCCACCAGGGGTGGTTACAGTGGCCCTGGCTGACTCAGAGACCACCGGGAAAACACTATCGACGGCCAGCAATGCCCAGGCAATGGTATGCGTAGACATATACGATTGCTGCGCCAGTTGCTCTAACAGCAGCTGCAGCGGTGACCCCACACTGGCGTCATCGGCCAGAGCCCTGGTATACAACTGAGCCGCAAAGGCGGCTTCACGAGACAGAAAGTGATGCGTATGCCACCACTGGGTGGCTGGCATATCTAGCGTGACCTCAGGCAGACCACGCAGGGCCTGCAACGCCCCCGCCGGTTGGCGCAGCTGCAGCAGCGTGCCGCGGGCCAGTGCATGCGCCACGGCCAGGGTGGTGTTTTCCTGGCGACGGGAGGGGTCTTGCAGCCGCGATACTAACCATTGCAGATCGGCCCTGGATACCTGACCATGTAGGGCCAGGACAAACGTGGAATATGCCAGCACATCGGGTTCTACAGATGCCTGGCTGCCGGTAAACTGGCCCTGCAGTTTTTGCAGCGCCTTGCTATACATCGCATCCGGAATGGCATACCCTAACTGGCGAGCTTTCCAGAGGAAGTGCGTCACATAGGCGTTCAGCCAGGGGTATTGTGTCGAACCGCCCAACCAGAAGGCAAAACCACCGTCTGCCATTTGCATACGGGATAACTTCTGGACTCCGGCTTCAACAAAGGCATCGATGTTGTCCAGTGTCTTGGCCTTGAGCACCGTCGCGAGGACGTCTGGCCCCAGGGTGGGTTTGAGGAGCAGCATCGCGAAGAGCCGCGACGTGGTCTGTTCGATACAGCCGTGCGGATACCCGACCAGGTATTGTAGATGTTTGGCAATTTTGGCCGCTGGAGAGGTCGACAGCACCACTTCCCACTGCCCTGTCCCTCTGGCAAAGTCTACCCCCTCAGGCACAGGCACCTGGTACGCTGCCCCACCCTGCACCAGAAATGGCGTCACAAAGGTCAGCGGCACGCCGGGCGGCCTGATGAATAGCTCGGTCGAGCGCTTTCGGGTCACGCCATCAGCGCTCTGGGCCACAAAGGTGACCTCCGCTTTCCCAGGCACCCCACCGCCCACCAACTCCCACCTGACCGTAGACGATTGTCTGGCTGGCAGATGCACGGTCATAGTGGCGGTACTGGCATCGGCCAGTTGCAAGGCACCCTGTGTACTGGACGACACGGTCACGGTCTGCGCACTGTCGGTGTTGTTCAACACCTCAGCCACTGCCTGACTACGGTCGAACACGCCCATCACACGCGGCAAGGAGGTCAGGAGATCCACGGGCGCAAAGACCAGCGTCTGGGCCTGCGCAGAGCCGGTACGTTGCTCCTGCCAGCCCACCACCATGATGCGTACCCGACCCGTATAATCCGGTACGGGGACATCAAGTGTGAGCACCCCGCTCGCATCCGTATGCACAATGCCACTCCACCAGGCCATGGGTTTGACGCGTTCTACCGCACTCCGCTCCAGGTTTACGTCACCCCCAAAGGCGCTCTCTCCCTTATGCAGTGAGTACGGCACCACCTGGCCCAGCGTATCATACCAGGTATTCGGATAGGCCGGGCGTCTGTGGAGTCCGGCATAGGGATCAGGCGTGGCAAAGCGCCCGAGCTGCAGAATGCCCTCATCCACGACAGCCACGGTGAGCCAGACCGGCCCAGGGAGGCTCTGGCCGCTGGCATCCTGGGCACGGATGGTCAGTGGTAAGGTGCTGTCGGGCAATACCTGTGGCGGTGCCTGGATGTTTAAGGTCAACTTCTCTTCCGGGGCATGCACCTGGAGCGGCAGCATGCCAAGGGCACGGTATGGGGTTTCGCGTTTGGCCTGAAAACCACTCGGGGCCGTCTGCACGGTCCGTAACAGAATGGCATTCAGGTGAAACCAGGGGGCATGCACCTGGGTGGTCTGAAACTGATACTCTGCCGTTTTATTGACCACAGCTACACTGGCTGTCTGCACTGGCTGTCCATCTTTCTCGTGCAGCAGGACCAGGACGCCATCAAAGGGGGCAGCAATCAATACCTTAGCGGTCTCGCCCACCGTGTACTGGTCCTTGTCAGCGCGCAAGGTCACTTTTTGCGCCAGCGGCGACCATCCTCCTGGGGTGTCCTGCTGCCACCACCAGCCATTGCGAAAGGCCACACGACTGGCAGCCGCTGTATCGCCAACACTGACCCGCAGTTCCCATTCGCAACACCCTGGCGGGACAACGCTGTACAACAGCGGTTCGGCGTCACTGACCATTTCTTCGGTCAGGCGCAGTGTACGCGTAATCTCTGACTCCACAAAGGGCTCGTTGCGTTTGTGAAAGTAATACCAGCTCGCGTAATCCTTCTCATACAGCTCGATCTTGAGCGGTACGCCGGCCTTAGCCTGGCCGGTATTGGGATCAATGGCCACGAGCTGAAACGTGGCCGCTTGTCCGACCTTCAGATCCCCGGAAAACTTGGGGCGGATGCCGGGATAGACCGGGTGAAAATATCCGGGGATGGCGTGGCTGGCCTGGACTGACCGACCGCCTTCTTCAAAGACATCAACCACGACCTTGATACTCCCCACGCCAGGCAGGGTATTGACAACATCCGAGGCCAGATCCTGACTCTGCGTGCAATCCGCGGTACCCTTGCCGTCCCTATCAAGCGTCCGGTCTTCCTGCTGTAAAAAAGTGAGGGGCTGAAAGGCGCGCAGCGCGTCATGAAATATAAAATCCTCGTACTGGGGGAGTTGCAATTCCCCGGCTTCCAGGATACAGCGATACTCCCATTTCTTCCCCGCGGCGGGTGCGCCAAATAAAAACCGGGCTGCGACAGTGCCCGTCATGGCCGAGAGACGCGACTGCTCCGGGGCCCAGGTCGCAGACGGCTCTTGCAGGCGCACTTCGGCTTCCATAGTGGGCGGAATGATTTGCTCAACGGCAAACGTACCACTCCCAATCACTTTGCCCTGGTACTCCACTTCGGCGCGGTAAGAGCCAGTTTTGACGTCGTGTGGGATAGCCCAGGACCACGCGGTCGCACCATTGTGAAAATCTGCGCCGGGCAGTGTGACCTGCTGCACCCGGCCCATTGGCCCGACAATGGTCAGCTCAGCAGTCAGGTCGTCCTGGGGTGCGGTGAGGTCCCAATGGCGGACGAGCGTGGTCAGATGCACAGTTTCTCCCAGACGATATAGGCCGCGGTCGCTATAGACAAACGCCTGCAGAGGCAGGCGATGGTCGGCGCCAGTAATCGGGAACTCGCGCAGCGGGATGGCGCCCTCTTTGAGAAAAATTTCCACGGCATCCTCGCCGCGTGTGGCCTCGATTCTGTGCAGCTGCGGTTTGACCTGCTCCAGGGTCTGGGCCGGGAGGTGAAACTGCCCCTGCACATCCGTGTCAGTGCGATAGAGCACTTCGCCGTTGCGTTGCTTGAAGAACACTGAGGCAAAGACCGGGGTGCCAGTATCAAGGGCCATGGTCTGTCCCCAGAGGCCCGTGTCGTTTTGCCGCAGATACACCCCGAGGTTGGTGAATTGCAACACCGCATTCGCCAGAGGCACAAGACGCGGCCCAGACGCTCCGGTGTTGTGCTCCGTCTCGCCCTCTCCAGCAGTGCTTGCCTCGCTGTCTGCCTCTGTGTCATCCGTGTCCTGCATAGCAGCGCTGTGCTCAGATTTGGGCACACTGGCCACAAGCACTATCCAGTCGCCTTCTTTGTAATATGGCGTGAGATCGAGTGCCTGCACCTGCCACTCGGCGCTTTGCTGGAGGCGGGATACCGTGGTAAAGCGTTGCCCCGGGTAGTCTTCCAAATAGCGTAAGTATTGTAGCGCCTTGGCAAAGCGCTCTGCTTCGCCCGTGGTCTGTAACTGGTAGACTTTCAGGCCCTCAGTACGGGCAAACAGGTAGCGGTTTTCCTTGCTGATACGGTAAATAGTCCAGGAGATCGTCGACACTTCACGATGGCGGAAACGTAGGTAGGGTTCTATTTTTGAGAAATACAGTCCCTTGGAGAGAAATTCCACAGCTGGAGGATAGGCCCCAAAGGCGACTGTCGTTTGGCCAGTACCGGGATGTGCGCAAATGGCGCCATCCACAGCTATGGTATAGGTAGTACGCGCCTGGAACGGTCCCCGCACCAGGACCCAGTTGGAATACGCATACTCGCGACTGGCGGTGTAGCGGTCAAGGCCCGGGATGGTAAGATAGCGCGTTAAGTTGCCGGGGCGTATACCATCGCGCTGGGAGCTAGAACATTCCTCCAGTCTGAGACGCACGTAAAACTGTTGGGCGTTTTCATCAAATTGCGCATCACTGTTTACCAAAAACGCCTCGGCAGACAGCACCCCTGTGGTGAGGCACAGCACGACAGCCAGCGCACAGACATATTGCATACGCCACATACTGCTTTCCTTCTCTGCACGATTTAGGTGGCGGTTGTCCGCCTAACGCGGTCGCTCCCTGGGGCGAGAGCCTGGAACTCACACCGTCCCCCAGTGACAGAGGCGTGAGGGTTGTCCATAACCTACTATGATAACTCGTGGGACTCGCAACTACCAAAAACTTCATGCTGCGCACCGCTCCGCGCGGCAGTGAGGATTGACGGTCGTATGGCTATGAAAGCCTGCTCTGTGATGTATTGACTTCCTATTGCCTGCTGAACGTGCTAGCATAGGTGTGTCGGGGTCATGAACAATTCCAGGACATGTGAGTCACGCAAGGCTGGACCGTATCGTGAGACACGAACCATTTACCGAGTGGGCCGCCCTGTACACCATGGGGGCGCTGGATGGGGAGGAACTGACCCAGTTTGAGACCCACCTCGCCGCCGGGTGTCTGACCTGTACCAGCATGCTCTCCGAACTGTCGGCGGTAGTGACGACCCTGGCGTGGGCTGCGCCGGCCGTCTCACCCCGGCCAGAGCTCCGTGAGAAGCTGCTGGCGCGGGTGCGCACTGCGCCGGCGCCTCCGGTGCCTGCACCGTCGTTCAGCATGACGCGTCCCCACGCCTGGGTGTGGTGGCGTCGTGCCCTCTGGGCAGGGAGAGTGGCTGTCGCCAGCCTCGTCGGCGTGCTGGGGTTGGCCCTGTACGACGTGCAGGTACAACTGGGAAAGCAGCGAGGGGTGAACCAGCAGCTGACGGAGGAGCTGGCGCAGGAGCGTGTGCTCACCAACCTTATCGCGCATACCGACACGCAGGTCGCCGCCCTGGCCAGTCCCCAGCCCACTACCCCGCCGGCTGCCGGTTGGATCGTATGGAGCCCCGCCAATCAACGCGGATTCATGGTCGTCCATTATCTCCCGGCGTTGCCCATGGGGAAGACGTACCAACTGTGGGCGATTACGGGCCAGCGGGCGCTGTCGGCCAGTGTGTTTCAGGTCGATGCAATCGGGCACACGGCACTCATGGTGCCGGTAGCCGTCGCCCATCCTGACCGTTTCGAGATCACGGTCGAACCGGCGGGAGGTGTGGCGGTGCCCAGTGGCTCCGTGATACTGCACGGCCACCCGTAATTGGATCGTTGCCATAGCTTTGCTCCTCTGTAGTCGTGGGAGGCCCCCTCCGCACCCTCCCCACGTTATGCTTTGGGCTCTTCATCAATCGCTCCGAGTTTGGGGTAGCAATCTGACGAGGCATCAACAGCTCGGCAACACCTTTCTCCATATTGAGCATTGATGGGGGCGGTTGGTGCGCTCAAACGTGGTCCCGGAGTCGCGACTAAGAGCGGCTCGAAGGCGCAAGGATGGAACATTTCCACCAGCCAGAGCGAGACGAGTCGCCCGTTGAGCAATTACGCCAGCTGCAAGCCCGGGAAGAAGCGCTGGTGGCCCTCGTCGGGCGCGCTGCTGAGGGCGATCAGACGGCACTCGCTGCGCTTTACGACGAGACCAGCGCCCTCGTGTATGGCTTTGCCTTACGAATCCTGCGAGATCAGTATGCGGCGGAGGACGTCACCATCGACGTCTATGCTCAGGTGTATCAGCAGGTGTCGATCTACGATGCCAACCGTGGGACCCCTTCGGCGTGGCTCCTGACCTTGACCCGCAGCCGCGCCATCGATCGCCTGCGTCAGGAGACTCAAAGGCGGACACGAGAGGAGCCACTCGAGGCAACGACGAACATGCCGTCGCTGACCGCCGGGCCCGAAGAGTGTAGCGCCACGACTGAGCTGCAGCACCTCGTCCAGCGAGCCCTCGCGCTGCTTACCCCCGAGCAGCGGCAAGTCATCGAGCTCGCCTATTATTCGGGTTTGAGCCACAACGAAATCGCCGCCAAACTCGGGCAACCCCTTGGCACCGTCAAGACCCGCATCCGAACGGGTATGATGCTACTTCGCGAGTATTTGCGTTCCCTCCTGACCGAAGCACAACCGTGAACCATCAGCCACACCACGTTGAAATCCAGCACTCCCCAATCCGCCCTTCCCACCCATGTTCAAGGGGTTAGGTTGAACCACCCACTTTTTGTTCGGAAGGCGAACCCAGCTATGCTCTGAGACTGCACTCGGCTATGATGTTGTCGAGAGAAGGCTACGACAGGAGGTGGAGCATGGCCATGGCAGTGCAGCAGATTTATCCCTGGCACATTTGTCCTTAGCCCCAGAGCTGTGCGCTCGCCAACCGGGCGCCCTCGGTCAGCGCCTGAAGCTTGGCCCATGAGATTGATGGAGCGACGCGGGTCCGATCGGCGCTAGTCCCGAATCCGCAGTCCGTACCAGCAATGACGTTCTCGCGGCCAACCACCCTGGCATAGTTGACAATCCGGTCCGCCACCAGCTCCGGATGCTCAATGATGTTGGTCTTCGTATCGATGACGCCAGGGATCACGACCATGCCCTCTGGTAGCTGTATATCTCTAAACACTTTCCACTCGTGCCCGTGGCGGGGATTGGCCCCTTCCACGTAGAGCGCCCCTGCCCTGGCGCGCAGGAGGATATCAATGATGTGCTTGAGTTCGACATCCCGGTGATGCGGCCTTTCGCCGTTCCCCCAACAGATATGGTGACGGACTTGCTCTGGCGGGATGCCAGCTAAGGCGTGGTTCAGCGCCTCGACACGCAGAGCAATGATCGTGCGGAACTCCTCCAGGGTTTTGTCTGGAAACTGGGTGTGCCAGCCCATGGCCAGGTCGGGCGAGTCGATCTGGAGGAGGAACCCGGCCTGGACGATGGCGTGATATTCCTCTTGCATCACGTCGGCGACCGCGAACAGGAAAGCTTCTTCATCCTTGTAGTACTCGTTGATCACATTTTGGGCTAGAGTGCCAGGCGAGACAGTAGGGAGAAACGCTTCGGCGGGCTGGACGGTTTGAAGCGCCGCCTTAAAGTTGTCGATCTCCGTCTGCACCGCGGCCCTGTCCTTCCACCCGATAGGTCCTATGCACACCATGCGGCGGGCGTTCAGGGTGCCGCCTTCTGGAGGTTGGAAGTCTGGGAAGTCCGCCTGGTCGCTCGACACGCGCGGCGGCACACCCTCGCGGGCGATGAGGCCAGTGAGACGGTCTTTCACGTAGTTGGCGAATCCCGGTTTCCCCTGTTCGCCGTCACTCACCACGTCCACACCAGCGTCGATCTGCTTGCCCACGACCTCTGCAACGGCGGTGCGCACCCGCGCTGCAAAGGCCTCGTGATCGTAGGGTTGGCCGGCCTCCTTGATCCGCACCATCTCCAGCAGGTCTGCTGGCCGAGCCAAACTCCCCGCATGCGTGGTGAGGATGCGATGGGTGCTGTGCTTCATAGTCTGCCCTCCTTTGCTTACGCGGCTCTGGACTGTAGTCCACTCTCTCTAGAACCCATCCGCTGCACGCCTCACCTCCTCCACAACCTGTCAGTCGCCAGTCGCGCGCCCTCGGCCATGGCCTGGAATTTGGCCCAGACAATCTCCGGATGGAGGCGACCACCCAGGCCGCAGTCGGTCCCCGCGATCACGTTCTCCCGTCCCACCAGATTAGCGTATCGCACCAGGCGGTCCGCCACCAGTTCCGGGTGCTCGACGAGGTTGGTGGCGTGGGCTATGACACCCGGGATCAGAATCTTGCCCTCAGGGAGCTGCACGTCCTGCCACACCTTCCACTCGTGCTCGTGGCGCACGTTGGCAGCCTCGATGGAGAAGGCCTGGGCATGGACCTTCAGTACCATGTCTATGGCGTCCTTCAAAGGGACATCTACGGTATGGGGGCCCTTCCAACTGCCCCAGCACATATGGTGCCGAACCCGGTCCTCCGGAATGCCTCTGAGGGCGTGATTGAGGGCGTCAACACGCAGCTGAGCCTCCTTGCGGTACTCCTCAAGGGTGAGGTGGGCGCCGGTCCTGGGATGCGGGACGTCCCAGCCGCTGAGCACCCGCGGGTCGTCTACCTGGAGGACGAACCCCGCGTCCACAATGGCCCTGTACTCCTCGCTCATCGCCTCCGCCAGCGCGAAGAAGAACTCCGCTTCCGTCTTGTAATGCGGCTGGAAGTCTGCCTCACGGAAACCGAAGCCAGGCACTAACCATCCGGGCGACACGGAGCACATAAAGGCCTCATCCACCTCCACACCTTCCAGCGCCGCTTTGAAGTTGGCGATCTCCGTCTGGATTGCCTCCTGGCCTATGTACCTGATAGGTCCTGTGCACACCAGAGGGAGCAGACTGCTTCCACCAGTCTGGCTCCAGTACTCATCATAGAAAGTTGGGAAGAGCTGCCACTCTCCCCTGGGAGTTCCCCCTCCTCTTGGCTCCTCGCCGGGCGCGAACTGCCGTGGTCCGTAATTCTCGAGGCGGTTATAGAACGGGCCAAGTTTCCCGACTTCTCCGTCGCTCACGATGTTCAGGCCGACGTCCTTCTGCTTGCGGACGACCTCATGCGTGGTGTCCTTTACCCGCGTGGCAAACGTTTCCTTGTCGTGGGGACGGTCCTGCCGGATTGCTCGCACCGTTTCAGCAACATCTGGCGGGCCTGGGAGCCTACCTGCATGCGTTGTAAGGATGCCGTCAATGCTACGTTTCATGGACAATCTCCTCACTGGCTTGGCAAGCTGAGAGCCACCAACGAAATAGCAACAAACGCAGCCAAAGTCAATTCCTGTCAAGCAGACCGCGCCACCCTCTTCGTCGACTGGGAGCCCCGGGCAGTATTTAAGGTGCACTCCCGAAGGCATTGTGGCACAATGCGCACGCAATCCTACCAACACCACAGTCGAGTCAAGGTTACCAACTCTCACTATGTGTTACGAGGAGCGCAAAGTGTATATACAGTCAGCAAATACCTGCAGCAGACGGCATTTATTGCGTCTGGCTGCGAGCGGCGTCGGTGCAGTCCTGGTCGGTAGGGGGAGCATTGCCAGGGCCGCCAGTGGGAAAATCTCAGTGTATTCGGCCTTAAACGAGTCGACCAACAACGCTTTCGTTGAGGCCTTCAAAAAATCCGTACCTGGTATCAATGTCGAACTGCTGCCTCTGGCGGCGGCGGGTGAACTGCAAACGCGCATTCGCACGGAAAAAGATTCACCCAAAGGAGATGTCTTTATCGGCGGCTCCAGTGAATTCCACAGCCCGCTTGGCACAGAGGGACTGTTGCTGCCGTACAAGTCGCCCAATGCGGCCAACGTGGAGCCAATCTACAAGGATGCAGATGGCATGTGGACGGGCTGGTACCTCGGCATCTTTGGCTTTGTCCTGAATACGGATCGCTTTGCGAAAGAACTGAAAGACCTCAGGAAGCCGGCCAGTTGGGACGACCTGCTCAATCCAGCCTGGAAGGGTCACCTGACGCTGCCCGACCCCGTGAAGACAGGCGGTGGCT
>Ga0081538_10002128_pt1 | contig 19728 bp, 20 predicted proteins | sample TabmetS5T2R1_FD_71022 | JGI IMG/M metagenome (GOLD analysis project Ga0081538, IMG submission 71022) | Tabebuia heterophylla rhizosphere microbial communities from the University of Puerto Rico - S5T2R1 | ecosystem: Host-associated > Plants > Roots > Rhizosphere ...
GGGGGGGGGGGTTGAGGGGGGTGGCCACCCCGGGGGGGGGCGGGGGCCCCCCAGCCTCGTCCATCGCCGCCAGGGCCCCGGCGGGGTCGCCGGTGGCCTGCCGGATCCAGGCCAAGGCGACCAGGCCGGTGGCCAACGCCGGGGCCTCGACGAACCGCCGGCACAGCTCGATGCCCCTGGTGACTTGCTCCTGGGCGGCGGCAAGGTCGCCCCGCTGGTAGGCGACCTCGGCCATGGCCACATAGGCCATGCCGGCAGCGGGCAGGGCCGGCCGGCCGGGCGCCGCAGCGATCTCCAGCACCTGCCGGAAGGTCGCAAGCGCCGCGTCCAGGCGGCCCTGGCCACGCTGGACATGGCCGAGGAGCTCGGAGAATCGCACGACCAGGAAGCGCTCGCCGGCCGCCTGCCATCGGGCGATGGTCGGCATCAAGGCCTGTTCGGCCTCTGCGAGCCGGCCACGCAGCCACTCGGCCATGGCCAGAAGCCCGCGGGCGATGGAGCCCAGCAGCCACTCGCCCTCGTCGAGTTCGGCCAGGGCACGGCGGGCGAAGGCGCTTGCCTGCTCGGCGTCGCCGCGGACCACGGCCAGGAAGGCCCGATCCTCCGCGATCGCCGCGGGGACGTTGACCAGCACGCTCGCGGCCCGGCCGACCGACAGCTCGTACGGCTCATCGGCGGCAGCCGCGAACGCCCCTTCGGCGGCATCCAGCAGGCCATCGACCGCCTCAAGGCGGCCGCTGGCCAGGGCCAAGCGCGCCTGCGTCAACAGCAGCCGGGGACGGGCGCCGACCAGCTCGGCCGGCAACGCCCTCAGCCAGCGGTCGACCGTCGCGTTCTCACCTCGCAGGAGGAGCTCGTCCACGTGCCGCTCGACCAGCCGCGCCGCCCAGCTGGCATCCCCCGCAGCCAAAGCGTGCCGCACCGCGTCATCGACCAGGCCGTGCCGCTCGGACCAGGCGGCCGCATTGCGGTGTAGCTCGGGCAGTCGCTCGGGCTGCTCTCGCTGCAGGTGGGCCTGGAGCAGGTCGGCGAACAGCTGGTGAAAGCGCCACCAGCGCCGCTGCTCGTCCAGCGGCACCAGGAACAAGTTGGATCGCTCGATGGCCTCCAACAACTGCTGGCTGTCGCTGCGGCCGGTGACCGCGTCGCACAGTTCCCCCGACAGCCGCTCCAGCACCGAGGTCGCCAGCAGGAACTCCCGTACCGGCTGGGGCTGGCGGTCCAGCACCTCCTCGGTCAGATAATCGAGCACATAGCGGTGGCTGCCCGAGAACCCCGCCACGAACCCGGCGACGTCCGCCTGGCCGCGCAGCGACAGGGCGGCCAGCTGCAGCCCGGCCGCCCAACCCTCGGTGCGGGCCACCAACGCCGCCACGGCGGCGTCCGGCAGCTCCGGCCCGACCGCTTCGCGCAGGACCGCAGCCGCCTCCTCGGTCGTGAAGCGCAGCTCGCGCTCGCGTAGCTCGCCCAGCTGTCCACGGGCCCGCAGCCGCGCCAGGGGCAGCGGCGGGTCGGTGCGGCTGGCCAGCAACAGCCGCAGGCCGGGCGGCAGGTGCTCGACCAGGAACCCCAGTGAGGCGTGCACCCGGTGGGCGTCGACCAGGTGGTAGTCGTCCAGCACCAGCAGCACCTGGTCGGGTTGGGCGGCCAGCTCGTTGAGCAGGGCCGTCACCAGTCCCTCGAACGATGGCGGGGTCGGCGGGCCAAGCAACCCGGCGACCCGCTCGGCCAGGCCGGGCCGCACCCGGTCAAGCGCCGCGGCGGCGTGGCGCCAGAACCGGGCCGGGTCGTTGTCGCCCGCATCCAGCGACAGCCAGGCCACCGGCCGGCGACTGCGCCGGGCCCAGTCGCCCAGCAGGCTGGTCTTGCCGAACCCGGCCGGGGTGCACACCAGCACCAGCTCGCGGGCCGTGGCCTCGGCGAGGCGCTCCAGCAGTCGCGGGCGCGGCAGGAAGCCGGGGCGCGGCTGGGGGACGTGCAGCTTGGTGGCCAGCAACACGTCCTGCTCGGCCCCCACCGTGTGGGGCGGCGGCCTCATCCTGGGCGGCTCCACCATCGGGGACCTTGACGATCGCCCAGTCGGGCGATGCGCCATTGCCAGCGCGCTCATTGTAGGCCGCCGTCCGGTAGCACGTTGGTGCACCGCCACGGCATCCCAGGCCGCTGGAGATCTTCCCCTCACATGGGCACCTTCGGGTGATGTGCCACACCCGGCCGGCGCCTAGCGTGCTGGCCAGACCACCACTAACCGATGAGGCCGAGCAATGGGCAACGAGCAAGCCGACCGGCGGCCGACCATCCCCGACCGGACAAGAGGCCGGCACCGAGACAGGACACCAGGGTCGCCGCGCCGCCCGCGCCGAGGTGGCCAGGCCGCTGACCGTGGCAGGCGGTGGCCGCGCCGCCGCGGCACCCAGCGGCCGGGCGAGCGACCACGGAGGCCGCCATGCTGATCCAACACCAGCATAAGCCGGAGGAGTTCGATCCAGGGCACTGCCGGACCTGCGCCCACCAGGCGGGCCTGCTGGACCACTACGACCGCGTGCAGCGGGAGGAGACCCGCCTGCGGCAGACCAGGGCCTGGGCTCGTGCGGCCCGCCGGTACGCCCTCTGGGCGGTGGGCTCCTCGGGCGCCGCCATCCTGCTGGCCGCGGTCGCCCTCCTCACCCGATGACCTGGCCGTATGGACGTGAGAAGCCTGCCGAGCCACCGGCGAACTACGAGCTCCGCGTCAAGGGTGTGCTGGACAGCGGCTGGTCGGCGTGGTTCGAGGGCCTGCGGGTCACCAGCGACCAGGCCGGCCAGACCATCATCGCCGGGCCGGTCACCGACCAGGCGGCCCTGCACGGCCTGCTGGCCAAGATCCGCGACCTCGGCCTGCCACTGCTCGAGGTACGCCGCCTCGACCCGGACTGAGGTTCCTGCCCTACTGAGATCATTCGACCCGAGGAGGTTGAAATGGCCGTGCTGGCTATCTTGGTGTTGCTGATGGCGCTAGACCTGCTGGCGTTGCGCTGGGGTCATGACTCCCGCGACGGTCGCGACTGGATGTCCTGACTACACGTACGAGGAAGCATCCAGTGCTGGATCGGATTGTCTATGGCTGACGCGGCGTGATCGGCGCGGGCCACAACGGGCTGGTCGCCGCCAACCTGCTGGCCGACGCCGGCTGGCAAGTACTCGTCGACTACTGGCGCAGCGACTACGTCTGGCGCACCGCCGAGGCACCATCAACGCCTATCAGCACTACCGCGTCCAGGTCGAAGGCGTGCCGGTGCACTAGGGTGACTGGTCGTTCAACGTCCGCTGAGGCGGGTCGGGTTGAGGGGACAGAAGCGGCTGGAGGGCTGGTAGGTGACCTGCTGCCGGTAGCCGAGCCGCGTGATCTCGGCCAGGCAGGGCGGGGAGCGGCTGCTCGGGTGAGCCAGATGGCGCGCAGGGTCCTGAGTTCAGGGACAGGGGATGGTGTCGACGGCGTGGCCGGAGGCGTCCACGGTGTGGTTGGACAGGACCCAGGCACCGGTGTCGGGTGCCTTCACCGCCACCTGGAGCAGGCCGTTGCGACGTGCCATCAGCGCCCCCAGGTTGGCGGCGGTGATCTGGATGGTCGAACGGGTCGGCGGGGCCAGGTGGGGTCGGACCAGCAGCGGCATGGCGACCTGGACGGCGACGAACACGGCCAGGGTGATGCCCATGGCAGCTAGGGTGCGGCGGACCAGCATCCCGACGGTCACGCCCAGGGCAAAGGCGACATAGGCGATGGGGACGATGCCGCGGGTGTCGAACAGCAGCGGCCCCATCCGCGGGAAGCCATCGCCGGCGGCCTTGGCGGCGGCGGTGTCGAGGGGGCTGGCCCACCAGCTCACCGCCAGGCTGCCCAGCCCGGCGGCGGTCATGGCGGCCAGGCCGGTGAGGGCGAGCTTGACGGCCAGCCAGCGGGTGCGGGTGATGCTCTGGTTCCACACCAGCCGGTGGGTGCCGGCCTCAAGCCCCCGGGTGAGCAGCGGCGCCCCCCAGAACAGCCCGTTCAGCGCGGGTAGGACCAGCACCACGGCGGTGACCCCAAGGAACGGGCCCCGGTGGTCCTGGAAGAACTGGGGGACGAAGTCGGAGCAGCCGCCGGGTTGGGTGGTGCAGGCGGTGATCCCGGTGGCGTAGTCGTCGGCCAGGTCCGGGCCGGTCAGGGCCAGGGTGGCGGCGAGGGCGGCGAGGGCGGCGAACAGCATGGCGGCCGCGGCGCGGAACTGGCGCCAGGTCAGCCAGGTCATCGCTGGACCTCCAGGGTCGACCGGTCGTTGTGGTCGGTGGAGGCGGGCTGGTGCATGTAGGCCAGGACGAGGTCTTCCAGGCCGAGGCGGCCGACGGTCCAGGCGGGGTCGTGGATCGGGGCGTCGGCGCGGACGATCAGGGTGCTCTGGTGGTCGCTGTGGCGGGCGGCGATGGCCCGGTGGCCGGCGGGAAGCCGGGCCGGGTCGGGGGGCGGGCCGCTGACCCGGTGGTGGCTGGCCAGCAGCTCCTCGACCTCCCCGGCCACCTGGACGCGCGAGTCGACCAGCACGATCAGGTAGTCGCAGGCCCATTCCAGGTCCGAGATCAGGTGGGAGGACAGCACCACGCTGAGCGCCTGCTCGGCGACAGCCTCCATCAGACCCTGCAGGAACTCGCGGCGGGCCAGCGGGTCCAGCGCGGCCACCGGCTCGTCCAGGACCAGCAGCTGGGGCCGTTTGGCGATGCCCAGGGTGAGGGCGAGCTGGGCGCGCTGCCCACCCGACAGCCGGCCCGCCTTGCGGGCGGGATCCAGCCCCAGCCGTCCGATCCGTGCCCGTGCCAGGGCGGCGTCCCAGCCGGGGTTGAGCCGGGCGCCCAACCGGAGGTGGTCGGCGACGCTCAGCCCGGCGTAGGTGGGGCTGTCCTGGGCGACGTAGCCGACCTTGGCCAGCTGGGCCGGGTTGGCGGCGGGACGGCCCCCACACACCCTGATGGTGCCCGAGGTCGGCGCCAGCATCCCGGTGGCCAGGTTGAGCAGGGTGGTCTTGCCGGCCCCGTTGGGGCCGACCAGCCCCACGACCCGCCCGGCGGGGATGTCCAGGGTGCAGTCGGTCAGCGCCCAGCGCCGCCCGTGCCCGTACCTTTTGCCCAGTCCCTGGGCCTGGATGACGGCGGTCATGCCATGTCCTCCTCAGCGGCGGTTGGCGGTTGGTAGGTCGCCGGCACCTCGGGCTGGCCAGGGGCGTCACCCGGGAGTGCACCTGCGGTGGCCTCCCCGATGAGTGCGGCGGCGGCGAATGTCACAGCTTCGGGTGGTGGCTTGTCTTCAAGGGAAAGCCATCACGCGGAAGGAAGGATCATGCGAGTCGTCGTCGCCGGAGCGACCGGGGCCCTGGGACGGCACCTGGTTCCTGGGCTGGTCGCGGCGGGGCACCAGGTCACCGCGACCACGAGGACGCCCGCCAAGGTCGCGCAGGTGCGCGAGGCGGGCGCGGAGCCGGTGGTCGTCGACGGGCTGGACCGCGAGGCGGTGATCGCGGCGGTGACGGCCGCCGCCCCGGAGGTGATCGTGCACCAGATGACCGCGCTCGCGGACGTGCGGACCCGGAACATCCGCAATCCCGACAAGATGGGCGCCGCCACCATCGAACTGCGGACCCGGGGCACCGACAACCTGCTGGCGGCCGCGGCCGAGGTGGGCACCCGCCGGGTCATCGCGCAAAGCGTCGCGGGCTTCTACGAGCCTTGCGGCGGCCCGGTGAAGACCGAAGAAGATCCGCTCGCCTCGCGGCCGCCCGGCCGGTCGTCAGCGCGGGCGCTGGCGGCGATCAAGCACGTGGAGGAGGCCGTGCCGCTGGTGGCGCCGGAGGGAATCGTGCTGCGCTACGGCGGCTTCTACGGGCCGGGCGCCACCGAGATGCTGCTGAACGCCGTGCGGAAGCGGCAGCTGCTGGTGATCGGCGGCGGGACCGGGATCTGGTCGTTCATCGAGATCACCGACGCCGCGGCCGCGACGCTGGCTGCGGTCGACCGCGGCGCCCCTGGCGTCTACAACGTGGTGGACAGCGACCCGGCGCCGGTCGCGGAGTGGCTGCCGTACCTGGCCAGGGTCGCGGGCGCCAAGCCGCCGCTGCGCCTGCCCGCCTGGCTGGGGCGGCTGCTCGCCGGCGGGTTCGTCGTGGCCCAGATGACCAGCGCGCGCGGGTCCTCGAACGAGAAGGCGAGGAAGGAGCTCGGCTGGGAGCCGCGGTATGGGAGCTGGCGGGAGGGGTTCCGTGCCTGGGTCGGCGGATGAGGCGGGCGCGGCCACCTACCGGCCGCTGCTGTTCTCGATCGCCTACGGGATGACCGGATCGGTGGGCGACGCCGAGGACATCGTGCAGGACGCGTTCGTTGGCCTGACCCGGGCGGGCCAGGCGGGAACCACGATCGCCGATCCGAAGGCGTACCTGACCACGGCGGTGACGCGGTTGGGCATCAACCACCTGCGCTCGGCGCGGGGGCGGCGGGAGACCTATGTGGGGGACTGGCTGCCCGAGCCGGTCGTCGTGCCCGCCGACGAGCCGGGGCCGGCCGAGCACGCCGAGCTGGCCGACGCGCTGTCGATGGCGTTCCTGGTGCTGCTGGAGGCCCTCTCGCCGGTGGAGCGGGCGGTGTTCATGCTGCGCGAGGTGTTCGGGTACGGCTACCCGGAGGTGGCCAGGATCACCGGCAAGACCGAGGTGAACTGCCGGCAGATCTTCGCCCGCGCCAGGCAGCGCATCACCGCCGGCGGGCCGGCGCCCGACCGCGCGCCGCCCCCGGCGCGGCGGGCCGAAGGCGAGGAGCTGGCCCGCCGGTTCTTCGAGGCCGCCGCCGGCGGCGACCTGGACGCGCTGCTCGACCTGCTCGCGCCCGACGTGGTGGTCCAGGGGGACGGCGGCGGCAAGGCCCAGGCGATCGCCAAGCCGCTGGCCGGTCGGCAGCGCGTCATGCGGCTGCTGGTCGTCGGGCTCCGCCGGGCCCGGGCCCTCGGCGCCTCCCTCCGGCTGGCCTGGGTCAACGGCCAGCCGGGGGCGGTGCTGTACGACGCCGCAGGGCGCGTGGCCGGCGTGGTCGAGCTCGACATCGCCGACGGCGTGGTCCAGACGATCCGCGGCGTGGTCAACCCCGACAAGCTCCGCCACCTCGGACCGGTGTCTGACGTGGCGCGACGGCCAGAGAAAGCAACAGCTGTAGCAGCGCATGCGGTTGGGGACGCCGGCGTGTAGCCGGGTGGCGGCTGGTGGTCACCGTCAAGAAGCATGTCAGCCACCTGCTCGGCAAGCTGAGGGTGGCCAACCGCAGCCAGGCGGTGGCCCGGCCCCGGGAACTGGAGCTGCTCCGCTAGGTCGGCCAGGGCGGCAGCTTCGGTAGCACGTCGGTGCATGCCCGGGCGGTCGCCCGGCTCCCAAGGATTCCACCTGCGATGGGCACCTTCGGGTGATGGCGCCGCCCCGGCGCGTCGGTAGCGTGCTCCCAAGCACATGCCTGACCGCACTCCATCGGGAGGGTCATGACCAGGGTCCTGATCGTGGGCGGTGGCGTCGCCGGCCCGGTCACCGCGATGGCGCTGCAGCGCGCCGGCATCGACGTCGTCGTCTACGAGGCGCACGGCCCCGCCACCGGGGAGGCCGGTTCGTACCTCACCGTGGCCAGCAACGGCATCGACGCCCTGCGGGCCATCGACGCCCATGGGCCGGTGGTGGCCGCCGGCTTCCCCACCCCCACCAACCTGCTGTGGAGCGGCGCCGGGCGGCGGCTGGGGGCGGTCAGCAACGGCGGCCGGCTGGCCGACGGGACCGTCGCCCACACCCTCAAGCGGGCCCGGCTGTACCGGGCCCTACACGCCCAGGCGGCCGCCCGCGGCATCCCCATCGAGCACAGCCGGCGGCTGGTCGGGGCCGAAGTCACGGCCGGCGGCGGGGTGGTGGCCGCCTTCGCCGACGGCACCACGGCGGCCGGGGACCTGCTGGTCGGCGCCGACGGGGTCCACTCGCTGACTCGCCGGCTCATCGACCCGGCCGCCCCCACGCCCCGCTATGTGGGCCTGGTCAACTTCGGCGGCTACACCCCCGGCCACGCCGCCCCCGGCGGCGAGCCAGGGGTCTGGCACATGATCTTCGGCCGGCGGGCGTTCTTCGGCCACGTGGTCGACCCGCACGGCGGCACCGTGTGGTTCGCGAACGTTCCCCGCCCGCCGGTGTCGGCGGCCGAGCGGGCGGCCACCACCCCCGGCCAGTGGCAGCGGCAGCTGCTGGAGCTGTTCGCCACCGACCGCGGCCCGGCGGCCGAGCTGATCGCCGGCGGCGTCCTGGAGCTGGCCGGCGACAACACCCACGATCTGCCCAAGGTGCCGGTCTGGCAGCGGGTGCCGATGGTGCTGGTGGGTGACGCCGCCCACGCTCCCTCGCCGACCTCGGGCCAGGGCGCCTCGATGGCCGCCGAGGACGCCGTGGTGCTGGCCAAGTGCCTGCGCGACCTGCCCGACCTTGGCGGGGCGCTGGCCGCCTATGAGCGGCTGCGGCGCCGCCGGACCGAGCGCATCGTCGCCCACGGGGCCCGCTCCGGCAGCGCCAAAACCCCCGGCCCGGTCGGCCGGGTCCTGCGCGACCTGGCCCTTCCCCTGGTCTTCAAACTGTTTGTCACCGACCGCTCCCTGGCCTGGATCTACGACCACCACATCGACTGGGACACCCCCACCCGACAGTCCGATCCAGCCCTGCCATGAACGACGCCAGACGGGAGGGTCAAGGTTCGGGGATGAAGGTATTCGTTGCGGGTGGCACGGGTGCGATTGGCGGCCATGCGGTCCCGGCATTGGTCGAGCAAGGGCACGCGGTGACCGCGCTGGCCCGCACGCCAGAGAAGGCGGCCGCGCTCGCCGCGCAGCACGCGACCCCGGTGTCGGTGTCGCTGTTTGACCGGTCGGCGCTGGCCGCGGCGTTCACCGGCCACGATGCGGTCATCAACCTGGCCACCGCGATCCCGCCGATGACACGGTTCCTGAGCGTCAAGGCGTGGCAGATCAATGACCGCGTCCGCATCGAAGGCTCGGCGGCGGTCGTCGACGCCGCCCTCGCCGCCGGGGTTGGCCGCCTGGTCCAGGAGTCGGTCAGCATGCTCTACCGCGACCAGGGAGCCCGCTGGGTCGACGAGGACGCACCCATCGACCGCTACCCGATGGCCCGGGGGAACCTTGCCGCCGAGGCCAACGCCCACCGGTTCTCGCAGGCGGGCGGGACCGGGGTCGTGCTGCGCTTCGGGTGGTTCTACGGGCCGGGAGCCGCCCACAGCGAGCAGCTATTCACGCTGGCCCGCCGCCACCTCGGCCTGGTCGTTGGGCCGCCCGACAGCTACGTGTCCTCGATCCACGTGGCCGACGCGGCCACGGCCGTGGCAGCGACCCTGCAGACGCCCGCGGGGACGTTCAATGTGGTCGATGACGAGCCACTGACCAAGCGCGAGTACGCCCAGGCGCTGGCCCGCGCCGCCGGGACGGCCGCGTGGCTGCGGGGGCCCGGCCGGGCCGCCGTGCTGTCCGGCGACCGCCTGACCTCGCTGACCCGCTCCCTGCGGGTCAGCAACGCCCGGTTGCGGACCGCCACCGGTTGGGCGCCGCGCTATCCCAGCGCCCGGGAGGGCTGGATCGCCACCGCGACAGCACTCACGCACCGCGGCATCGCTGCCCGACCCCGTACCGACGACCGTTGAAGGACGCGCGCTGATGACAGGTGAGCCGGCCCGCCGGCGCCGGGTCGTGATCGCCGGCGGCGGGTTCGCCGGCTTCCACGCCGCCCGGGCCCTCTCCCGGCTCGCCAAGGCCCTGGATCTCGAGGTCATGCTGGTCAACCCCACCGACTACTTCCTCTACCTGCCCCTGCTGCCCGAGGTGGCGGCCGGGATCCTGGATCCCCGTCGGGTGTCGGTGCCGCTGGCGGCGACCCTCCCCAGGGTCCGGCTGGTGCTCGGCACCGTCGAGGGCGCCGACCTGGACGGGCGCCGGGTCGGCCTGGTCGACCCCGAGGGCCAGCGGCACACGCTGGCCTACGACCGGCTGCTACTGGCCGCGGGCAGCGTCCACCGGCTGCTGCCGATCCCCGGGGTCGCCGAGCATGCGCACGGCTTGCGCAGCGTCGCCGAGGCCTTGTGGCTGCGTGACCATCTCGTGCGCCAGCTGGAGCTGGCGGCCACCTGCGACGACCCGGCCGAGCGGGCGGCGCGCTGCACCTTCGTGGTGGTCGGCGCCGGCTACACCGGCACCGAGGTCGCCGCCCACGGCCAGCTGCTCACCCACACCGCCGCCCGCCAGCGCCCCGACTTGGCCGGCCAGCCGATCCGCTGGCTGCTGCTGGACCTGGCGCCGCGGGTGCTGCCCGAGCTGGACCCCCGCCTTGGAGCCACCGCCGACCGGGTCCTGCGCCAACGCGGCGTCGAGGTCCGCCTGCAGACCACGGTCCAGGCTGTGACCGCTCAAGGGGTCCGGCTGTCGGACGGGGAGTTCGTCCCCACGCGCTCGCTGATCTGGTGTGTGGGGGTGCGGCCCGGCCCGCTTGTCGCCTCGCTGGGCCTGCCGACCACGGGCGGCCGGCTGGTGGTGGACCCCTACCTGACCGTGCCCGGCCACCCGGAGCTGTTCGCGGCCGGCGACGCGGCCGCCGTCCCCGACCTGACCCGGCCCGGCCAGTTGACCGCGATGACCGCCCAGCACGCCCAACGCCAGGGCTGGCGGGCCGCGGCCAACCTGGCCGCCTCCCTCGGCCGAGGCCGCCGCCGCGCCTATCGCCATCACGACCTGGGTTTCGTGGTCGACCTAGGCGGCGCCAAGGCGGCCGCCAACCCGCTGGGGGTGCCGCTGTCGGGGGTGGTCGCCAAGGCGGTGACCCGCGGCTACCACTTGGCCGTGATCCCTGCCAACCGGGTCCGCGTCGCCGCCGACTGGCTGCTGGACGCCTTGCTGCCCAGGCAGACGGTCCAGCTCGGCCTGGTCCGCGGCCCCGCGGTCCCGCTGGGGAGCATCCCCGCAGCCGTCGGCGGCGGAGCGGCTAGCAGGCCCGACCCCGATAAGGGACAGCCAGCGACCCCAAGGAGCACATGATGACCGAGGCGATCCGCACCGAGGGGCTGGTCAAGACCTTCGGTCCCACCCTAGCCCTGGACGGGCTGGACCTGTCCGTCCGCACCGGCGAGGTCCACGGCTTCCTTGGCCCCAACGGCGCCGGCAAGACCACCACCCTGCGGGTCCTGTTGGGCCTGCTGCGAGCCGACGCCGGCCGCGCCGAGCTGCTCGGCGGCGACCCCTGGAAGGAGGCGGTCGCCCTCCATCGCCGCCTGGCCTATGTGCCCGGCGACGTCACCCTGTGGCCCAACCTGTCCGGCGGCGAGGTGATCGACCTGCTGGGGCGGCTACGCGGCGGACTGAGCAAGCAGCGCCGCGATGCGCTGCTGGAGCGGTTTGACCTGGACCCGCGCAAGAAGGCCCGCAGCTACTCCAAGGGCAACCGCCAGAAGGTGGCCCTGGTCGCCGCCCTGGCCTCCGACGTGGAGCTGCTGCTGCTGGACGAGCCGACCTCCGGGTTGGACCCGCTGATGGAGGCGGCGTTCCGCGACTGGATCGACCAGGAGGAACGCGCCCGCGGGCGGACGGTGCTGCTGTCCAGCCACATCCTGGCCGAGGTGGAGGCGCTGTGCGAGCGGGTGAGCATCATCCGCGCCGGGCGCATCGTGGAGTCGGGCTCGCTGGTGGAGTTACGCCACCTGACCCGCACGTTCATCCGGGCCGAGCTGGCCGCCCCGCCGACCGGGCTGGCCGCCTTGGCCGGCGTTCACAACCTTCAACTCCAAGACAGCCGGGTGCGCTTCGACGTCGACGCCGATGCACTCGACGCGGCGCTGCGGCAGCTGTGGGCGGCCGGGGTGCGCAGCCTGGTCTGCCAGCCCCCGACCCTGGAGGAGCTGTTCCTGCGCCACTACCGGACCGACCAGCCGGCCGACGCCGCCCCGGGCGGCAACCGCGCGGCGGGATCGCGATGAGCACCATGACGGGCACCGGCCAGCTGGTCCGGCTGATCCTGCGGCGCGACCGCTACCTGCTGGCGCTCTGGATCCTGCCCCTCTGCCTCATCCCGATCAGCTACGTGCCCCCTTTCGCCGATCTCTACCCCACGGCCGCGGCACGGCTGCAGTACGCCGACAACGCGGGATTCACCGTGCTCTATGGTCGCCTGTCCGGCACCAGCCTCGGCGAGTTCATCACCTGGCGGCTGGGGTTCGTTCCCGTCATGGTCGGGCTCATCAGCCTGCTCACCGTCATCCGCCACACCCGCGTCGAGGAGGAAACCGGCCGCCGCGAGCTGCTGGGCGCCACCATGGTCGGGCGCCACGCAGGCCTGGCGGCGGCGCTGGCTGCGACCTTCGGCGCCAACTTGGCCCTGGCCGCGCTCCTGGCGCTGGGTATGCCCAGCCAAGGCCTGCCCCCCACCGGATCCCTGGCCCTGGGCCTGCAATTCGCCGCCGCCGGGTGGATGTTCGCCGCGGTCGGGGCCGTGGCCGCCCAGCTCACCGGCAGCGCCGGCAGCGCCCGAGAGATCGCCGCAAGCGTCCTGGGTGTCGCCTGGCTGCTGCGGGCCGCCGGCGACACCAGCGGCCAGGCCGGGGGCGGCCTGGCCCGGCTGTCCTGGATGTCGCCGATCGGCTGGGTGCAGCGGATCCGCCCCTATGGCGACGAGCGCTGGTGGCTGCTCGCGGTCGCCGCTGGCCTGACCGCGGTGCTCGCCGCCGCGGCCGTGGCGCTGTCGGCGCGCCGCGACCTGGGCGCTGGCCTGCTGGCGGCCCGGCCCGGCCCGGCCGCGGCGGCGTCCCCGCTGCGCAGCCCGCTGGCGCTGGCCTGGCGGCTACATTGGGCCCTGGCGGCCGGCTGGACGGCCGGGTTCGCCGTGGTCGGGGTCGTGCTCGGCGGCGTCGCCGCCAGCGTCGGGGACATCGTGCAGGGCAACCAGGACCTGGAGGAGCTCTTCGCCCGCCTGGGAGGCCGCTCCGGGCTGGTCGACGCCTACCTGGCCTCGATCATGGGCATGCTCGGGCTGATCGCCGCGGCCTACGCGATCCAGGCCACCCTGCGCCTGCGGTCCGAGGAGTCCGGCGGGCGGGCCGAGCCGGTGCTGGCCACCGCGGTCGGCCGCCTGCGCTGGGCGGCCAGCCACCTGGTGATGGCGGTCCTGGGTCCGGCCGCTGCCCTGCTCGCCGCCGGGCTGACCTGTGGGCTGGCCTACGGGCTGGACACCGGCGACGTCGGCCACCAGCTGCCCCGGGTGCTGGCCGGCGCGATCGTGCAGCTGCCCCCGGTCTGGGTGCTGGCCGCGGTCGCGGTCGCGCTGTTCGGCCTGCGGCCGCGTCTCGCCCCCGCCGCCTGGGGCGCGCTCGCCGTCTGCCTGCTGCTCGGCCTGGTCGGCGCCGCCATCCGGCTCGACCAGTGGCTGCTGGACCTCTCCCCGTTCACCCACGTCCCGAAGTCTCCTGGCGGCGCCGTGGCTGCAGCCCCCCTGGTCGTGCTCGCCACCGTCGCGGTCGTGCTCACCATCGCGGGGCTGGTCGGGCTCCGCCGGCGGGACCTGCCGGCCACACCCTAGCCGCGCGGAGGAGGAGGGAGTATGAGCGACCCGGGCAGGCAAGCCGAATCGATTGACCCGAGCGGGGAGGAAGCGTGTTGGCCGGCAAGGTAAACCTGCAAGCGCAGTTCGCACGCTTCGACGACTACTGGAACCCGAAGATCGTGGCCAGCGTCAACGACTACCACCTCAAGCTGGTCAAGGCCCGCGGGGAGTTCGTGTGGCACCAGCACGATGAGACCGACGAGCTCTTCATCGTCACCGCCGGCCGGCTGCGCATCCAGCTCCAAGGCGGCGACGAGGTGGTGCTGAGCCCGGGGGAGCTGTTCGTGGTCCCCCGAGGGGTTCGCCACCGCCCGGTCGCCGGCGAGGAGACCCAGCTGGTGCTGTTGGAGCCCCGCGAGACCGTCAACACCGGCGACGCCGAGCGGGCGGGCACGGTGGGCGACCGGCTGGATTGACCGCCGGACGACACCTGGGCAGCAGGGAAGCGCGCGACTGATGCTGTCGGCGATCACCATCGTGGGGGCCGGGCCGGCCGGCCTGACCGCGGCCCTGGCGCTGCGGCGGCTGGGCCTGGAGGCGACCGTCTTCGAGCAGGCCGAGGACTTCCAGCGCATCGGTGGGGGGATCGTGCTGCACGACAACGGCCAGCGGGTGCTGGCCGCCCTGGGGCTGCTGGAGGGCTTCCGGCCCCACCTGCAGCCCTGCCCGGTCCTGGCCGCCGAGCTGTGCGGCGGACGAGTCCTCGGCACCGCCGACTTCGGCCGGCTCTCCCCACCGCTGCGCCACCTCCCGGCGGTGGTGCTCCGCCACCAGCTGCAGGAGCACCTGCTGGCCGCCGCCCGCGCCGTCGGCGTTCGGGTCCGCTTCGGCCACCGGGTCGTGGCCGCCTCGGCCGAAGGCGACGCAGCCGTGCTGCGCTTCGCCGACGGTGCCAGCCAGCGAGCCGGCATCGTGCTGGCCTGCGACGGCGCCGGCTCGGCGACCCGGGCCAGCCTGGGGCTGCCGGCCCGGCGCCGCCGGCTGCGGCGGGCCTACCTGCGCGGCGTGGCCGACATCGGCTGGCCGCAGCCAAGGGCCCGCGAGCGGTGGTATCCCGACGGCCGGATCTTCGGGACGGCGCCGCTGCCCGGAGCCCGCACCTACTTCTGGTGCACGGCCCCGCTCGGACGATGGCCGCAGACCCTCCAGGACGGCCTGGAGAACTGGATCGCGTCGTGGGCCGGCTGCGACCCGGCGGTCCCGGTGGTGCTCGGGGCCGTTCGGGACTGGAGCCGCGTCAACTACGACGAGCCGCTGGAGGTGCGGGCCAGGCGCTGGTCCCGCCCGCCGGTCTTCCTGGTCGGGGACGCCGCCCATGCGATGACGCCTTATCTGGGGCAAGGCGCCAACAGCGCCCTGGTGGACGCCCTGGTCCTCAGCCGCCTGCTGGCCCAGGAGCTCCAGGGCCACGGCGACCTGGCGGCGGTGGGACGCCACTACCAGCGGATCCGTCGGCGGTTCACCCGCCTGGTACAGGCCGGCTCCCGTCGCCAGGGCGACCTGGCCACCCTGGGCTGGGCGCCGGCACGCTGGCTGCGCGATCGCCTGCTCCCGCTGCTCGCCGACGCCGGCTGGCTCCAGCGCCGGTCCGCCCTGCTGACGGCCGGGTTCAACCGGGCCGAGCAGGAGCTGCTGTCCCTCGACCCGTGAACCAGGCGCCGCGCACAACCCAGCACAGCCACCCGTGTGCGGGCCGGGTGGCGTCAGGCCGTGGGCGGTCGCAGCAGCGTGTCGTAGTGGGCCGAGCGCTCCTCGAAGCGGGCCAGCACCGCCCGTGCCCGCGGCGGCACGTAGGCGGCCTCGTAGTCTTCGCCGGCGAAGGCGCGGACGTGGTTGAGGGAGTCGAACAGCATGATGGTGGCGAACTCCACCTCGCCGTCGAGGTCACGCCGCAGCAGGTAGGCGCCGTGGTAGCCGTCCAGGTTGCGGGTCGCGATGCCCGGCAGGATCTCCTGGCTGACGATCCGCTGGTAGGTGTCGGCGTCCTCCGGGGTGGTCCAGCCTCTCCAGATGCGGGTGATCACCGTGGCCTCTCCTTGCCGTCGACTGGGTGCGATCAAGGCCTGTGCTTGGGAGCACGCTACCGACGCGACGGGGCGACGCCATCACCCGAAGGTGCCCATCGGCGGTTGGCTCTTCGGCAGTCGGGCCCCCGCCCGGACTGACCTCCCATGGCACGTTCGTGCATCTTCGGGCGGCGCCTGGCTCCCGAAGATCCCACCTCCGATGGGCACCTTCGGGTGATGGCGTCGCCCCGTCGCGTCCGTACCGTGCTGATGTGGAACGGCCTGGCAGAGGCAACGACGAGACCCGAGGACGGCAAGGGATGTTGACCGCCGGGGCGAAGGAGCAGGAAGGCCACCGGACCCGCCGAGGGTGGTGGCTCGGTGCCGGAGCAGTCGGCTTCGCCCATCGGCCTTGGGGAGCAGTTCGACCGGCGGCGCGAGCGCTACGGGTGCTGGGCAGCCTGCGGTGTGAGGCCGTCCAGCAGCTGCTGAAGGATGGCGGTGCACTGCTGGCGGGCGGCGGCAGGGTCGTCGGCGCGGGCGATGTACAGGGCGCACTCGTCGAGGGCGCCGATGAGCACATGGGCAAGGGGGACGACCGGTTGGGGGGTGATCGCCCCGGCGTCAATGGCCGCCTGGAGCGCGTGCTGCAGCAGGCCCAGACCGTAGCGGTCGGCCAGGTCCCGCCAGGCCCGCCAGCCCAGCACGGACGGGCCGTCCAGCAGCAGGATCCGCTCGACCGCCGGGTCGGCGCAGACCTCCAGGAACCGCCGCGCTCCGGCGTGCAGCGCGGCCATCGGGTCGGTGGCCCCGTCGGTCTGCGCCCCGGCGGTGATCCGGTCGGCGATCTCGGCCTGGATGGCCTCGGCCACGGCGGCGAACAGGTCGGCCTTGTCGCGGAACTGGTAGTAGAGGGCGCCGCGGGTCACCCCGGCGGTCTGGACGATCTCCTCGGTGCTGACGCCGGCGTAGCCGCGTTCGGCGAACAGGGTGCGGGCGGCGGCGACCAGCCGCTGGCGGGTCGCCTCGGAGCGCAGGTCCTGCTTGGTCTTCTCGACTCGGGCCATGTTGCCACTTGTCCTTCATACTGTCTGTATGTAAGTTACGTACAGTCTGTTTGTATCTTAGTTTGGAGGTGAGCCTCATGGCCACCGTTGACCTGCCGCACGGCACCCTCCACTACCACGAGGCCGGCAGCGGCCCCCCGATCGTCTTCCTCCACGGCTACCTGCAGGGCGCCAACCTCTGGGGCCCCATCGTCCACCTGCTCAACCGCGAGTTCCGCTGCATCGGCCCTGAACTCCCCTTGGGCGCCCACCCGACCCCGATGGCAGCGGACGCCGACCTGACCACCGCCGGGGTCGGCCGGCTGGTCGCCGACTTCCTCGCTGCCCTGGACCTGCACCAGGTCCTCCTGGTCGGCAACGACAGCGGCGGCGCCATCGCCCAGGTAGTGGCCGCCCGCCACCCCCAGCGCCTCGGCGGGCTGGTGCTGGCCAGCTGCGACGCCTTCGACAACCACCCGCCCAGGCTGTTCCGCCCGCTGATCACCGCCGCCCGCGCGGGCGTCCTCACTCCCCTACTGGCCACCCTCAAGTTCCGGCCGATCCGGTCGCTACCCAGCGCCTACGGCTGGCTCACCCACGGCGAGCCGCCACATGAGCTGATCGACGGCTGGCTGGCCAACTACCTCGCCGACCCCGGCGTGCGCCGCGACACCCGCCGGCTGCTCGCCGCCCTGGGTGATGACGCCTTCATGGGCCAGATCGCCGCCGAACTGGCCGGCTTCACCCAGCCGGTGCTGCTGGCCTGGGCAGCCGACGACAAGTTCTTCCCCCTCCAGCATGCCCGCCGGCTGGCCGGCATCGTTCCCGACGCCCACCTGGAGCTGATCCAAGCCAGCCGCACCTGGGTCATGCGCGACCAACCGCAGCGCACCGCCCAGCTCATCGGCCAGTTCGCCCACCACGCCACGACCACCCAGCCCACCTGAACCCAACCGACCACGAGCCTCCAGAAGGACAGCAGCATGAACCAGATGGTGCCCGGCGGTCGACCGGCCCCCTCGGGCACGCGGGTGGCAGTCGTGCTCGCCGCACCGCTGGCGCGCGCCGTGACCGAGCTGCTGGCCCCGGCCAACCTCGCCGTCGCCCAGCTCCTGGCGGTGGGCTGGCACAGCACCGATGGCCCGGCCGGGCTGGGCTGGGGGCTGCTGGCCGCGACCTTCTGCGGCCTGGTTCCCTACGGCATCGTCATTGCCGGGGTCCGCCGCCGGCGATGGACCGACCGGCACCTGCGAGCCCGCCACCAGCGCCCGGCCCCGTTCCTGGCCGCCATCGCCTCGGCCCTGGCCGGGCTGGCGCTGCTCCTGGCCCTGGACGCCCCCCGGCCGCTGGTGGCGCTGGTGGTCGCGATGCTGGCCGGCCTGGCGGCCACGCTGGTGGTGACCCTGTGGTGGAAGCTGTCGGTCCACACCGCCGCCGCCGCCGGCACGGTGGCCATCCTCGCGCTCACCTTCGGGCCCGCGCTCACCCTGGCGGTTCCTGCCGTTGCGCTGGTGGCCTGGGCGCGGGTTCGACTCGGCGACCACACCCCAGCCCAGACCCTGGCCGGCGCCGCCCTCGGCGGGCTCATCGCAACCGCCGTCGTCATCCTGCTGCGCTGATCGGCTCCGGCCCAGAGCCCACCAATCGCGAACCGACGCCCGAGAGGAGGCCAGCATCTGCAAGGCAGTGGGCCGCGGAGCGGCCAAGACGAATACCCAGCACTCGCGCACTCACAGCCGGCCATCCGGGAGGTGGTGAGACATGCGGCGCATCCGCATCCACCGACGCAAGGTCCAGCGGGACCGTCCCTGGCTCGTGGTCTTCGCCCTCGACCCACGAGACCCCGATGTCGTCCGAGCCAAGTCCATCGGCCGGACCCGGGAACGGAGAACGCGATGAGCCCCGTCACGCCAACCGCGGCGGGCCGCCAGGCGGCGCAGGCCTGGGTCCTGGCCTTTGCCCACGGCTGGCTGGCACCCGCCAGCGCCGACGCCTTCGCCGACCACTTCCAGCCCTGGTTCGACCCACAGGTTCGGCTCCGCCAACCCCTGCTGCCCACCCTGGTCGGCCACCGGGGGTTCCGGGAACGCTTCGCCCGACCGCTGTTCGCGCTCATCCCCGACCTGGACGGGCAGATGGAACGCTTCGCCATCGGGGCCGACTGCGCCTACATCGAGCTGACCCTGCGCGGCACCCTGGGCGGACGTCCCATCGCCTGGCGCGTCTGTGATCGGGCCACCCTGCGCGACGGGCTGGTGGTCGAGCGCGAAAGCTACTTCGATCCGACGCCGCTGCTGCGGGCCGTCCTCACCCGCCCGCGAGCCTGGCCGGCGCTCGTCCGCGCACGGCGGCGACCGCGACCTCACCAGACCAGCAGCACGGATCGACCCGACGCCGCCGCGGGTCGACCGCCGGCCCGGCCGACAACCAACGAACTCCGGGAGGATTGACCACATGCGCAAGGCAACGGCCGCGGCCGGCAGCCTGGCCCACTTCGTGCTCCAACCGGGTGTCGTGGCGGGGCTGGTCCCCTGGTGGCTGACCGGCTGGCAGGTGCGACACCCCGCACCGTCCTGGGCCTGGACGCCGCTGCGGGTGGCGGGGGTGGTGCTGCTCGCCGCCGGCATCCTGGTGCTGGTAGAGGCCTTCGTGCGCTTCGTGGTGGAGGGTGCAGGCACCCCGGCGCCCATCGCCCCGACCCAGCGGTTGGTGGTCGACGGGCCTTACCGGTATGTCCGCAACCCCATGTACCTGGCGGTGGTCGCGGTCATCGTCGGCCAGGCCCTGGCCCTCGGCCAGCCCGGGCTCCTGGGGTACGCCGCGGTCGTGGGCGGCGGCACGGCCGCCTTCGCCCACGGCTACGAGGAGCCGACCCTGCAGCGTCAGTTCGGTGCGCAGTACGAGGCCTACCGGCGGGCCGTGCCCGCCTGGTGGCCACGCCGCCACCCCCGGCAAACCGGCCGGGGACGTCAACCATCCGCCCGCCCCCAACTGTGATCGCCGTCATGGGCGACCTCC
>Ga0081538_10002129_pt1 | contig 19726 bp, 16 predicted proteins | sample TabmetS5T2R1_FD_71022 | JGI IMG/M metagenome (GOLD analysis project Ga0081538, IMG submission 71022) | Tabebuia heterophylla rhizosphere microbial communities from the University of Puerto Rico - S5T2R1 | ecosystem: Host-associated > Plants > Roots > Rhizosphere ...
TCACATTCCGGGGTCCATCTGCAGCTGGAGGTCACATGCGTTCTGTTCGCCCGCTTCTTGCCACCCTCATCGCTTTGGGTGCCCTGCTCGCGCTAACCGGTGCTGCCGGAGGCGCAGCTCCGAACGGCCCGTCACCGAGTCTCGTGATCAGCCAGATCTACGGCGGCGGTGGAAACGCGGGCGCGACGCACACGCACGATTACATCGAGATCTTCAACCGGGGAACGACGACGGTTTCGTTGTCGGGGAAGTCCCTCCAGTACGCGAGCGCGACTGGAACCGGGAATTTCGGGAACGGCCCCGTCCAGCTGACAGAGCTCAGCGGCAGCGTTGCGCCGGGCCAGTACTTCCTCGTCCGCGAAGCCTCCAGCAATACGCCGCCGGCGGGGACGCCGCTCCCAACGCCTGACCTTGACGACCCGACACCCATCAACATGGCGGCGGGAGCTGGGAAGGTTGCGCTCGCGGAGGGCGTAACCTCGCTCGGCTGCAATACAGCGGCGACTTGCGCGGCCAACGGCAACGACACGCGCATCATCGACCTCGTCGGCTATGGGGGCGCGAACTATTTTGAAGGAGCGGCACCGGCGCCAACGGCGTCGAACACAAACGCGGTCTTCCGCGCCGGCGGTGGATGCCAAGACAGCGACAACAACGGCGCCGACTTCGCCGCAGCGACGCCGAGCCCGCGAACGTCCAGCTCCCCTCGCAACTTCTGCTCCGCGGACGCCGCTCCCTTCGTTGCTGAGACCACGCCGCCCAACGGGGCGACCGAGGTTCCGACGGGCTCGAACATCACGGTGACCTTCAGCGAGCCTGTGACGGCCGCGGCCGGCGCCTTTACCCTCACGTGCTCGCGCACGGGCAGTGTCGGGCTCACCGTCACACCGAGCGGCTCTTCGACGACCTACGTGCTCGATCCCCAGACCGATCTCCAGCGCGACGAGACTTGCACCGTCGCCGTCGAGGCCGACGCCGTGACCGATGCGGACGAGGTCGACCCCCCTGACAACATGGCGGCGGACTACTCGTTCAGCTTCAGCACCACAGGGCTCGCACTGCGGATCCACGACATCCAGGGCACCCAGCACATCTCGCCCTTCAACGGCTCATTCGTTTCGCAGGTGCCGGGCGTCGTGACCGCGACGGGGTCGAACGGCTTCTGGTTCCAGGATCCCGAGCCGGACACGGACGTGCGGACCTCCGAGGGGATCTTCGTCTTCACAGGCGGACGACCGTCGGTGCTGGTCGGGGCAGCCGTGAACGTGAGCGGGCGTGTCCAAGAGTTCCGGCCGGGCTGCTTCTCATGCCCGCCGACGAGCAGCGCGTTTGCGAACCTGACGACGACCGAAATCGTCTCGCCGACAACCGTCGTTGCCGGATCCGGCCCGGCCATCGCCTCGACAATCGTCGGGCTCGGAGGTCGCTTCCCGCCGCTCCGCGTGATCGAGGACGACGCCTCCGGCGACGTCGAGACGAGCAACACGTTCGATGTCGGCGAGGACGGGATCGACTTCTACGAGAGCCTCGAGGGCATGTACGTGCGCATCCGGAATGCCGTCGCGACCGGGCCTCGGAACGACTTCGGCGAGATCTCGGTGCTCGCCGACTTCGGCCTGATCAGCACGTTCCGGACCTTGCGCGGCGGGATCGTCGTCCGGCGCGTCGGTGACTACACGTACCAGGAAGGCGACTTCAATCCCGAGCGCATGATCCTCGACGACGGACTCCGCCCCACGCCGGTCGTCGACGTTCGCGACCGTTTCACGACCCACGTGGACGCGGTCGTCGACTACAACTTCGGCAACTTCAAGTTCCTCGTCCTCAACGAGCTCGTGAAGGTCGACGGGGGCTTGCAGCGGGAGTTCGCGCGTGCGGCGACGCCGAAAGAGCTCGTCGTTGCGACCTACAACGTCGAGAATCTCGATCCGACCGACGCACCGAGCGGGCGATTCCAGCGGGCCGCGGAGCAAATCGTCCAGCACATGCGCTCGCCGGACCTGATCAACATCGAAGAGATCCAGGACAACGACGGGGCGGCGGCGCCTGCCCCATCGGACGCTTCGGTGACCTGGCGGCTGCTGATCGAGGCGATCCAGGCCGCCGGCGGTCCCATGTACGAGTTCCGGCAGATCGATCCGGTGCCCAGCTCTGACGGCGGCGAGCCGAACGGCAACATCCGCGTCGGCTTCCTCTTCCGCACCGACCGTGGACTGAGCTTCGTCGACCGCCCCGGCGGCACGGCCGTGACGCCCAACCAGGTCGTCGACACTCCGAGCGGCGCAGAGCTCCTCTACAGCCCGGGACGGATCGATCCGACCAATGCGGCCTTTGCGAACAGTCGCAAGCCACTCGCCGGCGAGTTCATGTATCGCGGCCGCAAGCTCTTCGTCATCGGCAATCACTTCAACTCGAAGGGCGGCGACGATCCGCTGTTCGGCCGCTTCCAGCCGCCGAATCGACGGAGCGAGGTTCAGCGCCATCAGCAGGCCGCGATCGTCAACGACTTCGTCGACCGCATCCTGGCCGCCGATCGAAATGCTCAGGTCATTGTTCTCGGCGACCTGAACGACTTCCAGTTCTCGCAGACGATGGACATCGTCGAGGGCGGCGTGCTAGTGAACCTCTTCGAGACGCTGCCTTTCTTCGAGCGCTACACGTACGTCTTCGACGGCAATTCGCAGGCACTCGACCACATCCTCGTGACTCGGAAACTGCTGCAAAAGACGACGCTCTACGACGTCGTGCACATGAACTCGGAGTTCGCCGACCAGCTCACCGACCACGATCCGCCGGTTGCGTTCCTGCGCCTCAGCGGCGGCGACGACGACTAGTGGCTGAGCCTCCGCGGAGCGGGCTCTGCCCGCTCCGCGGCTGCGGCGTCGGGTGAAGGAAGCCGCGCCAAGCTTCTGGGCCGCGCGCGGCGAAGCCCGCGCCCGGTCTCGATACAGTCGCTGAAAGTCGTGAGACTTTCAGCGAAGGAGCTGGCTATTTAGCCAGCTCCGTAGCGCGTGATTCGCGGATCACGGTGACCTTGATCTGCCCGGGATATTCGAGCTCCTGCTCGATGTCTCGGGCGATCTCGTGCGAGAGCAGGACGGCGCCGTCGTCGTCGATCTCGCCGGGCTTCACGATCACACGAATCTCGCGCCCTGCCTGGAGCGCGTAGACCTTTTCTACTCCGTTCTTGCGCGCTGCGATCTCCTCCAGGGACTCGAGGCGCTTGATGTAGTTCTCGAGCGTGTCGCCGCGCGCGCCGGGCCGCGAGCCGGAGATCGCGTCGGCTGCGATCAGGAGCACCGCTTCGACCGTATGCGGCTGAATCTCGTAGTGGTGGGCGGCGATCGCGTGGACGACGGCCTCGGATTCGCTGTAGCGGATCGCGTAGTCGGCTGAGATCTGGGCGTGCGAGCCCTCGACCTCGTGAGTGAGCGCCTTCCCGAGGTCGTGCAAGAGCGCGGCGCGCTTCGCGGTGCGAACGCTGGCCTCGAGCTCCATCGCCATGATCCCGGCCAGGTGGACCACTTCGAGCGTGTGCTTGAGGACGTTCTGCCCGTAACTCGTTCGGTAGTGCAAACGGCCGAGGATCTTCACGAGCTCGGGGTGGAACTCGCCGCAGTTGGCCTCGAAGACAGCCTGCTCGCCGGCGGTGCGGATGTGATCGTCGATCTCAGCCTTCGACTGGTAGTACATCTCCTCGATCCGCGCCGGCTGGATGCGCCCGTCCTCGATCAGCTTGGACAGCGTCAGCTTCGCGATCTCACGACGGATGCCGTCGAACGACGAGAGGACGACCGCCTGCGGCGTGTCGTCGATGATGATGTCGACGCCCGTCAGGTGCTCGAGCGTCCGGATGTTCCGCCCTTCTCGGCCGATGATGCGGCCCTTCATGTCGTCGCTGGGGAGCTCGACGACCGAGGATGTCGTCTCGGCCGCATGGCTCGCCGCCACCCGCTGGAGCGCGTCGGCGACGAGATTACGCGCCCGCCGCTTCGCCTCGATCTGCGCCTCCTCCTCGAGCTGCCGGACCCGTCGTGCGAGGTCGTGGCGAATCAGCTGCTCTGAGCGCGTGAGCAGCTCGCTCCGCGCCTCGTTGACGGTCAGTCCCGAGACGCGCTCCAGCTCGCGCACCTCTTCATCCTTGGCGTCCTTCAGCTTCTGCTGGAGCTCCTTGATGTGGATTTCCCGGTCCGCGAGCCCCTGCTCGCGGCGGAGCAGCTCGGTCAGCTTCGCCTCGAGCTCGTCCTGCCGGGCGAGGACGCGTTCCTCCAGGGTCGCCATCTGGCTGCGGCGCTCCTGGAGCGACTGCTCGACCTCGGCCTTCATGCGCATCGCCTCCTCCCGGGCGGCGATCTCGGCCTCGCGGCGGTGGTTGTCGGCGTCCCGCTTCGCGTCGGCAACGAGCTCGTCGCGGCGGCGCGCCGCCTCGCCGAGCCCGGAGCGACCGGACAGCTTGAGTCCCAGCGCAAGCAGCGCCGCTCCGAGAACGAGGCCGATGGCGATGCCGGCGGCGATGACCACTTCGCGCTCCTTCGGTCGCGCCCGGCGAAGCCGGACGGAGGTCGGTTGTGCCGCTCGACGAGCGGGGTTCACCCGCCATCAAGCCCGTGCAGAGCGTTCTGAAGTTCGCGGCCGGACCGCCGCGCGGTTACGTCACTAGCGAGAGCTCGCTAGCTCCGATTCCTTTCTGCTCGTCTGGAGTCCGGGTTTCAGTGGTGTTCTCGGTTTCGGGAGGGTTCGTTTCAGAAAACGCGTCTGTGCAGGCAAAATGTTGGATGAAGTTGACGTTAGTGTAACCGATCGCCGCCGACCCGTTCGAGACTGTCGGCGCTGAATCCCTTGCCGGCCAGATAGCGAAGCGCCTTCGCGTCTCCTCCGCGCCTGGCGAACGCCCGTTCCGCCCGCTCAGCCTCCGGCGGAAGCGCAGCGAGCACGGCTGAGACGACCTCCTCGTCGATCCCGTGCTGCTCGAGGTCGCGTCTGATCAGCTCGTCGCCGGCGAACCGCTCGACGAGGGCGCGAGCGCGCGCCTCGGCGAAGCGGGCGTCGGAGACCAACCCTGCGTCCACGAGCCGGTCGAGTGCCTCCTCACGCTCCCCGGAGGGGATGCCCGCGCGTTCAAGCCGCTGCGCGAGGTCGCGACGCGAGCGGTCACGTGCCCGAAGCGCCCGGAGCGCGAGCTCCGTGGCCTCGTCGCTCACTTGGCCGCGGCTTCGACCTCTGCGTCGGCCTCGGCCGGTGCCTCGGCTCCTTCTGCAGCGGGCAGGAGTCGCGCTGAGACGATCTGGTCGGGTCCGACCTCGGCCTGGATCTGCATGAGGATCTTCTCGGTGACGTCGGGGTGCTCACGCAGAAAGGCGGTCGCGTTCTGGCGGCCCTGCCCGAGCCGCTCCTCCTGGAAGCTGAAGTACGAGCCGGATTTCTGGACGGCCTTCCGCTCCAGCCCGGCGTCGAGCACGGTGCCCTCCCAGGAGATCCCGGACCCGTAGATGATGTCGAACTCGGCCTGCTTGAAGGGCGGCGCGACCTTGTTCTTCACGATCTTGACGCGGACGCGGTTCCCGATCGCCTCGACGCCCTCCTTCAGCGTCTCGATCCGGCGGATGTCGAGGCGGACCGATGAGTAGAACTTCAGCGCCCGCCCTCCGGGCGTCGTCTCCGGGTTGCCGAACATGACGCCGATCTTCTCGCGGAGCTGGTTCGTGAAGATTGCGATCGTCTCGGTCCGGTTGAGCGTGCCGGCCAGCTTTCGGAGCGCCTGGCTCATGAGCCGGGCCTGGAGGCCGACGTGGCTGTCGCCCATCTCGCCCTCGATCTCGGCGCGCGGCGTCAGTGCGGCGACCGAGTCGACGGCCACGACCGACAGCGCGCCGCTGCGGATCAGCAGCTCGGCGATCTCGAGCGCCTGCTCGCCGTTGTCGGGTTGCGAGACGAGGAGGTCCTCGATGTTGACCCCGATTCGGCGCGCGTACTGCGGGTCCATCGCGTGCTCGGCGTCGATGAAGGCGCAGATGCCGCCGCGGCGCTGAGCCTCGGCGATCACGTGGTAGACGAGCGTGGTTTTGCCCGACGACTCCGGGCCGAAGATCTCGACGATTCGGCCGCGCGGCAGTCCGCCGATCCCGAGTGCGAGATCGAGAGCAAGCGATCCGGTCGAGACCGCGCCGACCGACACCTGAGCGTGGTCGTTCATCCGCATCACGGCGCCCTTGCCGAACTGGCGCTCGATCTGTCCGAGAGCGGTGTCGAGTGCCTCTTCGCGACTCATCGGATCAATCTCCTCCTAGCGGTACCGATTCGAGAACGTCGTACTGCGCGCCGGACGGCCGCAGACGGGAGATGTAAACAGCCGCATCGGACGGTGAAAACACTCCAAGCTCCGGCACCGGTGGTTCAAGCTTAGGCGCCGAGCGGAAGCGCAGAACCGTGACATGCGGGAGCCACGGTCGCTTCTCCCGCTCGTACACGCCGAGCCCCTCGAGGCCGTCGAAAACGCGCTCGGCCAGCCGTCCTCCCTCTCCCGTCTGATCGTCCAGGACGACCATGCCGACGCTCCGGGTCTCGCGATAGCGGCGTGCGGCGAGGTCGATCGTGCCGATCCCGGTTGCGGCCTCCGCGAGCGCTCCGGCGATCTGCGGCACCTCGCTCGCCGGCCGTGATCCGAGGAAGGCGAGAGTGATGTGGAGGTTGTTGCGGCCGACGATGCGACCGGCAAGGTGCTCGGCCTGCCAGCGCTCGAGCCGGTCGAGCACGTGGTTGGGCAGTCGGAGACCGAGGAACAGACGGAAGCGTTCATCGCCCCCGACGCTACCGGCCCAAATCACACGCCTTCGTGCCTGCTTTGGCTCAGAAGGCGCCGGAGCAGGTGCAGCGCGGAGGCCGCCGCTCGCCGGCGGACGGCGTTGCGATCTCCGGGCAGACGTAACTCGATTCCGTTCGATCCGTCTGGAGTCTCAGCGTGCAGGAAGACAAGCCCGACCGGTTTCTCCGGCGTTCCGCCGCCGGGGCCAGCGACTCCGGTCACCGAGATGCCCACGTCGGCTCCGAGGGCACGCCTGACGCCGCCGGCCATTGCCGCGGCGGTCTCGGCCGAGACCGCGCCGTGACGCTCGAGCACCTCTTCCGGGACGCCCAGCGATTCGATCTTGAGGCGATCCGCGTACGGGATCAGGCCGCCGACGAACACGTCGCTGGAGCCCGGGACAGAGGTCAACCGCGCCGCCACCAGCCCACCAGTGCAGGACTCGGCAGCTGCGATCGTCAGCCTCGCGTGACGCGCCAGGTCGAGGACGATGTCCTCGACCGCACGCTCGTCCTGAGCAAACAGCGCGCGCGGATGAGCCTCGCGCAGCGCAGCGAAGATCCGTTCGGCCTGTCCCTCGCTGCCCGGCGGAATCACGAGGTCGACCTGCACCTCGAGGTCGTGGGCGCAGATCGTGACCTCGAGTCCGTCCGCCTCTCCCCCGGCCTGCTCGACGACGCCGGCCACGGCCGATTCGGGCAAGCCGAAGAACCGCAGGATCCGGTGGGCCGGACTGCGCGCGCGGGCAAAGACCTCGCGGAGCTCCGGCCGCTCGAGCGCGGTCCGCCAGATCCGCTGGAGCTCCCCAGGCGGGCCGGGAAGCGCGATTGCAAGTGCCGACCCGGTCGCAAGCAGCACGCCGGGCGCGGTCCCGGCAAGGCCGAGGGAGATGCCGCCCTGCGGGATGGTCGCCTGCTTGCGGACCCCGCCTTCGAACTCCGAGTACGGCCGGCGAAAGCGCTCAGCGAGACCGCGAACGACGGTCTCGATCTCCCGCTCGAGCTCGGGATCGACCACCAGCGCGCGTCCGGCCGCACGGGCCAGCAGCTCGATCGTTCGATCGTCGTGCGTCGGCCCTAGGCCGCCTGAAGTGATCACCAGGTCGTGCTCGAGAGCCTCCCGCAATGCCGCTTCCAGCCGCTCAGGGCGATCGCCGATGACGCTGACGCGTTCCGGCTCGATCCCGCGCGACGAGAGCTCCCGCGCCAGAAAGGGCCCGTTCTCGTCGACCCGTCCGCCCCGGACGAGCTCGGTGCCCGTGACGAGGACGGCCGCTGTCGGAGCCACTCAGAAGGAGGCGCGGGTGACGCCGTTCGCGGTCACGTTCACCGCGGCATTCGATCGGCTCGGCAATTGGACGACGCGGCCGTTGACCCTCATGCGCAGGTTGCGCGGCTGGCCCATGCGGACGAAGTAGCGGCGATATGCGCGCTCGGTCCCGAAGCGCAGGAAACCCTTCCCCCGGCCTGCCTCGACGGTCCCGCGGAAGAGCAGCTTGCCGCCGGGCGAGCCTGCGTAGACCTCCATCCAGCTGTTCCCGAGCGCCCCGGTGACGGTCATCCGCACGCGGCCGGCTGCGGACGCATTCCGCTGGGGCCGGTTCGCACTAGGCGCTGTCGGCGGCTGGGTCGAGAAGTCGGGGATACCCGCGGTCGGCGGTGTGTCGCTGCCGAACCTCCAGGCAGCGAACACGAGCAGCGTCACGATCGCGATCGCCGCGAGCGCGATGAGGACGACGCTCGACTCGAAGCGCGGCGCCGACCGGCCGACCGGCGACGAGCTCCGTGCTCGCAGCGGCGTCTCTTCGTCGACGTGGATGTAGCGGGAGTTGTACTCGTCGACATAGAGCTGGCCGTCGAGACCGAGGTATTCGGCGTACGAACGCAGGAACCCCTTGACGTACGTCTGACCGGGCAGGATGTCGAACTGCTCGTCCTCGAGCGCCCTGAGGTACTTGGGTCGGATCTTGGTCGCCTGCTCGATCTCGGGAAAATCGAGAGCCTGGCGCAGACGCGCCTCGCGGAGGCTGTTTCCGATCTCGAACATCCGGCGGCGGTCGCAGTCTAGACGCGTTGCCGCGGAGCGCCTACCGCCGTCGAGACTAGGGGTTCCCGCGTTTAGGAGATTTCGCGGAGTACGTAGTACGTAGCGACCGAGATCGAGGCCGTCACTGCGGTGTAGAGCGCCAGCCAGCCCAGGATCCTCCCGGTGAGGGCGAGCTTGGAGCCCCTGACACGACCCAGCGTTCGCTCGATTGCCCGCCGGGCGCGCCGGCCGAGGTAGATCGCCGTGAACGCCAGTAGATAGGCGGGGGCGATCGCGACCGCCGACTCGAGCAGGGTCACGAGGTCGAACGCCTCCGCGGAGACGATCGCCGCCGGAATCGTCGCGACCGCCGCCAGCCCGACGAGCACGGAGGCAACCGCGCTCGCGCTGAGCGGGCGGTCAGCGCTATTGCTTCTCGTAAGGCCGACCAATGGCGGCTGGCGGAATCGAGCGGCCGATCAGGCCTCCGACCGCGATCAGCGTCAGGACGTACGGCAGCGTCTCGAAGAGCAGCGCCGCCTGCTCCGAGTACTCCGGTAGCGACCGGGCGAGAGCGCTCGAGAAGCCGAACAGGAGCGCCGCGCCGAACGCGCCGAACGGCTTCCACATCCCGAAGATCAGTGCGGCCAGGGCGATGAAGCCGCGCCCGGCCGTCATGTTCTCGGCGAACGAGCCAACGAAGCCGATCGAAAGGTACGCGCCGCCGAGCGCTGCGAGCATCCCTGAGAGAACGACGGCGGCGTACCGGATCTTGAACACCGAGATGCCGACGGTGTCGGCGGCCCGAGGGTGCTCTCCGACCGAGCGGATGCGCAGCCCGATCGGCGTCTTGAACATGACCACCCACGAGATGACCACCGTCGCCAGCGCGAGCCAGATCATCAGGTTCATGTTCCCGAAGATCGGTCCGATGAAGTACACGTCTTCGATGAAAGAGAGGTGGACGTTCGGGATCAGCGAGAGCTCGGTCGGCGTCCCCTGCTCTCCGTAGATCTTGATGTAGAGGTAGCCGGTCAGTCCGAGCGCGAGCAGGTTGATCGCGACCCCGCTGACAATCTGGTCGGCCCGGAGGTGGATCGAAAAGAAGGCATGGATGAGCGCCAGGGCGCCGCCGGCGACGACCGCCGTGAGCAGGCCGAGCGCCCAGTGCCCGAAGCGGTCAGCGCCCCAGATGCCGAAGAAGGCGCCGGAGAGCATCATCCCCTCGAGCGCGATGTTCACGACCCCGCTGCGCTCGGAGAACATCCCGCCGATCGCGGCGAAGATCAGCGGCGTTGCCCAGCGCAGCGTCGCCGCGACCAGGCTCGACCAGACGAAGACCGCTTCGTGGTCGGAAATGCTCCCGTCGGCGGCGACGAGGCCGAGTGCGATCCCGATCAGGCCCGCGGCGACGGCCGACCAGCCCAGCTTGCGCTCGCCGCGGCTGACCGTCCAGATCCCCGCCGCGATCGCGAGAACGCCGAAGAAGACGGGGATGACCCCGTACGCGCCCGTGGCGTTGCGGATGTTGTCGCCGAGCGGCGGCAGCATCAGCCACACGCCGATGGCGGCGAGGACGATGCCGACGATCGCGATCTGCCGGTTTCTCGCCTCGGACCGGAGCAACCAGCCCCACGGCGCGGTGACTTCTGGGGTGCTCAAGCGCCGACCGCCTTGGGTTTCCTCCGTGGAATCGGGATCCGCCTCCTTGCCCTCCAGACGGAGAGGATCAGCAGGTCGGCGGCGACGAAGAGGACGACGAGCCCCTGGATCAGCAGCGTCAGGTTGCCGGCCAGCTCAGGGTCGAACACCGTCGGGTCGAGGTTGCGCGTGCTCGTGCCGGTGAGGAGGCCGCCGAAGAGCAGCGCAGAGAAGAAGATGCCGATCGCCGTATTGCGGCCGAGCAGCGCGACGGCGATCCCGACGAAGCCGATGTCCGACTGCTGGATGTCGATCTGCCCGTACCGGTACTGCCAGCCGAGGACGTCGATCGCTCCGGCCAGACCCGCGAAGGTGCCGGAGATCGCCATCGCCAGGAAGTAGTTGCGCGCGACGTTGATACCGCCGTAGCGCGCCGCTTCCGGGTTGTAACCGACCGCCCGCACCTCGTAGCCGAGTGTCGTCCGGTTGAGGATCGCCCAAAACGCGATCAGCGCCGCGATCGCAATGAAGAAGCCGATGTGAAGCCCCTGGATTCCACCCCAGAAGACGTGCAGCTTCGCCGAGTCGGCGATGTCGTTCGAGATCGGCACCGATTCCTGCGTGTCGCTCTGGAGCGGCCCGCCGAGGCTGAAGAGATAGCTGCCGACCCAGTACGCGATCCAGTTGAGCATGATCGTCGTGATCACCTCGTGGGCGCCGACAGTCGCCCGCATGATCCCGGCGATTCCGGCCCACACGGCCCCGGCGAGGGCGGCACAGAGGAGCGCAAGCGGCACGTGGAAGCCGCGGGGCATCCCGGCGAAGTGGGTGCCGACCGCGACCGCGATGATGATGCCGGCGAAGTACTGGCCCTGGCCGCCGATGTTGAAGAGGCCGCAGCGGAACGCGAAGGCCACGGCGAGGCCGGTCAGGATCAGCGTCGACGTCAGGATCAGCGTCTGCTGCAAGTTGATCGCGGCGATGGCGACCGCATCGGCCTCGGTCGGGTAGATCGCGTGCGTCGCGCCGATCGTGCGCGGATCGACGAACCAGTGGATGAGCCACGGCAGGCCGGTTCCGTCCAAAACCGCGCGGAAGGTCTTCGCTGCGGCTGTCCAGTTCGGGTCCCGAGCGGACCCTTCGGTGAACGCAATCACCATGGCGCCGACGGCGAAAGCGAGTAGCGCAGTCAGCAGCGGGGTGATGACTCCCCCAGCCCGCTGGTAGAGCGCAAGCCTCCCGGTGAGGGTCGTGGGCTCGCCCTGCTCCGGCGGGACCGGCGGCTGCGTAACGGGGACGCTCATACCTGGGCGGCCGCCTCGGCTTCTTCGCGCCCGCCCCCTGTCATCGCGATCCCAAGCTGCTCCTCGGACACGTCGGGTGAGAACTCGGCGGCGATCTCGCCTTCGTAAATCACGAGGATCCGGTCGGAGAGCGACAAGACCTCGTCGATCTCGAGCGAGATTAGGAGGACGGCGCGGCCCTCGTCGCGCTCCTCGACGAGTCGGCGGTGAACGAATTCGATAGCGCCGACGTCGAGGCCGCGCGTCGGCTGGGCCGCGATCAGCACCCGCGGGTCGCGTGCCACCTCGCGCGCGACCACGACCTTCTGCTGATTGCCGCCGGAGAGCGCGGAAGCCCGCGTCTGCGGGCCGCCCCCGCGGACGTCGAACTCCTTCAGCAGCCCGCGCGCCCACGAGATGATCCGCCCGGGTCGCAGCCAGCCCCAGCGCGAGTTCGGCTCCTTGCGGTAGTCGTGCAGGGCGAGGTTCTCGGCGAGAGAGAAGTCGAGCACGAGCCCGCGGCGCTGACGGTCCTCGGGGATGTGGCCGAGCCCCTCGTCGAGGTGGCCACGCGCGCTCCGGTTCGTGACCTCGCGCCCGCCGACCTCGACCGTCCCGGATGCCGCGTGCCGGAGGCCCGTCAGCGCGTCGATCAGCTCCGTCTGGCCGTTGCCGTCGACGCCGGCAATGCCGACGATCTCGCCGGCGTGAACGTCGAACGAGACGCCCTTGACCGCCTCTAGGCCGCGGTCGTCGAGCACGGTGAGGTCCTCGACGTCGAGGAGAACCTCGCCGGGCGTCGCCGGCACCTTGTCGACCCGCAGGAGCACCTCCCGCCCGACCATCAGTCGCGCCAGGCTGTCCTCGGTCGCCCCCTCGCGCGGAACAGTGTCGATCTTCTTACCGCGCCGCAGGACGGTGATGCGTTCGGCGATGTCCAGCACCTCGCGCAGCTTGTGGCTGATGAAGATGATCGACATGCCCTCCCGCTGCAGCGTCTTCAGGATCCCGAAGAGCTCGTCCGCCTCCTGTGGCGTGAGCACGGCCGTCGGCTCGTCGAGGATGAGGATGTCCGCGCCGCGGTAGAGGGCCTTGAGGATCTCCACCCGCTGCTGCTGGCCGACGGTGATGTCCTGGACGCGGGCATGCGGGTTGATCGAGAAGTTGAAGCTCTTCGACAGGTTCTCCACCCTCCTCACGGCCTGATCGAAGTCGAGCAGGACACCGGCGTGCCTCGGCTCGGCGGCGAGGACGATGTTCTCGGCGACGGTCATCACCGGGATCAACATGAAGTGCTGGTGCACCATCCCGATGCCGCGGTCGATCGCCTCGCGCGGCGAGTTGATCCGCACGGGCTCGCCGTTGATCAGCACCTCGCCCTCGTCCGGGTGGTAGAGCCCATACAGGATGTTCATCAGCGTCGACTTGCCGGCGCCGTTCTCGCCGAGCAGTGCGTGGACCTCCCCTCGCTTGAGGTCGAAGTCGATGTGGTCGTTCGCGAGCACCCCGGGGAACCGTTTGGTCATGCCGCGAAGCTCGAGGACAGGGGTCTCGGGCCGCCCGCCCGCCGTCTCACCCATACGGCTCGTGATTGTACGGAGGCGACGAACGACGAGGGGCGGCTTGTCGCCGCCCCTCGAAGTCCTGCTTTCAGGCTCGCCTAGAGCTTCGCCGGGACGCGAACGCGACCAGCGATGATCTGCTGCCTCAGCTTGTCGGCCTGAGCCTTGATCGAGGCCGGTACACGGCGACTGAGCTTGCCGTAGCCGACGCCGTTGTTCTTGAGGCTGAACGTGGCGTTCATCCCACCGCGGAAGTTCCCGCGCTGGATCGCCTGGATCGACTGGTAGACGGACTCGTCGACCCGCTTGACGGCGCTCGTGAGCATGTGTGCGCCGAGGTAGCCCTGGTCGGCGTCCACGCCGATGCCCCACTTGCGCCGCTCCTTGGCCGCGCTGAGCGCGCCGAGGCCGCAGCCACCCGCAACCTGGAACACGACGTTCGCGCCACGCGAGATGTGGTTCAGCGCCACTTCCTTGCACTTCGCCGCATCGGTGAAGCTTTGGGAGTAGCCGACGCGAACCACCGCTCGGCGGAACGCGCGCCTCGCGCAGTAGCGGTAACCGGCGATGAAGGCGTCGACCGACGGAATCTTCAGACCGCCGACCGCGCTCAGGTTGACGCGCTTGCCCTCACGCTGGAGCTGCCGCACGGCGATGTGCGCGACGAGACAGCCCGCCTGTTCGGACTTGAAGAGCAGCCCGCGCACGTTGCGCGGCTTGTCCTCCAGGCCCTCCCACGGAAAGTCGATGATCGCAAAGTTCGAGTTCGGGAACTGCTGTGCAACCGTGTTCAGGTCGCCGGCCAGCAGGAACCCGACTGCAACCGTGAGCCGGTTCCCGGTCCGCGCGCCCGCCGTCAGGTTCGGCGTGTAGTCGGACGGGGCGCGTGACTCGAAGACGCGCGGCACGATTCTGAGCCGCGCCTGAGCCCGCTTCAGGCCCTGATAGGCCAGCTGGTTGAACGAGCGGTCGTTGAGCCGGCCGACGTCCGTAACGAGCGCGATGCGCTCGTTCGCCGACGGCGCGGCCGATGCCGTGAGCGTAATCGCCAGCGCGGTGACCCCCGCGAGCATGGCAAGCGCCCAAGGCACTAGTCGCCTTACCTTCACTGAATCCTCCCCTTTCTGAGGTTTCCTCGCTAACGAGGGATGCAAAAAGGTGATGCTAACCCCCTCTGCATCGGACGTGAAGGGGTGGTGAAAGTTAGAGTGGAATCCGGTCGAGCTCGCGCTCCTCGATTAGCACGCGCCTGGGTTTCGAGCCCTCGTAGCCCGAGATGATTCCGCGCCGCTCCAGCATGTCGATCAGGCGGCCGGCGCGCGTGTAGCCGACCCGTAGCCGCCGCTGGAGCAGCGAGACCGACGCAGTCTGCGTCTGGACGACGATCTCGATCGCCTTCTCGAGCAGCGGGTCCTGGTCGGGGTCGAAATCCTCGTCTGCATCGCTCCCGAGGTCTTCGACCTCGGGAGCGAGAAGCAGTGACTCGTCGAGTTCTTGATCCTTCTGCGAGCGAGCCTGTTCGACGAGAAGTGCCGTCTCCTCTTCACTGACGTAAGCGCCCTGCACCCGCTGGAGCCGCGAGGTGCCGAGTGGCTTGAAGAGCATGTCGCCCTGGCCGAGCAGGCTCTCGGCCCCGGCCTGGTCGAGGATCACGCGCGAGTCGGTCTGACTCGAGACCGCGAACGCGATCCGCGAAGGAACGTTCGCCTTGATCATCCCGGTGATCACGTCGACCGACGGGCGCTGGGTGGCGAGCACGAGGTGGATGCCGACGGCGCGTGACTTCTGCGCGAGGCGAATGACGGCGTCCTCGACCTGCTGCGGCGAGATCATCATCAGGTCGGCGAGCTCGTCGATGACGACGAGGAGGTACGGGAGCGTCTCCTCCCCCCTGCTCCGGAACGCGCGGTTTGCCTCGAGCAGGTTGCGCGCGCGCACCGTGCTGAGCCGCTCGTAGCGGTTCTCCATCTCCGCGAGCACGTTGGTGAGGACGATCGACGCCTCTTTCGGGCTCGAAACGACGGGCGTCAGGAGGTGCGGGATCTTCTCGTAGAGGGAGAGCTCGATCCGCTTCGGGTCGATCAGGATCAGGCGCGCGTCGTCGGGCGTCGCGCGCAGCAGGATCGAGCTGAGGATCGTGTTGATGCAGCCGGACTTTCCCGAGCCGGTCGTCCCGGCGATGAGCAGGTGCGGCATCCGAGCGAGGTCGGTCCAGACGGCGTTCCCGGAGATGTCCTTCCCCAGCCAGACCGCGAGCGGGCTCGCCGTCGACGGGAGCTGGTCGAAGACGTCCCCGAGCGTGACGAGGTTTGGAGAGAGGTTCGGAACCTCGATGCCGACGGCCTGTTTCCCCGGGATCGGGGCGAGGATGCGGATCTCGGTCGTCGCGAGGGCGTACGAGAGGTCGTCCTTGAGCGCCGCGACCTTGGACATCTTCGTGCCGGCCGCGAGCTGGAGCTCGTAGCGGGTGACCCGCGGGCCGGTGATCTCGCCGACGAGGCGGGCGTCGACCCCGAAGTCCGCGAGGGCACGCACGACCGCCTGTCCGGTCTGCTCTGTTGAGCCTGGCTTGCCGTTCGTCTTCGCGGGCGAGCGCTTAAGGAGCGACGGCTCCGGAAGGACATACTCGGCCAGCGCCGGGTTGGGCGGCTCGAAGAGTGCCTGCTGCTCGCTCGTTTCGGTCGGCTCGTCCTCGTGCAGCGTGAGCAGCGGCGCCGGCTCGGCCTGCCCGACGACCTCTGGGAACTCGGAAACGCCGTCCACGGGCGGCTCGTGCCGCGGCCGCAGCGGAACCGGCGGCGGCAGCGGCTCTTGGCGACGAGGAGTGCGCTCGAAGGTCTGGCGGGCCGCGGTGCGAGCGCGACGAACCGCGGGCCCGGAGCTGCGGAGCAGCGCGCCGACGGACGCCCCGGAGAGCAGCAGCACGCCGGCCGTCAGCGCTGTGACGCCTGCGATCAGCATCCCGGTGCGCCCGACGAGCGTTCCGATGACCTCCTCGAGCGCCCGACCGACGTAGCCGCCCCGCCCGCCGAGCACGAGCATCAGGCCGAATGCGGTCACCCCGATTCCCGTGCGGAAAGGCCGCAGTTCGACGATTGCGCTCCGGCCGAGCATCAGTGCCCCGACGACCACGAGCGCGGCCGGAAGCAGGTGGCCGGCGTCGCCGATCACGGCCCAGATCGCGTCCTCGACCCAGCCGCCGGCTCGGCCTCCCTCCCAGCCGAGGTACGTGAGCGTGGCGAGGAAGAGCCCCACGGCGACGAGGCCGAGCCCGATCAGCTCGGGATGGTGATGACTGCGCTGCCTCGGCGGCCGCTTCCGCCGCTTGACGCGTGCTGGCGTGCGCGGCTTCAGGGCGCGCTTCTTGCGGCGTCTCGCCATGCGCGCCTGCTTCGACGGCGCGTGGGCGTTTCCCTACCTCGACACGTCGAGTGTCGGCAGGCGCTCGAGCAGGAGCTCGATGAATCCGTCGGCGTCGACACCCACGCCGACGTGCGCGTTCGGCTCGTTGTCCGTCCGCCGCCAGAGGTCGACGACGGTCCGGCCGCGCGTGAGCTCAGACCCGGTCTCGATCGCGACATGGAGACGCTCGGTCTGGACGAGCTCCGGCCTGAAGACGTACGCGAGTGCGACCGCGTCGTGGATCGGCGACCCAGTGAAGCCGTAGGTCTTCGCGTGGAAGCGATGGAAGAAGTCGTAGAGCTGGGCGACCATCGTCCCCGTGCGCCCGGAGGCGCGGAGTCTCTCCACGTGCTCGTCTCGAAGCAGCGCCTGATGCGTGACGTCGAGCCCGACCATCGTCACGGCGATCCCGCTCGCAAACACGCGAGCCGCCGCCTCCGGGTCGGCCCAGATGTTGAACTCGGCGGCCGGCGTGACGTTGCCGAGGCCGATCGAGCCGCCCATCAGCACGATTCGTTCGGGTCTCGCGTCGGGGCGAAGCGCGAGCATCAGCGCGACATTCGTGAGCGGGCCGACCGCGACGAGTGTCGCCCCGCGCGCGTGCTCGGCGAGGAAATCGACCGCGTGCTGGTCCACCGGCTCGCGTTGCGGTGGCGGCAGGTCGGGCCCGTCCAGCCCGGTCTCTCCGTGAACGTATGCCGCCACGAAGGGCTGGCGAACGAGCGGCCGGTCGGCGCCCGCGGCGACGGCGACGTCGTCGCGGCCGACGAAGTCGAGAACCCGGATCGCGTTCGCGGTCGTCTTCTCGAGCGTCTGGTTGCCCGCCACCGTCGTGACGCCGAGGAGCTCGATCTCTGGACTCGCCAGGGCGAGCAGGAGCGCGATCGCATCGTCGTGGCCCGGGTCGCAGTCGAGCAGGATCCGTTCAGCCAAGGATCTCGTCCACTTCCGCGGCAGTCGGGAGCGAGGGCTGGGCTCCGGGACGGGATGCGGCGATCGCACCGGCGGCGCAGGCGCGGCGTAACGCCTCTTCCCAGTCGCGCCCCTCGAGATGAGAAACGACGAGGCAGGCGGTGAATGCATCGCCCGCTGCGGTGCCGTCGACCGCATCCACCTTCGGCGGCGCGGCGCGCGCAATCTCTCGTCCCAGTTCGAGGAGCACGGCTCCTTCCTCTCCGAGCGTCAGCGCGACGAGCTTGCCGCGTGAGTTGACCTCGTACTCGTACCTATTGACGACGAGCAGGTCCGGCTCGACATCGACGGGCTTCGCCGGCGCCGCGTTGAGGCAGAACCAGTTGGCTGAGCGGGCGTTCGCCTCGACCGTCTCAACGGGGATCTCGAGCTGGCAGAGGACATTTCCGGTCGCCACGGCATCCACGCTCGTGTTCGCGCCCGGCACGACCACGATCTGATTCTCGCCGTCCTCGGCGACCGTGATCAACGCCACGCCGGTCTTGCCCCGCCGTGCGACGTCGAGATCGACGCCGGCCTCATGGAGCCCCGCGAGTGCCTCGTCCGCGAACTCGTCCTCGCCGACCGCGCCCAGGAATCGGACATCCGCGCCGAGGCGCGCAGCCGCGACTGCCTGGTTCGCGCCCTTCCCACCGGGGACACGCGAAAACGCGGCGTCCGTCACCGTCTCCCCCGGGCGCGGAAGGCGGTCGACGCGCGCGACGAGGTCGAGATTCGCCGAGCCGACGACGGTTAAGTTAGGCGGCAAGCGCGCGGAGGTCGTCCAGTGCCCCGTCGAGCAGGTTCTCGCGCAGGTCGAAGAGCCCCGCCCAGAGCGAGGAGCGGTCCGGCTGTGTGCCCAGCCGCACCGAGGTCGTCAGGCCCTCGAGTGCTCTGATCAAGACCGCGAGCTCGAGATAGGCATGGGTGACGCGATGCGGGGCGACGACGACACCGGCCCGATAGAGGACCGGCGCCCACTCCATCAGCTCGGCGGCGCCGGGCTCCCCATACCACGAGCGGCCCTCGGCGATGTCGGGCTGGAGCTCGAGCAGGTAGCGGCCGAGCGGGCGCTCGAGGCCCGTCAGCGCCGTCTCAGCACGGTCGGCGGCGCGGCGGAGAGCGGCCTGGCGCTTGCCGGGCGTCGACGGGGTCGCCTCTCCCCTCGCCCACCGCTCGAGCAGCCGGCAGAACGCGAGCGCCGCCGCCTCGCAGGCGGCGAGCTGCGCGATCAGACGACGAGCGGTCGCTTCCTCAGCGGCGTTCTCGCGAAGTGCCTCGGCCCAGCTCGGTCTCACACTTCAACTATGACGGGGAGGATCATCGGTCGCCTCCCCGTTCTGTCCAAAATCAGTTGCGCGATTGCGTCGTGAAGGTGCTCCTGGAGGAGCTTGATCTCGGTTGTCCGCTGCGCCAGAAGCTCGCGCAGAACACGGTCGGCCTCCACCTGCATCTCGTCGAGCAGCGGGCCTGGTTCGCTGAGGCCGCGCGCGATCACCTCCGGCCGACTCGTCGGAACGCCGTTCGAGCCGCCGACGGTGGCGACGATGATCAGCACACCGTCCTCTGACAGCGTTCGCCGATCGCGCAGCGCAACGTCTTGGACGTCTCCGACGCCGAGCCCGTCGACGAAGGTGACCCCGGTCTCGACCTCGTCGACGATCCGCACACCGCTCGGGCTCAGCTCGACGACCGAGCCGTTCTCCGCCAGCACGATCGAGCTCGCCGGCACCCCGCTCTCCTGTGCGAGCCGGGCGTGGGCCGCGAGCATGCGGAACTCGCCGTGCACCGGCATGACCGCCTTGGGGCGGACGAGGCCGAGCATCGTCCGGAGCTCCTCCGCGTACGCGTGCCCCGAGACGTGGACGGGTGCGATCTCCTGGTGCAGGACCTGCGCGCCAGCCTTCGCGAGCTGGTTGATCGAATCGTGGACGCGGAGCTCGTTTCCCGGGACAGGCTTGGCCGAGATGATCACGGTATCGCCGCGCTCGACCCTGACCGCCGGGTGGTCGTCGTAGGCGATTCGCGTCAGCGCCGACATCGGCTCGCCTTGGCTGCCC
>Ga0081538_10002130_pt1 | contig 19720 bp, 26 predicted proteins | sample TabmetS5T2R1_FD_71022 | JGI IMG/M metagenome (GOLD analysis project Ga0081538, IMG submission 71022) | Tabebuia heterophylla rhizosphere microbial communities from the University of Puerto Rico - S5T2R1 | ecosystem: Host-associated > Plants > Roots > Rhizosphere ...
CGAGGTCAACGCTAGGGAGCTTGGCCGTTTTGGAGACGAGCGCATCCAGGGAGACGTAGAGGCCCGTCAGTATGGCGCCTCCGAGGTAGCATGCTTCGCCGTCCACGGCCTCGACGGTCGTCGCCGTCCCTATATCGACGATGATCGCGGGGAACCCGTAGTGCCTACCTGCCCCCACAGCGTTGACGATCCTGTCTGCCCCAACCTGCTCAGGGTCGTCGTAGCGGTTGTCGAGGCCTGTCTCCATCTCCGAGGTCACCCCGTAGTAGGGTACCCCGAAGACCCCGGAGGCGAGGTTGCGGTAGGAACGGGTGAGGCCGGGCACGACGCTGGAGACGATCATGGCGCTCACCTCGTTGGGGCCAAGACCTTCGAGCGCGAGAAGGCCTGCGAAGAAGACGGCGAGCTCGTCGGCCGTCCTATGAGCCTCCGTGGCGATACGCCACTGTCCCCGCGTCTCCCCGTCATCGATGAGCCCGAGGACGGTCTGCGTATTGCCCACGTCCACGGCCATCAACAAAGCTCTTCAGCCTCCCCGAACTTCAGGATGCCTCCTTCTTCCGACCTTTCTAGCAGTTCACCGACCGTTCCGCGCTGTGGAATATACAGATTGGCATCCAGGTCCGCGAGCCCCCTGAGATTGAAGGCACGCGTCACCCCCGTGTGCGGCACCCGTAGGTCTGGTTCGGCGATGGTCTTTTCTCCGAACAGCAGTATGTCTATATCCGCGGTGCGTGGGGCCTTCTCGCCGGCTTCGGCGCGCTCCCGGCCGAGCGCGGCCTCGATCCCCTGGCAGTAGCGAAGCAACTCGATGGCGGGGACACCACACTCCAGTTCGACCACGCAATTCATGTAGTCTGGCTGCTCATCTTCGACCTCGACCGGTACCGTCTCGTAGACCTTCGATATGCCCGCGACCCTCATGCGAGGACCCCGACCGAGGGCGGCGACCACGGCCCTGAGGTAGGCCAGACGGTCGCCCAGGTTGCTGCCGAGGCTCAGGAAGACCTTGCTCACCGGCGGGAGGTGTCTAGCACGGCTTCGGCGACGGCGAGCGCTTCGCGGTTGGCGCGCACGTCGTGCACCCGGAAGAAGGTTGCGCCCCGTTCGTAGGCGAGCACCGTTGTGGCGACCGTGCCGGAGACGCGATCTCTCGCCTCTTGCACGCCCGTGATCCCCTCTATAAAGCGCTTGCGCGAGGCCCCGATCAGGACTGGGAAACCCAGATCTACGATCGCGTCCAGGTTGTGGAGGAGATCCAGATTATGCTCGAGGTTCTTCCCGAAGCCGATGCCTGGATCGACGATTATGTTCTCGGGTCGGACGCCTGCATCGACGGCGTACTCGGCCCTCTCAGCGAGGAAATCCCTGACCTCGCGCACCACGTCCTCGTAGTGGGGTTCCTTCTGCATGGTCTTCGGCTCGCCTTGCATGTGCATCAGGATAACCGGGCATCCTGCCTCCCCTACCACGGAGGCCATGCGGGGGTCGCCGCGGAGCGCGGTGACGTCGTTGACGAGGCGTGCGCCGGCTTCGAGGGTTGCCGTGGCGGTGCCTGACCGATAGGTGTCGACCGAGATCACCGCTTCGGGGCGCGCGGCGAGGATCCCCCCGATAACAGGGATTACGCGCCTCATCTCTTCCTCCTGCGAGACAGGGTCCGAACCGGGGCGGGTGGACTCTCCACCGACGTCCAGCATGCCAGCCCCTTCGTCGAGCATGGAAGCGGCGTGCTGGGCAGCGGCTTCCGGGTCGAAGAAGTCGCCGCCGTCGGAGAAGGAGTCGGGGGTGACGTTCAGGATGCCGACGACGACAGGGCTGGGACCCGCCGTCAGGGTCCCAGCCCTGTCTGTGTTCCGGGCCGTGCGGCCCATCTAGTCCTGGTAGCGACCCCTGTAGCGGCCGTCGGAGTCGGGGACGGCACCGTTCGGTGAGATGCTATCCACGGCGTACTCCTCGATCAGGCGCTTCAGGTGATTGGCGTCTACGGTCTCGTACTCGATCAGCTCGGCCGAGAGCTTGTCCAGCAGCTCCCTGTTACGAACCAGTACGTCCTCGGCCGTGTCGTAGGACTCGTCGACGATCCTGCGGATCTCCTTGTCTATCTGGAAGGCGATCTCGTCCGAGTAATCCGGCTGGTTGTTGAAGTCGCGTCCCATAAAGACCTGCCCCTGCTGGTGGCCAAGCGCCATGGGCCCGAGCTTCTCGCTCATCCCGAAGCGGGTGACCATCTGCCTGGCGGTCTGGGTTACCCGTTCGAGGTCGTTGGAGGCGCCTGTGGTGATCTCATCGAAGACCACCCTTTCGGCGGCCCGCCCGCCGAGCATCATGGCGAGCTGCGCCATGAGCTGGCCGCGGCTCATCATAAAGCGGTCTTCCGTAGGCAGGCTCATGGTTACGCCCAGCGCCTGGCCGCGCGGGATGATGGTGATCTTGTGCACCGGGTCGGCATCGGGAAGGAGCGCGCCGACGATGGCGTGCCCGCCCTCGTGGTAGGCGGTGATCTCCTTCTCCTTGTCGGAGATAAGGCGCGTCTTCCGCTCGGGACCGGCGATCACGCGGTCTATGGCCTCTTCCATCTCGGACATGTCGATCTGGTTCTTGTCGTGACGGGCCGCAAGGAGCGCGGCCTCGTTGACGAGGTTGGCCAAATCGGCGCCGGTGAAGCCCGGGGTCCCCCTGGCGAGCGTGCCGACCTCTACGTCCGGGCCAAGGGGCTTGCCGCGGGTGTGCACCCTGAGGATCTTCTCCCTCCCGGGGAGGTCCGGCCTGTCGACCACGATCTGGCGGTCGAAACGGCCCGGCCTGAGGAGCGCTGGGTCGAGGATGTCCGCGCGGTTGGTGGCGGCGAGCATGATGATCCCGCTCTTCGAGTCGAAGCCGTCCATCTCGACGAGGAGCTGGTTGAGCGTCTGCTCGCGCTCGTCGTGGCCGCCTCCCAGGCCCGCGCCGCGCTGCCTACCTACGGCGTCGATCTCGTCCATGAAGATGATGCAGGGCGAGTTCTGCTTGGCCTGCTCGAAGAGGTCACGCACGCGGCTGGCGCCGACGCCGACGAACATCTCGACGAAGTCCGAGCCGGAGATGGAGAAGAAGGGCACACCGGCCTCGCCGGCGACGGCGCGGGCGAGGAGCGTCTTGCCCGTCCCCGGAGGCCCGACGAGGAGCGCGCCTTTGGGTATGCGGGCGCCGAGCTTCTGGAACTTCTGGGGCGCCTCGAGGAACTCCTTGATCTCGGTGAGCTCCTGTACGGCCTCGTCGGCCCCGGCGACGTCGGAGAAGGTGACCTTGGGCTGGTCTTTGGTCATCCTACGGGCCCGGCTCTTGCCGAAGCTCATGACCCTGTTTCCGCCGCCCTGCATGGAGCTCATGAACAGGATGAAGAACAACACGATAAGCAGGATCGGTGCCAGGGTGCCGAGCAGGGTGAGCCAGAAGCCCGTGTTCTGCGGGTCCACCGAATAGGGCACATCCGCCTTGTCGAGCTGGCTCGCCACGTCGGTCATCTGCGTGTAGGAGTACTCGAACTCCTTCGTGCCTCCCGAGTCGGTATTCAGTTGGCCCCTTACCGTCTGATCTTCGTCGTAGATCGTCAGGTAGTTCTCGTTGGTCTTTTCGAGGCTGGTGTCGAAAGTCCTGTTCTGTACCGCCTGATTCCACTGCTGGGAATTCAGCTCGGCCACGTCGGGGTTGCCCCGGCTCAGCATGTTTACCAGGACCACGGCCAAGACTATGAGGATGACGAAGTACAGCAGCCCGCCGCTTCTCAAGATTCTGCCCAAAGCTTCTTACCTTCCGTGAAGTGCGTCTAGGACACCGGAATTATACTACCTGCGCACCGAATGGTACGTTCTTTCTCTCAGCCGGCCGCGAAGACCTCTGGCTTGAGGATGCAGATGTCGGGGAGGTTGCGGTAGGCCCCCGCGTAGTCGAGCCCGTATCCGACGACGAACTCGTCGGGCACCTCGAAGCCGAGGTATCTGACGTCGAGGTCCGTACGCCGCCTGGAGGGCTTGGAGAGGAGGGCGCAGATCTCGAGTGAGGCCGGCTTGCGGGCGAGCAGGGAACGCCTCAGGTAGGAGAGCGTCAGACCCGTGTCTATGATGTCCTCCACGATCAGGACGTGACGGTCTGTGATGTCCTCTTCGAGGTCCTTGAGGATGCGGACGACGCCGCTCGATGAGGTGCCACTGCCGTAGGAGCTTATGTCCATGAAATCCAGCTCACACTTCAGGTCTATGTTGCGCATGAGATCGCTCATCACCACGACCGCGCCGCGCAGGACACCGATGAGGAGCGGATTCTCGCCCCTGTAGTCCTCGGTGATGCGCGCCCCGATCTCACGCACCTTCTCCTCGATCTCCCGAGAGGTTATGAGGACCTCTTTCACGTCGGGCATCATACTGGACATACTCACGAGATTCTTGCCACCTCCAACCTGAGTATCTTCTCCGTCCTCGCATCCACCTTGTACCGCTCGTCGAGCTCTCCGAGCACTATCCAGGCGACCTCGTCCCGCCCGTCAACAACCACGGGCATCCCGCGTCTTAGGTCGCTCGGTACCTTCCTGTCCATCATCGCCCTGAAAACCTTCTTGGTCCCACCGAGGCCCAACGGCCGGATGATATCCCCCTCCCGCGCCATCCGCACCTGGTAAGGCCCATTTCCGGCATCGAGGTAGGCCACCTCGGGGCGTGCCGCATCCGAGGGATCGTAGCCAGAGATCTCCCGCGCCGAGATCCTCCACCCCCCGAACACCACCGCCTCCCCGGCCTTGATCTCCTCTCGCCCCGAGACCATCGACCGCTGCCCCTTGTAGAATGCGAGCTCCTCCCCGGAGCGACCCGAGGCGACCACCCCACCCGGCAGGTCCAGCGTCCGTGTACCCTCACCGCCTTCCAGAAGCTCGAGCACCGCTTCGATGAGATTGGACGGTAGCGGCATGTTATCCGGGACCACGGTCGCGTATGCCAGGCGCACGGCGTGGCGCCGGAGCGCAGGCCGCAAGTTCATGAGCTCGGAAAGGGGCAAGACCACCTCCTCTCCCCTCAACTGTAAGGTTCCGGTCGCAAGCTCTTCGAGCAATTCGAGATCCTCGCGGATGAGCGAGGCGGCGCGCGCGATGTTGCCTGTCGCCGCCGGATAGAGCTCCTCCAGTACGGGGAGGACTTCGAGACGGACGCGGTTGCGGGCGTACTTGCCGGTCAGGTTCGTAGGGTCCGTACGATAAGGCTGGTCTATCTCTCTCAGGTAATCCAGGATCTCACTGCGCGTGCACCCGATAAGGGGACGTTGCAGCTTGCCCCGCACGGGCGGGATGCCGGCGAGCCCGCGCAGGCCCGTGCCCCGCGCCAGGTTCATAAGCACGGTCTCGGCCACGTCGTCGGCGGTGTGACCCGTCGCTATGACACCAAGGCCCATCCCGGCGGCCACCTCTTCGGCGAGCCTGTACCTCTCGTCACGCGCCCGTTCCTGGACGTTGGAACTACCGTCGAGACTGATCCACCGCACCTCGTGGCGCACGTTCAACCTGCGGCACAGTTCGCTGACGAACTCCGCGTCCTCGTGTGACTCTTCGCCGCGCAGACCGTGGTCCACGTGCAGCACCACGGGTTCGCCGCCGAGCGAGACGACTACCCGCAGCAGCGCCACCGAGTCGGGGCCGCCGGAGACCAGCGCGAGCGGGCGACGGAGATCCATAGCGTAACGCTCCGCAGTCCGATGGACCTTATCCGGTAAACTCGCGGATCCCATGCAGACAGTTTAGAGAAGTACGAGGGCTCGCAAAAGAAAGGACCGGAGCGTGGCGCCCCGGCCCTCCGTATTCGGGTGTTGTCCTCTAACTCTGGCCGGCTACTCCGTCTGCTCCTATTGCTCCAGCACCGGCTGCTGTTCGGGGACCTGGACATCGTTGACCAGTATGTTCACCTCGGTCACACGCAGGCCGGTGAGGTTCTCTACGCGGTTGATCACATTGCTGCGCGCGGCCTCTGTGACACGGGGTATCGACTGGCCGTAGTCTACGGTTATGTTCAGGTCCACGGCGGCCTCTTCCTCGCCGACCTCGACGCTTACGCCCCTGGAGTAGTTCCCCCCGCTAGAGCCGCCCGTGACGCTACCGGTCACGCTCTGCAGGATCCCACCGACGGCCGCGGAGGCGCCGCCGCCCATCTGCGCGTTCTCTACCTCCTGCGCCGCGATGCCCGCTATCTGGGAGACAACCGTGCTGCTGATCGTAGTGTTGCCCATCTCGCCCTTGAGTGGGCTTCCGCCGCTCTCTTCGCTCATGCCCGTCCTTTCCGATCCATACTCTCCGCCAGAGATGAGGTCTCTGCGCGCCACCACGCACAGTTATCTAGGCTGCCTACCCCTCCGTTCCAAATCTTAAACTCCGTGCCCACCCGCAGACTCCTGATCCGCAGAACGAACTGTTCGCTCAGGGAGCCGGCGAACTCCGGAACGCACGCCGCTAGGCGCGAGGACTGGCGCCTCTCTTCCAAATATCGTTCCGGTCGATGAGAATACGGCTGATGGTGCAGAGCCACTAGCTGTGTGGGCTACGCTGAAAGGATCTGCTGGTACACATCATGAACGTGGTCGGACCGATCCTCGTCGCGCTCGTTTATATCTCGCTGTGTTCTTTGTTCAAAGAGCCGAATAGGCGCAACTTCAATGCGATTATGGTGGCGGGAGCTGGCGCAGCGTACTTGAACGGGGGTTTCGGCATCTGGGAGTTCGTATTTCTCGTTGCACTCACCTACTGTGCTTACCAGGGACTGAGATCTTACACCTTCATAGGTGTCGGATGGCTGTTGCATACTGGCTGGGATGTGCTGCACCACCTCTATGGGAATCCCATCGTCCCGTTCGCCGCGGATTCTTCGTTGGGGTGTGCCATCTGCGACCCGGTGATCGCCCTTTGGTGTTTCGCCGGTGCACCGTCAGTCTACGATTTTCTCCGCAGAAGGAACCGTGAAGGACAGAGCCCCGTACCTTGAGCGACCGACCTGGCAGAGGCGAACAGGAACCGCAACCAGATGATCCCGGAGATGAGAAAGACCCCACGTCTGCGGGGCCTCGGAGAAGTAGCGGGGGCAGGATTTGAACCTGCGACCTTCGGGTTATGAGCCCGACGAGCTACCAGACTGCTCCACCCCGCGTCGCAGGTGGGATTTTAACATTGGCCCAGAGTTTGTAAAGGCGGGGAGCGCCGTGGTACGGTTGCCGTCGAGATGTATACGGTTCTACTGATCCTGATACTCCTGGGGGCCCTGATCTCTGCGGTGACGGCCTTCCGCGCGCTCGGGGCTTACCTGAGCTTTCGGCGAACCCGCGCGGTCTTCCAGGAGGAGGTTACGGACGAGGTCGCCCGCCTCTCTGCACGAACCGACGAGTTGGAGATCAGCCTCTCCGCCCTCGACGCCCGCGCCACGGAGCTTCCCATCCAGATCTCCGAACTGCAGCAGAGTCTGACGACGTTGCAGGTTCTGACGAGGGCGCTGGGCACCTCCCTGCGCCAGGTGCAGAAGGTCCTCTCCTACAGCGCGCTAAAGACGCTCAGCGCCGACCGCATCGGCAGGATGATCCAGACCGCTTCCTCCCAGAGGAACAGAGAGCCCTCCAGCTAGCGCGTCGCCGGTGTCAAAGACACGCCGTATACTACGGAGCATGGACGAGGAGAGCGCGCAACAGATGCAGACTACGGAGGCCCTGAAACCTTCGGGAGAGTACTGCGAGGTCTGTGGCACGGAGATGTACGGCCTCCATTGCAAGCTCATCTGTCCCAACTGCGGCTACCGCCGCGACTGCTCCGACCCGTAGGTCAGTGCACGAGCGTTTCGCTACTCCCGTGCACCGCTTGGCGGGGTAAGGCTCTCGGAAGGCGGTGGCGCGTCGATCGCAAGGCCGTGGCGCTCGGCGAGCACGGGGATAGAGTCCATATCCATCTCGAGGCCGTACTTCTCCCTCACGGCGCCTACCGCTTCCACGTCGAGTGGACGCCGGTTGGCAGGAGGGAACAGCGGAGCTAGTTCCTCAAAGTAGCGCTCGAAGCCCGCAGGGGAGATGATCTCGAGCGCAAGTGCCGGCTCATCAGCCGCGTTCCAGAAGGCGTGTGGCACACCTCTTGGCTTGAAGACCAGATCCCCTGGCCTGGCAACGAGTACCTCCTCACCTATCTGGACGCCGATCTCTCCCTCCAGCACATAGGTGTACTCATCCTCACGCTCATGGGTGTGCATCGGCGCAGCGAGGGCTCGCGGCCCGATCGGGTGCTCGACGAGCGCGAAGTTACCGTGGGTCTCCTCTCCTCCGATCATGAACCTTATGCCAAGCTTGCGGAGCCACACCGTCTCGCCCTCATCCGGCGAGAGCACCCGGCGCGCTCGCCGGTTCACCAATTCGCTCACGAACGACCTCCTCTCCTAAGTTCGATAAACACTGCGTTTATCGAATTGTCGGCACCATACACTTATCTGCTCTCATAGTCAAGATCGTTTGATATAGTGTTTAGTGAAATGACCGAGAAACGCAAGTACGAGATGAAGAAGCGGGCCGAGCGCCAACGGGAGACGCGGCGCCGGATCGTAGAGGCCACGGTCGAGCTACACCGCACGCGAGGACCCGCCAACACCACCATAAGCGAGATAGCCCGGCGCGCTGGGGTGAACAGGTTGACCGTCTACAACCACTTCCCTGACTTAACCGATCTTCTGAAGGCATGTTCGAGAAGCTGGACCGGGCGGCATCCGGCACCGGATCCGACGCCCTGGGCACGGATCAGCGACCCGCAAGTGAGGTTTCGGACAGCATTGAGTGAGCTCTACGGCTTCTACGCCCGCACCGAGCCGATGAGGGCGAACGTCCTACGCGACGCCCAGACTATGCCCGAGCTTGCTGCTCTGCTCGAGGGTTCGGTAGTGCCCTACCTCGAAGCGTTGCGCGACCTGCTCGCCGAGGGCTGGGAGGTTCGCAGCAAAGAGAAAGGGCGCCTACTCGCGACGCTCGCGTTGGCACTCGACTTTCACACCTGGCGTTCGCTCGAGCGAAAAAGCGGCTTGAGCAGAAAGGAAGCCGTGGAGACCATGCTCGAGGCGGTGCGCTCGTCTGTGTGAAGCCCTCAGCCCCCCTACACGAGACTGTATGAAAACGTAGGTTGGATGGCGGTTGGCCCGAGAATATGCTAGTCGACCTCGCGCAATCTTCCTGTCTCTACCTCGTAGATGAAGCCGCGTACGCTCCCCTTGTGTGAGATGAACGGGCTCGCCTGGATACGAGCGATAGACTGGCGCACATCCTCCTCCAGGTCGGAGAAGGACTCCATCGAGAAATGTGGCTTCAGGCCAACGTCTTCGTGGATCTGAGCTTTGAGCTCGTCGTCCGAGAAGGTGAGCATCCCGCAGTCGGTGTGGTGGATGAGGATGATCTCTTGCGTGGCCAGCAGACGTTGGGAGATCGTAAGCGAGCGGATCTCATCGTCGGTTATGACGCCTCCGGCGTTACGGATGACGTGTGCGTCGCCCTCCTCCAGGCCGAGGATCTTGTGCACGTCGAGGCGGGCGTCCATGCAGGCGACCACCGCTACTGCTTTGGCAGGGGGCAGCGGGAGATCCCGCTTCTCGAAAGACTCGGCGTAGGCTGCGTTGTTCTGGAGCAACTCGTCCGTTACGCTCATCGGTTGTGGGACTCCTTTGCGTAGCTCTCTGGTGTTCTTCCGATCCATGATGCCCCTGTACGCTCCCCTCGTAAACTTCGGATCCTGAGAGCGATCGACGCTGCCTGCGACTTCTGATCCTCCGCCCGTTCTGTCGAAAAGGCGGTGTCGAGCAGACACCCACGTTCGCGAGACTGCGAAAGGCATTGTTCTTATCGATCTTCAGCGACCAAGAGCGCCCGTTCGCACCAGCCCCTGACTTCGGCGTTGACGGTCATCGCGTCCCAGTCTTCGGGACCGTACCAGCCTACCTTGTCTTCGCTGTAGTACGTCTGGATCTTCGTCGAGTCCCGCGGCCTGGCGAAATAGATCAGGTCTATGTGTTGGTGTCCGGGCTCGATGTTCTCGAGCTGTACCCCCGCAGGGCGGTGAAGTTGGACGGGATCCTCGACATCTTCGCGCCTCTCCCCCACCAGTTCGACCTCCACGCCCGTCTCCTCCAAGACCTCGCGCACGGCCGCGTCGTCGGGGAGCTCGTTTCGTTCTATGTGCCCGCCCGGCGGGAGCCACATCCCGAGCTTACGGTGGAGATGTAAGAGTACTTTGCCCTCCCACACCACGAAGACCGCGACCGTAAAGTGCCTGCCTGTCTTGCCCATCTTCGCCCCCTTTTCACGAAACCCGATCGCCTTACTCTGATCGGTCCGTCCAAGCGGGTCAAACCCAGGGAGGATCTTTCGGACCTCTCTTATCTCTTTCACAGGTATGATAATTATGATGCAATAGAGCCTAGGTTAGCCCGGTAGAGAATTGGACTGAGACGCCACATGAGGCCAGGAACCCGAGTCTTGATCGTCGAGGACGACCATTCCATTGCGAGGGTCGTGCAGCTGCAACTGGAGCATCGTGGCTTCTCGGTCCGCTGTTGCCACGACGGGATCTCCGGACTGGAGGAAGTACCGAAGTTCAGGCCCGAGGTGATCGTGTTGGACATCATGCTGCCCAGACTGGACGGCGTGGGGGTTCTCAAGAGGCTACGCTCCACGGGGATTGGGGTTCCGATCATAATGCTAACCGCCCGCGACACGCCCATGGATAAGATCCATAGCCTGGACCACGGCGCGGACGACTACCTGTCCAAACCCTACGACATGGGCGAGTTGATGGCCCGCATTCGCGCCCTTCTCAGGCGGGTCGAAGGCGAAGAGATCCTCCGTGTTGCGGACCTGGAGATCGACACGGCGGCCCACATCGTCAGACGGGGAGAGAGGAGGATCGAGTTGACCGCGCGCGAGTACGAGCTCTTGGTGTTCATGGCACACAATGCCCGTCGGGCGCTCTCGCGGGATTTACTCCTCTCACGGGTCTGGGAACTAGACTTCGGCGCGACGAATGTGGTAGATGTGTATATTGGCTACCTTCGCAAGAAGATAGACCTCCCGGGGGAGAAGCGGCTCATCCACACCGTTAGGGGGGCAGGCTATGCTCTGAGGAGCGACTAGGTGCCGATACGCTGGCGACTGACCATCTTCAACGCCCTCGTTATCGGGGGCATACTCTTGGCACTCGGCTGTGCACTCTTCTTCCTCATGCGCCATACATTGCTCTCCAGCGTCGACGACACCGCTCGTAAGGGGGCTCTCTTCGCTGCCAAAGAGATCAACAGCGAGGAAGGACTCGACGAGGAGAATGGCCGACTCGTGATCGACGATGGTCTGGAGCGTGGCCTCATCAATGACGGTGTCTTCATCGTCGTGCGAGATGGCAGGGGCAGCATCATCGACAAATCCGCAAACTTCCCCAACGACGGGAGGGTAACCGATGAGCTCTCGGGCCGGGTGCTAGAGACTGGAAAGCCAGAGCGCGACACACTCACATTCCGGGAAGAAGGACCGGCCTACGTCTATGCAAGACCGGTGAGTCCGCCAGAACAGCCGGCCCGGATCGTGGAAGCGGGCAAGCTCTCCAATTTCACTGAGGATTACATCGAGACGATAGCGCTCGTGCTCGCTTCCGGTGTCACCGTGGCGTTCCTCTTATCGGTGGTCGGGGCGTACCTGCTCGCCCGCAGAGCGCTCTCTCCCGTAAGTGCGGTCGTGACGGCCGCTCACCGCATCAGGGCAGGGGACCTCTCGAAGAGGCTGCCGGTCCCTCCCTCGAAAGACGAGATTGGAGATCTCGCCGCGACCATCAACGACATGCTCGCTCATCTCGAGTTAACCCTGGCCCGTCTCGAAGAGACGCTTGACCGGCAGCGCCGCTTCGTCGCCGACGCCAGCCACGAATTGCGTACTCCTCTAACCTCCATACACAGCTACGCGCAGATGCTCGAAGAGTGGGCGTTGAGAGACCCACAGATCGGACCGGAGAGCGTGGCGGCGATACAGCGAGAGTCGGAGCGCATGAAGGGTCTGGTAGAGAACCTGCTCGAGCTCGCTCGCGGTGACGAAGGGATGAAACTGAACCTGAAAGAAAACGACCTCACCGAAGTAGTCGAAGAAGCCGCGGAGTCGGCGCGGGCATCCGTGAACGGCAAGGTGCTTATCGAGCATCCGACCACTCAGCAGAAGACACGGCGGGTAAGTGCGGTCTTCGACAGAGAGCGTCTCCGGCAGGCGCTCTCGATCCTCCTGGACAACGCCGTGAAGTACTCGCCAGAAGGAGGGCGGGTGACCATCACGATTGCGGAAGAGGATGGTAGCGTAGGGGTAGAGGTTGCCGACACTGGGATCGGGATACCCGAGGACCAGATCCCACACGTCTTCGAGCGTTTCTACCGCGCGGAGGAAGCCCGGTCGACCGAGGGCTTGGGATTGGGGCTGTCGATAGCCCGGCAGATCGCCGAGGATCACAAGGGTAGCATAGAGGTGCGGAGCAAGCCCGGGGAAGGATCGACTTTCATCATACGCATACCACGCTCCGAGGCGTGAGTTCTCGTCCCTTCGCCACGATTACTTCCGGGAGCGCAGCGTTGTCCCTGGCGGGGTCTCGCGAAGCTCAGACCTGGCCTACGAGCGATGCGTAATCCCGTAGATCGCTGCCGGTTGGAGGAGTGGAGCGTCTGGTGCGGTGGAATCCCGCTTGCGCGGGAATGACGGTTTTGTCGAAAGCGGGCGGGGGAGTCGTAGGTGAGAGCACAGGACCTTACAGCGGCGGGCTCTCAAGCTAAACTGGACGCAAAGGAACTGGACGAGGAGAGAGATGAATATTCGCCAGGCGAACGGGATCGGCAGGGTGCACGTGGCCAAGCCACAATTGAGGGAGACCTACTGCGGCAGGCCGATCAACGACGAGGACTGGGTAACCACCACCAGGGAGGCCAACTGCACCGGTTGCGCCCGGGCCGGGGCACCGGGACTAGAAAGAACTCCAAGCGCGTCGCGCTGATCTGCGGGCAGCGGAGAATCTCGGCAGCACGCTTTACGCCAGCACCACATGTTAGATGTATGGCCTCCCGCGGGTAAACTGAGTGACGAATCAATCTGAGGTTTATCACCTGCGGGAGGACGCGCGCATGAAGATACCGGGTATGCGGCTGATCAAGAGGGCCGAGAGCAAAGGTAATGAGGTCGAGGTCCCCGTCGCGGAGAACCTGGGTCTCGTCGACTTCTTCAAGCTGACTTACAAGGAGATGGACGAAGACCACGTGATGGCGTTCGCCGGCAACCTCACCTACAAGGGCCTCTTCGCCATCTTCCCGTTTTTCACCTTCTTGCTCTCCCTGCTGGGCCTCTTCAACGCGACCGACCTCGTCAACACCATGGTCGACAAGCTCTCCGGCGTAGCGCCGCAGTCGGCAACGGAGTTCATCGAGGGTCAGCTACTCAGCATCACGCAGAGCCAGGCCGAGAGCGCCTTCACTTTCGGGGCGATCGTCTCGATCCTGCTGGCGCTCTGGGGGGTGTCTGGGGCGTTCCGCTCGGTCATGGAGGCCATGAACGTCATGTACGAGGTCGAGGAAGACAGACCTTTCTGGAAGGTGTACGGGCTCTCGATCTTCATGTCGCTCGCGGTGGTCGTTCTCCTGGTCGGCGCGCTCGTGCTCGTAATCTTCGGCGAGTCTATCGGCGTGAGGGTGGCCGACCTCGTCGGCCTGGGGTCCGTCTTCGCGACGCTCTGGAGCATCGTGCAGTGGCCCGTCGTGGCCCTGGTCGTCCTCTTCGCCTTCGCCCTGATCTACTACTTCGCCCCCGCCGCCAAACAGAGGTTCCGTTGGATCAGCCCGGGCTCGATCCTCGCCTTCGTGTTCTGGCTCGTCTTCTCCCTGTTGTTCTCCCTGTATGCGAGCACCGCCGGCTCCTACAACGAGACGTACGGGTCGCTTGCGGGTGTGATCATCCTGATGCTCTACGTCTACTACTCGGCTCTCATCATGCTGGTGGGGGCAGAGATAAACCAGGTGATCGAATGGCACATCCCCGGCGGCAAGAACGAGGGAGAGAAGATCCCTGAAGACGACCGCAGACCAGATGCGCATCGGCTGAACAAGGAAAGCGGCGAGACCCGGTAGGTTCGCCTTGAACGGTCTCGCGTGAGGATCTACGGCCTCGACTTCACGAGCGCCCCTGGCCGCCGGAAACCCCTCATCGTCCTCGGCTGCACGCTGGAAGGAGACTCCTTGCGCGTCGAGGAGTCGGAGACGCTGACCGACTTCAGCGGCTTCGAGGGCTTTTTGCAGAGACCGGGTCCCTGGGTGTGCGGGATGGACTTCCCGTTCGGCCAACCAAGGTCCCTGGTAGCCGCCCTCGGGTGGCCGGAGAGTTGGGAGGGGTACGTCGGCGAGGTCGGTGCGCTCCCGAAAGAGGAGTTCGAGGGGAAGATCCGGGCCGACATGGCCACAAGGCCAGCGGGCAAGAAGTGGCGTTACCGGCTCGCCGACCGCAGGAGCGGATCCAGCAGCGCGATGATGCTCTTCAGGGTCCCCGTGGGCAAAATGTTCTACCAGGGCGCGCCACGCCTCCTCGCTTCGGGCGTCCGTGTCGAGCCGTGCAGACGCAATGGGGACGAACGCGTGGCCGTCGAGGCCTACCCGGCCGTCGTCGCCCGCCGCTTTCTGGGACGCACGGCATACAAAAGGGACGCAGCACCCGACACGCCCGAAAGGAGATCCGCCAGGGAGACGCTGCTCTCCGGTCTGGAGTCAGCAGTTCTCAGGGATGTCTATGGATTCGCGGTGGAGATGAATAACCATTGGAGGGAAGAGTTCGTACGGGACCCTTCCGCCGACGCCCTCGACTCGCTCCTGTGCGCGGTCCAGGCGGCGTGGGCCTACGAAAGGAGAGACGACAACTACGGCGTACCGGCGGAGTGCGATGCCGACGAAGGTTGGATCCTGGACCCGGCGTTGCTGGACGAATAGAGCGGCTCGTATGAGGGCGGTTCGCGAACCAAAAAGGGCGGTTCGCGAACCGCCCCTACAGGAAAAAACCGCGGTTTCGGGACTCCTGTTTCGGGTCTAACGGACTATTGCGCCGTCGTCGCGGATGATCTCGACCGCTTCAGGATCGGTGTGGAAGACGCGCACCCGCACGGTCGACGCGGCGAGCAAGAGCCCGAAGATGCCGCTCTTGAGGTCGCCCGGCTGCGCCGGCTCGACCCAACCGACCTCCGCGTTCGTCAGGTCAGCATCGGTGGTGACGAATCGCTGCAGGAGAAGGCTCAAAGGGATGCGCAGGGCGAAAGCGAGAACGACGCTGCCAAGGATCATGAGGTAGAGATCAACACCCATATCAAGATAGAGAAACCCCAACCCGAGGGTGACCAGGAAGAAGATAGCGGCTAGCAGGTTCGCGGCCACGATGGTCGTGCCGCAGTTGCGGTGGATGGCGAGCCTCTTCTCCCCACTTTGCAGCCTGCGCATAGCCTCTCTGGCGGCGCTCTCGACTTCGGAGATGGAGCGTACGCCCTGAACGAAAAACCCGTCGTCGGTGGAGAACCCGTTCAGCTTGCGGCCTGGCTCTCTCTCCATCATTACTACTATGGTCGCGTGCTCGAGAGCGTGGTTGCGGCGCAGGATCTTGTTCCCGAAGATCGCCCTTAGCTGCCGCGGATAGACGAAAAGGCTCCCCACGGCCTGCAGCGAGAACAGTATCGGCAGCAGGAAGAGGAACACAATCACTAAAAACGCCACGAACAACACGAACAACAGGGCCACAGTCTCACCTTCGCACTAGGTCTATACGCACACAGAGTATATCTCAGGTATCAGGTTTCAGTGTCAGCCCTCAGGTGAGGATTTGGGCGGCGTTGCTATGTTGCATCGGGATCAGCATCGGCTTTTCGTGATGCCTGTAGCCTGAAACCTGAAACCTGCAATTCCACTTCGCCAGGTTGCTCCATTTCGTAAAGCAGAGCGAGTGCGGCGAGCGCTATGCGCTTGTGTCCTTCGCGATCATGGGGTTCGCCCATCGGGAGGTTGTATGGGAAGGGTACGAAGCCGGCCCGCGGCGCGCTGACGCCGTGCTCCATGGCTAGCGTCACGGTGGGGATGCCCCGTTCTTCTATCGCGTTGCAAACCAGCCCGACGGACCGGTGGCACAGGGGTCACGAAGGCGTGAGTAGCACGAGTTCCACCTGGTCTTCTACCAGTTTGCCGGCGACTTCGGGAGCCGTGTTTTCTACCAGCGGGGTCGGGTCGTGGATGGCTCCCATAAAGGAGAAGTGGCGTGCCGAGAGCTCGCCTACCACACCATCGCTGACCAGCCTACGGAGGGTCTGGAGGGGGAAGACTGCTTCCAGGTCGCTGCCCTCGTCCGGCCTGTAGTAGGCGTGGGTCCAGGTGAGGTCGTTGGCAGTCGTCGGTATCTCACGGTAGGAGCAATCACCGGCAGGGTCGTCGATATCGAAGCGCGGTTGGTCGGCCAGGTGAACGCCGCCTGTGGTGACGAGCGCGAGGCGTGATCTATGGAGGGACTTCTTCGGCTTGACGAAAGGCTGCACGGGCTACCACCCCTACACGTTGAAGCGGACGAGTACCGTGTCGCCGTCTCTTACGACGTAGTCACGGCCTTCGAGACGAACCTTCGCCTCCTCTTTGGCCCTGGCCCAGGAGCCGGCGTCGACTATATCCTGCCAGTCTCCGACATCGGCCCCGATAAAGCCACGCTCCATGTCGGTGTGGATGCGCCCGGCGGCCTGCCGCACCGTCGAGCCCTCTCGTACGGTCCAGGCTCGGGCCTCCTTCTCCTTCGCGGTAAAGAACGTGACTAGCCCGAGCAGCCGGTACGCCGCCCGCACGAACTCCTCGAAACCCGTCGTCTCTACCCCGAGCATCGCCAGGTACTCAGCGGCCTCGTCTTCCGGCAACTCGGCGACCTCGGTCTCGAGCCTAGCGCAGATCCTTACGGCTTCAGCACCCTCGCTGCTGCTGTGCAGCTCGACCTGCGAGCTGTAGCGGTTACCCTCTGCCACAGAATCCTCATCCACGTTCGCCACGTAGAGCGTCGGCTTGGCCGTTATGAGGGTGCTCATGGCCTCGGCCAGTGCCTCCGTCGCCGGGTAGACCCGCGCGGGACTTCCGTCAGAGAGATGGTCGCGTAGTCGTTCCAACTCGGCCGCCTCGGTCTGGAGTCTGGCGTCGCCGCCCTTGGCGGCCCGCCCGACCCTCTCCAGCCGCCGCTCGACGCTCGCGAGGTCTGCGAGCAACAGCTCGGTGTCGATGGTCTCGATGTCGTCACTGGGATCTACACCGGTGTGGACATGTACGACGTTCTCGTCCTCGAAACAGCGGACGACGTGCGCAATGGCGTCGCATTCCCTGATGTGGCCGAGGAACTGGTTTCCCAGGCCCTCCCCGGCGCTCGCGCCCCGCACCAGCCCTGCGATGTCCACGAAGTCGACCGTCGCGGGGACGACGCGCTCGCTGCCGATCACCGCGGCCACGGCAACCAGACGTTCGTCCGGGACAGTGGCGACACCAAGGTTCGGATCGATGGTCGTGAAAGGGTAATTCTGGGCCTCGGCCCCTGCCCGGGTAAGGCTGTTGAATACCGTGGACTTGCCGACGTTCGGCAGCCCGACTATACCTACTTTCATGAAGTAAGTGTATCAAACTGTAGCAAGATTACGTGACGGTGGACGAGCTTGCGATAGAATCATCGTTAGAAAATCCATGGGATAACAAGTGGAAGGTTGCGAGTTGGACAGGCAGTTACAGATACAGATACTGCTGGATCACTACGAGAAGCCACGGCATCGGGGCGCCCTGGAGGACGCCGACGTGGCAATGCCTGGCGGCAATCCTGGTTGTGGAGACGTGGTAACAGTCTACCTCAAGGCGGCCGACGACCAGGAGCACATAGAACAAGCGACCTACGAGGGTGAGGGTTGTACTATCAGCATGGCGGCTAGCAGCATGCTCCTGGAGGATGTTCACAGGGGCGACCTGACAATGGATCAGGTACTGGAACTGGACTACCATGAGATGATCGAACAGCTAGGACGCCAGGTCGTCGCCTCCCGCCCCAAGTGCGCGACCCTGGGTCTGGGGACCCTGAAGGCCGCCATAAGGAAGTACCAGAAGGACCGCCGCCTGGAGAGGGCCGGCGTGACGCAACCCGACGACGGGGAGTTCGTTTTCGGGGAGCACGCGGCGGAGGCGGCTAGAAAGCAATGAGCCGTGGGCGCCAGAAGGCTCTATCTACTCCCTTTTCGCCCAGGCTCCGGCGGCCGATGAGACCAGGATCAGGATAGTGGCCTCGAGGATGGCAGACAGAATGAGACTTAACAGGAAGTAGATCCAGGCCTCATCGGCCGAGATCTGCCTACCGAGCATATCCGAGAGGGTCATGGCGATCCCGGTGGCCCCGATCTGGCGCGCAGCCAGGAGCGCCCCGAGCGTGGACCCGAGCACGTACGCGGGCGCGGCGACGGCCCCGCCGACCAGCCCGGAGAGCGCGCCGGCCCGATTTCCCGCCACGGCAGCCCGTCTACCGCAGGAGAAGCCGATAAAGCCTGCGACCAGGATCCCGACCAGTGATCCGAGCAACGAGACCAGCAGGCCAACTACCCCACCGATGCCGCCCCAGATCATCCCGACCCTGACTGCTCCACCGCGTTCTTCTTTCTCCTCCATGCCAGCATTCTAGCGACATGGGCGACCAGCGGCCGTATGGCCCCGGCATGCTACGGAGTTCTTGTAACTGCGGCCTGACGGAGCATGTTATTCGCCAGCCCGGCAGCACACCTCGAAGAGTGTCTCTTCCAGCGTCTCAGGGGCAATACCCATGCGGGTCAGCATTCTGACGGCCATGCCGTCAGCGTTACTTAGTATTCCAAGCAAGACATGCTCGGTGCCCAAACAATTGTCTCCCAGCCTTCGCATCTCCTTGCGCGCCGCAACCAGCGCTTTCTTGGCCATAGGTGAGTAAGGGATGCGCCGGTTGTCCGGGATACGCATGTCGAAGGCCTCCCCTGCCTCCGTGCGAACTCCTTCCAGAGAGATCCCTATGGAAGAGAGAGCGTCAGAGAGCATCGCCTCCAATTCCTCTCTCGCATCTTCGAGCGTTACCCCGAGCGAGGAGAGCGCTTCGGCGGCCATACCCTCATCGGCACGCAGTATGCCAAGCAAGAGATCCTCGTCACCGAGCGAGTCGTGACCAAGCATCCTGGCCTCATCGAAGGCAGCCTCCACGCTCGTGCGGGATCTATCGGTGAAGCGGGTAAACATCATCTGCCCCAACCCTTTCTCCCCGGCGGTCTTCCAGGGTACCTCTCCCTGATCCTCCTCGCATGCTTCTTGTGCACAGCCTGCTTGCTGACCCCGAGGACCTCGGCGATCCTCGCCCATGACCATCCCGCGACGAAGGCATTCTCCACCTGTGCCGCCTCTAAAGCCTCCAGCGTCCGCCTCAGGGCCACGACCGCTTCAAGTCCCTCCCGAGGGTCCTCCGGCCCGCCAACCCGTGTCCTCGTCTTCTCGTTCATGCGTCAATCATAGTTGACGATCAAAACTTTGTCAACCTTTATTGACAATTTTCCCTTGACCTGATATCTACCCGAGTAGATCGCTCTTGAATTAGGAAAGTCGAATTAGGAGTTTGGAATGGTTTATAACGCACCCTTTTCCCA
>Ga0081538_10002131_pt1 | contig 19707 bp, 19 predicted proteins | sample TabmetS5T2R1_FD_71022 | JGI IMG/M metagenome (GOLD analysis project Ga0081538, IMG submission 71022) | Tabebuia heterophylla rhizosphere microbial communities from the University of Puerto Rico - S5T2R1 | ecosystem: Host-associated > Plants > Roots > Rhizosphere ...
GGGGCCCCCCCCCCCCGGCCGGGCGGCCCCCCGCCCCCGCCCCCCCCGCCCCCCGGGGGAGGGCCCCACCCAGCGGGCCCCCCCCGGCCCGGGGCCCCCCCCAGGGGGGGGGGGTGGCCCCGGGTGCGGGCTCGGACGCGCCACCCGGGGCGCGGGCCGCCGCCGGTGCCGGCTCGGCCGCCGCCGGTGCCGGCTCGGGCGCGGCCGCCGCGTCCAGCGTCTCGGCGACGTCGGCGGCCAGGTCGGCGGCGGCGAGGCGGGCGACCACCCCGGGGCTGGCGCCGTGGCCGCGCAGGTCGACCGCCACGACCCGGAACCCGCGCGCCGCCAGCGCCGGGCCGACCCGCCACCAGGTCCGCGACGACGAGGTCACCCCGTGGACGAGCAGCGCGAGCGGCCGCGCCGCGCCGGCGCCCTCATCGCCCCAGGCGCGCGTCGCGAGCAGGGCCACCTAGGCACCCGCCACCTAGGCGCCCGCCACCGTCATCTGCCCGACCAGCAGGCTGGACCCGCCGATCGAGCCGGTGGTGAAGCGGAGGTCGGAGCCGACGGCGACGATCCCCTGGAGGATGTCGAGCAGCTGGGCGGCCACGGTCGCCTCCCTGACCGGCTCGGCCAGCTCGCCGCCGCGGAACAGCAGCCCGCTCACCCCGACCGAGAAGTCGCCGGTGACCGGGTTGGCGCCCGAGTGCACGCCGGAGACGTCCTGCACCAGCAGCCCCTCGCCGGCCTGCGCGATCAGCCCGGCCTGGTCGAGCTCGCCGGGGGCGAGGAACAGGTTGTGGGCGGAGACGCCAGGGGTGCTCTTGAACGACGCCCGGCGGGCGTTCCCGGTCGAGCTGGCCTTGCCCCTCGCGGCGGTGGCGGTGTTGTGCAGGAAGTGCTGCAGCACGCCGTCGTCGATCAGCACCGTCCGCCGGGTCGGCACCCCCTCGCCGTCGAACGGGGCCGCGCCCGGGCCGTCCACCAGGTGGCCGTCGTCGACCAGGTGCAGGCCGGCCGCGCCGACCCGCTGCCCGAGCTTGTCGGCGAACAGGCTGCGTCCCTTCTGCACCTCCTCGGCCGAGAGCCCGGCCAGCACCACGCCGAGCAGGCTGGGCGCGACCATGCGGTCGAACACCACCGGGATCGTGCGGGTCGTCGGCTTGGCGGCCCCCAGCATCCGCACCGCCCGGGTCGCCGCCTCCCTGGCCACCGGCCCCGGGTCGAGGTCGTCGAGGGCGCGGGCGGCGTCCACCCCGAAGCCGACCTGGCTCTGGCCGTCCTCGGTGGCCAGCGCGATCGCGGCGCACCAGGCGTGGGTGACCGAGAACGACCCCACCACGCCGGTGGAGGAGGCGATCGCGAGCTGGCCGACCACGTCGCCGTAGCGGGCCGACTCGACCTGGGTCACCTTGGGGTCGGCGGCGCGGGTGCGCGCCTCCAGGTCGAGCGCGAGGGCGACCTTGCGCTCGGGCGCCGCCGCGGCCTGGCGCGGGTCGAAGATGCCCTCCAGCGGCTGGTGCTCGCTGCGCTCGGGGAGCACGTTGCCGGGATCCTCGCTGGAGACCTCCAGGTTGGCCCTGGCCTCGGCCAGGCACTCGCGCAGCCCCTGGTCGGTCAGGTCGGCGGTGTAGGCGTAGCCGAGGCGGCCGTCCCTGACCACCCTGACGCCGACCCCGCTCGACGAGGCCGAGGTGAGCCGCTCGACCTCGCCCTGGAAGGCGTTGACCTCGGTCTCGGTGCTCAGCTCCGCGTAGGCCTCGACGCCCTCGCCGCCGGCGGCCTCGGCCGCCAGCCGCTCGACGATCGCGTCCAGCTCGACGGTCATGCCGGTCCTCCCGTGCCGCCGACGGTCATTCGGGCGATCCGCATGGTGGGGGCGCCGTTGCCGACCGGCACGCCCTGGCCTTCCTTGCCGCAGATCCCCTCCTTGACCTCGAAGTCGGTGCCCAGCGCGTCGGCGGCGGCGATCACGCTCGGCCCGTCGCCGACCAGGTTGGCGCCGCGCACCGGCGTGGTCACCTCACCGTTCTCGATCAGGTAGCCTTCGACCACCCCGAAGACGAACTCCCCGGTGACGGGGTTGACCTGGCCGCCGCCGAGCGACTTGGCGTACAGGCCGCGCGGCGTCTGCCGGATGATCTCCTCGGGGTCGTCCTGGCCGGCCAGCACGTAGGTATTGGTCATCCGCGGGATCGGCACGTCGGCGTAGGACTGGCGGCGCCCGTTGCCGGAGGCGCGCAGGCCCAATTGCCTGGCCCGGATCAGGTCGGTCAGGTAGTCGGTGCAGACGCCGTTCTCGAACAGCACCGTGCGCTGCGCCGGGGTGCCCTCGTCGTCGAAGGCGAACGAGCCCCAGCCGCCCTCGACGGTGCCGTCGTCGACCCCGTTGAAGTGCTCCACCCCGATCCGCTCGCCCTGCCTGCCCTGGTAGACGGAGGCCTCCTTGGCCACCAGGTCGGCCTCCATGCCGTGGCCGGACGACTCGTGGAACAGCACCCCGCCGTTGCCGGAGGCGATCACCACCGGCATCTCACCGGCCGGCGCCGGCCTGCTGGCCAGCATGGCGACCGCCCGCTCGGCGGCGTTGCGCGCGACCCGCTCCGGGGGGAACTCCTCGACCAGCTCGAACCCCTGCGAGCGGCCCGGGCCGTCGAACCCGGTCTGGACGACGCCGTCGCGGACCGCCACCACCTGGACGACGAAGCGGGTCCGGACCCGCTCCTCGAGGGTGGAGAACCCCTCCGAGTTGGCCACCAGCACCTGCTGGCGGACGTCGCCGTACCCGGCGGTGACCTGCGAGATCGAGGGATCGAAGGAACGGGCGGCGTCGTCGGCGCGGCGGACCAGCTCGGCCAGGGTCGCCCGCTCGACCCCGGCGGGGTCGACGGCGACCGGGTGGCGCACCCCCGGCTCGCGCCGGCGCAGGTCGCGGACCTCGTGCTGTGGCGGCTCGCGGAGGGCGGCGGCGGCCACCCGCGCCGCCTCCAGCAGGGCCTCGGCGTCGAGCCGGTTGGTGTAGGCGTAGGCGGAGGCGGTGCCGTGGACCACCCGGACGCCGGCGCCGCGGTCGCGGCCGGTGACCAGCTCCTCGACCTTCCGGTCCTCAAGGCGGATGTTGTGGGAGAGGCGGTCCTCGGCGTAGACCTCGGCCCACTCCCCGCCGGTGGCCAAGGCGGCGCCAAGCACCTTGCGGACGACGGCGTCTTCGAGCACGGCTGGCTCCTTCGGGATCGTGTCGCGCGCCCCCGGCCGAGGCTGGCCCGGGGGCCCCGACATTGTAGAGGCGGCCGGCCACCGCCCAGCCCGGGTGCGCCTCAGGCCGAGGCGCGGACGACCAGCTCGGTCTGGAGGACCACGCTCACCCCGGCAGCGTCGCCGGCGACCTTGGCCAGCAGCAGCCTGGTCATCTGCCGGCCCATCTCCTCCACCGGCTGCCTGACGGTGGTGAGCGGCGGCTCGGCGTAGGCGGCGATCGCCGAGTCGTCGAAGCCGATCACCGCGACGTCCCCGGGCACCCGCCGCCCGGCGGCCTTCAGGGCGCGCAGCGCCCCGGCCGCCATCAGGTCCGAGGCGGCGAAGACGGCGTCCAGGTCCGGCGCGCGGTCGAGCAGCCGCCGCGTGGCCGCCGCGCCGCTCTCCTCGCCGAAGTCGCCGACCTCGACCAGCTCGGCCGGCCGCGGCAGCCCCGCCGCCAGCAGCCCGTCGCGGTAGCCGTCCAGGCGGTCCATGCCGGCGCCCATGTCCAACGGCCCGGCGACGATGGCGATCCGCCGGCGGCCGCGGCGGACCAGGTGGGCGACCGCCTCGGTGGCGCCGCCGCGGTTGTCGGCGTCCACGTAGCTGACCGGCGACCTCCCGGCCGGCCGGCCGGCGATCACCGCGGGCACGCCGGCCCGTTCGAGGGTACGGGGCAGCGGGTCGTCGCCGTGGAGGGAGACGAGCAGCACGCCGTCCACGTGGCCGCCGGTGACGTAGCGCTCCAGCCGTCCCCGGTCCGGCAGGTCCTGGGCGATCAGCAGCACCAGCTGGACGTCGGTCCGCGCCAGGGCGGCGCTGATGCCGCGCACCATCCCGGCGAAGAACGGCTCGGAGAAGAACCGCGCCTGGGGTTCGGAGACGACCAGCGCGATCGAGTCGGCGCGCCGGGTGACCAGGCTGCGGGCGGCCCGGTTGGGCACGTAGCCGAGCTTGGCCACGGCACGCTGCACCTGGGCGCGGGCCTCGGCGCTGACCCGGGGCGAGCCGTTGACGACCCGGGAGACGGTCGCCCGCGACACGCCGGCCAGGGCCGCCACCTGCTCCAGCGTGGGCGCCCCCCCGAGGCCTCCTGGCCCCCCGGCCACCCTCACCCGCCCTCCCCGCCGGGAACGGCCCCGAGGGGGTGCCCCGGCGGGCCCGGGGGCCGGCCGTCGAGGCCGCCACGGGCGATGGCGTCGCGGTACCAGCGGGCGCTGTCCTTCGGCACGCGGCGCTGGGTCGGGAAGTCGACGTACACGATGCCGAACCGCTTCGAGTACCCCTCCGCCCACTCGAAGTTGTCGAGCAGCGACCAGACGAAGAAGCCGCGCAGGTCCACGCCGCCCCGGATCGCCCGGTGGGCGGCGCGCAGGTGCTCGTCGAGGAAGCGCACGCGGGCGGCGTCGCGCACCCGCCCCTGCGGGTCGACGCCGTCGTCGAAGGCCGCGCCGTTCTCGGTGACGAACAGCGGCAGGCGCGGGTAGTCGCGGTGCAGCCGCAGCAGCAGCTCGTCCAGGCCCGACGCGTCGATCTCCCAGCCGAGCGCGGTCCGCGGCAGCCCGCGGGCGACGAACTCCACGTCGCCGGCGCCGACCCACGGCGACGGTGGTCCCCCGAAGCGCGGCCGGTCCGGCCGGGAGGCCACCGTCCACACTCGGTAGTAGTTGACGCCCAGCAGGTCGATGGGGACCGCGATGGTGTCGAGCTCGGCGGGGTCGACCCGGTCCAGCCCGCCGAGGCCGTCCAGTTCCTCGAGCACGTCGCCGGGGTAGTGGCCGAGCAGCAGCGGGTCGAGGAACAGCCGGTTGTAGAGGCCGTCGATGCGGCGGGCGGCGTCGGTGTCGGCGGGGTCCGCCGAGGCCGGGATGACCGGGTCCAGGTTGAGGTTGATGCCGAGGCGCGGTCCGCCGTCCAGCGCCCGCAGCGCGCGCACCGCCTGGCCGTGCGCCAGCAGCAGGTGATGGGTGGCGCGCACCGCCGTGGCCGGGTCCTGGAGGCCGGGCGCGTGGATCCCCGCGGCGTGGCCGAGGTAGGCCGCGCACCACGGCTCGTTCAGGGTGGTCCAGTTGGCCACCCGGTCGCGCAGCGCCTCGTAGACGATGGCGGCGTACTCCACGAAGCGGCCCACCACCTCGCGGCTGGCCCAGCCTCCGCCGTCCTGGAGGGCCTGCGGGAGGTCCCAGTGGTACAGCGTCACCCACGGCTCGATGCCGCGTTCCAGCAGACCGTCGACCAGGCGCCGGTAGAAGTCGAGGCCCTCGGGGTTGGCGGGCCCGCGGCCCTGCGGCTGGATCCGCGGCCAGGCGACCGAGAAGCGGTAGGCGCGCAGGCCGAGGTTGGCCATCAGGGCCGCGTCCTCCCGGTAGCGGTGGTAGTGGTCGGCGGCCACGTCGCCGGTGTCGCCCCCCACGACCCTGCCGGGGACGCGGCTGAAGGTGTCCCAGATCGAGGGGCCGCGACCCCCCTCGCGGGCGGCGCCCTCCACCTGGTAGGCGGAGGTGGCCGCGCCCCAGACGAAGCCGGGCGGGAACAGCGTCTCGGTGCTCATCCTCGCAGCGACACCCTTCGGCCGTGAGAGCGCTCTCTCAATCCGTCCGTAGCATGGGCTGTTGCCGCAGGCACGTCAAGGGGAGCGTTCTCAGGACATGCGGCGGGGTATCGTGGGTCTGCCATGGTCGAGCACAGCCAGCGCCGGCGGGTCGCCTCCGGCTCGCCCTACGAGCCGGTGATCGGCTTCAGCCGGGCCGTCCGGGCGGGCGACCGGGTGCTGGTGTCGGGGACGGCGCCGATCTGGCCGGACGGGTCCTGCGACCCCGACCCGCAGGCCCAGGCGGCCCGCTGCCTGGAGATCATCCTGGGCGCCCTCGCCGAGGTGGGCGCCGGGCCGGAGCACGTGGTCCGCACCCGCATGTTCCTGGTCGACGCGGCCGACTGGGAGGCGGTCGGCCGCGCCCACGGCGCGGTCTTCGCCGAGGTGCGCCCGGCGGCGACCATGGTGGTGGTCGCCGGGCTGCTCGACCCGCGCTGGCGGGTCGAGATCGAGGCCGAAGCGGTGGTCCCCGACCGCTAGTCGATTCGCCGGGTTCGCCCGTAAGCTACCCGGGCGTCATACGCGACGGCTGGAATGCTTCCGGACCTGCACCACGAGCCCAGGAGGACTGGCGATGGGACCTCGACACCGCGGCAGGCGGCGGGCCTCGGACTCCGCCCGGCGTGGCGCCCGGCTGGCGGGGGTCGCCCTGCTGGCCGCGGTGTCGCTGCTCGCCCTCGACGGGGCGGCCCTGGCCACCGGCGGCGAGCCGGCCGGCGGCCACGACGGCCGCCGCGCCCGCTTCGCCACCTTCAACGCCTCGCTGAACCGGGCCGCCGAGGGCCAGCTGATCGCCGACCTGTCCACCCCCGGCAACGCCCAGGCCCAGGCCGCCGCCGAGACCATCCAGCGGGTCCGGCCCGACGTGCTGCTGATCAACGAGTTCGACTTCGACGCCCAGGGCCAGGCCGCCCGGCTCTTCCAGCGCAACTACCTGTCGGTCGGCCACAACGGCGCCGCGCCCATCCACTACCCCTTCCGGTTCGTGGCGCCGTCCAACACCGGCATCCCCTCCGGGTTCGACCTCGACAACAACGGCACCGTCGGCGGGCCCAACGACGCCTTCGGCTTCGGCGCCTACCCGGGCCAGTTCGGCATGGCGGTCTACTCCCGGTTCCCGATCCTGCGGCACCGTGTCCGCACCTTCCAGCGGTTCCTCTGGAAGGACATGCCGGGGGCGCTGCTGCCCGACGACCCCGCCACCCCCGCGCCGGCCGACTGGTACTCCCCGGAGGAGCTGGCCGTGTTCCGGCTCTCCTCCAAGAGCCACTGGGACGTGCCGGTGCTGGTCGGCGGCGAGGTGGTCCACGCCCTGGTCAGCCACCCGACCCCGCCGGTGTTCGACGGCCCCGAGGACCGCAACGGCACCCGCAACTTCGACGAGATCCGCCTGTGGGCCGACTACGTGGTGCCGTCGCGCAGCCGCTACCTCTACGACGACCAGGGCAGGCGCGGCGGGCTGGCGCGCGGCGCCAGCTTCGTGATCATGGGCGACCAGAACTCCGACCCGCTCGACGGCGACAGCATCCCCGGCGCGGCCCAGCAGCTGCTGGAGCACCCGCGGGTCAACACCTCGCTCACCCCGTCCAGCCCCGGCGGTCCCGAGCAGGCGGCGCTGCAGGGCGGCGCCAACCTGACCCACCGCAGCGACCCGGCGTTCGACACCGCGGACTTCGCCGACGTGCCCGGTCCCGGCAACCTTCGGGCCGACTACGTGCTGCCCAGCCGGGACCTCCGCATGCTGGACGCCCGCGTCTTCTGGCCGCTCTCCAGCGACCCGCTGTTCCGGCTGGTGGGGGTGTTCCCGTTCCCCACCTCCGACCACCGGCTGGTCTGGGTGGACCTGCGGGTGGGTGGGCGCGGGTGACCTGACGCCCCCGGGGGTGGGGCGCCGGGCGAACCCGTGATTACAGCATTACAATGTCGCCATGAGCTCGATCCGGTTCGCCGACCCGCCCCTCCCGTCCGAGGAGGAGGCGCTCGACGCCTACTCCCAGGTGGTCACCTCGGTGGCCGAGCGCGTGCTCGGCTCGGTGGCCAGCCTGCGGATCAGCCGCCGCATGTCCGGCGGCTACCAGGCCCAGGGCTCCGGCTCGGCGGTGGCGATCACCCCCGACGGCTTCCTGGTCACCTCGGCCCACGTGGTCGAGGGCACCGACCGCGGTCGGGCCTCCATGGCCGACGGGCGTGAGCTGCGCTTCGAGGTCGTCGGCCGCGACCCGCTGTCCGACCTGGCGGTGATCCGCTCGAGCGGGGCCGACCTGGAGCCGGTGTCCCTGGGGAATGCCGACCGGCTCCGGGTCGGCCAGCTCGTGGTCGCCGTCGGCAACCCGATGGGGCTTGCCGGCTCGGTGACCGCCGGGGTGGTCAGCGCGCTTGGCCGCTCCTTCCCGACCAGCGACGGCCGCGCCAGCCGGCTGGTCGAGAACGTCATCCAGACCGACGCGGCGCTCAACCCCGGCAACTCGGGGGGCGCGCTGGTCGACGGGCACGGCCGGATGGTCGGGGTCAGCACCGCGGTGGCCGGGGTCGGCCTCGGGCTGGCGGTGCCCATCAACGACACCACCAGGCAGATCGTGGCGACGCTGATGCGCGAGGGCCGCTTCCGCCGCGCCTTCATCGGGATCGCCGGCGGGCGCCGGCCGCTGCCGCCACGGGTCGCTGCGGCCATCGGCCGCACCGCCGGGGTCGAGGTCGTCCAGGTCGTCCGCGGCAGCCCGGCGGCGCGCGCCGGCCTGCGCAACGAGGACCTGATCATCGACGTGGACGGCACGCCGGTGGAGGACGCCGGCGACCTGCAGCGCCTGATGGTGGGCGAGCGGATCGGCCGCCAGGTCACGGTCCGCGCCTTCCGCGGCGGCGAGCTGCTGGAGCTCGACGTCGTCCCCGCCGAGCTGGAGAGCTGACCGCCCGCCTCTGCCCCCTGCTACAGCACGCGGCGCTTGAGTGCGTCCGCCGTCTGCCGATCAGGTCCATAGGCCCTGACGACCGTCGGAATCCGCCAGGGCAGGCACTCAACGGGAGCGGCGGTGCTGACGGTGGCCGCTTCTCGCGGCCGGTGGCCGCGGCGGACATGGCCCGCCTGGCCGGCAGGCCGGCCCGCCGTCGCCGGCCTCCCCCACCCCGCCTGACGCGGGTGGCGGGGCGTGCGATGCTGCGGGCCGATGGGACGCGGCGTGCTCGGGGCGAGGGAGCGGCGGCGGCTCGCGCCGCTGGCGGCGGCGCTGGACCGGGCCGCCCGGCCGGGGCCGCCCCGGCTGGAGCCGGTCGCCGGAGCCCTGCGCGCGGGGCACCCGCGGGGCGCCGCGGCCGGGCTCCTGGCCGGCACCTTCAACCCCTTCACCCGGGCCCACGCCGCCCTCGCGGTGGCCGGCCACCGGGCCGGGTGCGACCCGGTGGTGCTGGCGATGGCCCCGGTCAGCCTCGACAAGGAAGGCCTGGAGCGGGCGCACCCGGTCGACCGGCTGGACTGGGTGCGGTCCTGGGCGCGCCGGCACCCCTGGGCGGTGGTCGCGGCCGCCAGCCACCCCCTGCTGGTCGACATGGCCGAGGCGCTGGGCCGCGTCACCAGCGGGCCGGTGGCGCTGCTGCTCGGCGCCGACAAGGCGGCACAGCTGGTGGAGGACCGCTGGTACGACGACCCCGCGGCGGCCCGGGAACGCCTGAGCAGGGCCGCCCGGCTGCTGGTGGCCGAGCGTGCCGGGCACCCGGTCCCCGACCTGCCCCTGCCGGCGGTCAGGCTGCGCACGGCCGCCTGGGTGCCCGAGCGTTCCTCCACCCAGGCCCGGGCCGCGGCGGCCCGCGGCCTCCCCCTGGACGGGCTGCTGCCCGCCGTGGTCGCGCGAGCAGTACAGCGGACCGGCGCATACGATAACGACCCCAGCTACCTAGCCCGGGCCCGCGAGCTCGACGCGCTCCGCCACCGCGGGTCCCCGGCCTCCTGACCGCCGGAGGTAGGAATGGCCGTCCGCGACGTGGAGCACCTCATCATCGGCGGCGGGGTGGCCGCCGCCAAGGCCGCCGAGGGGCTGCGGGCGGCCGGCGGCACGGGATCGGCGGTGGTGATGACCGCCGAACCGGAGCTGCCGTACGAGCGCCCGCCGCTGTCCAAGGACTTCCTGCGCGGCGAGTCGGGCCGCGAGAAGACCCGCACCCACGACGAGGCCTGGTACCGCGAGCACGAGGTGGACGTCCTCCTGGCCACCCGCGCCAGCACCGTGGACCCGGCCACCCGCACCGTCACCACCGAGGTGGGCGACCAGCTCCGCTACGGCGGCCTGCTGCTCGCCACCGGCGCCCAGCCGATCCGGCTCGGGCTGCCGGGCGAGGACCTGGAGGGCGTCTACTACCTGCGGACCGTCGACGACGCCGAGCGGCTGCGGGCCGCCATCTCCAGGGCCGAGACCATGGTGATGATCGGCGGCGGCTTCATCGGCGCCGAGGTCGCCGCGAGCACCACCCAGATGGACACCCGCGTGACCCTGCTGGAGCTGGCCGAGACGCTGTGGACCAGGGCCGTCGGGCCCCAGATGGGCCGGTTCTTCGAGGAGTTCCTGCGCGACCGGGGCGTCCACGTCCGCACCCGCACCAGCGCCGAGCGGCTGGAGGGCGACGGGAGCGTGGAGGCGGTGGTGCTCCCCGACGGCAGCCGCCTGCACGCCGACGTGGTGGTCATCGGGGTGGGGGTCCGGCCGGACGTCGGGCTGGCCGAGCGTGCCGGCCTGCCGGTGGACGACGGCGTGCTGGTCGACCGGCACCTGCGGGCGACCGACCGGATCTGGGCCGCCGGCGACGTGGCCAACGCCGCGCACCCCCTGTTCGGCCGCATCCGCATCGAGCACTGGGCCGAAGCCCTCAACCAGGGCCTGATCGCCGGCCGCAACCTGGCGGGGGCGGGCGACCGCTACGACCGCATCCCCTACTTCTACTCGGACCAGTTCGACCTGTCCCTGTCCTACCTCGGCCACGTCCGCGAATGGGACGAGCTGGTGCTGCGTGGCGACCGGAACGTGAAGGAACCGAAGTTCGTCGCCTGGTACCTGCGGCAGGGCACGCCGCGGGCGGCGCTGATCGTCAACGACTGGGACGCCGAGGACGCTGTTCGCGAGGTGATCCGTCGCGACGAGCCGGTCGACCGGGACCGTCTCGCCGACCCTGCCGTTCCCCTCGCGGGGCTGTAGGCCGGCCGCCCGGGGCGGGGGACAAAAGGGCCCCCGCGCCATCCGGGGGGGCCAAGACAGCGCGAGGGGCCGCACGGGCATAGTACTGCGTTTCGGACGAGAGTGTTGTGCCAGAGGGGGACGACGGGCCCGACTCACGCAAGATCGGCAACAGATCGGCCGATCGACGGACCCGCGGCCGACCGGGTGACGTAGGCGTCTCTACGTAGGCGACCTGCGCCCCCCTTGCCGTTCATGGCATCGTGGACCCCATGGACCATGTGACCTTGATCAGCCGGCCCCCGCTCCGCCGTCCGGTGCTGCTGGCAGCCTTCGACGGCTGGAACGACGCCGGCGAGTCGGCGACGGGCGCCCTCGACGCGATCAGCTCCGAGCTCGAGGCGACCACGTTCGCCACCGTCGACCCGGAGGAGTTCTACGACTTCCAGGCGACCCGGCCGACCGTGCGGCTGGTCGAGGGCATCCGGCACGTCGAATGGCCCGCGGCCGAGCTGCGCGCCGCCCGCCTGCCGGCCGCCGACCACGACCTGATCCTGCTGCGCGGGCACGAGCCCAACCTGCGCTGGCGGACCTTCGCGGCCGAGGTGATGGAGGTGGCCGCGAGCCTGGGTGTCGAGATGGTGGTGACCGTCGGGGCGCTGCTGGCCGACGTGCCCCACACGCGACCGACGCAGGTGGTGAGCTCCACCAGCGACCCGCTGCTGGCCGAGCGGCTCGGGCTCCCGCTGTCCCGCTACGAGGGGCCGACCGGCATCCTCGGCGTGCTGTCCGACGCCGCCGCGCGGCTGGGGATCCCGGCCGTGGGCCTGTGGGCCGCGCTGCCCCACTACCTCCACCTGGCCCCCAACCCGTGGGGGGCCATGGCGCTGGTCGAGGAGCTGGGGCGGCTGCTCCCGGTGAGCGTGGACACCGCCGGGCTGGCCGGCCAGACCGAGGCGTTCGACCAGGCGGTCACCGACCTGATCGACGAGAACCCCGAGCTCGCCGGCTACGTCGAGCGGCTGGAGGCCGACGCCGACGACGAGGAGGACCCACCCGGCCTCGCCGACCTGCCGCCCGAGCAGTTCGTCGCCGAGGTCGAGCGGTACCTGCGCGACCACCCTGGCGGCTCGAGGGGCTGACAGGATCCGGCCCGCCAGGCCGGTCGGCCGTGGCGGGCCGGGGTCTCGGCAACGTCAGGTCACTCGGGAGGCAGCGGGCGCACGTTGGCGGCCTGCAAGCCCTTCGGGCCCTGGGTGACGTCGAACTCCACCAGCTGTCCCTCGTCGAGCGAGCGGTACCCCTCCATCTGGATCGCGGAGAAGTGCACGAACACGTCCTCGCCGTCGGGACGAGCGATGAAGCCGTAGCCCTTGTCGGGATTGAACCACTTGACGACACCGCTGGTCACGAACTCCTGTCCCCCTTCCCCTCGAAATCGGAACCTTGCCGGGGCCGGAACAGCGACCCCCCGTGGGCAGGGACAGCTCGAACCGCACTGCGACGGCAGCCTGCACCCATGCTCGGCCGGATGGTAGCACCAGCTCACTCATGTCAATAATCTCAATGGGGTCGATCTCGTCGAAAGTGCTGACGTATCGACGCCGAACTCGGCAAACCGCATCGTCAGCAGGCACGATGGAGGGACCACCATGGCACCCGCCATGTCCGAGCCCTGGAGGCAGCACCCGATGCAACCCGTCGTCCCGTCCACCGGCTGGGGGGTAACGCACCTGTTCTTCCGGGTGCAGCCCAGCCGCTCGCCCGACCCCGCCCTGGCCGGGAAGCAACTGGTCGACGCCCTGGACGCGTTCGCCGGCGCGCCGGACCACCAGGTCCTGTGCGCCTCCATGCTCGGCCTCAAGGCCGACCTCGGCGTGATGGCGCTGGGCCCGGACCTCACCAGGCACGAGACGCTGGCGAGGACGCTGCGGGCGGTTGGCCCGCTGGAGCCGGTGTCGTCGTTCGTGTCGTTGACCGAGACGTCGGAGTACATGGAGACCGTCGAGGACGCCCGCGCCCGCCTGCGCGCCCAGGGCGCCGAGGGCCTGGAGGAGCGCCTCTCCAAGGCCGCCGAGCGCCTTGCCGCCCAGCGTGAGGACCGCCTGCACCCGCGGCTGCCGCAGCGTGCCGTGCTGGCCTTCTACCCGATGAGCAAGGCCAGGGAGCCGGGTGCCAACTGGTACCGGCTGCCGTTCGAGCAGCGCCGCGAGCTGATGCACGGCCACGGCAAGGTCGGCCGCCGCTACACCGGCCGGGTGCTGCAGCTGGTGACCGGCGCCATCGGCCTGGACGACTTCGAGTGGGGGGTCACGCTGCTCGCCGACGACCTCACCGCGATCAAGGAGGTCGTCTACGACATGCGCTTCGACGAGGTGACCGCCTCCTACGGCCGCTTCGGCCCGTTCCTGGTCGGCCTCACCTGCAAGCCGGCCGAGCTGCCGGGCCGCCTCGGCCTGGAGTAGCCGCCGCTCGTCTTCACCTGCGGGAGCGCCAATACGCACGCTGGACGATCCCGGCTTGGTCAGACGGGTGATACCAAACGGGCGGCAGGGTGCGCCCGCGCACCCACTCGCACTCGTCTCCAGCAGAGGGGCTTCGTCGTCTCATGCGTCGCCGGGTCTTGCCTTCGGCGCTCGTGTCGGCCGTGGTCCTGGTCGGCCTCGTGGCGCAGCCAGGCGGTGCGGTCAACGTCCCGCACGCCGTCGTGGTCTCCGCCGACCCGGCCAACTGGACCCCGCACGTGCTCGACGGCAAGGTCGACGCCATCGTGGTGGTCGGCAACAAGGCGGCCGCCCTCGACCCCACCCCGGCGCGCTCAGCACCGACCTGGCCCTGGCGTTCAGCGGCCCACGGACCGGCACCCTGAACACCGACAAGCTCGACATCACCCCGGACGGGTCCAAGCTGATCGCGATCGGCAACTGGACCGTGGTGGACGGCCTGCAGCGCGACCAGATCGTGATGGTGGACCTGACCACCACGCCCGACAGCGTCTTCGACTGGGCCACCACCGCTACCAGCAGGAGTGCGCCGCCGTGTTCGACACCTACATGCGCGCCGTCGACATCTCTCCGAACGGCAGCTACTTCGTGGTCGGCACCACCGGCGCGCCTACCGCGCCGGCAGCCTCTGCGACACCGCCGCCCGCTGGGAGCTGGGCCGCACCGGCTCGGGCCAGCAGCCGACCTGGGTCGGCTACACCGGCGGCGACACGCTGTACAGCGTCGCCGTCACCGGCAGCGCCGTGTACGTCGGCGGCCACCAGCGCTGGATGAACAACCCGTACAAGGTCGACCGGGCCGGCGCCGGCGCGGTGCGGCGCGAGGGCATCGCCGCCCTCGACCCGGTCAACGGACTGCCGCTGTCGTGGAACCCCGGCCGCGACCGCGGCGTGGGCGCGTTCGCGCTGGTCTCCACCCCCGAAGGGCTGTGGATCGGCAGCGACACCGACCGCATCGGCCGCTACGAGTACCACGGCCGCATCGCCTTCATGCCGGCGGACGGCGGCCTGGCCGTGCCGGAGTCGCGCGTCGGCGCCGAGACGTTCATGGCGGCCGCCAGCGGCTGGTCAACGGTGAGCGGCATGACCATGGCGTCGGGGAAGCTGTACTTCGCCACCACCAACGGCAACCTGTCGGCGGTCGACTTCACCGGCGGGGTGCCGTCCGGCGCCGCCACCGTGCTGAGCGGCCCGTCGGTCGACGGCCAGAACTAGGCGTCCCGCGGGCTGTTCGTGCTCGCCCCGTGAACCGCCTCAGGCCGACGGGCGGCTGGTATCCTGCCGCCCGTCGGCCCCTGTAGCTCAAGGGACAGAGCAGCTGTCTCCTAAACAGCAGGTTGCAGGTTCGAGTCCTGCCAGGGGCGCCCGAAACCGCAGGTCAGATGCCATCCAGTCCTTGCTTTGCTTGCTCTGCGGTCATTCCCTGGTCATTCTTCTGCGGTGACACCGGACTGACCGACCGAGGATGCCGCCGTGATCCGCAAGCGCCGCAACGGCCTGCAGGTGCAGGTCTACGCCGGCCGCGACCCGCTCACCGGCCGCAAACGATGGGTCAGCCGCCAGGTACCCGGGCAGACCAAGCAGTCCCACCGTGAAGCCAAGAAGGTGGAGGCGGAACTCCTGGAGCAGGTGGACCGTGGCCACCATCGGGGCAGTTCCTCGAGGACGGTCGCTGAGTTGATCGAGCGCTGGTTCAGATGGCGTCAACAGGTTCGGCCAATCTCGCCGGTCACCCTCGCCAACTACCGTGGCGCCATCGACCGCTACATCCTGCCGACCCTCGGCCGAGCCAAGGTCCAGCAGGTTGACCCCTCCACCATCGATGCGCTCTACGAGCACGTGCGGGCACGTGGTGGCAAGTGCCGGCACTGCTGGCAGCGGGTTCGCCGGGGCATCCCGCCGTTGCGGGTCGGTGAGCGGTATCGGCCGCGGCCCGGCGCCGACGAAGAGGTCCACAGGCTGGACTGCACCAAGGGTTGGCCCCTGTCGGCATCGGCTGTCCGCGAGGTCCACACCGTGCTGTCCGGGGCCTTCAAGCAAGCGCTGGTGTGGGGCTGGACCGCCCACAACCCGGTCAAGCAGGCGACCGCGCCCAGCGTCCGCTCATCCGGAGTGTCGCCTCCCGATACTGCGGGTGTCGCTCGACTGCTGATGGTGGCGATGGAGGAGGATCCGGAGCTCGGTCTGTTCCTGCGCTTGGCCGTGGTGCTGGGTGCGCGCCGTGGGGAGCTGTGCGGCCTCAAGTGGCGCGATGTCGACCTCGATAACGGCGAAGTCTTCATCGCCGGCGGCGTGGTCCGAGTCGCAGGCCGGCCGTTGATCGACAAGGACACCAAGACCCACGCCAAGCGCCGCGTCGCCATCGGCGCCGACACCGCTGAGCTGCTCAAGTCTTATCGCGTGCGACAGGTCCAGGCCGCGCTGGCCTCCGGCGCGAGCCTGCCCCCGGACGCTTATGTGTTCTCCCAGCGATTGGACGGCAGCAGGCCGGCCAGCCCCGATGGTGTCACCCATCGCTTCCAGCAGCTCGCCACCCGTCTCGGCGTGCGCGCCCGTCTGCACGATCTACGCCACTTCATGGTCACCCAGCTGGTGGCCGGCGGCGTGGACTGGCGCACCGTCTCGGGCCGCGCTGGGCACGCGGACGGCCACATGACCCTCGGCACCTACGCCCACTTCCAGCAGGCCCAGGACCGCCACGCCGCCGAGTTCATGGATGAACTATTAGTGGCCGCTGTTACGGACTCCCGGTAGAGGAGTGCGCGGGAGGAGCAGGACGGCATGGCCGAACGACCAATCGGCGCCAACCTTCGGGCAGCCCTGGAGGAGCGGGGCTGGTCGTACACGCGGCTGATCGCCGAGATGCGGCGCGTGGCGGCGCGCGAGCGGGTGACGCTGCCCACGACGCAAAGCCTGGTAGTGATGCTGAGCCGGTGGTGCAACGACCACGAGCGGCCCAGCCCGTTCTACCAGTCCATCCTGAGCACGGCGCTCGGCCGCCAACCGACCGTGCTCGGCTTCGTTGCCGCACCCGAGCCGGCCCGGCCCGGCGCGCCCGCAGGCAAGTTCGTGGAGGATGGGATCGCTGCTTGGGGCCAGCTCTTAGGAGTCGTCGGCGCGAACAGCACCGCCCTGTCCACCGCGGAGCTGCTGTCGGGCGCGCCCTGGCGAGGCCAACAGCAGGAGCCAACCTCAGGTCCCATACGGTCGCGGGGCAGGGTCGGCAGGGAGCTGCTCGACACCCTGGACGCAATGACCGAGGGCTACCGGCGGCTGGATCGCCAGCTCGGTGCCGCCAGCGTCTTCGACGACAGCACCCATCACCTTCAGCGCATCGCCACGCTGAAGGACGCCTCAATGGCCACCGAGCATCGCCGGCGCTTGGCGGCCGCCGCCGGTGAGGTCGCGTCGCTGGCGGCATGGCAGGCGCTCGACCTTGGGCGGCCGGGCGCCGCCTGGTCGTACTACTGCCTGGCCACCAGGGCGGCCCGCGAGGCGGGCCACCGTGAACTGCACGCCTACGTCGTGGCGGAGACAAGCTACGTGCTGCTGTTCGGTGGGCAAGTCCGCGAGGCCCTCTCGCTGGTCAAGCGGGCGCGCCACCTGGCACGAACGGCAACGCCGCGGCTGCAGGCCTGGCTCGCCGCTGCCTATGCGGAAGCGTCCGCCATCGCGGGGAACGCGGGGGACACCCTCCGCGCCCTTGACCAAGCCGACGCGGCGTTCCAACAGGTGGAGCCGGGCAGCGGCCCACGCTGGCTGTCCTACTTCGACCAGGCGCACCTGGCTCGGTGGAAGGGCCACTGCCTGGTGCTCGTTGGCCAGCCCGAGACCACCTTGGCGGTGCTCCATGAGGCGCTGGACTCGGTTGATTCGTCGTTCGTGCGGGCAAGAGCCGGAGCACTGGTCGACCTGGCCACGCTGCACCTTCGGCAAGGGGAGATCGACGCGACCTGCAACGCTCTGGGTCAGGCCGTCCGGCTGGCCCGCGAGACGCAGTCCACCAAGAACCAGCGACGCATCATCGAGGTGCGCCGACGCTTGCGGCCCTGGAACACCACGGCGGCCGTCAGGGACCTGGACGAGCTACTCGACTGGTTCGCCGCCTGAGCTCCCCGGGACCTTCGCCGCTCGATCTGCCTCGGCGGCGAGCGTGTAGAGCAGCGCCGTGAGCGTCGGGCCGTCCACGATCTCGCGCTTGTCGATGAGCCCGCGAACCTCAGCGAGCGGAATCCATTCGATGCGGTCCGACTCGGTGGTGTCGGTCGGCGGCCCGAGGTAGGTGGCACCGTCGGCGCGGAAGAGGTGGTGCTCGGAGTTGCTGATGCCGTTGCTCGGCTGGGAGTAGACGATCGGCCGGAGCGGACCCGGCCGCCAGCCGGTCTCCTCCTCGACCTCCCGAGCCGCAGTCTCCTGGGGGGTCTCGCCGTCTTCCACGATGCCGGTCGGGATCTCCCAGCCCCAGGTGTCGGTGATGAAGCGGTGGCGCCACAGCATGAGCACCCGCTCCTGGTCATCAACGACGACCGCCGCGGCAACCGGCGCCATGCGGACCACGTGGTGCTCGAAGCGCTGGCCGTCCGGCAGCTCCACGTCCACCAGCCAGAGGCTTACCCACTTGCTGGTGTAGATCGGCCGTTCACCGTGGACCTTCCACTGCATCGTGCGCTCCTCTGCCCGTTGACGGGCCTCCAGTCTGCCCGACCAGGGCGCTCCACGACAGGGCTCGGGGCGGCCGCCATTCTGCTGTGCGGCTTGCCTACTTGACCCGCTCGGGTCAAGTGCCGCTAAGGGTCGTCAACTTCCGGCCGTGCTGCCCGAACGGCACCGTAGGGAGCCTCATCTGACGCAACCGGACCAGGCGTGCCAGCGCCTCCCGGGGCCAGGCAGCAACGGAAGGAGCCCCCGTATGGCGGAACCAGGGAGGCGGCCTCACCGCACCCGAGCGGCCACGCCACCCCAGGACGACGGCCGCCTGACCTACACCCTCACCGAGGCGGCACAGCAGCTCGGCATCTCGACTTGGCTGGCCTACGAAGCCGCGCACCGCGGCGAACTGCCGGTGTGTCGTATCGGCCGCAGGATGCTCGTCCCCCGGGCGGCGCTGCTCCGGCTTCTCGGGCAGGACCCGTCGGAGGACTCGGAATCGGGCTGACCGGCATGCGAGACGACATGGATCGGGACGGTCCGACATGACTGAGGTCCGCTGCTGGCGCGACCAAGCCGCCTGCCTCGATGTCGTGTCGGCCGACTACGACCCGTTCTTCGCTGACAGCTCGGAACTCCAGGCTGAGGCCATCGCCATCTGCGAGACGTGCCCAGCCCGGGACCCCTGCCTGACATTCGCGGTGCGGACCGGCCAGCAGTACGGCATCTGGGGCGGCCAGCCGCAGCAGATGATTCGTCGGCTAATCGCCCTCGACCGCAGCGGCCGACCCCACGGCCGCCGGGCCCCCACCGGCCATCCCCAGGCAAGCAAGACCCACTGCAAGCGCGGCCATCGCTTCGACGCCAAGAACACCTACTACACCCCGGACGGCCATCGCCGATGCCGGACCTGCCTGCGGGAAGCGCAACCCGTCCGAGCCTCGGAAGGAGGTGGCTCGGATGTGGCGTGACCGCGACCGCTACCCCGAGCACAACTCCGTGCCCGAAACCTTCTGGCTGGTGGTGGCGGTGCTGCTGTTCGCCGCCTGCGGGCTGGTGTGGTTGATCGGCCAAGTCGCCGCCATCCTCTTCGGTCCTCATCACCAGCATCTGCCGGTTCGCCTGGTGGACATGCTTGGGGTGCTGCTGCAGCTCCCGGGCACTTGGGACGACCCCGCCCGGGCATGGCCACCCTCCTCCCAGCCACTGTTGCCGGGCCCGGTCGGCATGTACGCCGCCGCTGTCCTTACCTTCTGGCTGCCCGCCCTGGCATACGGGCTGCTGGTGCGGCTGCTGTCCCCGCGAGCCCGCGGGCGCCGGCGGCAGCGCGGGGCCAGGTGGGCAAGTCTGTGGCAGCTCCGCCGCCTCCTGGTGGTCGGGCCCAGGCGGGGGCGGATCATCCTGGGCCGCCGCGACCGCCTCCGCGACCGCCTCCTCGGTCGCCTGTACCTGGCCGTGGAGCAGTGCCACTCGGTCCTGGCCTTCGGGCCGCCAGGGTCGTTCAAGACCCACGGCCTCGTGATCCCGGCCATCCTGGAATGGCAGGGCAACCTGGTCACCACCTCCATCAAACCCGACGTCCTGCG
>Ga0081538_10002132_pt1 | contig 19707 bp, 14 predicted proteins | sample TabmetS5T2R1_FD_71022 | JGI IMG/M metagenome (GOLD analysis project Ga0081538, IMG submission 71022) | Tabebuia heterophylla rhizosphere microbial communities from the University of Puerto Rico - S5T2R1 | ecosystem: Host-associated > Plants > Roots > Rhizosphere ...
GGTCGGTATCTTGGCCCATTCTTCAAGCGATTCAACGATTGCGCGGGCGTGATGTATGTCCATGCCGCCGGCAATAACCCTGTGGTTCTTGATCACTACTGCGTGAGCGCCTTTCTCGAACTCCACTGAAACCGCTTCAGCCAGCTCTATCGATCCCGACGGCCTGTTTGCAATGACTGCCGGCTCACCGACTACTATCTTGGCTTCTTCAATCACCTGGCGGAATTCTGATGAAATTGATATTCCAATCGTAAAGGGGCTATGGGCATGAACTATGGCGTTGATGTCTGGCCGGCTGCTGTAGATGCCCATATGCATGTTGAGCTCCATGCTTGGCTTTCTGCCAGCCACCACGTTCCCTGTCTTTAGGTCCACTCTGACCAGATCGTCTGCGCGCATCTCGTAGTGGAGAACCCCAGACGGCGTGATCTACATCCACCTGTCTCTAAGCCTGATGCTGTGGTTACCAGAGACTGAAGTGGTGAGCCCCATCGCGTACAGGCTCTTCACGCACTCGATAAGCTCTCTCCTCCTGCTATGCAATCATGCTAGGATTGGGCGCGCTGTGCTATAAGGGATGATGATGATGCCCGCTAGTTACGCTGGACTCTTGCTTCTGTCATTTTTTTGGTTATCATGCTCCTGCTCCTGTGCGTTAGAGGTAGTAGTAGCCTCGTGCGTGTTGTACCTCCTGCTCCAGCAGCACCACCACCTTCCTCCTTTCTGCACTGATCATCAGGAGAAGAATCTCCTTCAGGTTTCTGGATGCGTTCAGGCAAGGCTGGGGCTGCCGCTACTGATGGGCTTTTGCTGCCGTCATCCTCACTCTTGAGTTTAGCGACCTCGTCGTGTTCTTTATTCTGCTGCTGCTGTCTCAGCAGCTGCTGCTCATCTTTTCTTCTCCTTTCTCTTACCTCTTCCAAGTCCAACACGAGGGCTTGAGGGTTGCACCTGTAATAATACTGTGATACTAGTATCTTCCGCATTGCGTCTACCACATCCTTGGTCTTGGTAAATCCAATCTCTATGAACAGGGCAAACATCACGTCTGCGAAATACCTGTAACGAATAAGAGAATCTTTCAATTTGTTGTGTTCGTCGTTGAGTACTCATACCCGTTCGTTTAGCCAGTCTATATGTCTTATTAAGCCATCGAGGGTTGCGTATGAAATAAAAGCCATGAAGAGTTTGTGCTTTGCCTGTTCTGGACTGATTCTCTCTCGCCCAGCGATCTCGTTGATGATATGCTGTAGAAGATCAAGATCTCTGGGCAGATATCCGCCGAGTGCAAACCAGATTGCCACGACATAAATTTGCCTGTAGGATTTTTGCTTCATTTCTCCAGTATTTGCACTCTTGTAGACGCTTCTTCTCAACAGACTGAAGCGACTCGATTCTTGAAAACTGGGCAAAGATCTTTTCGAGTCTCCCCCTAGAGCCGTTATGTTCATCGCCGTTTTTACAATTGCACCAGAAGCCTTGGTCGTTAGTCCTACCGCCATGGCAGTGACACAATTGGCTTCGCCGAATGGGATCAAGTTCTTCAGCAAATATATCCACAGAGAGACTGGGCTACCGCACGTCTAGACACTCTTCCTTCATCCTTCCGGCCTGATGCCGACGAGTCCTAACGCGTGGTTGGATTGCTCTCCAAGATGGCGCAAAGTCGGCATTTGTTTCATGAGACAATAATTCATTGCCAGAATTTGGATCATAGCTCTATCTTGCCAGACATCTTGGTTAAGCTGCTCCATACGCGAAAAATCTCCGTTTGGGTCGAAGATCAAACATCTGCATAGCGTACGTATGAGTAATTCCTGTATGAGTCGGCCCGGGGAGAAAGATTTTCCAGATCCAGATTGTGCGACGATTATTGTACGACTGTCCATACAATCTGCAGAGACCCTTACTAGATCACTGTCTTGGTGGTGTCCGATCTCTGCATCCTTTTTGAGCCAATATATTGGATGGCCATCAGGAGTAACCTGCCAACCAAGGACCAGGAGGCTGTGTTCATCTTCATTTGGAGATTGAAGCATGTTTTCGAGGTATTGAATTGTTTGGAACTACTTAACTTTTTACAGTGTTCGTTTGTAAAATAATAAGCTCAATATACAAAATCAGTAAAGTGTTTCTAATGACTACCACTGATCAAGGTTCTATGCGATGTTGGCGTTATTGAATGAGTACTACGTAAAATTAAGGTAGAAAAGTACGATTTACATTAGACTCTAGATGACGAGCACCTCTCATGTGGTCCATAAGTTTATTCGGACAAATTCGACAATACGCTTAAATTCTACAGATTGTTTCCGCTAGGTGTAAAAATCACTTGAGGGACATGCAAACCGATTTTGATAGCTTACAGTTGCCAAAAAAATTTCTCACGAAACCAAATATTGAGGCGTTCGCAAACTCTTTTCCTCAAACATTTGCGGAAGCTGCAAAGTTGCTTTATTCAAACCATATTTATCTGAAAGATGATGTGCTGCAGAATAGAATCAGGCTTGCGTCATTAAGCCGTAAATTTCATTCTGAAGCGGATACCCTCACTAATACTATAGAAAATCAGTGCGCCCTACTAAATGACCCTGCAACCAAACTGTTTGTTTCTGCACATCAGCCAAATTTGTTCGCATATAGCGGCATCTTTAAGAAAGTGGTATTGCTTGAAACGCTGAAAACAACAATTGAAAAATATAAAGAATCGGGAATTGTTAATTTATTCGTTATAGTTGATCACGACTTTATTAATGACATCTGGATGAGGCGAGCTCAGCTGCCAAGTTTTCATCATTCCTCTGGCTTGTTGCAACTGAGGTTTTCTCTAGATCATTTGAAGAGGTGGGCCATAATGAGCAAGGTCCCTCGACCTCCAGAGAAAATCTTGTATAATTGGAGAAGCGAGATTATCTCATGGATAAAAAAATCTTCTTCATCACCATCTCATTGTGCGGCAATGGTCGACAATTTGAATAGTTTTTGGGAAATAGTGGAGAGCGCTTATTCGAAGGCAAGATCTTATTCAGACTTCAATGCATTTCTGATGTCGAAGATCATAAACAGCATATGGGGCTACAATACCTTATTTGTGAGGCTATCCGAAATGTCAAATGTCTTCCAGAACGGCTTCCAATTCCTAATATCTAACCTGACAACCTATACAGATGCATTGCGTGGAACCGAACAGACGCTTTTGTCACAAGGCCAAAGTACTGGTGTAAGTTCCACTTCATATGACAAGGCGCCCATGTGGCTTCATTGTAACTGTGGAAGCAAAGCTCGTTTATCTGTCGCAACACAAGAAAAATTTGCGTTCAAGGGTTCATGTATCTCGTGCAATAAGGAACTAACTTTAGATCTTGCGCCGGATGGCTCCAATCGGCCGGATCTTTCGAAAGTTATTAGCTTTATTTCTCCAAGGGCAGTTTCACTTCCCTTGTTGCTTTCCCTGGATTTGCAGATTTCGTGTTATTGTACTGGAAAAGGAGCGCTAGGATACCTTACCGATGCGAATGCAATTAGCAAGCATCTTGGTATTGATTGGCCTTTGATCTTAGCCTGGGATTCAAAGGATGATTACATCGGGATAGCTCAAAATCAGGCATTGAATTCTATTCACATGAAGATTCCAGAGGCTAAAAGCCGCTTGCAAGAGCTGCATTCAAGAATGGATGAATACGAAACAAAAATACGCGAACTTGTGAATAAAAGAACAGAGTTGGCGAAGGCTGATGCTTCTCTGAGTAGTATTCTAGAAGACCTGTTTCAACTTAAGGAAGAGCAAAGAAGAATTCGCAGAGAAATAGTAATACTTGAGAAGGCGGTCAAAATACTGAATCTCCGTCCATGTATATTAGACTATGCTGTAAACTTTGGGATGGCTCATACTGAGAAGCAGTGGCACAGACATCTTTTGGAAAATGGCAATTTGACTGCCCCTGTTTCTTTCGATGGAGACTAGTACTGCGATGCCAAATACGATAGAAGGACCGCCGCCTCGCCACTATTGGTTTTATTACCTATCTGCATTTGGCTTGTAGCGATGTCCCTTAGATCTGTTTTCAACTTTTACTATATTGCTCCTTTAGAGTGACATTTTTCATACACTTATAGATCGCATAGTTCCATACCACGCATGATCTCTAATGGATCGCCCTAGGTAAGTCTTAAAGCACAGAAGCAGGCTATTCCCTCTATGACTGAAGAAAAAAGGATAAATCTGATAATCGAGGAGAACAAAAGTGGACTCCAACAAGAGGAGGCTAACGCTAATCAATCAATAATGATGTTATCTGATATTATTAGATATTCAAAAACTAATAATTCTGAAGTCGAAAATGATTATGATCTTGATGTGGATGCAAAGGGGACAATAGTTTTACTTGCAGAATTATGGAGAATACAAGATATCATACACAATTGCAGCAGATCTTTAAGAAGAAGATATGATCGCTGTTTAGTTAACAAAGATGTGCATATAGTCCAAAGCGAATAAATATCAAGTCTTCTTGGTAACATGCTTGACCATTTCTCGCATCTCTGCTAAAGATGTATTCTTGAGAAGAAAAATAACAATAGTGCTCGATGCAATCGAAAACAAAATCGCAATTATGGAGGAATAGTAATTATTACTGCTACCGCTAGTAATTGGAAATGTCCCAAATGCATAATGAATCGCATAGCCGGCTACCGCCCCGGCGGCGACGGCAACACATGAAATAGCAAAGTGTCTTGCCAATAGCCGTCCTGACCAGATTATGGAGGGAATAGCAGATGATGCAAATGCGACAAAAACTGACAGCGAAGCTCCCATCGTTCCGTATGCGGGAACTAAAATGGCGAAACATACAATAAATGCCAGAATTTGAACCGATCCTATTACAATGAGCTTTCTTGGTCTACCCAAGTTATTGAATTTGGAAATCGCGTTCATTGTCATAACATACGGCAAGACTGCTAAGGACAATATCGACAACATCATTCCCGCTGAGACATATTCTGGTCCAATTATTGAAAGAATAGATTCAGGTGCAACTATCAATACACAAATGAGCGGCGCACTTAGTCCCAAACTTATTCTCGTACTGGTAGATGTTAAATCAAGATTAGATTGAGATGAGGCAGGGATCGCCATAAATGCCATACTCGCACCAAAACTCCCTGCAACAGTACTTATCATGAGCGCAATGTAAAATACTCCTATTTCAGAATTGTTAATTCCATATGATGCGAGCAGAACAATGCTGAGGTTGAAGATGAGCATGTATGAGAATTTGGATGGAGAGTTGATCAGGCCTTCTTTCAGAATGCTTTTGAAGTATGCAAAGTCTCCGATCTTTAGCCCGAATTTCTTCTTTGCAATAGCAAGAATCCCTACTCCCCCAACTAGAAATTGCAGTAGGAATGACAGAATTATGCCAAGTGTTCCGAATTCATAAATTACCAAAGCAAAACCTACTACAAACCTTATTCCAATGCTTATGGCGTGTATTATTAGGACACTTCTTACGTCAGAGATCCCAAGCAGTGCAAAGCGCGGCACAAGACCCAGTGCAGAGAAAACAAACATAACAGCTGTCAACCAGGTAAATGCTATTAATTCCTCTTGGTAGAAATTGTTAATTACATAAATAACAATGGGTAGCGAAGCAATGGAAATTAGCAGCTCTATTACAAGCGTTGTACCAAGAATTTGAGACTTCTCTAAAGAGGATCTCCTAAGGAGTGGGTACTCTAGGCCCAGCATTGTTAACGTAGAGCCTAGCAGAACAAGATTATACAGAGAAGTTGCTTCGCCAATCTCAGATGCTGAAGCAATCTTTGAAATTATTAGCCAATAAGTCCACCCTCCTGCCGCAAGTAAGATTTCATCTATAAAGAGTAGCATGCTGGAGCTTGCAAATCTACTTAATGACATATCTTGTTCCTCACTTGGATTTTACCTCCTCCTCTACTATTCCTGTCCTCCGTAAATCGACCCCTTGCTAATGAAATTGAATTTGGTTATGTAGGTCTTCTCCCACGTAAAGTCGCGGTTGTTCTAATTGCTTCTGATACCAATGGTTTATTCTATAACGGTATGAAATCTTTACAATATCCGTGAACATTCTTGCTATCTCTACAATTCTAATTCCTTCCTGACTGCTCTTGAATGTTATAGGTAATTCTCGGATATTGGCATTAAGCATCAGAGCAATTATCAAAAATTCAATATCAAATGCATAGCGCCTAACAATGGTAATTTCAGATATTCTTCTTAATAATTCGGCCTTTCCTACCTTAAGGCCTACTTGCGTATCCGATATGTCCTTGATGCCGACTAACTCTTTTGAAAGAAATCTAAAGGCAGTACTAAGGAATCCTCTAGATGCACTCAAATTTACTTTGGATAGTGGATGTCTCTTAGATCCTATTACCAGATCGCAAGAATCGTCCAGTTCGTAATAATAATTTGCTATCAACTGGGGTGAAAGTTCCATATTTAGGTCTGCGTCTATGAATATCACTATCTCGCCTTGTGAAGCCATTATACCCATCTTGATAGCATAACCCTTCCCTCTATTTGGTTTGTAAGATATTGCCCTCAAATGGGGATCTTCCTTCTGCATCGATTCCAATATCGCAAATGTATTGTCACGGCTTCCATCGTCCACTACAACAATCTCATAGAGCAATGGGGGTTGGATTGCAGCAGATTCGACAGTCTGCTTGATTTTTCGAATGACGGAGACAATAGCTTTCGCTTCATTATATACAGGAATCACAATAGATAACTTTGGTTTCCTCTCATCGCTCGACTGATGTGGAAAATAAGCATACGATGACATTAAAGATGGAGAGCAGATCATGCATATAAGGGATGTTAGACATGTTTCAATAACTTCTGATAGAAGAGCATATATGGCAATTAACACCAGATTTGTCTAAAAGAGCACACATGGCAATTAATGTCAGATTTCTCTTCCAGAGAGAAATCTAAGTGATATATATTGCATCAATATTGTCAACAGGATGTTACAGTTATCGCCCTTAGGAATCTCTTATTAGCATAAATCGTCATTATTGTTCTACATGCGGGTGCTTTGGTTCAACTGGCGTGATATAAAAAATCCTGCGGCCGGTGGGGCTGAAGTATTCACTCATGAGGTAATGTCTAGATTGGTAAGGAAAGGCCATGATATGACTTTATTTACGGCCCAATTCCTAGGCTGCTTAGATTATGAAGAAATAGATGGTGTCAGAATTGTAAGAAGTGGCGGCAAGTATAGTATTTACCGTAGAGCAAAAGATTACTATGAAACGAAGAAGAACGATTATGACATCGTTGTTGATGAGATAAATACAAGACCGTTTCTAACACCTCAATTTGTTAGAGAAAAACCTATTCTGGCTTTAATTCATCAGCTCGCCCGCGAAGACATATTTTACGAATTATCATTTCCCTTAAACTTTATAATATATCATTATCTTGAGAAAAAATGGCTATCGTATTACAAAACCATTCCAATTGTCACTGTTTCTAATTCGACAAAGGAAGACCTGAAAACATTGCTTGGTCTCAAGGATAGCGATAGCAATATCATTGTTGCACCACAAGGGTTAAGCGCTAGGCCGCGATTTGAAATGCCCAAGAAAGAAGATGTCCCCACAGTTGCTTTTGTGGGTAGGCTAAAGAGGTATAAACTACCTGATCATGCCATTGAGGCCTTTTACGAAATAAGGAAAAAGGTGCCTGATGCAAAGATGTGGGTGATTGGTGACGGGTATATGCGCGAAGAGCTTGAGAAGAAGTATAGTGATAATAATAAAAATATAATCTTCTTTGGCAAAACTGGGAATGAATTAAAGTATGACCTGATGGGCAGGGCACATCTACTCTTAGTGCCATCGGTAAAAGAAGGGTGGGGCCTCGTTGTAACCGAGGCCAATGCCATGGGCACACCTGCCATTGCATATAATGTCTCAGGATTAAGAGATTCCGTCACGAATGGGGAAACGGGATTACTGACAGCCGAAAATACTCCACAAAGTCTCGCAAACTCGGCCATTTCGCTACTGAAAGACAAAGAGCTCCTTTCCAAGTTCAGCATAAATGCCCTGAATTTCTCAAGAACGTTTAGCTGGGAAAACACTGCAGATATGTTTGAGAAAGAAATTCTAAGTATCGTACAGCGCAAAAGCATGACGATCACTGATGGAGCAACAGAAGCCTAGTTTTTCGGTAATCGCTACAGTGCGTAGAGTTTTGTGTATATGCATATGGCAAAATTCTAGCTAGTGCCGATGGTAGTATTCTTTTCCTGATATGCAGGCCGAGCGTCCAGATCACGCCCGCGGTAAGGAAATAGTAAGCAAGGATTGCAGTATTCTCTTTGATAATTGTATTAGATCTTATAGGAGTTAGGATAACTACTGCTGTAACTGCCAACAGCACTATAGAAATTTGTGTGTTTTCACCTAAAGACAAACCTGCAATCTTTATCCAATAGCTGTCTGATACTGACCTTCGAGGATCGTCTGGTTTTGCGTCCTTTGGAAATCGGAAAGCTTCTGCGATATATGCAAGCTCAAATAAACGCGACTGCACTCTAAGGTCCTAGAGATTCGATATTTCTTCTTCTTCGCCGGCTTCGGATTATTGGGAGATCGGGGATAAGCATCAACTACGCTCATTTATGACATGGCAAAGCGCTTCAAAGAGGATAGTGCATAATGTGACTATTCTAGAGCATATTTGGCAAAATTCATTTCGGAAAATCATCGACGGCATGCCCCTCTAGAATAGTCATCCGTTAGAAATTTATTTGATGATGAGAAGTATATAATCAAGTTGAAGTCTACGGTAAACTCCCACTGTCAAGCTCTTGATAGGCAACTTCCTGATATTTTGGAATTGCGGAGAGAGGTAAAAGATTTCAGTGATTGTACTAGGAATTGTCTGGTAGCCCCTATCCGCCTAGAATGTGGTACTTTAAGAACTATAGCTAAGGCTTTAAAGGATTCAGGTATTTGTACATTCGATTATGCTAATGATGTGACCTGGGAGGTATAAGCATGTTATTCATGTGTCAAGATGGTGTGACTATCATTCATCGTATTGCCACGGGACAAGACAGGCCAATTAGATGCATGTGTTTCCATGAATTGAGATGTTAAGCTCGCTTCAGTATTTATTTACAGTGCCTTTCGTATTGGTCTTGTTGGAGCCGGGAATCTTCATATCCACCTTATCACAACCGCCTAAATCCTTAGTTATAACAGTGTCAATCAATGGATCAACAACTAAAGCTGTAGATAATAGTGGGAATGTCATAGCGACAGGAAATGATGCGGCAACCGTAATCCAGGAGTCAGTGAACAAAATAAAAGCAAGCCCGGAAGGAGGAACAATCCATATCGATCAGGGGACATACCTTATCAGTAAACCTCTGGATCTTAGCGGTGCTAACAACATCATACTCGAGGGCGCAAGCAGGGATGGCACAATTTTGCGTGCTAGCACTCCGGGTATTCACATGTTGGATCAGCGAGGGAACACGACTAACTTTGACAGGAACATCACAATCCAGAAACTGACTCTTGACGGAGCTGGAATATCAGACAAACTCCTAGACATGGGATATGTTGAAAACCTTGACCTACTTGACTGTGTGCTTGAGGGACATCATGAAGTTGGCGGGGGGCCTGGTGTAATCATGAGAAGCATTAGAGATGGTCTGATACAACACTGCATCTCTAGAAACCATAACGGTACTGGGGGCGACTTGTCCATTAACGGTTGGAACATCAGGGTATTGAACAATGAAGTCTACAGAGGCAATGGTATACATGGGGCTGGCGGAGCTATAGCATCGGCCGGAATAGTATCTGGCGAAATAGCTTACAACTACATCCACGATGGCGATTGGAACGGAGCAATTACGCTGGAGAACCAAGCGAGAGGGTCAAAGAACTTACGAGTCCACGACAATAGGATTGAGAATCTTGCTGGAACAGCGATAAACATGAACAACTATGCGCTAGACGGTAGCCACCAGCCTCACGATAATATAGAAATCGACAACAATATAATCACAAATGTTAGCGGCTTCGCAATCAGGTTAGGAGCATACGAATTAGACGATGGCTGCAACTATCCACAGGGGATTACACCACCCGATTGTCGCAAAAATGAGCTATACACAAATTTCCAAATTCACAATAATACCATAAGAAATACAGACCTTGCAATATTCGCTGGACCACTACAAAACTCTGACATATACAATAACGATATAGGACAATCAACTAGCACCCTCATCAGACTTTTTTCCAACAGCACACAGGACAATGACATTACGGACAATGTGAGAGTGTATAACAACACGCACGTTGAAACTCAAGAGGTCGAATACGAAGGAAGCGGAAAAATATACATTGGAGAAGGCTAATCACCATGGAATCTTGTAGCAGATCCTTGTTTCGCAACTGATATAGAGTTAGGCTAGCCTAATTGGGTAACACTAACTATGAAGACAGACAAAACTCACAGAAATCACCTGCATCTTTCTTTAACAAGAACCGCGGCAGCACTCTCGTTCGCCGCTGTCGCATTGTTAACAGCACCATCACTGCAACTACTACTACTATTTCCGTCGGCATTTGGAATAGAAAACAACAACAACAACAAGAACAACAATATTCCAACAACAGCAGTCTCTCTTACTGACAGCAACAACGGTAGCAGCGCGACCTCTGCAGCTGCAAATGGCACCACCGGGCCAGCAGATTTTAACATCGCCGCTGTGGGGGATTGGGGCTGCACGTCTAACACGACGAATACCGTGAATAATATAGTTAGCAGGGACCCGGAGCTAGTCCTTGGTCTTGGCGATTATTCCTACGAAAATTCTGCCGACTGCTGGTTTGGCATAGTAGATCCAATAATTGGCAAAATGATAATTGCAATAGGAGACCACGAGCATGACGTGCCTGGAGAAGGAGAAAATCCGGGATTACTGAATGAATACATGAATAGATTTGGTCTTGAACAGCAATACTATACGTACAGGTATGGAAATGCATTTGTCCTAGTCATGTCTGAGGAAGTCCCATTTGACGAAGATTCTGAGCAGTTTGATTTTGTAGTGAACAGCCTTTCAGAGGCATCTTCAGATCCAGATGTGGATTGGATCATTGTGTTGAGCCACACACCGTTTTACAATTCGCCTGGCGTCCGCACCGACAGGGATGCTTTGAGGAACACATACCACGAATTATTTGAAGAAAATGATGTAGATCTTGTGCTATCTGGGGACATACACAACTATGAGAGATCGGTCCCAATAGTGTTCAATGACGATGAATCGGATTCTCCAATACCAACAACAAGCACAAACGCATCGACTTATGTCGATCCGGAGGGGCAGATATTCGTCATCGTGGGAACAGGAGGGCAAAGCATACACTCGTTTGATGGAAAGAATCCTTACATTGTAACGCAGTTCGAAGGATATGGCTTTCTTGATATAAGAATAACAACAACAACAAATGATGGCGGCGAAGAAAAAAGACTTGTAGGGACATTCTATGATAATGATGGAGGAGAAATACAAGACCAGTTCACGGTGATAAAGCAGGAGTAGGGAGAGGAGGTGGGGACGAAGAGGATGTAGTATTAGAAGATTAAGATGATGTGCTATCCAGAGTACGTGCCTCCATTCCCATTACTACAATTTCATGGGTTCCAGGTTCATAATCGAATTTCAATGTGGTTACTCCCGTTCTCGGGTTCGATATGACTTGTACGTCAGGGATCATGTTTCCGTCCTGTAAGACCGTATAAGGACCTCTTAATACATATCCGACAGGCATTATTATGGTACCGTTAGCTCTATCTTCTGCTGAAATTGTGAATGAAAGTTTCCTATTTTGTTCGTCAAGAGAAAAATTACCTGTAGTCGAGGTACCTATTATGTCTAGCGGAATATTCTTGCCTCCGATTTTAGCCACTACAGGTGTTGTAACCAAACCAGATGTCGAATCCATTAGGCCGGAGATATCTGTCGAGTTTGGTTCACTGGCGGGATGGATTTTATATATCGCTCCCTGATTGAGAGATACAATGTAGAGATACCCATCAGGGCTCACCTTTACATCTGTAATCCCTCCGAAGCCACTTGCAAATATTGCTTGATCGCGTTCTACAAAATCGTTTGCAACTTTGTCAGCAAGTGATCCATTTAGAATCAACGCGTCTCTCTTGCTGTTAAGCTCAAAGCGGTATAGATTTCCATTGTTAAAGTCGCCTACGAACAAATCGTTCTCATATTGCTTCCCGAGCTTTTGAGAATTAAGAAATGTTAATCCTGTTGGGGCGTTAGGATGATACCATGTAAATTCAGGAGGACTATACCTTCCCTCTCCATCAAAATCTTCGAAATTAGTAATGTTTGTTCGAGCCAGGTCTGGGTCATTTTCTCCTGGCAGTTTTGGCGCCCATACTCCCTGGATCTTTGTCCATCCGCTATTGAAGCCGGGGGCTACCACGTTTAATTCGTCCCCATAATTGGGGCCGTTTTCAGTGTCCCACAATTTGTCTGTTACAGGATCAAAAGCGAGCCCAAAACCATTTCGGATTCCGTACGCATAATAGTAACGGAGAATATCAGTTCCTGCAAGGGGATTATCCTCTAAAGGCTTACCATCGGTAGTAATACGGATGATTCCGCTTGTTCCATCGGGCTCTGGCCCATCGATAAAGTTTTGGGCCCTTGTACGATGACCGTCTAACTCACCTATAATGAAATATACATTTTGATCAGGTCCGATAATAAGTCCACCGCCATTATGTATGGATTGCCCTATTACTGGAACATAGAAAATAGTCTTAGGATTAACTAGTTTGTCATCTATGAATTCATATTTATTCACATAGATACCTGCTTGACCTGAATTGTCATCTGGCTTTTTCACGTAGTAGAACAAAAAAACATTCGTTGCTCCACTTGAATTCTTCTGAACATCTATGCCACATATGCATCCCTTTGGCTCTGCTCCGAGATCTACTCTCAACAATGGTTCTGGCAGGATTTCACCATCGACCATCCGAAAAACCGCTCCATTGGAATCCTTCATAGCAAGTAGAAGGATATCGTTATTACCCAAAAATGCAATATGGGTATTATAAGTCAGATCACCGATTATGCGCTCTGCTTTTAGCATAGGATCGTTGATCGCTATCGTGTTATTACGTTGCCCGCTTGTGCCTACTTGTCCCTCGGGCAATGTCCGAATTACGCTAACACGATTATTACCAGTGTCAACGATGAATATATTGCCTTGCGAATCAACAGCCACTGCTGAAGGGTACTTGAACTGATCCTCTTCTGGCCCGAAGCTGCCAAACTTGCCTAGAAAGGTACCATTACCTGAAAACTTTTGAATACGATTATTGCCTGTATCAACTACGTACACATTGCCCTGCTGGTCAACAGCAATACCTTCTGGTGCATCGAAGCTTGCATCGTTTGCACCAAATGACCCAAACTTGCCTAGAAAGGTACCATTACCTGAAAACTTTTGAATACGATTATTGCCTGTATCAACTACGTACACATTACCTTTCCGGTCAACAGCAATACCTTCTGGTGCATTAAATCGTGAATCAGGTTCTACTCCATGCTTTCCCCATTGCGCTAAATATGTACCATTAGGTGAATTAGCTGAAAAATTACCTGAAAAATTACCTGAAAACTTTTCAATACGATTATTGCCTGTATCAACTACGTAGATATTGCCCTGCTGATCAAGAGCAATACCTTCTGGATTCTTGAATGTCCCATTTTGTACACCATGCCGCCCCAATTCTCCTATAAAAGTACCATTGGCTGAAAACTTTTGAATACGGTCATTGTCTGTATCAACTACGTACACATTGCCCTGCTGATCAACAGCAATACCTTCTGGTGCATTAAATCGCGCATCTTTCCCTTGTCCATAAGATCCCCATAAGGTTGCGGGACCAAATTCTTCTGCAGATGCGATTGAAACACTCAGCAATATATAGAATATCCACGAAATCAGGATACCTGATCTTAACACTTTCGAACGAACGCGAATTTATTATATATAAACAAAGCGCGAGATCATAACTAATAAAAATTCTGCTAATTGAATTTCGCCTCAATCAATCAGATCGTCTTATAGTACGGGAGACGGGAAATCTCTATTCCTTGAGTTGGCAAGGAACATACATTGCAGAGCAATCTAGAGCATTTGCAATGTTCTTGATGATTCTATTTTATCTTATATTAAAGACAGGGCAGCAAATTACCAACTACCTGCTCCGACCAGACTACATAGCCAGTATCAATGGCCGGATGACAGCGCTGTCTATAATCCTGGAAGCGTGACATTGATCATAGCCTTATGAATAGAAAGACTGATTGCATAATGCCAGATACATTACAATATGGTGTAAGCTAGGTTGTTGCTCGTGCGATGATTCATGACCCATCGCTACCATACTCTACAATGAATGACAAGTTGGGTCCCAAAAATAGTGAATAATAACGGTATTGTTTTTAAACGATGAATCCGTCATAGCTTATACAATCTTTGGCACTTATCCCACTAAACAAGGTAAAAGCTAAGTCTCTATCCCCTCCGATCGTCTACGTTCTTTGTGCCGGATTATTCCTAATACTATCATTTATTACTTTATGGAGCTTTGTGATTGGCAATTCTTTTTTCATATACAGGGATGTTACGTGGCCTACAGACAACATAGATCTCTTGACCAATTTGTTTTACTCTGTTGATCTGGAATTGTTGCGTCGAAGCATCTACCTTGGACCAATTTTCGCTTTTGTAAAGCTCTTGGGATTATCTTCTCTAGACGCTGAGAAGCTAATGTTTATCATGGTTAGATTCCTGACAGGCTTCTTGGCATTTTTTTCTATCTACAAGTTCATCTCTTTTCATGGGCAGTTAGAGAACCATAATAGGAAAAAAGAGATACTATTATTTGTTTCAATTATTGGAGGCTACTTCTATGCTTATAACCCTATTACAACGACAATGGTATCGCCTACGCTTGGTTTCGCCTTTTCGTTTGCGCTTACGCCTCTTGCGTTTTACTTTTTTGACAAATCACTCTACAAAAGGAACTTCCAAACTATGGTTATCGCAAGTATCCTGATTGTCTTAACTATTGTAGGGACTCAGCAATACCTAATCCTGTTCCCATTATTCTTGCTTGGCCCCTGGCTTGCGATCAATGCCGCGAGGCCCTCGAACCGTAGATTGTTAAAGACAATGACGACATCAACTTTGATAACATCCGGACTTGTCGTGTTGTTTTCATCATACTGGATTTTGCCTTCAGTTGCCTCTAACCTAGGTGGAGTTCCACTCGAACCGCAACAATATGTTATTACAACAGACTTCCTTAATGAGGTTAGTAACAACATCCCATTGGACAAAGGCATTAGACTCTTGGGAGATTGGTGGCCACGCATAGATATTACACCGATGTTCGATGAGGCTGCTTGGGTTCTTCTCAGCTTTGTCATACCGGCAGCAGCAATATCATTTATGGTATTTCAGAAGAGATCTGCATTGAAGTACTATCTTTTAGTGTTCTTCCTGATAAGCCTACTCATTATGTTCTTTAACAAAGGGACCCAAGATCCATTTCCATCATTCTACCCAATGCTCTTTGATATTCCATTTGTTGGATGGATGTTTAGAATACCTTCAAAATTCGGAATGATTCTAGCTTTTACCATGACAATGATAATCTCGTTGGGATTCTATGGTCTTCTTTCGCAAAATGCAGCACGAAGAATTCGCAGGGTCATCGGGTATGTACTGCCCATCGCCTTCTTAATATGCATCTCACTTATTAGCTGGCCAATGTTTACGGGCGACTTGGGAGGCGTAATTAGTGAAAATGAATATCCGCTAACTCCCGGTCATCCAGTTTCACCTAATAATGAATATCACATTACGCCGCTAACTCCCACTGATGCAGTTTCATCTAGTAGTCTTGTGAGTGTAACTCCCTCTGATCAGAACATCGCTGTTGTTGGAGGTCTTGATAAGATCAATTTGCTTAACTACAGTGACTATTGGAATTCTAATCGGACTTCTACTATTTTCCTAGACCAGGATATTGGGACAAATAACGCGCTTGGCGTAAGTTCTTATGTATTGGCCGGAGCTGAAGCTCAAAGTTTACTCATGCACAAATTGCCACAAGATGCTCAAGTTTTGAGTCCTTTTGACTCTACAATGAGGTACTCTCCAACGGAAGTATTTTCACGTGACGGGACCGATTATGCCATTAATGGATCATTTCCTTCCAACTACTTAGACAAGTTTTCAATTCAAACCCGAGACCTCGATTATGGGAAGGGCGTAGTTTTTACTACAGCCGAGGATAGTCTTGATGTTCCTTTTACGATTTCCAAAAACGGCAAATATGAAATATTTCTAAGACTCCTTGAAAGTCACCAAGGGGGAATGCTCAAGATTCACTCCGACGGATCATCAATTGGGTCCATCTCTACTCTATCTCGAACTGATGGATTTGTTTGGAAGCATCTAGGGAGCATATCTTATTCGTCAGGGAATCACATTATAACTCTCGATAGTCTAAGGGGTCTTAACGCGATAAACCTAATTGTTATCATTCCAACGGACAGTTTGCCATCAATGAAAGATCAAATCAATCAAATGTTACCAAATGGTACCCGTGGATTCATCCACACTTTAGCTCCTAGCGATTTTACTTCTGAAGGCACTGAAATCGGTGAAAGTATTCTAACTAATTTACCAAGTGGAAATTCTAGCACTTCCTATTCGGGTGAGGTGGAAGTGCCCAAAAATACTACCCGCATGGCCATTGAGTTTTGGGCGAGGCCAAGTAGCAGCGCTGAACCAAGCTCGCTGCGGATAAACTCTTTAAATGTTGCACCAGCCGCCACTGATCTATACCTGCTCCATAGCCATTTTGAGTCCGGCGGAAGCACTGCTCAAGCATTTGGCTACAATGCTGAAAATCTTGAGGTATCGATCGACACATCATCCCCTCTATCGGGGTCTAGGAGTCTTAAAGCTAAGCTAATAGATGATAGCAACGGGACCTCGGGCAGACTTTCAACGGGCCTTATACCGTTGCCAAGCACACATGGCATACTACATCCGCACATGTACGCTAGCACACGTGACATAGATCACCTAGAAGCGAAGCTTAAATTTTTTGATCATCATAAGACTTTGATTTCAGACAACATTGTTTTTTCCGCAGGCAAAAATAGTCCAAAGAGTCTTTATATCAAAGACTTTGAGATACCGCCTAACGCAGGATTCGTTGAGCTGCAATTCCTATCAAAGATGAAATCCGAGCCTCAATCATACTTCACTCTTGATATTATTGCCATAAACTTCAGATATTTTGACAAACCACTGTCGTTTGAAATGTTTGGGAATTCTCATTATACCGATCAGGCTGACCTCGCACGTATAAGCGATAAATCAATCGAATTCGATATCAACAGTAAGAATCAGGATGAAACAACAGTAGAAGATTGGCACATGTTTGCATCCATGCCAGTTGACGTGACTGGTGGGCTCCGATACACGTATAATGCCGATCTTCAAGCAAATAATATAGATTCTGTTTTTTCGAGGTTGGTTTTTCTCTCTGATGATGTCGTACACACTTCCTCAATTGATGATCGCTTTGATCAAAGCTTGCTCATGCCTTCGGGTTCGGAGATTACTGCAAACTTTCAGGTTCTGAAGTCTTCTAACTATACTATAGGAGTTTTGGCTAAAACGTGTGATGGAAACTGTACTTCATCATTGAAAGTAAAGGTTGGTAATTCAACAGAGAATTTGATTCCGTTGGCAAGCAATAAGGCGGAGTTGACGTGGTTCTACTTGAAAAAAGACATTGCGGCTGGAGATACTGCTGTAAGAATTTCGTCAGTTGGCGGCGAAAATGAATTTAAAGGCATGATATTCTTTCAGGATTATGCGAAAGGTTCGTCAAACAATTCGGTTCCTCCGAATAGTGCCCAACTTGCCGGTAACATTGGTGACTCTTATCTTTCTAGCTCATCGGGTTCACCCCCAATGACAGTAAGTCTCCTGGAACACTCAAGGATTGATCCTGCAAGCTATTTTGCAAGGATCAATGCGTCTCAACCCTTTATTTTGAGGCTTGAAATCCCATATGGTTCCATGTGGCGAGCCTACATTAATGGTCAGAGCTATGCGCCCGTCAGGATATATTCAGAAGCTGCAGGATTGCCCAGTCTCCAGGAGTCGGCTGAATTCCCTGCAGTAAATGGCTTCCTAATTGATGATCAGACAGGAGATCTAAGCGTCACAATAAAATTTTTGCCTCATGATTGGTATCATGTTGGTTTGATAATAACTGGTGTCGTTCTGATTGGTTCATTAGGATACTTGGTTTGGCAGCGTTGGAAAAGATATGGCGTCAATATGTTTTCTATAAGGGCAGGTAAAGCATAATGGCTAGATTACTGCCTTATCTCGAATATGCAAAAAGGACGATTAGGCATCTTGAGCCCGCGGCACTTATAGGATTAGGAGCCTTAGTCTTGCTCATTGTTTTGTCCGTCTCTTTGTCACTCGAGAATGAAACCAATTCATTTAATAGTACGGTAATGACGATAATCTACTTTTTGCTCATTATAAGTGTGAGTTGGCAGTTAGTATATTATTTTCGCAGCTCCAAAACGAATCAAAAAAGTACTCAGGGGTAACTTAGCAAAATTGAAGCTTGAAACATAAGGGTCAGCTTACGGTTGTGTATTATGATGTCCGCCTCGTAACGTGACATTAACTACGGTGGTGAAGCATGCATGGCGCCAGCAGACCAATACTAATTAGTTGCTTGGCGCATCATGCTTCTTTTACATCCATGACCTTGGCTAGATTCTGGATTGCAACGCATTTTTGCTAATTGATTCAAATGTGCCTGCAGTCTTGCTACTGCAGAATGGAAGTACATTCGCGCTTGTGCAGCAAAAAAGAGATCCTTATTCTTTAGTAATGAAAGCTCTAGTACCATATGAATATTCTTGAGGCCTACAAAAGATTCTAGATCCCGCTTATGTCAGGATTCAGAGGCACATAAAAGAAGTTAAGAGGGTGGTCCAGACCATAAAATATTCCTAACATAATTCGGCAATTGCTATATCAGTATGTATGTATGCATGCCTTTCGGCTTTGGTAAGAAGGAGAGATATATCATTCAAGACCGATACCACTGAGAAGGATGAATCGGATGAGATAAAGAAGATACAACGATAGACTTGTTGATATGGATGAATAGGTGTACTGCTAGTCGCCAAACAGTCAAAAGTCGGTCCTAGCGGTTCACGGGCCCATAAGGAAAAATAAAATCTTGAGAATAAACAAGTCCTGAACCAAACAGCAAATCCCATATGGGAACAATAACAGTTGGAACAGCAAAAACAAGCGTTCAAGACCATAGCATCACAATACTACTACGCTTATGGTTACTAATGAGCACATTCAACGAATCATTCAAGGGATACAAATTTACTGCAATCCTGCAATCAAATGGAAGTATTCACGCGCGTCGCTTGTCTTGGCGAGGAAGCAATCGGCCCTAGAAACCATAGTATCAATTATTTCTTGCTCTATTTTCATCATTTTGTTCAG
>Ga0081538_10002134_pt1 | contig 19697 bp, 19 predicted proteins | sample TabmetS5T2R1_FD_71022 | JGI IMG/M metagenome (GOLD analysis project Ga0081538, IMG submission 71022) | Tabebuia heterophylla rhizosphere microbial communities from the University of Puerto Rico - S5T2R1 | ecosystem: Host-associated > Plants > Roots > Rhizosphere ...
ATCCGGCCTCAAGCTCGGCGTGATCCGGGTCCGGCACTGCAACGAGCTCGAGCCGGTGGATCTCCACCGGGCGCGGCGCGAGCGACACCGCTTCGCCCTCGCGGGCGAGATCATAGGCACGCTCGCCGGCAACCTTGACGGCGGAGAATTTCGGCGGCTCCTGCATGATGGTGCCGGTGAAGCGCGGCAAGGCGGCGCGGATCGCTTGCGCATCGGGACGCACGTCCGATGCAGCGATCACGCTCCCCTCGGCATCGTCGGTGTCGGTCTCCTGTCCCCACCGCACCGTGAAGCGGTAGGACTTGCGTCCGTCCATCACGAACGACACGGTTTTCGTCGCCTCGCCGAGCGCGATGGGAAGCACGCCGGTGGCGAGCGGATCGAGCGTGCCGGCGTGGCCGGCCTTGCGGGCCGCGAACGCGCGCCTGACCACCGAGACCGTATGGGTCGATGTCATGCCGATCGGCTTGTCGAGCACGAGCCAGCCGTCGACATTGCGCTTCTCGCGCCGGCGCTGACCCGGCTGCGCATCCGATGACCGTGCCTTCCGCGTATCACTCATCGTCGCCCGATCGATCAAGGTCGCGCCGGACCGCAGGCGTTCGCAAAAGCTTCTCGATTCGTTCCGCCTCGTCGAATCGCTCATCGAGGCGGAAGCGGATGTCAGGTGCAAACTTCAGGTTAACGCGGCGCGCGATCTCTCCTCGGAGGTAGCGCCGGTTGCGGTCGAGCGCGGCGAGGACCTCCTTCTCGTCGCGCCCGCCGAGCGGCATGACGTAGATGGTGGCCTGCCGGAGATCGGGGCTCATGCGCACCTCGGGCACGGTGATCAAGTGCCCGGCGATCACCGGATCATGTACCTCGCCGCGCGCCAGGATCTCGGCCAGCGCATGGCGCACCAGCTCGCCGGCGCGCAATTGGCGCTGCGAGGGACCCGCTTTTTGTTCGCGATGATGCCCGCGCGTCATTTCACCCTCACCGTCGGTCGGCCGCCATCGAGCATGCGAAGGTGACAAAGCATTTGCCCTGATCAGGCGACGTAAAGGCGCACTTCGGCACAATGACGAACGCAAGCCGCGCGAACATCAGGAACGCGTGCCGATCAGTCTCGACGATGCGCAGGACAGACGACCACGGCATGGCGAGCAAGATATCCGACCATGCTCGAGGCGAGGCCGCGCGTGTCGACCACAAAGGCGGCTCGCGCGCCGGCGCCGTGCCGGCGGCGACACGAGGCCCGTCCATGGGACTCCTCCGGAAGACGTCCGATCAGCCCAGGCAGGAGTCTGAGCTTTACAGCGTGCGCTGCACCTTCTCGACGCGGTAGCACTCGATCGTGTCGCCCTGCCGCATGTCCTGATAGCTCTCGAAGGCCATGCCGCATTCCTGGCCGGCGCTCACCTCACGCGCGTCGTCCTTGAAGCGCTTGAGCTGCGACAGCTTGCCTTCGTGGATGACGACGTTGTCGCGAATCAGCCTGACGTTGGCGCCGCGCTCGACTACACCGTCGGTCACCCGGCAACCCGCCACCTTGCCGACCTTGGAGACGGTGAAGATCTCGAGGATCACGGCGTTGCCCAGCAGGGTCTCGCGCAGGGTCGGCGCGAGCAGCCCGGACATGGCCTTCTTCACGTCATCCACCAGGTCGTAGATGATGTTGTAGTAGCGGATCTCGATGCCGGCGCGCTCGGCTGTCTCCTGGGCTTCCTTGTTGGCGCGCACGTTGAAGGCGATGATCGCCCCGTTCGACGTCTCGGCCAGCCGGACGTCCGATTCGTTGATGCCGCCGACCCCGGCGTGGATGACGCGGGCCACCACTTCCTCGGTGCCGAGCTTGTCGAGGGCGCCGATGATCGCTTCGACCGAGCCCTGCACGTCGCCCTTGATGACCAGCGGGAACTCCTTGCGCCCGGCGCTCTTGAGTTGGCTCATCATCTGCTCGAGCGACCCGCGCATGGCACCGCCGCGCACCTCCAGCTTCTCGCGCTTCTGCCGCGTGCGGTAATCGGAAATTTCACGGGCGCGGCCCTCGCTGTCGACCACTGCGAGCCGGTCTCCCGCCTCCGGCGTGCCATTGAAGCCGAGAACCTCGACCGGCATGGATGGCCCGGCCTCGCCGACCGCCGCGCCCGTGTCGGAGACGAGCGCACGGACGCGGCCCCATTCGGCACCGGCGACGATGATGTCGCCGACATGCAGCGTGCCGCGCTGGACCAGCACGGTCGCCACCGGTCCGCGGCCGCGATCGAGCTTCGCCTCGATCACGGTGCCTTCCGCTGGGCGGTCGGGATTGGCCTTCAGGTCGAGAATCTCGGCCTGCAGGCCGATCGTCTCAAGCAGCTTGTCGAGGTTAAGCTTCTTGGTCGCCGAGACCTCGACGTCGAGAACGTCGCCGCCCAGCGATTCGACCTGCACCTCGTGCTGAAGCAGCTCGGCGCGCACGCGCTCGGGCTTGGCGTCCGGCTTGTCGATCTTGTTGATGGCGACGATCATCGGCACCTTTGCAGCCTTGGCGTGGTGGATCGCCTCCACCGTCTGCGGCATCACGCCGTCGTCCGCCGCCACCACCAGCACGACCGTGTCGGTCACTCTGGCGCCGCGCGCGCGCATGGCCGTGAAGGCGGCATGGCCGGGCGTATCGATGAACGTGACCTTGCCGCCCGACGGCGACGTCACCTGATAGGCGCCGATATGCTGGGTGATGCCGCCAGCTTCGCCGGCGGCGACCTCGGTTGACCGGATCGCGTCGAGCAGCGATGTCTTGCCGTGGTCGACGTGACCCATGATGGTGACCACGGGCGGCCGCGGCACCAGCGTCACGTCCTCATCGGGCGCATCGAACAAGCCCTCTTCGACATCGGACTCGGCCACGCGGCGGACCGTGTGACCCAACTCTTCGGCGACCAGCTGAGCGGTATCGGCGTCGATCACATCGGTGATCTTGACCATCTGGCCCTGCTTCATCAGCAGCCGGATCACGTCGACGGCGCGCTCGGCCATGCGGTTGGCGAGCTCCTGAATGGTGATCGCCTCGGGGATCGTGACTTCGCGGACGAGCTTTTCCTTCGGCTCGCCAGTGGCCTGGCCCTTGAGCCGCTGGACGCGGCGGCGGAACGCCGCGACCGAACGCTCGCGCTCCTCGTCGGCGCTCAACGCCGTCACCACCGTGAGCCGGCCGCGCCGCTTCTCGGTCCCTCCGCGGGTCGGCTTGGGGGCCGGCGCGGGCCGGGCCGGGCCGGCTCCGCGGCGGGTCGTGCGCGGAGCCTCTTCCTCCTCGGCCTCGAGCGCGGCAGTCCGCGCCGCCAACGGAAGCTTCGCCTTCGCCTCATCTTCGCCGAAGCGCTTCCTGGCTTCCAGCTCAGCCTTGCGCTTGGTCTCCTCCTCGTGACGGCGGCGGTCCTCCTCCTCGCGCTTGCGCGCCTCGGCCGCCTCGCGTTCGGTCCGCTCGCGTTGATCGCGCTCGGAGCGCCGGCGCGCCTCCTCTTCGGCGTGCTTGCGCTCCTCGGCCTCGCGCACGCGGGCATCGGCCAGCGCATGTGCACGCGCGCTACGCTCTTCCTCGGTCAGCGTGCGCAGGACCACGCCCGAGGGTTTCGGCACGGCTGGTGCCGGCGCTGTGGCGGCTCCGGCTGCTCCCCTGGCGGTCGCCGCCCGTCCCGCCGACGCCTGCGGGGCTGCGGGCGCCGGCTCTGCCTTGGCCTCGCCCGGCCCGATCACGCGCCGCTTCACCTTCTCGACCACGACCGGCTTGCTGCGGCCATGGCTGAAGCTCTGGCGCACGACGCCCTGCTCGACGCCGCGCTTGAGCGTCAGGGTCTTGGTCGAGGCGACCTTCAGCGTTTTCTCGCCAGGATTCTTGGTTTCGGTTTCCGTCATTACTGATCCAATTCCGAGCGGCCTCGCCTTGATCAGATCGGGCTGACCCGGCCAAGGTCGGCTGCGAGCACGTAAAACCCGTCACAGGGTTACGAATTCCGCCCGCCGCCCGCAGGCAGGATTCGTAAAACCGGCTCAGGGCAGTCCCTTTTCACCGCGCCCAGCGCCTGTCTCGGCGCCCGGATTCCCGCTGCGAAAGCGCTGCAGGCTGTCCCAGCGTGCAAGAAACCCGGCGCTCGCCGGGCCGGCGAGCAGGGCAGCATGTACCACATTTGACCGGCCCAATGCCAAATCCAATTGCGTCGAATTGAACACGTCGATAACCGCCGGGCCGCCTTTTTCCTCACCAAACCGCCGGCGGGCTGCGGCACCGAGTTTGCGCACACCCTCCGGGCCGGCATCGGCCGCCTGAATCAGGCCCACCACGGGCTCAGCGGCGAGCGCTGCCTCGACCCGGGCGAACCCTGCCGCCACCAGGCCCGCCTTGTAGGCGATAGCCAGCGCATCGAGCGCCGCCCGCTCAAGGGCTTGCTCCGTCGTGCCGACGAGGTCGGGCGCGACCCGCACCTCGCGCTTGAAGCCGCGGCCGAAAGCCTTGTGGGAAACCGCCGCCGCCACGGCTGCCCGGCTCGCCGTGACCCACACGCCCCGGCCCGGCAGCCTGGCCTTGACGTCCGGCACCACCGTGCCCTCGGGGGAAACCACGAACCGAATCATGTCGGTAACGGGCTTCACCGTGCGCGTGGCGATGCACCACCGCTCGGCCGCGGTCCGCCGCGGCCCGCCATCAACTTCGCTGTGGTCCGCACTCACGAGCATAAATAAGGTTCGGCCCCTCGCTCCTCAACTCTGCGCTTCTTCGGTAACGGCCTCGGTTTCTTCCGCCGGCGCCGCCAGGTCGGCTTCGGTGATCCACCCCGCCTTGAGCCGCGCCTGCATGATCATTGCCTCGGCCTCCTCGCGGGAGATCTCGAAACCCTCGAGAAAACCTGCCTGCCGCACGTTTTCGCCATCCCGGCGCTCGGTCCAGCCGGTGAGATCGTCGGTGGCGCAGCCGGCCAAATCCTCGACGCTCTTGATGTCGTTCTCGCCGAAGGCAACCAGCATCGTCGTCGTCACGCCAGGGACGTCCTTGAGCGCATCTTCCACGCCCAGGGCGCGCCGCTTCTCATCGAACTCCGCCTCGATGCGCGCCAGATAGTCGCGGGCGCGCGACTGCAGCTCGTGGGCGGTCTCCTGGTCGAATCCTTCGATCGAGGCGATCTCCTTCTCCTCGATGAGGGCGAGCTCCTCGACCGAGTTGAAGCCCTCCGACGCGAGCAGCTGGCCGACGACCTCGTCGACGTCGAGCGTCTCCATGAACATGCGCGTGCGGTTCTCGAACTCCGCGTGGCGGCGCTCGGATTCTTCCTGCTCGGTGAGAATGTCGATGTCCCAGCCGGTGAGCTGCGAGGCGAGCCGCACGTTCTGGCCGCGGCGGCCGATGGCGAGCGAGAGCTGCTGGTCGGGCACGACCACCTCGATCCGCTCGCGCTCCTCGTCGAGCACGACCTTGGCGACTTCCGCCGGTGCCAGGGCGTTGACCACGAACGTGGCGATATCCGGCGACCACGGAATGATGTCGATCTTCTCGCCCTGCAGCTCGTTCACGACCGCCTGCACGCGCGAGCCGCGCATGCCCACGCAGGCTCCGACCGGGTCCACAGAGGAGTCGCGCGAGATCACCGCGATCTTGGCGCGCGAACCGGGATCACGGGCGACCGCCTTCACCTCGACGATGCCGTCGTAGATTTCGGGAACCTCCTGCGCGAACAGCTTCGCCATGAACTGCGGATGGGTGCGGGACAGGAAGATCTGCGGACCGCGCGCCTCGCGCCGCACGTCGTAGATATAGGCGCGGATGCGGTCGCCGTTGCGGAACGTCTCGCGCGGCAGGAGCTCGTCGCGTCGCACGATCGCCTCGCCGCGGCCGAGATCCACGACTACGTTGCCGTATTCGACCCGCTTGACGATGCCGTTGACGATGTCGTGGATGCGTTCCTTGTATTCCTCGTACTGGCGGTCGCGCTCGGCTTCACGCACCTTCTGCACGATCACCTGCTTGGCCGACTGGGCGGCGATGCGCCCATATTCCAGCGGCGGCAGCGTGTCGGCGATGGTATCCCCGATCTGCGCCGCGGGATTGCGCCGGCGCGCGTCCTCGAGGCTGATCTGGTTGGAGGGGTTCTCCACGGCCTCGACCACGAGCAGATGGCGCGACAGCCGCAGTTCGCCGGTCTTGGAATTGATCTCGGCGTGGACGTCGGTCTCGCTGCCGTAGCGCGAGCGCGCCGCCTTGGCGATTGCGTCCTCCATGGCGGTGATGACGATGCCGCGGTCGATCGCCTTTTCGCGCGCCACCGCGTCGGCAATCTGCAACAGCTCCAGCCGGTTTGCGCTAACGGCAGGCATTATTGTCTCCTCTGTCCTGGGCCGCACCCCGCCTTTCCGGGCATGCGGCGCGAAATTCATCTAAGATGGCGATCCGGAACCGCTGTCCGGGCGCGCCGCCGCTTTGCCGCGCTTAAGCGACTCGGCGACCAGCGCATCGGTGAGCACCAGACGCGCCTCCGTCATCTCCTCGATCGGCAGCACGACATCGGCCGCTTCTCCCGGTCCCGCATCGTCGCGGCGGATGCGGGCGGCATCGCCCTCGACGCCAAGCAACACGCCGCGGAAGCGGCGGCGTCCGTCGATCGGCATCGCCATTTCCACTTTGACGACGTGACCGGCGTAGCGCGCGAAATCGGAACGCCGAACCAGCGGCCGATCGATGCCGGGCGAGGAAATCTCCAGCCGATAGGCCCGGTCGATCGGATCCTCGACATCGAACACCGGCGACAACGCGCGCGACACCGCCTCGCAATCGTCGATCGTCATCGTGCCGTCCGGCCGCTCGGCCATGATCTGGACCGTGCAGCCGGAAAGCCCCGACACCCGCACGCGCACCAGGCGGTAACCGAGGCCCTCGAGCACCGGCGCAGCAATCGCCGCAATGCGGGCACCAACGCCCTGCTCGGTGAGGAGTCGCGGCTCAGTCCTTTCCGCTATATCGACGGTGTCGTCCATGCGCAGTTCTTGGCGCCCGGTAATAAAAAAGAGCGGGTCCCGGGCGGGGCCCACTCTCAAAACCGTTCGGATGCGATCCGACGTTATGAGATGTCCATAGCGGACAATCACAATATAGCGACTTTTTGCGGCAGTGCAAGGGGACTTCCGGTGCGCTCCCGGCTCCATCGTTGTCCTTGCCGAGTGCCGCGAAGCGCGCGCCAGTGTGGATGATCAATCGCTAACGGGCCTGCTGGTAGTTTGCCAGCAGCATTGGTCGCAGTCCGATCCTCCTGCAAGATCGCACAATGCCTCAAGCGTTGCTCATTCCCGATCTGAAATCGCTTTATCACACGCGTCTGAAGGTCAGGTAACAGGGCGAGCGGCCCTCGCGCAGCGCCTTTGCCTCGTAGCGCGTGCCGCAAAAATCCAGCCACGGCCGGCGCCAGTCATCGGCGCGCTCCGCGGTCCATACGAACGCGGGAGAACGGATCAGCCGTTCCAACGCCCAGGCGGCGTAGTCGGTCCAATCGGTGGCAAAGCGGAACTCGCCGCCCGCTGCAAGAACGCGGGCAATCGCCGCTATATTGGCCTCCTGGACGAAGCGACGCTTCCAATGGCGCCGCTTGGGCCACGGATCCGGATAGATGAGGTCGACCCGGCTAAGCGACGCGGGCGGGAGCCAGGGGAGCACCTCTGTCGCGTCGCCATGGTGCAGCCGGATGTTGTCGAGCCGGAGGGCATCGATCGCAACCAGAGCCTTCGCCATTCCGTTGACGAACGGCTCGCAGCCGATGAACCCGCTGCGCGGGTGCGCCTGGGCCTGGACGATGAGATGTTCGGCCCCGCCGAAGCCGATTTCCAGCCGCACGCTTTCCACATCGATGGGAAATAGAGCTCCCAGATCGGGCGGCGCGCGCGCGGTCAAGTCGAGAGCGAGGCGCGGCAGCAACGTATGCAGCAGCTGCGCCTGGCGCGGCCTCAAGCGATGACCCCTGCGCCGGCCGTAGAACGCGCCGGATTTCTCCCCATCACGCCATTCATTGCGCTCTTCGTCGACGGCGGCCATCGGGCTCGATTCATTAGTGGCGCATGTTTTTGTCGACGAACCGGTCCCTCGCCGCTGCCGGCGGCTCATCCACTTCGCCGGAACATGCGCGAATTTCGCCGTCGTGGCCGCAGAACTCAATCGTCAGGTGATCGCACTCTTGATGGCCTCGACCAAGTCGGTTCGCTCCCACGAGAAACCGCCTTCGTTGTCGGGGCTGCGTCCGAAATGCCCGTAGGCCGCGGTCCGCGCGTAGATCGGCCGATTGAGGCCGAGATGTTCGCGGATGCCGCGCGGCGACAAGTCCATGACCTCGGCCAGCGCTTTCTCCAGGCGTTCCTCGTCGACCTGGCCGTTGCCAACGAGGTTCACATAGAGCGACAGCGGCTGGCTGACGCCGATCGCATACGACAGCTGGATCGTGCAGCGGTCCGCGAGCCCGGCCGCCACCACGTTCTTGGCGAGATAGCGCGCCGCATAGGCTGCCGAGCGATCGACCTTGGTCGGGTCCTTGCCGGAGAATGCTCCGCCGCCGTGCGGCGCCGCCCCACCATAGGTATCGACGATGATCTTCCGCCCGGTGAGGCCGCAATCGCCATCGGGTCCACCGGTGACGAACTTGCCGGTCGGATTCACGTGCCATACTGTCTTCTTGGTGATCCAGCCCTGCGGCAAGGCTTTCGCGACGTAGGGCTCGACGATCGCCTTGATGTCCCCGGAGCTCAGCTTTTCGTCGGTGTGTTGGGTCGAGACGACAATCTGGGTTGCCTCCACCGGCTTGCCGTTCTCGTAGCGAACGGTCACCTGGCTCTTGGAGTCGGGCCCAAGCTGGTCGGTCTCGCCCGCGCGACGCGCGTCAGCCATCAGCTTCAGGATCTTGTGCGCGTAATAGATCGGGGCCGGCATCAGCTCGGGCGTTTCGCGGCAGGCATATCCGAACATGATGCCTTGATCGCCGGCGCCTTCGTCCTTGTTGCCGCTGGCGTCGACTCCCTGCGCGATGTCCAACGACTGGGGATGGAGCAGGACTTCGACCCGCGCCCGGTCCCAATGGAAACCCTCCTGCTCGTAGCCGATGTCCCTGATGGCAGCGCGCGCCCGGTCGATCACCACGTCGTTGGTGATCGCGGCGGGACCGCGCGTTTCGCCGGCAATCACCACGCGATTGGTCGTGCACAGCGTCTCGCACGCAAGGCGAACCTGGCGCGGATCCAACCCATGTTTTGGTGCAAGCTCGAAAAAGGCGTCGACGATTTCATCGGAAATCCGGTCACAAACCTTATCGGGATGACCTTCGGAGACCGATTCGCTGGTGAACAGGTAAGACTTGCGGGACACCGGATAAAACTCCTCGTGCGGGGATAGGACGCCGTCAGGCCAGGTCGTTCTTGCAGCGTCCCGGACCGGGGTCAAGATGTGGGCAGACCATCGTGGCTGCCCAAGGCCCACGCCGGAACGCTCACATCCTTGATTTCAAGTCACTTCTCCTCGCCGCCACCGATCGCTTCGACGAGATCGACGATGCGCCGCCTGACCTTGGCATCCTCGATGCGCATGAACGCCCGGGTAAGCGCAAGACCTTCCGAGGAAGCCAGGAAGTCGGACACGAAGGCGGGCGAAGGGGCATCGCCCGTCGCGTTCGAATGCTCCGCCATGGTGGGCGCGCCTTCGAAGAAGAATGACACTGGAACCTGGAGAATGTGCGAGATCTGCTGCAGGCGGCTCGCCCCGATCCGGTTGGTCCCCTTTTCGTACTTCTGCACCTGCTGAAACGTCAGAGCGAGCGCTTCGCCGAGCTTCTCCTGGCTCATGCCGAGCATCATCCGACGCATGCGCACGCGGGTGCCCACGTGCCTGTCGATCGGATTGGGTGCCTTCTTCACCATAAGCACTCTCCTACACGCGTCCAACCACTGACTGTCGGCGCCTTGCGAGGGGCGCAATCTCCACGTTGGCGGCCATGTATGCAATGCGTAGTCCGCCCGTCTTCGCGTAGTGACGTTAACGTCCGAAAAGTGCGGCTTGGAAAAGACGTCCCCGATTTGAGACCCGTTTTAGCCAAGCGGCGCGCGATCAAAGTGCGGCTAAATCACACCAGCACTGTCAACGCGAGGATGTGCCTTAGGTTTCCTCGCATGCGTCGGCGCATCACCACCGCGGCAGCGGCGGCGAGCATCAAGGCCGCCAGGCTGTCGCCGGCGCGGACGAACAGCGTGGGCTCGACCGGGCTCGGCAGCGCTGAGTCGAGCACGCCCTCGGCGCCCAGCGGTAGGTTTTTGATGATGCGGCCGAGCGGATCGACCACGGCCGAGATTCCCGTGTTGGCGGCTCTAACCAGTGGCAAGCCTTCCTCGATCGCCCGCAAGCGCGCCTGCTGCAGGTGCTGATGCGGGCCGGTGCTGTGGCCGAACCAGCCGTCATTGGTGAGGTTGAGCATCCAGCCGGCGCGTTCCCCGGTGCGCGGAGCGGCCTCGCCGGGAAAAATGATCTCGTAGCAGATGAGCGGCAGGGCGAGCGGCGCCCGCGGCACGCCGAGCAGGCGCCGGCGCTCGCCGGGAATGAACCCGCCCTGCACCTTGGTGAGCTGCATCAGGCCGAAGCCCTCGAGCAGGCGTTGAAACGGCAGATATTCGCCGAACGGCACCAGGTGGATCTTGTCGTAGACGCCCAGGGTCGAGCCGTCGTGGTCGATCACGTAGATCGAGTTGTAGCCGCGGGCGATGCGCGCGCCCGGGGTCGTCTCCTCGGGACGGACGCCGCCGGTGATTAACACGGTGCCCTCGGGCAACAGCGCCGCGATCTGCGCCAGCGCATCGGCTTCCCGGGCGATGAAGAATGGAAAGGCCGATTCCGGCCAGACCAGGTGCGTCACGTCGCGCACACCCGTGGCGTCGGGCCCGGTGGCGCGGTCAGACAGGGCGAGGTAGCGGCTCATCACCTGCTGCTTGGCGCCGTAGTTGAACTTCTCGTCCTGCTGGAGGTTGGGCTGCATGATGCGCAGTCGCACGCCGTCGACGAAACTGGTCGGCGATTGAGCAAGCCGGACGACGCCGTATGCCGCCAGAGCCACCAGCACGAGGCCGCCGACGAGCGGCGGCAGCCAGGGACGCGGCGTGTCGGCCCGCTCGTCAACCAGCACGGCCGGGCTCGCGAATGCGGCGACGGCCACAAAGGTCAAGCCCCACAGACCGATCAGGGCCGCGCTCTGTGCCAGCGCCAGCGGACCGGCCAGGGCATAGCCATAGGCGTTCCAGGGAAACCCGCTGAGCATGTGGCCGCGCAGCCATTCGACCAGCGTCAGCGCGACGGCGAGCGCAAGCACGCGGGTCGGACCGCGAGCCCACATGAGGCGTGCCAGCGCGAATCCGGCCGCGGTGAACACGGCGAGTCCCGCCGGCAGACCCGCGACCGCGATCGGCAGCAGCCAGCCGAAAGTCTTGGCGTCGACCAGGAAGGCATGGCCGATCCAGTAGAGCCCGGCGAGGAAATAGCCGAAGCCGAACCACCAGCCGGCTCCCGCGGCCGTCAGCACGCCGGACAGACGTCCCGCTGCCGATCCGTCGATCAGCCATACGGCCATCGGAAAGGTCAGGAACATCACCGGCCAGAGATCGAACGGCGCCAGTGCGAGGGTAGAGAGAGCGCCGGCCATGAACGCGATGGCGGCGCGCTGCCATCCCCAGGCCAGCACGGTCCAATAGGCGAAGCGCGTGAGCGGCACAGCGATCGCGGAGTTCCGTCCCGCGGTTCTCCCGACAGCGCCGGGCAGTGCCGGGGAGCGGGAATGATGGCTTCTAATGGCCGCCTCCAGGCGGGTTTGCCTCGCCGGCGCTTGCGTCGGGTCGCGAGGCCGGGCCATCGCCGACAACCGGGGCGGGGGGCGTGGCGTCGGGCCGCGCCGGCCGGCGTTTGTCGCCGCCTGCCGGCGCACTCTTCCTGATATAAATGCGAAGTCGTTTCACGCGCCGCGGATCGGCATCGAACACCTCGATCTCGAATTCGCCCGGGCCGGGCACGAGCTCGCCCCGCGCCGGCACCCGCCCAATCTTCATGAACAGATAGCCACCCAGCGTGTCGACCTCTTCGGCCGCATCGCCGACGTCGAACGCGGCGCCCAGGGTTGCCGTCACGTCCTCGAGCGTTGCACGCGCGTCGGCAAGATACGAGCCGTCCGCCTGACGAACGACGGACGGAGCTTCGTCCTCGTCATGCTCATCCTCGATCTCGCCGACGATCTGCTCGACGATATCCTCGATCGAGACGAGGCCTTCGGTCCCGCCATATTCATCGATGACAAGCGCCAGATGGATGCGGGTCGCCTGCATCTTCGCGAACAGATCGATGACCGGCATGGACGGCGGAACGAACAGAACCTCGCGCGTGATTTTCGTTGCCGAGAGCGGAATGGCAAGATCGACCGCCGTGAAATCCAGGTCGGCAATCAGCGGCTTCTTGCGCTTGCCGGCGGCATCCGCGGCATGTTGCGCCATATAGGCGATGAGATCGCGGATGTGCGCCATGCCCACGGGATCGTCGAGCGTGTCGTTGTACACGGCGAGGCGCGAGTGCCCGGCGCTCTCGAACACCTTGATCAGCTCGCCGAGGGCGATGTCCTGCTGCACGGCGACGATGTCGGCGCGCGGGACCATGACATCCTCGACCCGGCGTTCGCGCAGGCCGAGAATATTCTTGAGCATGGTGCGCTCTTGCGGCGAGAAGCCGGTGTCGGCCGGCGTGCCGTTTTCCAGCACCACCGCCAAATCCCGGCGGATCGAGCCGGCCTTCCAGCCGAACAGCGCACGCAGGGCGCGCATGAACCAGCTTTCGCTGCTCTCGCGCACCGGCTCGCTCGGCGGCGCCACGGGCACGGGAAGATTCGCCCGGTCGACTCCGGCAACGGTCGGGGTGGTACTTGGCGCGTCGGTGTCGGGCATCGTGGTGGGGATCAAGTCCCGCGGGTCATGTGAGGATCGGGCACGTCGAGCCGTGCGAGAATCCCGGCTTCGAGGCGCTCCATTTCCTCGGCCTCCTCGTCCGAATCATGATCGTAGCCCAACAGATGCAAAAAACCATGTACCGCAAGGTGGGCAACATGATGGGCGAACGATTTTGGCGCCGCCGCGGCCTCGTGCGCCGTCGTCTCATAAGCGATAATGATATCGCCGAGAAGGGGCGAACTCGGGTCAGAACGGTTCGCCATTGGCAGCTTTGCTGCCGGCAGATTCGCTGCCGGGAACGACAGAACGTTGGTCGGCTTGTCTATTCGGCGCCACACGCGATTGAGCCGGCGGATGGCATCATCATCGGTGAGCACGACGCTGACTTCTCCGGCCGAAACCTGCCCGGCCGAAACTGGCCGGATTCTGCCAGGCGCGGCGCCGACCACGGCGGCTGCCGTTGCGATCGCATCGCGCACCACCGCTTCGGCCGCGGGCTCTCCGGCCCAAAGCGCGGATTCGATCACGATGTCGATCGACGGCGAGGCAGAAGTCGTCAACGATCACTCCTTGGCCTTGCGCTCGCGCGCCGCGCTGGCTCGGTCATAGGCCTCGACGATGCGCGCCACCAGTTCGTGCCGGACCACGTCCTGGGCGGTGAACACCACGTGGGCGATGCCTTCGACATCGGCTAGAAGCCGCAGCGCCTCGTCGAGCCCCGAGGTCTGGCCGAACGGAAGATCGACCTGGCTCGGATCGCCGGTCACGATCATGCGGCTGTTCTCGCCCAATCGCGTCAGGAACATCTTCATCTGCATCGACGTGGTGTTCTGTGCCTCGTCGAGGATCACGGCCGCGTTGGAGAGCGTGCGGCCGCGCATGAACGCGAGCGGGGCGATTTCGATTTCGCCCGACTGCAGCGCGCGCTCGATGATGCGCGAGTCCATCAGATCAAACAGCGCGTCGTAGATCGGCCGCAGATAGGGATCGACCTTCTCGCGCATGTCGCCGGGGAGGAATCCCAGACGCTCTCCCGCCTCCACTGCCGGACGCGACAGGATGATGCGATCGACTTCCTTGCGCTCGAACAGCGCGAGGGCGTGCGCCACCGCCAGCCAGGTCTTCCCGGTTCCGGCGGGGCCGGTACCGAACACCAGCGGGTGTCGCTTGAGCGCGCGCACATAGGCATCCTGGCCGGCGGTGCGGGCGCGCACTGGGCGCTTGCGCAAGTTGATCTCCTCGAAGCCGGGCCGGGCCGATGCGGCTTCGAAGTCGAACAACGACCGCTGCGCCATGGCATGGCGCACCGCCCCCTCGACATCGCCGGGGACCAGGTCGTTGCCGCGCCTGATCTGCTCGTACAGGCTTTCGAGAACGCAGCGGGCTTGCTCCACCGCCTCGCGCGTGCCTTCGATCGTCACGTGATTGCCGCGCGAATCCGCCACCACGCCGAGCCGGCGCTCGATCAGCGCGAGATTCTGTCCGTATTGCCCGAACAGCGTCGATGCCAGCCGATTGTCATCGAAGGCGAGCACGGCCTGGGTGGTGCCTGCGCCGATATCGGTGCCGGGAACGAGGGACTGGTCGGAGCGGAGCGTTGGCATCAGGCTCCTTGAGCTGCCAATACCGGCATTGCCGAGCGCTCGGCCGCAGCCGGTGCGCCCGGCGTCGCCGCCGACGCGAGCGTGCCGAACAGGCTGTTCGAGCCGATCTCCGTGATCCTCACCGCGACGATCTCGCCCACGCGGGACGCCGGCGCCATGATCTGGACCGGCTGGAGATAGGGCGAGCGGCCGACCAATTGGCCTGCTCGCTTGCCCGGCTTGTCCAGCAGGACATCTAACGTCCTGCCTTGGCAGGCCGCATTGAACGCCGCCCGCTGGCGATTGATGGCCGCCTGAAGGCGATGCAGGCGCTCGGCCTTCATCTCCTCCGGCACCTGCCGCATGGTCGCGGCCGGGGTACCCGGGCGCGGCGAATACTTGAAGGAGAACGCCCCCGCATAGCCGATGTCCTCGACGACATCGACGGTGGCGCGGAAATCCTGCTCGGTCTCGCCGGGAAAGCCGACGATGAAATCCGACGACAGGGCGAGGTCCGCCCGCGCGGCGCGCATGCGATCGACCACCCGCAGGTAATCGGCGCGCGTATGGCGGCGATTCATGGCGGCGAGAATGCGATCGGCGCCCGATTGCAGCGGCAGATGCAGATACGGCATCAGCTCCGCGAGATCGCGATGGGCGGCGATCAGGCTGTCATCCACGTCGCACGGGTGGCTGGTCGTGTAGCGGATGCGGGCCAATCCATCGATGTCGGCGACGCGATGGAGCAGGCGCCCAAGGGTCCACGCGCGCCCGTCCGGACCCTCGCCATGATATGCGTTGACGTTCTGGCCGATCAGCGTGACCTCGCGCACGCCGGCGTCGGCGAGCCGACTGGCCTCGGCAATGATTTTATCCACGGGGCGCGAGACCTGGGCGCCGCGCGTGTAGGGCACGACGCAAAACGTGCAGAACTTGTCGCATCCCTCCTGCACGGTGATGAAGGCCGACACGCCGCGCGCGCGCGTCTTTTCGCGGCTCGGGGAAGCGAGGAAATCGAACTTGTCCTCGACCGGGAACTCGGTGTCGACGATGCGCTCGCCCGCCGCGCGCTCGCCCGCCGCGCGGGCCACGAGGTGGGGCAGCCGGTGATAGCTCTGCGGGCCCACCACCAGATCGACCGCAGGCGCCCGGCGGATGATCTCCTGTCCCTCGGCCTGCGCCACGCAGCCGGCAACGGCGATCAGGACCTTGCGGCCCTCGTGCGCGGCCTCCTGCTTGAGCTTCCGCATGCGGCCGAGCTCGGAATACATCTTTTCCGCCGCTTTTTCGCGGATGTGGCAGGTGTTGAGGATGACGAGGTCGGCCCCCTCGGGGGCGTCGGTCTCGACGAAGCCCTCGGGCGCCAGCGTGTCCGCCATACGATGGGAATCGTAGACGTTCATCTGGCAGCCAAATGACTTGACGAACAGCTTGCGGGGTCCGCTCATGCCCTTCCGGCCGGTCGCAACCGGCCATTTTCATCAAAATTTCAATGGCTTGTTAAAGCCACGGGTGCGCCGGCCCTACCGCCGCGAGCCTTAAGCTCATATAGGGTTCGCGGGCAAAAAGGAATGGGGGCAGTGGCCCTAGTCCGGCGCCTTGATGTCGGCATCCCGGATCACTTTCGACCACTTGATGATTTCCGACTTGATCATGGCATCCATGCTGTCGGGCGTGCTCCCTTCGCTCGTCATGCCAAGGTCGGCGAACCGCTGCCGGACGTCCGGGTGGACGAGAGCCCGCTGGATTTCGCCATTGAGCCGCATCACCACGTCGCGTGGGGTGGCGGCCGGGGCGACCACGGCGAACCACGTCGCCGCCTCGAAGCCCGGCAGGCCCGTCTCCGCCGCCGTGGGGATCTCCGGAGACGCGGCAGATCGCTGGGCGCTGGTCACCGCGATCGCCCGCAGCGATCCGGCCCTGACATTGCCGATGACGGCGGACAGGTTGGCGAAGATCAGGTGCAGCTGCCCGCCGAGCAGGTCGTTGATGGCCGGCGCCTCGCCGCGATAGGCGACGTGCTGCATCTTGATGCCGGCGGTGAGCGCGAACAGCTCACCGGCCATGTGCGGCGTCGTTCCGAGCCCTCCTGGTCCGAAGTTGATGTTGCCGGGATTGGCCTTGGCCATGCCGATCACGTCCTTGACCGATTGGACCGGCACGGAAGGATGCACCACCAACACCAGCGGCGAGACGCCGGCGAGCGCAACGCCGGCGAAATCCCGCGGCGGATCGATGGAAAACTTGCGATAGAGCTGGGGCGCGACCGCGAACGTCGTCTGGCTGCCCATCATCAGCGTGTAACCGTCGGCAGGCGACTTCGCGATCGCATCCGCGGCGATCAAGCCGCTGGCGCCGGGCCGGTTCTCCACCAGGACCGACTGGCCGAGGCCGTCGGTCATCTTCTGCGCAAGGATGCGCGCGATCACGTCGGTGCCGCCGCCGGCGGAAAATCCGACCACCATCTTGATCGGTTTGTCCGGGTATTTTGCCGGCTGCGCGTTCTCCGCCACGGCGAGCGAGGTCGCAAGCACAAGACCCGTCAGGATGAGCAGCGACCGCACCGGCGCGAGCGGCGCGGCAACATAGGTGGCAGCCCTCCATATCGTCTCCATGGTCCCCTCCCATGGCCGCTCGGCCGCGCGGCCGCCCGAGCGCCGCATCAGCGCCGGGCTTTGTCGTCCTTGAGCGGCACCGCATAAAGCTCGAGCCGATGCTCGATGAGGCGATACCCGAGCCGGCGTGCGATTTCGGTCTGCAGGCGCTCGATCTCCTCCGACCGGAACTCGATCACCTCGCCGGTGCGCAGGTTGATGAGGTGGTCGTGATGGGCTTCCGGGATCTGCTCGTAGCGCGCGCGACCTTCGCGGAAGTCATGGCGTTCGATGATCCCGGCGTCCTCGAACAGCTTCACCGTCCGGTAGACCGTGGAAATCGAGATGTTCCGGTCGACCTCGTGGCAGCGCCGGTACAGCTCCTCCACGTCCGGGTGATCCACCGACCCAGCAAGCACCCGCGCGATGACGCGGCGCTGTTCGGTCATGCGCATGCCTTTCGCAACGCATTGGGCTTCGATATTCGCAGGTTTGCCCACGATCACCTCATCATCGACCCGCGCTCGCATCATAGAGTCGCCGGCGTGGATGGTCCATGGAACCGGCATCACCCAGACCTGGGTGTTCCTAGAGATCGCGCCTCAGCACGAGCGCCGCTACGGGAATTCCGGGACCTTGCGCATAGTAACCCGGACGGCGCCCGACCTGGCGGAAACCGGCGCGGTCGTAAAGGCGGAGCGCCGGCTTGTTGCCTTCCTCCACCTCCAGAAACACGGTGCTGACGGAAAGTCCGGCAAGGCGCCGCAAATGCAGCATCAGCAGCCGGCCGGCAAGGCCGCGCCCGCGCCAGCGCGGCGCGACCGCAACCGACAGGATTTCCGCCTCCTCGGCGGCCATGCGCGACAGGATGAAGCCGGCGAACGCACGTCCGCTCAGCGCACGATGGGCGATGACCTGGGCGTCAAGCAGGAGGCGCTCCACCTCGTCTTCGCTCCAGCCGCGGCGGAATGAGGCCGCGTGAAGCGCCGCGATGGCGCCCGCATCGCGCGGAGAGGCTTCGCTCAAGATCGGCTCGGCTCGCGCGAACAGGCGAGTGATCAGCGCCCTCATCGCCGCGGCAACCGTGCATCGTCCTGCGGACGCGCGTCCGGCGCCCGCAAATACAGCGGGGTCGGCGCGACGTCAGTTTTCGAGGCGGCGGCGCCGAGACGCGCTACCCAGGCGATGGCCGGCGCATCCCGCGCCTCGACCATCAGCGGTACCGCTTCGCCGGCCGGCCACGCGGCGGCAATCAGCTGAGCTCCCGAGCCGACGATGCAGGCCGGCGCGGCAAGCGCGGCATCCACCGCATCAGCAACCGTCGCCATGCGCGGGCCGGCCAGCGTGCGGCCGGTGCTGGCAAAGACCTGCAGATAAACGTGACCATGCCTAGCGTCGATCGCCGCCACGATCGCAGCAACCGCCTCGTTGGCGATGTGCGGCGCCGCGAAGGCGGCGAGCGTGGAGATCCCCACCGCCGGCCTGCCGGACGCCAGCGCAATACCGCGCGCGGCGGAAATGCCGACGCGCAAGCCGGTGAAGCTGCCCGGGCCGACCGTGACGGCGATGCGATCAAGCGCGGAGAACGCGACGTCCGCGCGGTCCATCACGCGGGCCACCAGCGGCATCAGCGCCTCCGCGTGGCCGCGTGGCATGGGGAGCGTCTCGCTCGCCAGCATCCCGGCGCCGTCCACGTCGAACACGGCGGCGGCGCAGGCTGCGAGCGCCGTGTCGATGGCCAGGATAAGCATCACGGACAACGAACAGACAACGGACAGACGGGTGAGACGCGACAGTCCGTCATGGGTCGTCGATCGTCCATCCTGTCAGACCGGGCGGACCTCGGTCACGTCCGGCACGAAATGACGCAGCAGGTTCTGGATGCCATGCCTGAGCGTGGCCGTGGACGACGGACAGCCGGAGCACGCGCCCTTCATGTTGAGATAGACGACGCCGTCCTTGAAGCCGCGGAACGTGATATCGCCGCCGTCGTTGGCGACCGCCGGACGCACGCGCGTCTCGATCAGCTCCTTGATGGTGGCGACCGTCTCGGCGTCGTCCGGGTCATAGAACTCGTCCGCCTCGGCCGGCGCCGCGCCGCTGTCCTGGCGCACCAACGCCTCGCCCGACATGAAATGCTCCATGATCGCGCCGAGGATCGCCGGCTTGAGCTGATGCCATTCGCCGGTACTCTTGGTGACGGTGATGAAATCATTGCCGAAGAACACGCCGCTGATGCCTTTGATTCCGAACAGGCGCTCGGCCAGAGGGGAACGGCTGGCCTCGTTGGCGTCGCGCATGTCGAGAGTGCCCGAGGCCAGCACGGTGCGCCCGGGGAGGAATTTCAAAGTTGCCGGATTGGGCGTCGCCTCGGTCTGAATGAACATGGGTCTCGCTCCATAGAGGCGGCATCATCGCGAGGCCGCTTCATCATCTTAGCCGATACATGGTGTCTCGTGGCGGCCGGGTCAATCCAGCTCGCTCCCCATGACCGGTTTCGCCCGATCACCCACCAGGAGGCTTCCGGCACCGCGCACAAGAGGTCGCCCGGCGCCAGCGCCGGGCCGGCCGG
>Ga0081538_10002135_pt1 | contig 19694 bp, 18 predicted proteins | sample TabmetS5T2R1_FD_71022 | JGI IMG/M metagenome (GOLD analysis project Ga0081538, IMG submission 71022) | Tabebuia heterophylla rhizosphere microbial communities from the University of Puerto Rico - S5T2R1 | ecosystem: Host-associated > Plants > Roots > Rhizosphere ...
AGGATCTCGGCCAGGAGGACGGTGCGGACCCCGGCCCGCAGCCGTGACAGCCCGCCGCCGATGTGCAGCAGGCACGAGCTGTCCGAGGCCGAGCAGACCTCGGCCCCGGTGGAGAGGACATGATGCATCTTGTCGGCCAGCATGGCCGCCGAGGTGTCGGGGTTCTTGACCGCGAAGGTCCCCCCGAAGCCGCAGCAGGCCTCGGCCTGGGGCAGCTCGACCAGGTCGATCCCGCCCACCTGGCGCAGCAGCCGCAGCGGCTTGTCCCCGACCCGCAGCACCCGCAGGCTGTGGCAGGTCGGGTGGTAGGTCACCCGGTGGGGGTAGTAGGCGCCGACGTCGGTGACCCCGAGGGCGTCGACCAGGAACTCCGACAGCTCCCAGGTCCGGGAGGCCAGCTCGCGGGCGGCCGCGGCCAGCTCCGGGTCGCCTTGCTCGGCGGCCACCCAGGCGTGCTGGTGGCGGACCGACCCGGCGCACGACCCGCTCGGCGCCACCACCGCCTCGTAGCCCTCGAACGCGGCCACGTGCCGGCGCACCAGCGGCAGGGCCTCCGGGAGGTACCCGGTGTTGATGTGCATCTGCCCGCAGCAGGTCTGGGCCAGCGGCACCTCGACCTGGCAGCCGAGGCGCTCCAGCAGCTGCGCCGTCGCCTTGCCGACGTCCGGGAACAGCCCGTCCACCAGGCAGGTCACGAACAAGGCGACACGCACGCTCGACCCTCCAGGGCGCTGCTCGGCTGCCCGCGCGACGCGGGCCCCCAGCGGGACGCTACGCCATCCGGCCCGGCGCTTCTACGCGGGTGATGGTCGCCAGCCAGGCCTGGACGACGCCACGCTCGCCGAGGGTGTCGATCGTCGTCGCCTCGATCGCCTCGACCCGCCATCCGTCGGCGAAGCTCGCCCTGAGCTCCTCCTGGGTCACCCGCCGCGGGCCGAACACCCCCGGCTGCCGGTCGCTGAAGCACAGCAGGTAGCAGCGTCCCCCGACCCGGGTGGCGGCGGCCAGGCCGGCCACGTACGCGGCCCGGTCCGCGTCCTCGAGCACGTGGAACAGGCCGGAGTCGAGCACGGTGTCGAACCGCTCGTCCAGCGCGGCCAGCTCCAGGGCGTTCCAGACCAGGAACCGCACCCGGAGCCCGCGGTCGGCCGCCTTGGCCTCGGCGGCGGCGATGGCCGCGGTGGCGAGGTCGACCCCGGTCGCCTCCAGCCCGAGCCCCGCCGCCATGAGCGCGTGCTCTCCCGTGCCGCAGCCCACGTCCAGCACCCGCCCCACCACCGCCCCGGCCTCGGCCAGGGCCAGGAACGCCGGCTGCGGCCGCCCGATGTCCCACGGGGGCCGTCCCGCGTACAGCGCGTCGAAGTCCTCCGGCCGCCTCGGCGCGAACAGCCGCGGCCGCTCGCTCCCGGTCCCACCGCTCACCGGCTCCTCCTCACCACACGTCGCCCGCCCGCCAGTCGCAGACGATCGGGCCGCGCAGGTCGAGCTCGGCGCTGGCCGCCGTCCGGAGCACCAGCACGCCCCCGTCGTCGTCCGCGGTCCGCTCCGGCCCCGCCGGGCCGGCCACCCAGGTCGGCCCCTGCCAGACCTCCCACCCCAGCCGCTGGTAGAACCCGGGGATGCCGGTCCCGTCGGCCAGCCCGCCGAGCTCGTACCCGCGCCCGACGACCCGCCCGACCTCGGTCATCACCACCGTCGCCAGTCCCCGCCCGCGCCGGTCGGCCCGGGTCGCCACCCCCTCCACATAGCCCGTCCGCCAGCCCCGCCCCCCCGCCAGCAGCGTCCGCTCCACCACCGCCCCGTGGGCCACGACCTCGTCGTCCTCCACGGCGAGCACGTGCACGCCCCCCAGCGTGTGCTCCCAGTCGTGCTCGTCGAACCGCGGCCCGAACGCCTCCATCACCATCCGGCGCACGGCCTCCAGCTCCCCCTCGCGCAACTCCGGGGTCGTGACGGTCCGCAGCCGGGTCATAGCGGGGAGGCTACCGGGCTGGCCGGGCCGATGCCGTTCAGGACCGTGGCCACCAGGTCATCCGCGAACCCGGGCGGCACGGGCAGCTCGATGGGGGTCGCTCCGCCGAACAGGTGGGGCAGGACCAGCTCGTGGCAGGCCCCGTTGAGCATCGTGGCCGCGGCCTCGACGTTGGCGGCGGCGGGGAGGCGGCCCAGGCGCTGTTCGGCCCGGAGGTAGTCGGCCAGGTCGTCACCGAGGTCCCCCCCGCCGGCCGCCGGGGAGAACAGGGTGGTGACCCGGGCCAGGACCCCGGGCTGGCCGAGCAGGCCGACGAAGGCGGGCAGGACGGCCGCGTGCAGGGCCAGGCTGCGATCGATGTAGGCGGTCAGGTTGGCCGCGACGGTGCCGCTGCCGGGTCGGGGCGGCGGACCCAGCCGCTGGTCGGCGGCCTGGACGTGCGCGTGCACGGCCAGGGCGAGCAGGTCCTCCTTGTCGGCGAAGTGGTTGTACAGCACCCCGTCGGCGACCCGGGCCTCCCTGGCGATCTCCCGGACGGTCAGCCCGACGGTGCCGCGTCGGGCGATGAGGCGTGCCGCGGTCGCGATCAGGTGCTCGCGCAGGCTCTGGTCGCTGGCCGCCCGCAGCGCGGCCGCCCGTCTGGGCGCCATCAGGGACGGGACCGGTACAGGTACATCGTGAGCGGCCCGAACACGGCGGTGAGCAGCGCCGACGCGGCCAGTACCCAGCCGACCTGGCCGACGGTGGCCGTGCCGGCCATCAGGCCGCGCGAGGCCGTCACCACGTGGGTCACCGGGTTGACGTCGATGAAGGCCTGCAGCCAGCCCGGCATGGTCCCCGGGTCGACGAAGATGTTGCTGGCCAGGGTCAGGGGGAACAGCACCAGCAGGCTCAGGTTGTTGACCGCGGTCGGGGTGCGCAGGACCAGCCCCAGGGTGGTCCAGACCCAGGACAGGGCGAACGCGAAGCCCAGGACCAGCGCCACCGCCGCCAGGGTGCCGACCGCGCCCCCGTCGGGCCGGTACCCGAGCGTCAGGCCGAGGGCGATGACGATCGCCGAGGCGATCAGGTAGCGGCCGACGTCGCCCAGCAGGGCGCCGACGATCGGGGACGGCCGCCAGATCGGCAGGGACCGGAAGCGGTCGAACACGCCGGTGGTGAGGCCGGTGTTGAGGGTGACGCCGCTGAAGGTGGTAACCAGGACCACGGTCATGACCAGGGTGCCGGGCAGCAGGAAGTCGAGGTATGCGCGGGTGGAGCCGGCCAGGGCGCCGCCGAACAGGTAGGTGAAGCCCAGGGTGAAGATGACCGGGATCCCGATGACGTCGGTCAGCTGCTCGGGGACGTGCCGGAGCTTCAGCAGCGCCCGCCACCCAAAGGTGCGCGAGGCCGACAGGGCGCTCGGGCGCGGCGGCCGGGCACGGGCCGGCAGCGTCACCTGGACGGGCCGGTGCGGGACGGGGTCGGGTGCTGTGGCCGGGGTGGGGGTCATGCTGCGTCCTCCGTGGTGGTGGCGCCGGACTGGGCGCGACGGCCGGTCAGGGCCAGGAACACCTCGTCCAGGCTGGGCTGGTCGAGCGAGAGCTCGGCGACGGCGATCCCGGCGCCGGCCAGCTCCACCAGGGCGCCGACGACGCGGCCGGGGTCGGTGACCCGGGCCGACAGCGCCGCCGCGTCGGGTCCCGGCTGGACGGGAACGCCGAGCGCCTGGGCCAGCACCCGTTCCGCGCGGGCCCGCTGCCCCTGGTCGGGAAGCCGGACGTGCAGGGCGGCGGCGCCGACCGAGGCCTTGAGCTGTCCGGGGGTGCCCTCGGCGATGAGCTTGCCGCGGTCGACGACCGCGAGCCGGTCGGCCAGCTGGTCGGCCTCCTCCAGGTGCTGGGTGGTGAGCAGGACCGTGGTGCCGTCGGCGACCAGCGCCCGGACGATCTCCCACACCTGGTTGCGGCTGTGGGGGTCGAGCCCGGTGGTCGGCTCGTCGAGCACCAGCAGCTCGGGGGAGACGATCAGGCTGGCGGTGATGTCCAGCCGCCGCCGCATGCCCCCGGAGTAGGTCTTGACCAGCCGGTCGGCCGCCCCGGCGAGGCCGAAGGCGTCCAGCAGCTCGCCGGCCCGGGTCCTGGCCGCGGGCTTGCGGTGACCGAGCAGCCGCCCGAGCAGGACCAGGTTCTCCGTGCCGGTGAGCTCGTCGTCGACCGCGGCGTACTGGCCGGTCAGGGCGATCCGGCCGCGGACCGCGTCGCCCTCGGCCACGACGTCGTGGCCGAACACCCGGGCGGTGCCGGCGTCGGGCCGCAGCAGGGTGGCGAGGATGCGGATGATGGTGGTCTTGCCGGCGCCGTTGGGCCCCAGCAGGCCGTACACCGACCCGGTGGGCACCCGAAGGTCGACCCCGTCCACGGCCCGGGTCGCCCCGAACCTCTTGACCAGACCCGAGGTCTCCACGGCGGGTGGGGAATGCGCGGTCATACCGACTCCTATGAACGACTGTTCATGAACGTCTGTTCATACTAGGGTGCCGGGCAGGCGACGTCAACCCGGATCCGGGCGGCCGGGTCAGCCGGCCGCCCGGGGCGCGGGGCGGCGGGTCTCGGCCAGCAGGGCGACGCCCAGGACCACCACCAGGGTGGCCAGCTGAATGAGGGCGGAGAGGGTGAGGCCGAGGGGGATGGTGGCCAGGGCGAGGGCGGCGGCGCTGGCGCGGTGGCGGCCGGGGCCGAGGTGGAGGGTGCGGCGGAACAGGAGGTCGCCGGCGAGGAACAGGGCGGCCCCACCCGACAGCATCAGCGCGTGGGCGAGGTCGAACCGGTCGAAGGCGTGGCCGATGGCGTCCTTGAGGCCGGCGGCCAGGGCGATGATCCCGAGCAGCATGAGCAGGTGCCAGTAGCCGAAGGCGGTGATGGCGGCGGCGCCCCGGCGCTCGTCGGGGATGGCGGCCAGGGCGTGCTCGGCCCGGGTGTCGTCGTCGCCGCCGAAGTAGGCCCACCACAGGCAGGCCGCCAGCAGCAGGCCGAGCACGGCCACGCTGGCCAGGGCCAGGTCGACCGGGAGGCCGGCGGCGCCGATGCCGATGGCCACGATCGACTCGCCGAGGGCGACGATCATCACCAGGCCGTGGCGCTCGACGAAGTGGGCCGGGGCGATCCGGTAGCCGCCGGTGCCGGCGAGCGCAGGGGTGAACCACTCCAGCGCGAACGCGGCCGCCCACAGCAGGTAGGCGGCCGTGCCCTCGACCGCCACGGCGGCCAGGACGAGCAGGGCCGAGCCGAGGTTGAACGGGGCCAGGCGGATGACCGCCCGGACGGTGTGGGTCGCCTCGGCGCGGGTGAAGAGCCCGCCGTGGATGGCCACGACCACCAGGTAGGCGACCCCGAAGGCGGCGTCGCCCTCGATGAAGGCGCTCGGGATGGCCAGGGCCAGGACGAGGAACCCGGCCATGCCGCCGAGCAGCAGCAGCCGCCGCGCCGCCCGGTCGGCGGCCACGGCGTTGGTCAGCCAGGCGTAGCCGCCGTACATGTAGTAGATGACGCCCAGCATGAGGACGACCCGCAGCAGCCCCCGCGGGGTCGGGTCGTCGCTCAGCACGGCCGTCAGCTGGGTGATGGTGAACACGAAGACCAGGTCGAAGAAGAGCTCCAGGGTGGAGACCCGCTCGACCCGCTCGGCCTGCCCGCGGGGCTGGGCCACCGCTAGATCCCGGCCTCCGCCGGGAGGCGGCCGGCGGCGACGGCCTTGCGCAGCGCCTCGTGGTCGGCCTCGGTCTGGTCGGCGTAGGCCCGGGCGAACCTGGCGAAGGCCCGGTCGGCGCTGTCGCCCTTGCCCAGGTAGGCGGACAGCCTGGTCGCCCCGGTGGAGCGGGCGTGGCCCTTGGCCAGCAGGGTCCCGCAGACCCGGGCGTAGTCCATCAGGGCCGACCCGTCCATGCCGTCGACGGTGATCGCGCCCTTCATGTCGCGGAACTGGCGCACGTAGTAGTCGCGCTCGCCCACGCTGGTCCAGCCGAGCAGGGGGTCGCTGACCGTCTGCAGGGTCTGCTGGTACTCGACCACCCGCTGGCCCTGGTGGGCGTGCCAGGCCGTGTCCCCGTGCACGAACTTGGCCACGCAGGACCGCCTGGCCTGCTTGAGCTGGAGGAAGACGACGTCGTTGGGGTCGTTGCCCTGGAGCAGGGCGACATAGGCGCGCAGCCCGACGCTGCCGACCCCGACGACCTTGTGGGCCAGGTCGACGACCTTGTAGTAGGCGAGCACGCGCCGCCAGTGCGGCGGCAGGGTGCCCAGGTAGGACTCCAGGCCCTCGATCAGCCGGCCCGTCTCCCGCTCCGAGGTGTGGGTGACCAGCGGCGGCTGGTCGACGATGTGGCGGGCGCCGCCGCGCTCGCGGGTCAGCTTGGGCAGGGCCCGGTCGCTGGTCCGGGTCCGGGCCCGCTCGGCGGCCCGCTCGATCTCGCCCCGCAGCGACCAGTCGGCCAGCTCGGCCCGCATCCGGTCGATGTCGAGCCGGTCGAAGGACCGGGCCAGCAGCGGCTGGCCGGCCAGGGCCCGCAGCTGGCGCCGGTAGGCGTAGGCGCAGCGCAGCACCGCGTCCTCGCAGGTCTCCTCGGACAGGCCGTTCTCGCGGCCGGCCACCCACACGCTGGTCGTCAGCCGGTACAGGTCCCACTCCCAGGGCCCGGGGTGGGCCTCGTCGAAGTCGTTGAGGTCGAAGACCAGGTCGCGCTCGGGCGAGGCGTAGAAGCCGAAGTTGCCCAGGTGGGCGTCGCCGCAGATGACCGGCTCGATCCCGGTCCGGGGCAGGTGGGCGAAGTCCTCGGCCATCAGCGCGGCCGAGCCGCGCAGGAACGCGTATGGCGAGGCCATCATCCGCCCGACCCGCACCGGCACCAGCCGCTGCAGCCGGCCCTCGTGGGCCTCCTCGATCAGGTCCAGCGGGTCGGACCGGTCCTCGGCCGGCCGCCAGCGCCCGAGGGCGCCCCGCCTGACCTTCTCGCGCAGGGCCCGCCCGGTCTTGCGGCGCTCCTCGCCGGTCGGGAGCGAGGTCCGCAGGACGCTGGTCATGTCAACCTCCCGCCGTGGCCGTCCGCCGGCTGCCATCATGCCAGCGGCAGCCCGACCCGAGGAGGCTCGATGATCGACCCGGCCGGCACCGGCGCCGACGAGTGGCGCTTCGACGACCTGCGCGCCCTGTACGTGAACTGCACCCTGAAGCGCTCGCCCGAGCGCAGCCACACCCAGGGGCTGATCGACGTCAGCGTGGCCATCATGGAGCGGCACGGCGTGACCGTCGAGCAGCTGCGGGCCGTCGACCACGACATCGCCACCGGGGTGTGGCCGGACATGACCGAGCACGGCTGGGCCAGCGACGCCTGGCCGGCCATCTACCGGCAGGTGCTGGCCGCCGACATCCTGGTGCTGTGCGGGCCGATCTGGCTGGGCGACAACGGCTCGGTCACCAGGCGGGTCGTCGAGCGGCTGTACGCCTGCTCCAGCCTGCTCAACGAGGCCGGCCAGTACGCCTACTACGGCCGGGTGGCCGGTTGCCTGCTCACCGGCAACGAGGACGGGGTCAAGCACTGCGCCATGAACCTCCTCTACAGCCTCCAGCACCTCGGCTACACCATCCCGCCCCAGGCCGACGCCGGCTGGATCGGCGAGGCCGGCCCGGGGCCCTCCTACCTCGACCCCGGCTCGGGCGGCCCCGACAACGACTTCACCAACCGCAACACCACCTTCGCGACCTGGAACCTGATGCACCTGGGGGCGCTGCTGAAGCGGTCCGGCGGGATCCCGGCCCATGGCAACCAGCGCTCGGAGTGGGACGCCGGCTGCCGCTTCGACTACGAGAACCCGGAGCACCGCTGAGGCCCGGGGCGCGGCTGTCGCACCGCCCGGCGAGACTGCGGCCATGATGAAGCGCAGCCATGCCCTGCTCGGCGCCGCCGCCGGGGTGGCGGTGGCCCACGCCACCGGGGCGCCGCTGCTGGCCGGGGGGATCGTGGCCGGGCTGGCCGGGCTGCTGCCCGACGTCGACCACCCCCACGCCGCCGTCGGCCGGCTGCTGCCCCGCTGGTGGCACCGGCTCACCCCGGGCCACCGCGGGCCGACCCACTCGCTGGTCTGGTGCCTGGCCCTGGCCGTGGCCGTCCACGCCGCCAACCTGGCCCTCAACGGGGAGACGGCCGGGCCGCTGCTCGCCCTGGCCGTGCTCGCCGGGTCGCTGTCGCACGTGCTGGCCGACGGGCTGACCGTCGCCGGGGTGCCGCTGTGGTGGCCCTTCCGTCGCCGCCGGGCCGTCTTCCTTGGCGCCCTGGCCTTCCGGACCAGGAGCTGGCCCGAGGCCCTGGTGGTGGCCGGCGCGCTTGCCGGGGTCGGCCTCTGGGTCGCTGGCTGACTCGACGGCGCCGGTCTGCTCGGTTACACCTATATCGTTCAATCAACCCTTGACAACGGACATAAACGGGCTAATATAAAGAGAAACAAAGATCAAACGGACAGGAGCCCACAGTGTTCGCCGAACAGCGTCAGCAGCGCATCGTCGAGCAGGCCCGCCAGGCCGGGCGGGTCGACGTGGCCGAGCTGGCCGCCGAGCTGGCGGTGACGCCCGAGACGGTGCGCCGCGACCTGTCCGCGCTGGAGCGCCAGGGCGTGCTCCGGCGGGTGCACGGCGGGGCCATGCCGGTCGAGCGGCTCGGCTTCGAGCCCGGGCTGGCCGCCCGGGACGCGGTCCGGCGGGCCGAGAAGGAGCGGATCGCCAAGGCCGCCCTCTCCGAGCTCCCGGTCGAGGGCTCGATCCTGCTCGACGCCGGCACCACCACCGCCCGCCTGGCCGAGATCCTCCCGGCCAACCGCGACCTGACCGTGGTCACCAACAGCCTGCCGATCGCCATCGGCCTGTCGGTCCGGCCCGGCCTGACCGTGCTCATGACCGGCGGCCGGGTCCGCGGCCGCACCCAGGCCGCGGTCGGCGACGGGGCCCTGCGAACGCTCGGCGACACCTTCGTCGACGTGGCCTTCCTGGGCACCAACGGCATCACCCCGGAGCGGGGCCTGACCACCCCCGACCCGGACGAGGCGGCCGTCAAGCGGGCCATGCTGGCCGCCGCCCGGCGGGTGGTCGTGCTGGCCGACCACACCAAGGTGGGAGCGACCCACTTCGCCAGGTTTGGAGACCTGCGTGAGGTGGCTATCCTCATCACCGACTCCGGACTGGACGCCGACGTCGCCGCCCGGCTGGAGGCGGCCGGACCCACGGTGGTGCGCGCATGATCGTGACCCTCACCCCGAACCCGAGCGTGGACCGGACCATCGAGGTCGACGCCCTGCACCGGGGGGCGGTGCTGCGGGCCCGGGCCACCCGGGTCGACCCGGGAGGCAAGGGCGTCAACGTGTCACGGGCCCTGGCCGCCAACGGCCGCGAGACCACGGCCGTGCTCCCGGCCGGCGGCTGGGAGGGCGAGCAGCTGGCCGCCCTGCTCGCCCCGCTCGACGTCCCGGTGGTGGTCGTCCCCATCGCCGGGTCGGTCAGGGCCAACGTGAGCGTGGTCGAGCCCGACGGCACCGTGACCAAGCTGAACGAGCCCGGCCCCCGGCTCAGCGCCGAGGAGATCGAGGCCGTGACCGCGGCCACCGTCAAGGCCGCGGCCGAGGCCGGGTGGCTGGCCTGCACGGGCAGCCTCCCGCCGGGCGCCCCGATCGACTTCTACGCCCGCGTGGTCGAGCGGCTGGGCGGCGCCCCGGTCAAGGTGGCGATCGACTCCAGCGGCGCCCCCCTGGTGGCCGCCCTCGACGCCGGCCCCGACCTGATCAAGCCCAACCGCGAGGAGCTGGCCGAGGCCACCGGCCGGTCGCTCCTCACCGTCGGCGACGTGGTCGCGGCGGCCGAGGAGCTGCGCGGCCGGGGGGTCGGGGCCGTGCTGGCCAGCCTCGGGGCCGACGGGGCGGTGCTGGTCGACGCCACCGGCGCCACCTTCGGCTCGGCCACCGTTGAGCGGCCCCGCAGCGCCGTCGGCGCCGGCGACTCCATGCTGGCCGGCTTCCTGGCCGGCGGCGGCCAGGGCCCCGACGCCCTGGCCGAGGCCCTGGCCTGGGGCGCGGGCGCGGCCAGCCTGCCCGGCAGCCGCATGCCGACCCCCGACGACCTCGACCGCGGCGCGGTCACCCTGGCCGACCGCATCGACCCGGACCGCCCCCTCAAGGAACGGAGCTGACGCCCATGGCGGACCTCATCACCCCCGACCTGGTCGACCTCAACCTGACCCAGACCGAGCGTGGCGAGGCGACCCGAGCCCTCGCCGAGCGGCTCCAGGCGGCCGGCCGGGTCACCGACCTCGAGCAGTTCCTGGCCGACGTCCGGGCCCGCGAGGCCCAGATGCCGACCGGCATCGAGGGCGGCATCGGCATCCCGCACTGCCGGTCGGTGGCCGTGGTCGAGCCGACGCTGGCCTTCGGCCGCAGCGCCCAGGGCATCGACTGGGGGGCCGCCGACGGGCCGGCCCACCTGATCTTCCTGATCGCCGCCCCCGAGGGCGGCGGCGCCGAGCACATGGGCATCCTGGCCAAGCTGGCCCGGAAGCTCATCCACCCCTCGTTCCGGGACTCACTGCACCAGGCCCCGGACCCCGAGGCAGTCGTCAGCCTGGTGAAGAAGGAGGTGCTGGGGCAATGAAGATCGTCGCCGTGACATCCTGCCCCACAGGGATCGCCCACACCTACATGGCGGCCGAGGCCCTGGAGCAGGCCGCCAAGGACGCCGGGCACGACATCAAGGTCGAGACCCAGGGCGCGGCCGGCGCCGAGGCGGTGGCCGACACCGACATCGCCGGCGCCGACGCGGTGGTGTTCGCAGCCGACGTCGAGGTCCGCAACCGCGAGCGGTTCGCGGGCAAGCCGCTGGTCCAGACCTCGGTCAAGCGGGCCATCAACGACGCCCCCGGTCTCATCGCCGAGGCCGAGGCCGCGGCCAGGACCGGGAGCGCGGGCGGGGTCATGGCCGGCGCGGCCGCCGAGGCCCAGGAGTCGGTGGCCATGGAGACGGCCGCCCGGCCCGAGACCAAGGTCGACGACTCGGCCGGGATCGGCACCCGCCTGCGCCAGTGGCTGATGACCGGCGTCAGCTACATGATCCCGTTCGTGGCCGCCGGCGGCATCCTGATCGCCCTGGCCTTCCTGCTCGGCGGGCCCGAGGTGGCCAACAAGGTCAACGGCGGCACCTTCGAGGGGACCGAGTACCAGGCCGTCGAGGACCTGTCCAAGCTGATCGTGCAGGCCGGCTACGCCGGGCTGCTGTTCAAGATCGGCGCCGTCGCCTTCTCCATGCTGGTGCCGATCCTGGCCGGCTTCATCGCCTACGCCATGGGCGACCGGCCGGCCCTGGTCGCCGGCATCGTCGGCGGCCTGATCGCGGTCGAGATCAGCGCCGGGTTCCTCGGCGGCCTGATCGCCGGCCTCCTCGCCGGTGCGGTCGTGATCCTCATCAAGCGGGTCAAGGTGCCGCGCGGCATGGCCGGCATCATGCCGGTGGTGGTCATCCCGCTGGTCTCGACCTTCGTGGTGGGGGCGCTGATGCTGGTCGTGATCGGCCAGCCGATCGCCGCCGTCCAGAGCGGCCTGGAGGACTGGCTGAACGGCCTCTCGGGCAGCAACGCGATCCTGCTCGGCATCATCGTCGGCCTGATGATGGCCTTCGACATGGGCGGGCCGGTCAACAAGGTGGCCTACGCCTTCGGGCTGGCCGCCCTGGCCAGCGGCAACCTCAAGATCATGGCCGCGGTGATGGCCGCCGGCATGACCCCGCCGCTGGGGCTGGCCCTGGCCACCGTGGTCCGCAAGCACCTGTTCACCAGGGCCGAGCGCCAGGCCGGCGAGGCGGCGTGGCTGCTGGGAGCGTCGTTCATCACCGAAGGGGCGATCCCGTTCGCCGCCGCCGACCCGATCCGGGTGATCCCGTCGCTGATGCTGGGCAGCGCCGTCACCGGCGCCCTGGTGATGGGCTTCGGCAACACCTCCCGGGCCCCGCACGGTGGCATCTGGATCGTCGGCCTGATCGGCAAGCCGCTCCTGTACATCCTGGCCATCCTGATCGGCACGGTGGTCACCGCGGCCGCGGTGATCATCCTCAAGACGGCCGGCCGCAAGGAGGCCGCCGACATCGAGCCGGCCGCCTCCCGCCAGGCGACCGCCACCGGCTGAGCGGCCCGGCACCCGCGGTGCCCTCCGGCGGCCCCAGGCCCCGGAGGGCACCCTGCTGTTGGGCGGCTCATGCCGCTGGCCCACGGGCGGCGCTCGTCTGCGCGCGGTTTCTGCCCTCTTGACCCGCCCCGGCGCGTGTGCCACCCTGTTGGAACGTTCCAACAGGTGGCGGGACGCCGGGCTCCGGGGCTGGCGGGATGGAGGTAGCGCGGATGGAGATGCTCATCGGTGGCCGCTGGCGGCCCGGTGGAGGAGGGGCCGAGGAGGTGACCTCGCCGTTCGACGGGGCCGTGGTGGGCACGGTGCCGGTGGCGACGGTCGAGGACGTGGACGCGGCCCTGGCCGCGGCCCAGGGCGGGGCCGAGGTGTGGCGCCGGACCCCGGCCCACGAGCGGATGCGGGTCCTGCTGCGGGCGGCCGAGCTGGCCGACGAACGGGCCGAGGAGACGGCCCGGCTCATCAGCGGCGAGTGCGGCAAGACGATCACCGAGGCCAGGGGCGAGGCGGCCCGGTCCGGGGACCTGATCCGGCTGGCCGCGTTCGAGGGGACCCAGCTCTACGGCGACAGCCTGCCCCTCGACGCCAACCGCGGCACCGGGCAGGACAAGATCGGCTTCACCCTGCGCCAGCCGTGCGGCGTGGTGGTGGCCATCACCCCGTTCAACTACCCGGCCCTGCTGGTCCTCCACAAGCTCGCCCCGGCCCTGGCCGCCGGCAACGCCGTGGTCCTCAAGCCGGCCCGGAACACGCCCCTGACCGCCCTCGCCCTGGCCGCCTGCTTCGTCGACGCCGGGCTGCCCGACGGTGTCCTGTCGGTCGTCACCGGTCCCGGCGGGACCCTCGGGGACGCGCTCGTGACCGACCCGCGGGTCCGCAAGATCTCCTTCACCGGCTCCACCGCCACCGGGGAGCGGATCACCCGGGTGGCCGGGGTCAAGAAGCTCTCGCTGGAGCTGGGCGCCTCCTGCCCGGTGGTGATCCTGCCCGACGCCGACCTCGAGCTCGCCTCCTCGGCGGTGGCGGCCGGCGGCTACGTCAACGCCGGCCAGGTCTGCATCTCGGTCCAGCGGGTGATCGCCCACCGGGCGGTGGCCGGCGACTTCCTGGACGCCCTGGTCCCCAAGGTCGAGGCCATCCGCACCGGCGACCCGGCCTCGCCCGACACCGGCATGGGCGCGCTGATCACCGCCGGCGAGGCCGAACGCGTGCGCACGGCCATCGCCGAGGCGGCCGCCGCCGGGGCCCGCGTGCTCACCGGCGGGGACCGCGACGGGGCGGTGGTCCGGCCGGCGGTGGTGGCCGACGTCGACCCGGCGTCGCCCTTCAGCCAGGAGGAGCTGTTCGGCCCGGCGGTGGCCGTCAGCCGGGCCGACGGCTGGGCCGAGGCGATCGCCCAGGCCAACGGGACCGGCTACGGGCTCGGGTCGGGGATCTTCACCGCCGACGTGGCCGGGGCCGTCCAGGCCATGCGCGAGATCGACTCGGGGACCATCCACGTCAACTGGACGCCGCTGTGGCGGGCCGACCTGATGCCCTATGGCGGCCTCAAGGGCAGCGGCATCGGCAAGGAGGGCCCCCGCTCCGCCGTCGAGGAGATGACCGAGGTCAAGACGGTCGTGCTCCACGGCCGTCCCTGGTGACAAGAAGTTGAAGGGAGATCGACCCATGACCGCTTCCGACCGGGGGACCGTGCGCCTGACGGTCGCCCAGGCCATCGTCAGGTACCTGGCCGCCCAGCACTCGGTGGCCGACGGCCGGCGCCGCCGGCTCGTCCCGGCCGCCCTCGGCATCTTCGGCCACGGCAACGTCGCCGGCATGGGCCAGGCCCTCGACCAGCTCCACGACCGGCTGCCGTTCATCCAGGGCCGCAACGAGCAGGCCCTGGTCCACGCGGCCACCGCCTTCGCCAAGGCGACCCGCCGCCGGGCCACCCTGGCCGTCACCGCCTCGATCGGCCCCGGGGCGCTCAACATGGTCACCGGGGCCGGCGTGGCCACCGTCAACCGGCTCCCGGTGCTCCTGCTCCCCGGCGACGCCTACGCCACCCGGCGCCAGGGCCCGGTGCTGCAGCAGCTCCAGCACCCGACCGAGGCCGACGTCAGCGCCAACGACGCCTTCCGCCCGCTGGCCCGGTTCTTCGACCGCATCACCCGGCCCGAGCAGCTGCTGACCGCCCTGCCCGAGGCCATGCGGGTCCTGACCGACCCGGCGGCCACCGGCGCCGTGGTCCTGGCCCTGCCCCAGGACATCCAGTCGCACGCCCACGACTACCCGGCCGCACTGTTCGACGAGCGCGACTGGGTCATCCGCCGGCCGCCGCCCGACCCCCAGGAGGTGGCCGAGGTGGCGCGGCTGCTGTCGCGGGCCCGCCGGCCGCTGCTGATCGCCGGCGGCGGGGTCGTCTACTCGGAGGCCGAGCGCGAGCTGGCGGCGTTCGCCCGCGCCACCGGCATCCCCGTGGCCGAGACCTTCGCCGGCAAGGGCGCGGTCCAGGACGGCGACTGGTGGCTGCTGGGCGGCATCGGGCTGGAGGGCACCCCGGCCACCAACGCCCTGGCCCGCCAGGCCGACCTCGTCCTCACCGTCGGCTCCCGCCTGACCGACTTCGCCACCGCCTCCCAGTCGCTGTTCGAGGATCCCGAGGTGCGGTTCGCCTCGGTCAACGTCGACGGCCACGACGCGGCCCGGCTCGGCGCCACCCCGATCATCGGGGACGCCCGCCTGGCCCTGGCCGCCCTCACCGAGGCCGCCCTCCAGGACGGCATCGCCAGCCCCGAGGCGTGGCGGGACGAGGTCCGGGCCCAGACCGGGGCCTGGGCGCCGGCCCGGGCGGCCGCGCTCGACCCCGACACCCCCTTCGACCGCTCGACGGTGCAGGGCGACGTGGTCCCCGACACCGGCGCCGAGCTGACCCAGGGGCAGCTCATCGGCCTGCTCCAGGAGCACGCCCGGCCGGGCGACACCATCATCGCCGCCGCCGGCGGCCCCCCCGGCGACCTCCAGAAGGTCTGGGACGCCACCGGCGGCCGCCGCTGCCACCTGGAGTTCGGCTTCTCCTGCATGGGCTACGAGGTGCCGGCGGCCATCGGGGTCCGCCTGGCCGAGCCCGACCCGGCCCGCCGGGTGCTCTCCTTCGTCGGCGACGGCACCTTCCTGATGGCCCCGACCGAGCTGGTCACGGCCGCCCAGGAGGGGCTGGCGGTGACCGTGGTGATCCCCGAGAACCACGGCTACCAGGTCATCCACCGCCTCCAGATGCTGCGCAGCGGGCGCGAGTTCGGCAACGAGTTCCGCTACCGCAAGGACGGCCTCGACCTGGGCGCCGGGGCCAGCCAGTCCCGGCTCGAGGGCGACTACCTCAAGGTCGACCTGGTCCAGGTGGCCGCCGGGCTCGGGGCCCGGGCCGTGCTGGCCCGGACGGCCTCCGAGGTCCGGGACGCCCTCGCCGACACCCGCGACCATCCCGGTCCGGTGGTGATCGTGGTCCCGGCCATCCCCCACGCCGACCTGCCCGGCGCCGGCGTCTGGTGGGACGTGGCCCCGGCCGAGGTGTCGGACCAGCCGGGCGTGGCCGAGCTGCGGGCCGAGTACGAGCAGGGGCTGACCCTCCAGCGGTGGTTCGGATGACGGCCACCGGCACCGCCGCGGCCCGGACCCCGCTGGACGCCGGCCGGCTGCGGGCCCGGCTGGCCGCGGGGGAGCCGACCGTCGGGACCTTCCTGGGGATGGCCTCGCCGGTGGCGGCCGAGGTGTGCGCCGCCGCCGGGCCCGACTGGGTGCTGCTCGACCTGGAGCACGGCGGCGGCGGCGAGGAGCAGGTCGGGGCCACCGTCCTGGCCGCCGGGGCCTACGGCGTCCCCACGGTGGTCCGGGTCGAGACCGACGCCCGCATCCGGCTCGGCCGGGTGCTCGACCTGGGCGCGGCCGGGGTGATGCTGCCCCGGCTGACCTCGGCCGCCGAGGCCGCCGAGGCCGTGCGCCACCTGCGCTACCCGCCGCGGGGCGACCGCGGCGTGGCCACCTACAACCGGGCCTGCCGCTTCGGCCTCGACCCGGGCGCGCTGGAGCGCGCCGGCGACCAGGTGCTGTGCGTGGTCCAGGTCGAGTCGGCCGTGGCCGTCGCCCAGGCCGACGCCATCGCCGCCGTCGACGGCGTCGACGTGCTGTTCGTCGGCCCCCGCGACCTCAGCCACGACCTCGGCGTCCCCGGCGATACCACAGCCCCGGCCTACCTGGAGGCGCTGGAGACGGTCCGGGCCGCCGCCGCCCGGCACGGCAAGGCCTGCGGCCTGCTCGCCGGCGACGGCGCCGCCGCCCGCCGCCTCCGCGGGCAGGGCTGGCGCTTCGTCGGGATCGGCTCCGACTCGACCCTGCTCGCGGCCGCCCTGGGGACCGCCCTGGCCGCCGCCCGGACCGACGACATCGAAGGAGGCCGCTGATGACCGAGCCAGCCACCACCCCCCGCCACGACGTCGGCGTCGGGCTGATCAGCGTCGGCTGGATGGGCAAGCTGCACAGCCGGGCCTACCAGGCGCTGCCCTACGTCTACCCCGAGACCGGCATCCGCCCCCGGCTGCTGCACGCGGCCGACACCGTCCCCGACCGGGTCGACTACGCCACCGACGTCCTCGGCTACGCCAGGGGCAGCACCGACTACCGGGAGGTGCTGGCCGACCCCGAGGTCGACGTGGTCTCGATCTGCGCCCCCAACATGCTCCACCGCGAGATCGGCCTGGCCGCCGCCGCGGCCGGCAAGCCCTTCTGGATCGAGAAGCCGGTGGGCCGCAACGTCGAGGACACCGCGGCCGTGGCCGCCGCCGCCAACGCCGCCGGGCTGGTCACCTCCATCGGCTTCAACTACCGCCACGCCCCGGCGGTGGAGCACAGCCGCGAGCTGGTCGCCTCCGGGGCCCTCGGCCGGGTCACCAACGTCCGGTCCGTGTTCTTCTCCGGCTACGCCTCCGAGCCCAAGGGGGCGCTGTCGTGGCGCTTCAACCGCGAGCTGGCCGGCAGCGGCGCCCTCGGCGACCTGCTCAGCCACGTGGTCGACCTGATGCAGTACGTGGTCGGCCCGGTCGCCGAGGTCACCGCCCTGACCAGCACCGTCTACACCGAGCGGCCGATCCTGCCGATGGGCTCGGCCACCCACTTCGCGGTCATCGAGGACGGCGAGCTGGGCCCGGTCGAGAACGAGGACTACGCGGCCGCCCTGGTCCGGTTCGCCGGCGACGCCCAGGGGGCGGGGGCGGTCGGCACCCTGGAGGCGTCGCGGACGATCGTCGGCCCCCAGTGCGGGCTCGCCTTCGAGCTGTACGGCACCGACGGCTCGCTGTCCTGGAACTTCGAGCAGATGAACGAGCTGCGGGTGTGCCTGGGCCGCGGCGGCCCCCACCAGGGCTACACGACCGTGCTCGGCAACCCCCAGCTGGGCGACTACGCCAAGTTCCAGCCCGGGCCGGGGATCGCCATGGGCTACGACGACCTCAAGGTCACCGAGGCCAAGAAGTTCCTGGTCGCCGTCGCCGGCGGCGAGCGGCGGAACTGCTCGGTGGACGACGCCTTGTCGGCGGCCGAGGTGGTGGCGGCGGCCGAACGCTCGGCCGCCGACGGCAGCTGGCAGAAGGTCCCGGCCGTGGCCGGCACGACCGCGGCCCGGCGGGACTGAGCGTCATGGCGGAGCCGCCACGCCGGCCGACCATCATCGACGTGGCCGCCCGGGCCGGCGTGTCCAAGTCGCTGGTGTCGCTGGCCATGCGGGGCGACCCCCGGGTCGCGGAGTCCAGCCGCCTGCGGATCGAGGAGGCGGCGGCCGAACTCGGCTACCGGACCAACTGGGCCGCCAGGTCGCTGTCGACCCTGCGCTCGGGCACCGTCGGGGTGCTGGTGGCCGACCTGCACAACCCCTGGTTCGTCGAGATCGTCGACCCGCTGCGCACGGTGCTGCACGAGGCCGGTCTCGACACCCTGCTGACCAGCGCGGTCATGCCCGGGCCGCGGGCCGGCGAGCGGGCCCGCCTGGACACCGGCGCGGTCGAGGCCCTGCGGTCCCTCAAGGTCGAAGGGTTGGTGGTGGTCGGGTCGCTGCCCGACCACAGCGGCCTGGCCGCCGCCGTCGGCGACGTGCCGGTGGTCGTGGCCGGGGCCGGCCGGCAGGGCCTGGCCGGGGCCGACGTGGTCCGCAGCGACGACGCCGCCGGGGCCGGGCTGGTCGTCGACCACCTGGTCGCCCAGGGGCACGAGCGGATCGCCCATCTCGGCGGGGCCGGCGGCGAGGTCGCCGACGAGCGCGCCGCCGGCTACCGGGCCGCCATGGCCCGCCACGGGCTGGCCGACCGCTGCCGGGTCGAGCCCTGCGACTTCACCGAGGAGGCCGGCTACGCCGGGGCGCTGCGGCTGCTGGAGGACGGCGACCGGCCAACGGCCATCACGGTCGTGAACGACCTGGCCGCCGTGGGCGCGCTGGCCGGCGCGCTCGAGGCCGGCGCGGCCGTCCCGGCCCAGCTGGCCGTGACCGGCTACGACGACACCTTCTTCTCGGCCATCCCCCAGGTCTCGCTGACCACCGTCAACCCCGACAACGCGACCATCGGGACGACCGCCGCCGAGCGCCTGCTGCAGCGCGTCGGCGAGCCCGGCGCCGAGGGCGGGACCGAGCTGGTCCCGCCCCGCCTGGTGGTCCGGGCCAGCACGTCCCGGCCGCCACGGGAGGGAACCGATGCCTGAGCAGGACCTGCTGGCGACCTGCTGGACGACCGCCGGGGACGCGGCGCCGCTGCGGGGCGACGAGCGCAGCCCGCTCCCCCTGCGGGAGCGGGTCGAGGCCGCGGCCGCGGCCGGCTTCCGCGGGATCGGGCTGCTCCACGTCGACCTGCTCGAGGCCGAACGGGAGCACGGCCTGGCCGGGATCCGGTCGCTGCTCGACGACAACGGTCTCGTCCACCTGGAGCTGGAGCTCCTCACCGACTGGTGGGCCGACGGGGCCCGGCGGCGGCGGTCCGACGAGGTCCGCGGGAAGCTGCTGGCGGCCGCCGGGGCGCTCGGGGCCCACCACGTCAAGGTCGCGCCCGACGTCAGCGGCGAACCCTGGGACCACGACCGCTGGGTGGCGGAGTTCGCCGCGCTGGCCGAGGATGCCCGCCAGGCCGGGACCAGGGTCGGGCTGGAGTTCCTTCCCTGGTCGAACATCCGGACCGTCCACGACGGCTTGGCGCTGGTGGAGGCCGCCGGCCATGCCGCCGGCGGCCTCATCGTCGACGTGTGGCACGTCGAGCGGGCCGGGACGCCGCCGGCCGAGCTGGCCGCGGTCCCGCTGCGCCACATCGTCGGTGTCGAGCTCAACGACGCCGACGCCGACCAGGTGGGCACCTTGTTCGAGGACACCGTCAACCGCCGGCGCCTGTGCGGGGAGGGTGCCTTCGACCTCCAGGGGTGCATCAGGGCGCTCCGCGCCGCCGGCTGGACCGGGCCCTGGGGGGTCGAGATCCTCTCCGAGGCGTTCCGGCGGCTCCCCGTCCGCGAGGCGGCGGCCGCCGCCT
>Ga0081538_10002136_pt1 | contig 19690 bp, 17 predicted proteins | sample TabmetS5T2R1_FD_71022 | JGI IMG/M metagenome (GOLD analysis project Ga0081538, IMG submission 71022) | Tabebuia heterophylla rhizosphere microbial communities from the University of Puerto Rico - S5T2R1 | ecosystem: Host-associated > Plants > Roots > Rhizosphere ...
CTGGCCAGCCGCCTCGGCTGCAGGCTGCTGGCCGACGGCTGCGTTGAGGTGGACGAACTCGCCAGGACCAGCGTGCCGGGGGTGTATGCGGCCGGCGACATGGCCCACCGCGCCACGCTGGCGATGCCGTTCGCGGCCGTCAGCTGGGCGTCGGCGTCCGGCACGCTGGCCGGGGCCATGCTCGACCAGGACCTGATCGGCGCCGACTTCAAGCTCCAGGCACCCGCCAGCCAGAGCACGACAGCAGCTTCCGTCGGCCAAGACCGTTCGCAGCAGAGCACCACCGACGCCATGCGGTGAGGGGTCCTCGTCGGGTTACGCGCAGAACCCCATACAGGCTGCTCAGGTGACTGGTGGGGTTTGCCCCGAATCTAGGCCAACGTCATGATTCTCCAGTACAACCAATGGAATCTACCGAGGACGGCGAGGAGGAGCGACGATGCGACCTGGATCTACCGGCACGCGGCGACGGCGGATCGTCGGGCTCGTGGTGCTGGTTGCGCTCTCTCTGCTTACCTTGGACGGGGCGGCCATGGCCGCCGGCGATGCGACAGGCGGCGCCGATCGTGGGAGGTCGGCTCGCTTTGCGACCTTTAATGCCTCGCTGAACCGGGCCGCCGAGGGTGAGCTGGTCGCCGATCTGTCGACCCCCGACGACCCCCAGGCCCAGGCGGTGGCCGAGGTCATCCAGCGGGTCCGGCCCGATGTGCTGTTGATCAACGAGTTCGACTTCGACGCCCAGGGCCTGGCGGCGCGGCTGTTCCAGCGCAACTACCTGTCGGTCGGCCACCACGGGGCCACGCCCATCTCCTATCCCTTCCGGTTTGTGGCCCCCTCCAACACCGGCATCCCCTCCGGCTTCGACCTCGACAACAACGGCGCGGTCGGCGGGCCCAACGACGCCTTCGGCTTCGGCGCCTATCCCGGCCAGTTCGGCATGGCCGTGTTCTCTCGCCACCCGATCCTGCGCAGTCGGGTCCGGACCTTCCAGCGGTTCTTGTGGAAGGACATGCCGGGGGCGTTGCTGCCCGATGACCCGGCCACCCCGGCCCCGGCCGACTGGTACTCGCCCGCGGAGCTGGCGGTCTTTCGGCTGTCGTCCAAGAGCCACTGGGACCTGCCGGTGCTGGTTGGCGGCACGGTGGTCCATACCCTGGTCAGCCACCCCACCCCGCCGGTGTTCGACGGTCCCGAGGACCGCAACGGCACCCGCAACCATGACGAGATCCGCCTGTGGGCCGACTACGTGCTGCCCTCGCGCAGCGGCTACCTCTATGACGACCAGGGCAGGCGGGGCGGCCTCAAGCCGGGGGCCCGGTTCGTGATCATGGGTGACCAGAACGCCGACCCCTTCGATGGTGACAGCGTGGCCGGGGCGGCCCAGCAGCTGCTGGACAACCCGCGGGTCAACACCTCGGTCACCCCGACCAGTCCGGGCGGGCCCGAGCAGGCCGCCCTCCAGGGTGGGGCCAACTTGATCCATCGGGGCGACCCGGCCTTCGACACCGCTGACTTCGTGGATGTCCCCGGGCCGGGCAACCTGCGGGTCGATTATGTGCTGCCGAGCAGAAACCTGCGGATCCTGGACGCCGGGGTGTTCTGGCCGGCGTCCACCGATCCGTTGTTCCGGTTGGTGGGGGTCTTCCCGTTCCCAACCTCCGACCACCGGCTGGTCTGGGTCGATGTGCGCGCGCACCGGCACCGCTAGACCGCCCGGGTTCCGGCAACGCCTGCTGCTCGGCTGGGCGCTGAGAGCGAACGGGGATGGCGAGTGTGCACATGACGCGGAGGTATGACCTGTTGCCTCCCGGGCCACTGGCACGCCACCCAGCTCACCACGCTGCGCCGCCGTTATCCGACACGCTGACCGAGCACCCACTTGACCCAGAGGCCACGTCGGCGCCCTGCATGAGCTCGACCTCCAGGTGTTTGCGTGCCGGGGCGTCGACGGCAATGGTCACATCGCGTACCGCGGTGGCGACGATCTAACCGAGTTTCAGCGCTACCTCACCCCGCTGGCTCCCCAACACCACGTCACGGCCAGCCTGAGCACGAAACGCACCACGCGCTCCCTCTGGTCCACGGTGTCAGCCCAGCAGGCGACTTCATACCGCTCTGTCTGCTTGTCATAACGGATGAAGCTTCGCCGTTCGCTCTACGCTCGACCCGTAATCGTCCGACGAGCAATGCACCAAGGGTGCGTTCGCTGTCGCCAACGACGGCGGGAGGGGAGCGGCGGGGTGGTGGCCGACATCGCCAAGCTGTCGGTCGGCCGGAGGCCTACTACACCCGCGAGCCCGCCGAGAACCACGAAGAGTATCTGTCTGGCCACGGTGAGTCCCCAGGCCGGTGGTACGGCGCTGGCGTCACCAGCCTGGGCTGCAGGGCGAAGCATCGCCGGGCGGGTTCCAGGCCATGTTCGAGGGCCGCGACCCCACCACTGGCCAGCTACTGGGCCGACCCCATCGCCGCAACGCCGTCCCCGCCTTCGATGTGGTGCTGCGGCCGACCAAGAGCGTCTCTGTCCTCTACGGCCTGGCCGACCCGGCCACCGGCCAGGCGGTGCTGGCCGCCCACCATGCTGGTGTGCATGAGGCGGTCACCTACCTGGACGGACACTTAGGGGCTCGTCGTGGTCACGGCGGACACGAGCACGTGTCCGGACAAGGGCTGCTGGCGGTCGGGTTCGACCATCGGACATCCCGGGAGGGTGATCCGCTGCTGCACACCCACCTGGTGGTGGCCAACCGGACACAGGGACCGGACGGACGCTGGACCGCCTTGGACGGCCGAGACCTGTACCGGCATCGACTGGCCGCCGACGCCATCTACCGGGCCACCTACCAGCGCCAGCTGTCCAGGACGCTCGGGGTCGAGTGGACAGCTGCGGACGCCCATGGCAACCGTGAGCTCCAGGGCCTACCCGAGGACCTCGTGCGACTGTTCTCCAAGCGCACCGGCCAGATCGACCTGGAGGTGGAGCGGCTGGAGGCCTCCGGGCGGGAGCGGACACCCCGGCTGGTCAAGTGGGCCGTCAGGCCACCCGCAAGCCCAAAGATCACACGGCCGCGGACACCTTGTATGGACGGTGGCGGACGGAGGCGGCCGAGCGGGGCCACGACCCGGACACCCTGGTCCGCCAGGTGACCGGCCGGACACGCGACCGCGACCAGGACCTGTCCGAGCGGACGGTGGCCGAGGTGCTGGACGGGCTGGCCTGTCCGGACGGGCTGACCGCGACCGCGTCCAGCTTCGCCCGCCAGGACGTCATCGCCGCCCTGGGGGGCCAGCTGGTCGGCGCCAGCCGGGTCGAGCTCGAGGACCTGGCGGACCGGTTCTGTGCTGAGCGGGCGGTGGCCGTGGTGGCGGATCGGGCGCTGGAGGAGCGCCGCTGGTCCACCCCCGAACTGCTCGCCATGGAGCAGCGGCTGGTCGCCGCTGCCACCGGCCGCACCGACGAGCTGACCGCCGTGATCTCTCACGAGGCGGTGCGGGCGGCGCTGGCGGCGCATCCCACCGCTGGCGAGGACCAGCAGGCCATGGTCCGCGATGTCTGTCAGGGCGGCCAAGGGGTCGCCCTGGTCGTGGGCAGGGCCGGGACGGGCAAGACCTTCGCCCTGGGAGCCGCCCGCCACGCCTGGCAGCTGGACGGCTACCGACCCCTGGCCTGCGCGCCCACCGGGATCGCCACCGTGTCGCTGGAGGCCGAGGGGTTCGAGGAGGTTGCCACCTGCGACCGGCTCCTCGCTGACCTCGACCACGGGCGGGAGCGGCTGGACAGCCGGTCGGTGCTGGTGGTGGACGAGGCCGGCATGCTTGGCAGCCGCAAGTTGGCCCGCCTCCTTGAGCATGCCGAGCAGGCCCGGGCCAAGGTGGTGTTGGTTGGCGATGACCGCCAGCTGGCCGCCATCGACGCCGGCGGTGGCTTCTGCGCCCTCCGCTTCCGCCTGGGTGCCTCCGAGCTGACCGAGAACCGCCGCCAGCACCAGGCCTGGGAGCGCGAAGCCCTGGAACTCGTCCGGTCCGGGCTGGTCGAGGAGGCGGTGGCCGTCTACCGGGCCCATGACCGGGTCGTGTGCGCGGAGTCTAAGCCGGCGGCCACCCTGGTCCTGCTCCAGGACTGGTGGCAGGCCTACAAGAGGCCGAACGCGACCCGGCCCAGGACGTGATCGTGCTCGCCGGCCGCCGGGCCGAGGTCGACCGGCTCAACACCGCCTGCCAGGAACTGCTGGCCGCCCGCGGCCGCCTCGGCCCCGAACGGCTCCAGGTGGAGGACCGCCAGCTCGCCGTGGGGGACCGGGTCGTGTGCGGCAAGAACGCCATCGCCGAGCTGGGCGTGGCCAACGGCAGCCGCGGGACCGTCACTGCCCTTGACCTCCAGGCCCGGACCATGACCGTACGTCTCGACGGCGACGACGGTAGGACGGTGATCCTGCCCTGGTCGTATCTGGATGGTCGCGGCCGCGGCGAGCGGAACCGGCGGGTGGACCTGGCCTATGCGACCACCGGGCACCGGGCCCAGGGGCTGACCCGGGGCCGGGCCCTGGTCCGCATGACCGGCACCGAGGACGTGAACTGGCTGTATGTGCAGCTGTCCCGGGCCCGCCAGGACACCCGCCTGTACGCCGTCGTCGGCCCCGAACCCCAGGGGACCGGGGAGCTGGACCTGCCCGACCGGGAGCAGCCCGACGCCTATGTGCAGCTGGCCCAGGCCCTGTCCCGAGCCGGCGGCCAGACGCTGGCCATCGACACCCCCAGCAGCCCCGATCTCCAGCGGCTGTCCAGGGTCGAGCTGCGGGCCGAGCGGGACCGGCTGCGCTGCCAGCTCGACCAGGCCCCCCGCGACCACACTCGTGAGCTCGAACGGGCCGCCATCCACCGTCAGCACGCCGAGCAGGCCCTGGCCGCCCACCAGCAGGCCACCGGCCGTCAGCCGGGGGGCATGCTTGGCTGGCTGCGCCGCGGCGGCGACCAGCCCACCCAGGTGCCGGGTGGCCTGGCGGTGGCCACCCAACAGCTCAACCGGGCCCATGACCGCGAACGCGAGCTGCGCCAGCTCCAGCAGCGCCGCCAGGGCTGGCTGGAGGCCAACGCCCACCTCGGCCCCCAGTATCGGCAGGTGGTGCGGACCCTGGCCTGGCAGCGGCGCGCCACCGGGCTGGCCAGTGAGCAGGAGCGGCCCGGCTATGTCCTCCAGGCGCTCGGGCCGGTGCCGGCGTCGACCCGGGGCCGGCGGGCCTGGCGCCAGGCCGCCGCCGAGATCGAACAGTACCGACACACCTACCAGATCACCGACCCCGAGCGGGCCCTCGGCCCCGAGCCCCACGACCCTGCCCAGCGGGCCGACCGGCAGCAGGCCCGCACGGCCATCGAGCGGGTCCAGGCCAAGCAACGGGCCGCCGACCGCACCCGTGACCCCCAGCCGACCACCCAGCGCCCCAGCCAGCCGCGACCTGGCGAGCAGCGTGGCCGGCGCGGCCCAGAGCGGGCCGCCGGCTAACACCACCAGAAGGGAGTCCCCGATGGCCAGCCCTCGACCCTGGCCCTTCGACGACGACGAGGATCGGCCCAGTGGGTCGGTGCGGCCGCTCAGCCAGGCCGACCTGGAGGCCATCTTGGCCCACCTGGACGAGGACTCTGACCAGCTGCCGGCCGGCACCGGGGCGGATCGGCCGGTGGTGGCGGTGCGGGTGTGGGCCACGGTGGGCCGGCCGGGTGGCTCCGCTCAGGCGCACTGGCGGCGGCTGCGGGCGGCCGAGTGGGCGGCCTGGACCCGGACCCTGCCCTGGCGGGTGGCCGCCAGCCTTGGCATCGGCGCTGCCGGCGGGCTGCTCGGCCACCTCATCGCGCCCAGGATGAGCTTGGTCCTCGGCGCCCTGGCGGCCGTGGCGGCCGGCTGGGGGCTGCGGTTCCAGCCCGGCCCCGACGCCGTCGCCTGGCGGCGCGGAGCGGCCGGGGAGCGACGCACCGCCCGGCTGCTGTCGCCACTGGAGCGGCACGGCTGGGCGGTCCTGCACGACCTGGCCGTCCCCGCCAGCCGGGCCAACCTCGATCATCTGGTGATCGGGCCCGGTGGGGTGTTCGCCATCGACTCCAAACAGTATCGAGGCCGGCTGCGGCTCGACCCGACGGGGCGGCTGTGGCATGGCCGCCATCCCCTTGCCCCCGCCCTGCGGGCGGCGTCCTGGGAGGCCGACCAGGCCGCCCAGGTCCTGCCCGACCCGGGCATGGCCGTGGTCCCGGTCGTGGCCGTCCACGGCGCCCAGGTCCCCTGGGGCAAGGTCGTCATCGACGGCGTGCCCGTCGTGTCGGCCCGGCGCCTGCCCGGCGTGCTTGGTCGGCTCCCGGTCGTGCTGGGGCCCGAGCGGGTCGCCTGGCTGGCCGACCAGGCCCGGGTCCGCTTCCACGCCGCCGCCTAACCGATAACGCCCCAGGGTCCTCAACTGGTGCAGCAGGAGTCTTCCCCCTGCCTTGCCGATGCGCACCTTTAGGCAGCCGTGACAGCCGCCGCCGGTCCGTGCGCCCACGTTCTTGGCGGACCTCCAACCTGTGCCACCTGCACGGCATCCAGATGCCGTTGTGTAGAACGTCGCTGGGCGTAAAGGCGGCCACCGATCGCCCCCTAGGCGCCGTGGTGGTGACGAAGGTGGCCAGGGTGCGGCGTGCGTTCCCGTCGAGCATCGGCTCGTGGTGGATGATTTGGTAGGCGACCTCAGGCCGCCGGGCGCAGGAGGCCGAGCAGGCAGCTGGTGGCCTGCTCGAGGTCCCCGGGCGGGATCATGGGGCCGGAGCGGAGGACGACGTCGGGGAGCTCGTGCGAGGCCGCCACGCGGAGGCCGTCGCCCAAGTCCTGCTCGGCCGCCAAAGCGAACGCCACTGGCTGCAGCGCGCCCGCATCATCACCCTGAGCTGGGCGGCGCCCAGGTCGACCAGATCGCCGCCCAGCTCGGCTGCCATCCCCGCACCGTCTACCGCTGGTTGCACCGCTTCAAACGTCGAAACTTCATCCGGCATGGCAAGTACGTTGCATGGCTGGTCGCAGTCGTGCGTCTGGGATCGGAATGAAGCGCACGCTGCATTGAACGGTTGTGGCGGGGGACGACGGCGGTTGCGGTCACAGCGAGGCCGTGGTCAGCCGTTGATAAGGGTCTGCCCCGACAGGGGAGGGCCCTGCTGGCTGGTCAGGATGGCGCCGTTGCCGACCGTCCAGTTGGCTTCGAGCAGCGTCGTGACTGGCCGTCCTCTCGCGAACAGATCGGTGCCGTCGCGAGCGGCGGCATGAAGTCGTCTCGGTCCGGATGGGTGGCCAGCAGGCAGCTGTGGAGCGAAGCCGGGCGACAGGGCAGCCGCTCATCGATGATCGTGCGTGGCTCGGGTGGCGAGCCGAGGCGGCCAGCAGCGGCAGCGGTTGGGTAAGCCGGTGGGCGGGTTTGCAGGTGACCACTGTGCCGACTGAGTGGCCGACCGACAGATGCTGACCATGAGTTGCGCAGGCCCTGGGCGTTCGCAGGCGTAGTCTCGTGGTGATACGAACGGGTTCGGCAGCGCCCATCGAGGAGTCCGACCATGGCCACGATCATCCCGCGCTGGGAATGGCGCGCCTTTAGTCCGGGCCTCGAGGCCGCGGAGGAGGCCTTGGCCGCGCTGCCCCCGGGGCCGGCCGAGGACAGCGACGAGCTCTACTTCCTCTCGGCAGCCGACGGGAACGTCAAGGTCCGCGCCGACCTGATGGACATCAAGCTGCTCCGGGAGGTCGACGCCGACGGCCTGGAGCGGTGGGAGCCGGTGCTGAAGCAGGGCTTCCCGCTGCCGGCGGCCGAGGTGCCCAAGGTGTTCGACGCCTTCGGCGTCGCCGCGCCTCCGCTCACCCGAGCTGCCTACACCCTCGACGAGTTCGTCGCCGAGCTGGTGGAGCCGGGCGGCGTCGTCCGGGCGGTGCGGGTCCACAAGCGGCGGGTCCGCTACACCGTCGGCGCCTGCAAGGCCGAGCTGGCCGACGTCGAGGCGCACGGCCGAGGAGCACGGACGGTCGCGGTCGAGTCGGAGGACGCCGCCGCCGTCGTCGCCGCCGTCCGCAGCATGGGCCTCGACGGCCAGGCCAACACCAGCTATTCGCGGGGGCTTGCGGAGCTGGTCGGCGCCGGGCCGCTTCGCTACGCGGTGATCGACGTCGGGACGAACTCGGTCAAGTTCCACATCGGGGAGCGTGACGCCAACGGGCGGTGGCGAGCCATCGTCGACCGGGCCGAGCTGACCCGTCTCGGCGAGAACCTCGAGCACACCGGGACCATCTCGGCCGAACCACTGGAGCGGACGGTGGCCGCGATCGAGGGCATGGTCGAGGAGGCGAGACGTCACCGGGTGCGGGCGACCGCCGCGGTCGGCACGGCGGGCCTGCGGATCGCCCGCAACCGCGACGACGTCGTGGCCGCGATCCGGGCACGCACCGGGCTGACGGTCGAGGTGATCCCGGGCGAGGAGGAGAGCCGGCTGGCCTACCTCGCGGTGCGGGCCGGGCTTGGCGTGACCGAGGGTTCGCTGGTCGTCTTCGACACCGGTGGCGGCAGCACCGAGTTCACCTTCGGGCGGGGCCCGCAGGTCGAGGAGCACTTCAGCCTGGACGTCGGGGCCGTGCCCTACACCGAGCGCTACGGGCTCGCCGGTGCGGTGGCCCCCGAGGTGCTGCGCGACGCCTTGGCGGCGATCTCGGCCGACCTCGCCCGCATCAACGGGCGTCCCCCGCCAGATGCCCTGGTGGGGATGGGCGGCGCGGTCACCAACCTCACGGCCGTGCAGCTGGAGCTGGCCACCTACGACCCGGACGCGGTCCAGGGCGCGGTCCTGGACCGGGCCGAGATCGACCGCCAGATCGAACGCTACCGCTCGCGCGACGCCGAGGCCCGCCGCGCGATCGTCGGCCTCCAGCCCAAGCGCGCGGACATCATCCTCGCCGGCGCCTGCATCGTCCGGACGGTCATGGAGAAGCTGGGCCAGCAGACGCTGACCGTGAGCGACCGGGGACTGCGTCACGGACTGCTGGTCGACCGGTTCGGCGGCTGATCCCTGCAGGTCGGCCCGAGGGGTCGGCCTGGCTGTTGGAGGCGTCGAGGGGTGACTGTCGCTGACCCCAGCGGCGTCGGCCTGTAGACGTCCGTCAGACCCTGGCGGCTGCCGACGGTTCGTGAACAGCCCCGGCAGCCATCCACCCGCCGGCCGACGCCCGCGGCGGCTAGGAGCCTGCTGAAGATGCCTGGTCCTGTCAGAGCGGAGATTTCTGTATCAGCGTGGGAGACGGCCGACCGGCGCGGTAGTCGATGGCCGTGATCGTCGCGGTAGGACAGGCCGAAGCGCAGGTACCAGCGAACAGCCACGACGATCACGTCGGGTGGGAAGTGGAAGCCGGCGAAGGCAGACCGCGTAGCGGGAGCAGGGCGAGGGCGTCGGGTTCTCATGGTGTCGACGGCGCGTGAAAACTGACCCCCGGACGGCAGCCGAAAGTTGACCCCTGCCGACACCCTGGCTCGAGTCGAGCCGGGGAGGCAGCGAGGTGTTGTCCGTGGAGGACTGGGCGGAGATCCGTCGGCTGTGCCGGTCGGAGGGCATGCCGATCAAGGCGGTCGCGCGGGTGATGGGGTGTTCGAAGAACACGGTGAAGCGGGCGCTGGCCGCGGAGGGCCCGCCGGTTTACCAGCGGCCGCCGCGTGGCTCGATTGTCGACGTGGTCGAGCCGCGGGTCCGGGAGCTGCTGGCGGCGTGGCCGACGATGCCGACCACGGTGATCGCCGAGCGGATCGGTTGGGATCGCTCGATCCGGGTGTTGCGGGACCGGGTGGCCGAGCTACGTCCGGTCTACCTGCCACCGGACCCGGCGTCGCGGACCGCCTATGCCGCGGGGGAGGTCGCCCAGTGCGACCTGTGGTTCCCCGACATCCAGCTGCCGGTCGGGTTCGGCCAGTCCCGAGGCCCGACCCGGCTGCCGGTGCTGGTGATGGTGACCGGGTATGCCCGCTGGCTGTCGGCCCGGCTGCTTCCCTCCCGCGCGGTGGAGGATCTGCTGTGTGGCTGGTGGGCGCTGCTCCAGGCGCTGGGGGCGGTGCCGCGGGTGCTGGTCTGGGACGGCGAGGCAGCGATCGGGCGGTGGCGGCGTGGCCGCAGCGAGCTGACCGCGGCCACCCAGGCGTTCCGCGGCACCCTGGCCACCAAGGTGGTGATCTGCCGCCCGGCTGATCCGGAGGCCAAGGGCCTGGTCGAGCGGGCCAACGGCTACCTGGAGACCTCGTTCCTGCCCGGACGCAGCTTCACCGGTCCGGCCGACTTCAACGCTCAGCTGGGCGACTGGCTCATGCTGGTCAACCAGCGCCAACGTCGGGTGCTGGGTTGCGCCCCGGCCGAGCGAGTCCAGGCCGACCGAGCGGCGATGCTCGCGCTACCGCCGGTCGCGCCGGCCACTGGGTGGCGGGCCGCGCTGCGGCTGCCGGGGGACCACTACGTGCGCCTGGACGGCAACGACTACTCGGTGCACCCGGCCGCCGTAGGCCGCCGTGTGGAGGTCGCTGCCGACCTCGAGCGCGTCACCGTCCACTGCGATGGGCGGCTGGTCGCCGACCACACCCGCTGCTGGGCTCGGCATCAAACCATCGCCGATCCCGCGCACCTGGACGCGGCTCGGGTGCTCCGCCGGGAGCGGCTGACCGTCCTGACACCCACCCAGACCCCGGTCGAGCAGCGGTCCTTGACCGACTATGACGCCGCCTTCGGCCTCGGCGAGGGAGCCGTCTGATGGCCGCCAGGACCGCACCGGCCGCGGCTCGCGACCTCGGCGCCGAGCTCGCGTTCCTCACCCGGGCGCTGAAGGCGCCCACCCTACGCACCTCGGTGGCCCGGCTGGCCGAGCGGGCCCGCGCCGAGGGCTGGACCCACGAGGAGTTCTTGGCCGCCTGCCTGCAACGCGAGGTCGCCGCCCGAGAAGCCCATGGCGGCGAGGGCCGCATCCGCCACGCCCGCTTCCCGGCCCGCAAGAGCCTGGAGGAGTTCGACTTCGACCACGCCCGCTCGCTCAAGCGGGAGACGATCGCCCATCTGGGCACCCTGGACTTCGTCACCGCCCGCGAGAACGTGGTCTTCCTCGGCCCGCCCGGCACCGGCAAGACGCATCTGGCCATCGGCCTGGCCATCCGCGCCTGCCAGGCCGGCCACCGGGTGCAGTTCGCCACCGCCTCGCAATGGGTCGCCCGCCTCGCCGACGCCCATACTGCTGGACGGTTACAAGCCGAGTTGGTGCGGCTGGGCCGCTACCCGCTGCTGGTCATCGACGAGGTCGGCTACCTCCCCTTCGAACCCGAGGCCGCCAACCTGTTCTTCCAGCTCGTCTCGGCCCGCTACGAACGGGCCTCACTCATCGTCACCAGCAACAAGCCATTCGGCCGTTGGGGTGAGGTCTTCGGCGACGACGTGGTCGCCGCGGCCATGATCGATCGCCTCGTCCACCATGCCGACGTCGTCGCCCTCAAGGGCGACTCCTACCGGCTCAAGAACCGCAACCTCGGCCGCGTCCCCGCGGCCACCAACGAGGAACCATGACCAACCAGGGGTCAGTTTTCACCTGCCGCGAGGGGGTCAGTTTTCACGCGCCGTTGACAAGCCCGACCGTGCATCGAACCGAGGCGTTGGGGGCTGATCGCCCGAGGCCACAACAACACCGTGATCGCCAGCAGCTGCAGTGCAGGGATGCGTTCTGAGACCGGTGTGCGCAGTCGACCTACGACAGTGGCCGCGATCAAGAAAGGCAACGGACGAGCGTTATTGCAGCTCAAACCCGCTGTAGTGGTCCTGGCTGGACTTGAACCAGCGCCCTCATCCTTATCAGGGATCGAGGGCTAAACGCTGTGCGGACCGCCGTTTCCCCAGGTCACCGCTGAGCGTCAGGGGCGAAGGGATGCGTTCTTAGCGACCTCGTTCTAGGCAGCGACGGTCCAGAGTTCCGGGAGATCGTCGAGGCGTACGAGATCGAGCCCGGGGATGTGCACTGGCTGCGCCAGGCGGTCAACCAGCTACCGGCGAGGAGGAGGACCGGTTACAGCAGCTTGCGGAACTCCTCGGCGGTCAGCCCGGCCTGGCGCAGGATCGAGGCCAGGGTCGGCCGGGCCAGTTCGTCGTGCATGGGCACGATCGCGTTGACGCCGGCGGCGTTGCGGTACTTGGCGTGGCTGCCCTTCTGACTGACCTTCTTGAACCCGGCCCGGCGGAGGGCGGTGGCTACCTGAGCGCCCGACAGCAGGGGCAGGCGGGTCACACCGGGAGGCGCACCGCGACCTCGCGGACCTCCACCGGCCCCTCAACGTCGGGGGTGGGCTCGTCCTCGAAGTAGAGCTCTAGGGCCTCGCGGAGGTTGTCGAGGGCCTCATCGACCGTGCGGCCTTGGCTGGCCACCTCGACCTCCAAGCAGCGGGCCACATACCAGCCGTCCTCGTGGACGACGGCCGCCGTGAAGATGACGTCGTGGCTGGCCACTGCTTCCTCCTTCCTCGGACACTCCGAACAGCCTCGACGAGTCGCGCCGCTGTCAGCGTTGTTCGCCAGTGTCCGCAGTGTCTGCTATGGCAATCATAGTCGCCCGTTTTGACAAGGGCGACAAGGGCGACGGCCTAGGAGCGGGGCGGCTGTTCGGAGTGTCCGGCCTCCAGCTGCGGCCTGCGCCCGGCCCACTCCTCGATCAGGCAAGCCAGGGTGCAGTACTCCTCCAGGGGTTGGCTGAGCTGGCGTTCGCCGCCCTGGAGAACGCCGGCCAAGCCGTCAACGCCATGTTCACGGTCGAGGGGCTATCGCTGCGCAACCTGGTCGAGACCGAGGTCCTGCGGGGGGTCCTCACCCCGGTCGGGCACAGGGTGTGGACGGCCATCCTGGGTGGGGTGCTGTTCCGCACGGCCGCGGCCACGGGCCGGCTCCTGGTCGGCGGCGCGCTGGTCGGCTGGTACCTGCTGGTGGCGCTGCTGCATGGGCTGTCGGACGCCCTCCCGGGGATCGCGGTGTGGCTGACGCTGCTGTTCACCGCCACCCCGGTCCAGGTGTTCAGCTTCCTCACCTGGGGCTGCTGGCGCTGGATGCGCTGCTCGGCCTGGTGCTGCTGCGCGGCCGATGGCGGCAGGCGCTGTCACTGGAGCGCGCCCGACCGGCGGCGCCCTCGACCCCTACCGTGCTCGACTGAGCCAGGCCCCTCGGCGGCCCCAGGCCCAACCCGCCGAGCTGACCGACCCTCGGGGCGGTTACCCCAGCATGCTCTCAAGCGCCAACCCACCTCAGGAACGGACCACCAGCATCCGGCCACTGCGGCCACGACTCGGCGCTCACGTGGGATGCTCCCAGCCATGAGCACCCTGGTAGATCGACTCCTGCCCGACGAGCTGTGGCAGCGCATCCAGCCACTGCTGCCACCAGCGCCGGCCCGGCCCCGTGGTGGGGTTCCACGCCGCGTGCCGGACCATTCTTACCTGTTGGCGCCTTTGACCGTTTCTGGACATATTGGACTCGCTTCCCTATGATCGAACTGGTGTTCGAATTGGCAGGGAGGCGGCCATGTGGCGAAAGCGTCCGCCTAGGATCGCAGAAGGCAGTGAAGTGGCCATCTACAAGCCGAGGAAGGGGGACGGCGGCGTGTGGACCGTACTTGGTCAGGTGCCCGACTCAGACCCTCGGGACCCCGCGTACGATCTCGTTCGGGTCGCTGACGGCTTCCGCAAGACCTCGCGGCGGTCCCGACTGATGGTGATTGGGGTCGGCAGAAGCCGGCGCTAGGCGCTAGTGCCAACTGACTTCGGCCCACGGGTCCAGGTTGCAGGACCTCGGCGGACGCTGCATCGTACGCTGAGGACTGTGCTGAGGTGCAGCCGCGGAAGCGAGCTCGGAGGTAGACGCCGGTGCTGGAGACTGTCCGGCAAGCCGCCGGCATTCTGGACCGTCGGTTCCTTCTGAACGCCTTCTTCCCGAGTCTGATTTTCTGGAGTGCAATTGCCTTTGTTATTGCCCTGCCCCGCGGAGTCGTCAGTGTTGCTTCAGTCTGGGCCACGCAGCCGGCAACTGTCCAGATCATCTTCGCGCTCGGCTTCTTAGCCTGGACCTGGTTTTGGGCGGGTATTATAGCTAGTCAATGGCGCAGCCTGATCCGCATATATGAAGGATACTGGCACAAGCGGGTCGCCTGGTTGCTTGGACTGGGCCGTGCGTGGCACGAAAAGCGGATGGACACGGTCTTTGCCCTTGGCGAACCGGACACGCAGTACTTCGAGTATCCGCAGAAAAAGGACAAGAGCCAGCTGATGCCGACGCGTATCGGCAATATTTTGAAGAGTGCTGAACTCTACTCCTTCTACCGTTACCGGGCTGACGCCATCATCGTCTGGCCCAGGCTTTACCACTTGTTCCCGGAGCGCTTCGCCAAATCCGTCGACGACGCTTGGGCAGCGTTGGAGTTCCTACTTGTCGTCTCAGCTCTTTCCGTCATATTCGCAGTTTTTGCAGGAAGCTACCTCCTCATCGTTGGCGCTTCATGGTGGGTGTTCCTCCTTTGTTTTTGGGGGAGCTTAGCGCTAGCAGTGGGAACGTGTTACGGCGCCGTCGGGAGCGCTCTGGACTATGGCGAGCACCTCAAGGCTGGATTCGACTTGTACCGCAACTCCCTGTTCGAGCAGTTGCGTCTTGTGCCCCCAGAGGATCTAGGTAACGAACGAGAGTTCTGGAGGAAGGTCGTGCTGTTCCTCTACCGAGACCGTCCTCACGACCTGCCCTACACGGCGGGGCAGGGTATCTCTTCACACGAGCCAGTCGGGCCATCATCAGGGTTTATTGTCGGCGGGGAACCGGATTGATCAGGCAACCAGCAGTTCAGGAGCCGCGAAACACATGGCGCCTCGTCCGCTACCCTCGGCCGACTCCACGACCGGCGATCGTCCCATCCCTCTCGATCGTTGTGCTGTTCCTTATCCTCACCTCCGGCATCGCGGGTGCTTGGTATGCGAACAAGCGCGCAGATCGAAAGGCGGTCGTCCTCGTCGCGGCGCGCAACCTCTCGCCGTTCCACCAGATCCGCGCATCGGACCTTGAGGAAGCCGAGTTGGCCACACCTTCAGGACCTCCCGGCATCAAGCAGACCTCTCAAGCGATCAATAGGTATACCCTTGTAATGGTTCCCAAGGGAAAGCCGGTGGTACCGGATCAACTCGGCCCAGCGATGATCGCCGGGACGCTGCGGCAGTCGATCATAGTCGGCTTGGACGTGAGCTCATCCGCGACCCTCGGCGGCCGCTTGCGGCGCGGTCTCGTCTCTGATCTGGTGCTACGTTCGGACAAGCGTGGTTTAGCGACCGTGACGCTCCGACGAGTTCGCGTACTCGATGTAGTGCCGCCCACACGCTCGAGCGGCAGGTGGACGGTTGTTGTTGCGGTTCCTAAGGCGCAGCGGCGTTCGCTTGAGCATGTCGGGAACGCAGCTCCGTTGTTCTTAATGCCCGGCGGCTGAACCTGCTACCTGCGCTGGATTAAGTGCTCCGGGACGTCCGGGTTCCCGCACGTCTTCTCGTAGTGTGTGGTGAAGACGTTCCGGAAGCCGCAGAATTCGCAAACCACTACGATGGGCTCGTTGTTTGGCTTCCCGGCGATGCGTTGGATAAAGTGCTCCGGGACGTCCGGGTTCCCGCACGTCTCCTCGTAGTGTGTGGGGAAGACGTTCTGGAAGTCGCAGAACTGGCAGACCTCTACGATGGGCTCGTTGTTTGGATTTCCGGCGAGCCGACCATCGCCGCTGCCCATCACGTGACCTCGGCGTTCGAGTACCGGATCGATAAAACGTCCGGATGCTCCAAGATATGGCTGCCGCCGAGGGAACCAGCCACCGACGGTCACCCCCTGCCGAGACCGCTACCGACTATTCGGCATCCATCTAGCGGCCACTACCGTGGCTCCTACCATCGCTGCTCGTCCGCCTGACGTCAACCCTCAGGCTGAGCCCCCTCAACAGCGATCGGACCAGCCCGACCAGGCGCCGGCTAGGCCTCGCCCAGCCCTCGCCCTGCTCATTCCAACTTGTTGGACGGAGCTAGCCAGGAAACTCACGACGGGCTGGCATCGCAGGGATGCGTTCAAACACCGCTATGCGGAAGGCGACGCGCAGAAGCAACCGCCGACGAAAGAGACAGCCCTCGAGCGTTTCCCCAGCTCAAAGCCGCTCCAGTGGGCCTGGCTGGACTTGAACCAGCGGCCTCATCCTGAGTCGAAAATGCCCCGAGGGCAGGCGTCACCTGGCGTTGGTGGTCATGCCGCCTGGATGGGTTCGAGGGTGACCTTGTGGCCGAGCCGCTCGAGCTGGCGGACCAGCTGGCGCTGGTAGTGCTCAGCGGAGTGGCGCTGCTGGAAGTAGTCGTCGCCCAGTTCCTGGTAGGCCACGCCCTGGTCCAAGACGTGATAGGCGATCACCAGGATTGAATGCGCCACGGCCATGGTGGCCTTGCCCGGGCCCCGACGACCCCGCAACCGGTGATATTGGGCGTTCAGGTAGCTGCCCTTGGTCCGGCTGGCCGCCTTGGCGACCTCGCTCAGGCAGCCACCCAGCCACTTGGAGCCCTTGCGGGTGCGGCCCGAGCGGTGCTTGCCGGCCGACTCGTTGTTGCCAGGACACACCCCGGCCCAGGAGGCCAGATGGGCCGCGGTGGGGAACTGGCCCATGTCCGGGCCGATCTCGGCCACGATGACCTCGGCGGCGCGCTGGTCGATCCCGGGAATGGTGTCCAACAGCGCCACCTGCTCGGCATACGGGGCGATCAGCTGCTGGATCCGCGCCGAGAGGGTGGCGATGGCCTCGTCCAAGTAGTCGACGTGGGCCAGGATCTGGGCGACCAGCAGCCCGTGATGGTCGGTCCGGAACCGGCCGGCCAACGCCTCCCGCAACGCCGGTAGCTTGGCCCGCAACCGACCCTTGGCCAACGCAGCCAGCAGCTCGGGGTCGTGGGTGCCGGCCACCAGGGCTTCCAGCATCGCCCGGCCGGACACCCCCAGCACGTCGGTGGCCACACTCGACAGCTTGATCCCGGCGTCCTGCAGGACCTTGTCCAGCCGCTGGACCTCCCGGGTGCGCTCTTGGATCTGGGTCTTGCGATACCGAGTCAGCTCGCGCAGCTCCCGGATCGGCCGGGGCGGCACAAAGCTGGGCCGGACCAGGCCGTGCTCGACCAGCTGAGCGACCCAGGCCGCATCGGCCACATCGGTCTTGCGCCCCGGGACGTTGTGCAGGTGGGCTGCGTTCAACAGCCAGCACTCCACCTGATCCTCGAGCAGCTGCCAGACCGGCTTCCAGTAGCACCCGGTCGACTCCATTCCCACCCGGGTCACTCCGAAGCTGGCCAGCCACTCGGCCAACAGCACCAGCCCGGCGGTGGTCGTGGTGAACCGGCGGGTCTCGGCCTGGCGCCCACCCTGGCCATCGGGTACCCGCACACAGGCGGTCACCGAGTCCTTGTGCACGTCCAGGCCGGCACAGCGCTCGACCAGCGTCTCCATCTGTTCGCCTCCTCCAGGCATGCCAGCAGCAGGGCGTCACCCGGAGGAGCCTCTACCTGGGGAATCTGAGTCTCGTGCTCGTGGCAACAGTGCGGGGTGCCCGAGGCTCCCACGTCAGACTTATCAGCGGGCTCGCGGCACCAAGAGAGCGGCGACGTCGGCCGGATGACCGGCCCATTTTCATCCGTCGCGGGTGGCCGGCCCCGGCCATGAGAGGCTTATCAGCAATCGAGGGCTCACCGCTGTGCGGACCAGCGTTATTGCAGGTGGCGCTGGACCGTCAGGGGCCAAGTAATGCGCTCTTACTGCCGTCCCTACACGCTTGGGGACATGACGCCGTGTCAGGCGGGCAAGGTAGGCCAGTGATCTGTCGCCGGCAAGGCGATGGGGCTGCCGGTGGGCGCGGCAGCCCCATCGAGTGCGTGACCGTGACGCTCGTTAGGTCGCCTGCCTGACGGGCTGGAAGTAGTGGCCTAGCGCCCAGCGGGACACCCGATGGCCCAGCCGGTTGCCGTCGGTCATCGCGGTGCGGAAGTGGATGCCCAGCCAGATCCGGGCGTTCACGGTGTCCCGGTCCAGGTCCTGGGCGGTCCGGTACTGCCTGGTCGTGCCGGTGACGGCCGAGCTGACGACCAGGTCGAGGTGGCGGGCGCCAAACAGGTAGGCCAGCCCATCGCTGGTGGCGCCGGTCAGACAGGCATGCCCGCTGGGGTAGTCCGGGTAGGGCGGGTTGATCAACAGCGGGGTCCAGGCCGGGTCGGCGGTGGTGGCGGGGTTGTGGTCGGTGTCGGCGAGCTGGATGGCGGTGCTGGGACGCCAGAACGGGAAGTCGTATTTGCCCCGCCAGCAGGCGATAAGGGCGTCGGCGCCGGTCATGTTGAGGATCGCGAACAGCCGTGCGGCTTTGGTGATGTCGAGCCGGTGCCGGGTGGCCAGGTCCCGGAGGCCGGCCTGGTACTGCACGGCCAGGTTGTCGCTGAAGAACCGGGCGGTGTCGGTCTGGGTCGGGGTGCGGGTGGTGCTGGCGGCCGCGCCATCGGCCTTGACCTCGTCGAAGTCGCGAGCGTAGGCGGCGCTGGTGAGCCGGTCGGGGCCGGCCAGTGGGAGCTGGGTTGGGGAATCCAGCAGGAGGGGCCGGACGAACCCCAGCCACGGGGCCAGCATGGGCGCGAACGCCGGCGGCGTTGGTCGCCACACCCCTGGGCCGGGGGTGACGTTCAGGGTGATGGCGGCGTCGCGGCCGTCGCCCTCGCGCAGCCGGACGATCGCCGCGGCCGCGGCCTCCCCAACCTGGATGCCCTGGGTCTTGGCCGGGCCGTCAGGGATGTTGGCCAGCGACGCCTGGTAGTCGGCGACCAGTCGGTCGGCCGAGGCCGGGAAGTAGTGGCTGAGCAGCCGGTAGGCGGCGGCCGCGGCGGCCGCCTCCGGCGAGGCAGGTCGATGGGGGCGCGGCTGTTGGGTATAGGGGGCGAAGCGGCCGTCGATGGTGACGACCGCGTTGTAGACCGCGGCCGAGACAAAGCCGAGGTAGAGCTGGGCCACCGGGGGTGGCTTCTGTCCCTCGACGATGATCGTCCGCACCGCGATGGCGTCCCAGGTCCTGATCACGGCCGGGTCCCTGGCCACCCGCGGCCCCGCCTGAGCGGGGCGTGCGAGCGCCGCTGGTGACGCCAAAAGCAGCGCGGTCACCAGCAGGACGGTTGCTCGAACGAAGATTCGTTTGCGCATAGAGCGACCCTCCAAGAACAGGGCTAGTAGTTGACGTGGCGATGGCTTGAGCGGCTCTGACAGCGACAGCGGCGCAAGCCAACCCGCAGGCCACTTGGTCGAGGGGTGACTTCGACGCCGCCAGCGGTCCGCCGGTAGCGCCTCCACACGGGTCTTTCACTGTGGTTCGGGTGTCCCTGTCGACGGGCGTCAACTTGATCGGCGGCTTGTGGGCCAATCAGCGACTGGCCTGACCCCGGCGGTCCGTCGGTGAGGCTCATGGCCCGCCAGCGTGGCTCGAGGATGAGTGCCGTGGTCAGGTCGCCGGCCCGACCCGAGCCCGGCGGTTCGCGCGCCTGGCGGCCACCACTGCCGGTGCGGCGATGATCGCCAGCGCCGCCGCCAGCATCCCGAGCGCGACGACAAGCCAGTCTGGCTG
>Ga0081538_10002137_pt1 | contig 19686 bp, 23 predicted proteins | sample TabmetS5T2R1_FD_71022 | JGI IMG/M metagenome (GOLD analysis project Ga0081538, IMG submission 71022) | Tabebuia heterophylla rhizosphere microbial communities from the University of Puerto Rico - S5T2R1 | ecosystem: Host-associated > Plants > Roots > Rhizosphere ...
CTCGATCGTGGCCGGCGGAAGCACAGGGGCATGCGGGCGCAGGTCCAGCGCGGTCACATCGGAAGCTTCCAAGGCCCGCGGCGCTCGGGCAATGGAGTGCGCCTCTCGGCGTGCGGGGGGGCGGGCATCCCCGCGCCGGCGCCGTCAGGGCAGCCGGCGCAGCTCGAGCAGCTCGAGGCCCAGCGCCTGCATCCTGTCGAGCACGCCGTGCAGTTCCGCCTGGTCGCCGATCGGGCCTTCGAGCACGGTCTCGTCCGCGACCGCCCGGGCGTCGAGGCCCTCGAACGAGGCGAGCGCGGCATCGCTCAGACGGCCGCGCACGCGGATCTCGTACCGGAGCGCGTCATGGGACGCGCTCGCCGCGCCGCTCATGACCGCGCCTGCGCCCATGTCGAGGGGACGTCGCCGCCGCCTTCCTCGGCCACGCGGGCGCCCATGCGAACCAGCGCCGCGTGCGACGCGATCTTGCCCGCCACCAGCGCCTCGCCCAGCCGGAAGCCGGACGCGCGCCGCAGCAGCCCGGGCGGCACGGCCGAGAACACCGTCTCGGCGTACGCCATGTCGGCCGCCGAGTTCAGCCGCATGAGCACGAGGTTGTCACATTGCGTGACGATGTTCGGGTGCACCTTCTGCGGCCGCTGGGTCGAGACGAGCAGGTAGAGCCCGAACTTGCGGCCCTCGGCGGCGATCCGGACGGTCTGCTCCGTCGCCAGCGCGGTCAGCTGGTCCTCCGGCTCGGCCGGGCAGACGTTGTGTGCCTCGTCGATGACGATCAGGACCGGCTCGCGCCGCTCGCGCCGCCGCCACAGCCCGTCGAGCACCGCCGTCGCGGCGAGTGCCTGCTCGGCGCGCGTCCCGAGGGAGCCGAGGTCGACGATGACGCCGCGGCCGTCGGTGCCGACCGCCGCGTCGACGGTGGTGCCGGGCTCGGAGCGCGCCCACACGCCGAACCGGTCCACGCCGAGGTTGCGCGCCCGCAGACCGAGCCGGCGAGCGTCCTCGCGCTCTGAGGCGAGCAGTGCCTGGATCGAGCGCGGCTGCTGCGACTCGAGCAGCTCGTCCAGGGCGGCGTGCTCCTCGCGGTCCGTGACCGGGTCGAGCCGCAGCAGCGCCGCCTGCGTCGCGCGCTCCAGCTCGCCCATGCGCACGCGCAGCCGCGCCGCGCCCGCGGCGCCCGCGCGGTGCACCGCGAGCCCGGCGACCGCGGCGCGATAGCGCTCGGCGACGTCCGCCGCGACGCCGTTCCGGAGCTCGCCGAGCCGCACGAAGTCGGAATTCGGATCGAGCACGACGATCCGCAGCTCGGTCTCGAGCAGCAGCTGCTCGAGCATTGCGCCGAGCGAGTAGGTCTTGCCCGAGCCCGACTGCCCGCACAGGAACGTGTGGCGGCCGAAGCCGCCGGCGTCGAGCGCGAAGTCGACGCCCGGCGCGAGCGACAGCTCGCCGATCGGGAGCCGCGCGCGTGCCGCTGCGGTGCGCTCCAGCCATTCGGCGACCTCGGCGGCCTCCGCGCGCCGCAGCGGACTGTCGTGGAACGGAGCCCGCGGCCCGTCGAGCACGACGCCGGCACCGCGCGCATGCCGTAGCTGCACACGCGCGCGACTGGTTGCCTCGCCCCCGGAGGGCAGCTCATACTCCGCCAGGTCGGCGATCTCCATGCCGAGCTCGAGCACCTGCCCCAGCAGTGGGCCGGCGTCCGTCTCGACGATCACGTACCGCCGACCTCGTGGTCGAGCCCGTGCAGCGACGCCTGGAAGCTGAACTCGCGTCCGTCGATCGAGGAGGCGATCCGCAGCAAGCCTTCCTCCAGCTCGCGTCGCAGCGACCGGTACGCCGCGAAGCGTTCGGTCATCGTCGGTTCGGCCTGGGTCTCGGTCATCGCGTACGCTCCTCGGCTGGGATTCGCGCACAGCGTCGCGCCCACCGAGGTGGCGGCGCATCACCCGGCCCGGGTGAGGTCGCCCGCCGCGACCGGCGCGATGATGCGCGCGTGCGCGCAGCCGTCGCCACCACGGTCGCGATCGGGCGCCGGTCCTTGGCCCGCTTCGTGGAGCTCCAGGGCATGGATCGCTCGATGGCGCTCGCCGGTCAGGCGTTCGCGGCGCTGATGCCGCTGCTCATCGTGGTCGGAGCGGCCACCCCTGCCGGCGGCGAGGATCTCGTCGAGAGCATCATCAAGCGCCTGGATCTCAGCGGCGACACCGCGCAGACGCTGCGCGACGCGGTTGCCGCCCCCGCCGAGGTGTACGACAGCGTGAGCCTGACCGGCGTCCTGCTGCTCGTGATCTCGGCGCTCTCCTTCACGCGCGCGCTCCAGCGCCTCTATGTCATCGCCTGGCGCCTGCCGCCGCTCGGAATGCGCGGCAACAAGTGGGGGCTGATCTGGCTCTTCGCTTTCTCCGTGCTGCTCTCGGTCCAGCCCGGCGTCGTCTCGCTGTTCGACGGCGCGCTTGCCACCGCGGTCACGATCGCGCTGTCGTGCGCCCTGTGGCTGTTCACCCCCTGGATCCTCGTCGGCAAGGCGCTCCCGTGGCGGCGCCTAGTGCCGCAGGCCGTGCTCACCTCGTTCGGCCTTACGGTGCTCGCGGTCGGCTCGGCGATCTACCTGCCGCGCGCGCTGGGCTCGGCGGCGAGCCAGTTCGGTTTCATCGGCGTCGGGTTCGCGATGCTCTCGTGGCTCTTCCTGCTCTGCTTCGTGCTGGTCGCCGCGGCCGCGCTCGGGGCGACGCTCGCAGAGCCCGCCGGCGATAGCGGTCGCTAACGGGTGGTGCAGCCACCATTGCCGCGCTCGGCGCGCACGGCAGAATCCCGTCCGGGACGATGACGACCCCCACGGCTGCGCGGGCGACGAAGGGCATGCGCTGGATCCCCGGCGGGACCTTCGCTATGGGCTCGGAGGACTTCTACCCCGAGGAGCGGCCGGTACGGAGCGTGGCGGTCGACGGCGTGTGGATGGACGAGCAGCCGGTCACGAACCTCGAGTTCGGCCGCTTCGTGAAGGCGACTGGCTACGTGACCGTCGCGCAGCGAGCGCCCGATCCTGCCGACTTCCCTGGCGCCGACCCGGACCTGCTGGTACCGGGGTCGCTGGTGTTCCAGCCGAGCGCGGGACCCGTCGACCTGGGCGACTTCCGCAACTGGTGGGCGTACGTACCGGGCGCCTACTGGCGCCGGCCTGAGGGCCCGGGCTCGAATCTCGGCGGCCGCGAGCGCCACCCCGCCGTACACGTCGCCTACGAGGATGCGGAGGCTTACGCGGCGTGGGCGGGCAAGGCGCTGCCGACCGAGTCCGAGTGGGAGCACGCCGCGCGCGGCGGCCTCGACGGCGCGGTCTACGCGTGGGGGGACCAGTTCGCTCCCGGCGGCCGCATGATGGCGAACACCTGGCAGGGCGAGTTCCCGTGGCAGAACCTCGTCGCCGACGGCTACGCGGGCACGTCGCCGGTCGGCTCCTACCGCCCGAACGGCTACGGGCTCGTCGACATGACGGGCAACGTGTGGGAGTGGACGTGCGACGACTTCACCCCGGACCACTCCGGTGCGGTTGCGCGGCCGTGCTGCGTTCCGGCCGCGGCCGGCGAGTCGGCGCCGCGCAAGGTGATCAAGGGCGGCTCACACCTGTGCGCACCGAGCTACTGCCTGCGTTACCGGCCGGGGGCGCGGCAGAGCGAGACCGCCGACACCGGCACGAGCCACATCGGCTTCCGCTGCGTGCTACGCGCGTGAGCCGCGACGCGGTCACGTGGCTGGGCCATGCCACGGTGCTGGTAGAGCTCGCCGGCGCGCGCCTGCTCACCGATCCGCTGCTGCGCGCGCGCGTGGTGCATCTGCGCCGGCGCGTCCCGCCGCCCGCGCCGCCGGGACCGGTCGACGCCGTGCTGGTCTCGCACCTGCACCGGGACCACCTCGACCTGCCGTCGCTGCGGCGGCTCGACCACCCCGGGGTCGTGATCGTGCCGCGCGGCGCGGCCCATGTCGTGCGCAGCCTCGACCACGACGTCGTCGAGGTCGCCGCCGGCGACGAGCTGGATGTGCGCGGCATCACCGTGCGCGCGGTCGAGGCGGTCCACGACGGTCGCCGGTCGCCGGTCGGCCGGCCGGCGGATGCGATCGGATTCATTCTCGAGCAGCGCCTGCGGATCTACTTCGCCGGCGACACGGAGATGTTCGACGGGATGGCGAGCTTTGCCCCGCTCGACGTCGCGCTCCTGCCGGTCTGGGGCTGGGGGGCGTCGCTCGGGCCCGGGCACATGGACCCGGAGCAGGCGGCCGCGGCGGCGGTGCTGCTGCAGCCGCGCGTGGCCGTCCCGATCCACTGGGGGACGTTCGCCGCTCCGAGGCTTCTGCGCGGCGGCGGCCCGCCCAACGACGAGCCCGCGCGGCGCTTCCGCGCGGGCTGCGCCGAGCTGGCGCCGGCGACGCGCGTCGAGCTGCTGCGCCCGGGGGAGTCATTGGCGCTCACGTGAGCGCGCACGACCTACGACTTCAACTCCATCTCGACCTGCGCCGCGGCCGCCGCGGGCGGCCGGGGGCGGAACGGCTGCTGCTCCAGCGAGCCGCCGTGGCGCACGGTCACGGCCGTTGCTTGCGGAACCTCCTCCCACACGCCCGGCAGGTCCGAGAACGGCTCGGACACGATGAGTCTGTCCTCGGGGCTGAGGCGCTGGAAGCGCGGATTGTCGGGATGCAGCCGGCGTAGCGCGTCGACGTCGGCCGAGGCGAACAGAGATCGTGCGCGACCCTCGCTGGCGTGCCGCACATGCGCCAGGAAGAGCGGCGACTCGAGGTGTGCGGCGAGCTCGCGAAGATTGGCGTCAGCCCAGGCCGGGGCGACGCTGCGGTAGACGCCAGGCCCTTCGCCGGTGCCGTACCAGCCCAGGCCGAACCCGTCGCCGTTGGTCGGCTCCGCGCCCATGCGCGCGTACAGGCTCTGATCGACGATCCCGTGTTGGGTCTTGAACAGGACCTCGTCGACCAGCACCGGCTGTCCGAGCAAGCCAGCCAGCGGCAGATGAGCGCTCCTTTCCCAGCGGTCGCGGCGAGTGTGATCAGCGGCGCACGTCCACGCCAGGAAGCCTGCACCCGAGCAGGTTCGGTGCTTACACCATTGAGGCCGGCGGCGTCCGACGGAAGGCTCCCGACGCGATGCACCTCGAGGACTACGGCTTCATCGGCGACCTGCAGGGTTCGGCGCTTGTCGGTCGCGACGGCGGCATCGACTGGCTGTGCGTGCCGCGTTTCGACTCGGCCTCCTGCCTCTCCGCGCTGCTGGGCGACGAGCGGCATGGACGCTGGGTGCTCGCGCCGGCGGGCGAGGCGCGCGCGATCGCCCGGCGCTACCGGCCGGGGACGCTCGTGCTCGAGACCGACTTCGAGACGCCAGATGGCGCGGTCCGCGTGATCGACTTCATGCCGCGTCGAGGTGACGGGCCTCCGCGGGTCATGCGGATCGTCGAGGGGCTCCGGGGCCGGGTTCCTATGCGGATGAGTCTCGCGCTGCGCCCGGACTACGGCTCGATCGTGCCGTGGGTGGAGCCGGCGTCCGACGGGGCGGTCGCCACGGCAGGACCAGACGCCTTTCGGCTGAGCACGCCGCTGCCGCTGCAGGTGGAGGACAGCACGATCGGGTCCGAGTTCGTGGCGATCGAGGGAGCGCGCGAGCGGCTGACCCTGACCTGGCATCTCTCGTACGAGCCGACCCCGTCGGTCGAGGACGCCGACTCCGCGCTCGCCCGCACGGAGGTGTGGTGGCGCGAGTGGAGCGGGCGCTGCCGCTACGAGGGCGCGTATCGCGACGAGGTACTGACCTCGCTGATCGCGCTCAAGGCGATGACGTCCGAGACGACCGGGGCCGTGATCGCGGCGCCGACGACCTCGCTGCCGGAGGACATCGGCGGCGAGCGCAACTGGGACTACCGCTACTGCTGGCTACGCGACTCGGTGCTCGCGCTGGAGGCGCTGCTCGAGGCCGGGTACACCGAGGAGGCACTGGCGTTCCGCAACTACCTGCTGCGCGTCGGCACCGGCGACCCGCGCAAGATCCAGATCATGTACGGGGTCGGCGGCGAGCGCCGCCTGACCGAGTTCGAGCTCGACGCGCTACCGGGCTACGAGGGGTCGAAGCCCGTCCGGGTAGGAAACGCTGCCTCCGAGCAGTTCCAGCTCGACGTATACGGCGAGGTCGCCGGGGTCATGTTCATCGGCGCCGAGCACGTCGGCAGGATCGAGCGGCGGCTCTGGCCGCGCTGGCGGGCGGTCATCGAGTACGTCGAGACGGTCTGGCAGCGGCCCGACGACGGCATCTGGGAGGCGCGCGGGCCGCAGCGTCACTACACGTACTCCAAGGTCATGGCGTGGGTCGTGTTCGACCGCGCCGTGCGGCTCGCCGAGCGGTTCGAGCTGGAGGCGCCGATCGATCGCTGGGGACAGGTCCGCGACGTGATCCACGCGGAGGTCTGCGAGCGCGGCTATGACCCTGAGCGCCGCACCTTCACCCAGTACTACGGATCCAAGGAGCTCGACGCGAGCGTACTGAACATCCCGCTCGTCGGCTTCCTGCCCGGCACCGACGAGCGCGTCACCGGGACGATCGACGCGGTCTGGCGGGAGCTCGGCCGCGACGGCTTCGTGTCGCGCTACTCGACCGCCGAGACCGACGACGGACTGTCGGGCGACGAGGGCCAGTTCCTGGCCTGCTCGTTCTGGCTCGTCAACGCGCTCGCGCGCAACGGCCGCGTCGACGAGGCGCGCAAGCTGTTCGAGCGGCTCACAGGCCTGGCCAACGATCTCGGCCTGCTAGCCGAGGAGTACGACGTCGGGCGCCGGCGGCAGGTCGGCAACTTCCCGCAGGCGTTCAGCCACCTCACGCTGATCCTCGCGGCGCGCGCCATCTCGAGGGCGGAGGCGGACGCCGAGCTGGTCGCCGCGTGAGCGCGGAGGCAGCCATCTCGCGGCTGCGGTTCCTTGCTCCGCTGGCGCTCGCTCAGTTCATCTGCAGCTTCGCCGGCTCGAACATGAACGTGATGATCAACGACATCACGGAGGACCTGGACACGACCGTGGCGGGCGTGCAGGCCGCGATCACCCTGTTCCTCCTGATCATGGCGATCCTCGTGATCCCGTGCAGCAAGCTGACGGATCGGTGGGGCCGCAAGCGCTGCTTCACATGGGGGCTGACGCTCTACGGCAATCGGCGCGCTGCTTAGCGCGCTGTCGCCGGGCCTCGGCGTGCTGATCCTCGGCAACTCGGTGCTCGAGGGCATCGGAACGGCGCTGCTGATCCCGCCCGTCTACATCCTCACGACGCTCAGGTTCGACGACCTCACCTCGCGCGCCCGGGCCTTCGGCGTCATCAGCGGCCTGGGCGGCATCGGCGCGGCTGCAGGACCGCTGATCGGCGGCCTCATAACCAGCGCGATCAGCTGGCGGGCCGCGTTCGTGTTCCAGGCCATCATCGTCGCGGCGATCGTCGTGCTCAGCCGCCGGATCGTGGATCCCGTGCCGGCGGACCCCAAGCGTCCGTTCGACGCCGTCGGAGCGATCCTTTCGGCGGTCGGCATGTTCTGCGTCGTGTTCGGAATCCTGCAGGCCGACAACAACGCCGCGCTCATGGCATCGTTCCTCGTTGCCGGAGCCGTCTTCCTGGCCTGGTTCTTCGTCTACATCCGCAACCAGGAGCGCACTGGCGGGGAACCGCTGCTCTCCACCGGGCTGTTCAGGAACCGCACGTCGAACCTCGGCCTGATCACGCAGAACATCCAGTGGCTGCTGCTGATGGGCGTCTCGTTCGTCGTCGCCGTGTTCCTGCAGACGGTCCGCGGCTACAACGCGATCGAGACGGGCGTCATCTTCACCGCGGCGACGCTTGGCGTGCTCGTGTCGTCGCTCGCGGCGGAGCGGCTCGCCAAGCGGCGCCCGCAGCGGACTCTCGTCATGGCGGGCTTCGTCGTGACGGTCGCCGGGATCGGGCTCCTGCTCGCGCTCGTCGAGGCGTCGGACCGCGTGGTCGCCTTCGCGCCCGGGCTGCTGCTGATCGGCCTCGGCCTCGGGGTGATGTTGACGCCCTCGGTCAACATCGTGCAGTCGAGCTTTCCCGAGCGTCTGCAGGGCGAGATCTCAGGGCTGTCACGCAGCGTCTCGAATCTCGGCTCGTCGTTCGGCACCGCGATCGCCGGCACGATCCTCGTCTCGGACCTCGCCTCGGGGAACACGTCGTACGTGCTCGCACTGGTCGCCCTCGCTGTGCTGGGCCTCGCCGGGTTCGTGGCGGCGCTGCTGCTTCCCAGGGAGCCGAAGCCGGGCCCGACGCCGGCGGGACGGCTCCGCTCAGCGGCGAACGTCGGTTGACTCGAACTCCATCGCGTGCGCGCACAGCTACGCAGGTGAGTCCTCTCCATCTGCTCCGGGTGATGGGTCGGCTCGCCGTCCCGGGAGTTGCCGGGTGAACCACAACGCGAGCAGCGCGAAGATGGCGACGGCACCGATCGCGCGCTTGAGGCCCTGGAGCTGCGCGTCGCCGTAGTCCGTCGGCGATCGCGCTCGCCTGCTCGGCGGGGATCTCCGCGTCCAGCGCGGCCCGTTCGACGTCGTCCACCGGCACGACCGGGATGCCCTGCTGCGCGACTTGGGCGACGCGCTCGCGGACGTCTTCCGCGACAGCCGGATTCCGCTCCACCCGCTCCACGAGGCCGCTCGACAGCGCGGCGATCAGTACGGAGCCGATCAGGGCGGTGCCGAGCGAGGCGCCGAGGTTCTGGGCCGTCCCTTGCAGCCCGCCCGCCTCGTTGGTCTTGGCCGGATCGACGGAGGACATGATCACGTTGCCCAGCTGAGACAGAAGCAGGCCAGCGCCGACGCCGAACAGCGCGAGGGCGAGACCGAACTCCGGCCTCTCGAGCTCGACGTCGATCGTGGCGACCAGGATCAGCGACGCCGCGAACAATGCGAGCAGGCCCGCCTGGGCGACTCGCTTCGGAGCGAACCCGGCGGCGAGCCGCGGGCCGAGCATCGCGGCGACGAACATCGTTACGGGCATCGGGAACAGGCGCTTGCCGGTCTCGAACGCATCGAGGCCGAGCACGACCCTGCAGGTAGACCGGCAGGACGAAGAAGGTCCCGAGGAGGATCAGCTGCTGCATCATCAGCGTCGTGAGGCCGGCGCGCAGGTGCTCGATCTTCAGCAGCGAGCGGTCGAGCAGCGTGTCGCGGCCATCGCGCTCGCGCCGCTCCTCCCAGATCGCGAAACGCGGCCAGGCATCCGAGCCCGGCGAGGATGAAGAAGGGGACGGCGGAGAAGCCGAACGGCGTGATCTCGCGCCCGCCGATCGTCAGCGCGCCGCGCGGCTCGATCAGCCCCCACGAGCTGCTCTTGAGAATGCCGTAGACGAGAAGGCCGAGGCCGAGGGCCGACAACCCGTCGCCGACGAGATCGAGCTGGGGCCGGCGCTCTGCCGGCGGCGCTGCGCGTAGCCGGCCGCGCAGCAACAGGATCACCGCGACGATGGCGGTCTCGCCCGCGAACACGTAGCGCCAGCTCAGCTCCGTGGTGACCCAGCCGCCGATCAGCGGCCCGGCCGCGATCGCCGCCCCGGCGACGCCGCCGATGATGCCGAAAGCGAGCGCGCGCTGCCTACCGCTGTACGTGCCGCGGTGAGCGACACGATCGCCGGCATCACCATCGCCGCGCCCAGGCCTTCGATCAGCGACCAGCCGATCAGGAGCACGGACAGGTTCGGGCTCAGCGCCGTCGTGAGCGAACCGAGGCCGTAGACGCCGAGCCCGATCGCGAACGTCCGCTGACGCCCGAGGATGTCCCCGAGCTTCGCTCCGGGAGCATCATCGCCGCCATCACGAGCGTGTACGCGGTGATCGCCAGCTGGACGCCCTGGATCGTCGTGTCGAGGTCCGCGACGATCTGCGAGATCGACACGTTCATGACGCTGCTGTCGAGCACCATCACGAACTGCGCCGACGCGAGGATCGCGATCGGCAGCCAGAGCGACGTCCCGCGCACGTCTTCCGCGGCGGAAGACGGTGGGCTCGCGATGCTCACGGGCTCAGCGGTCGCCGGACGGCCGTGAGGTGCTCACGGCCCGAAACCCGAGCTGTCGAACGGCCTCCGCGCCGCCTGCTCGCGACGGTCGCGCTGGGCGTCCGCGATGCGCTGCGACTCGCCGGGCTCCGGCTTGCGCAGCGCCCAGTACAGCACCGAGCCGACGATCGGCAGGATGATCACGATCAGCACCCACGCCGCCGTACGCTGCGTGCCGTAGTGGCGGCGGAAGATGTCGGTGAGGGTGATCACCCAGACGATGACGACCGCGATCGCGAGCGTTATCCAGATGATCGTCATGACGCCACCTCGCAGCGCAGCCCAACCGGGACGGTTCTCATCCGGTCATGTTCGGGGCCCGGGCGCGCGTGGGCAATGGCGCGGACCGGTGTCAGCAGGGGATGTCTGCACGTACGCGCCTTCGACGTGAAGCAAGCTGACACGCCGCGCGATCCAGGTGCGGGCATCATTGCGCGCTCGCGCCCACTACCCGAGGATCCGTGCCGGTCTCGCAAGTTGACGACAGGAGCTCGGCATGGTCTTCGCGGCTGACTATCCCTTCATGGACGTCCTCTGGACGATGCTCATCTTCTTCGCGTTCGTCGTCTGGATCTGGATGATGGTCGTGATCCTCAGCGACGTGTTCAGGCGGCGCGACTTCTCCGGGTGGGCCAAGGCCGCCTGGACCGTCTTCCTCGTCGTGCTGCCGTGGATCGGCGCGCTGGTCTACCTGGTCGCGAACGGATCGGACATGACCAGCCGCGCCGCGCGGGACACGACGGTCACGCAGGCGGAGCACGACTACCTCAGGTCGACGACGGCGAACGGCGGCCCCGCCGCGGAGATCGCCACGGCCAAGGAGCTGCTTGACAGCGGCGCCATCAGCCAGCTCGAGTTCGACGCACTCAAGGCCAAGGTGCTGGCGTAGGTGGCTGCGGCCAGAGCCGGGCTCAAGCCTCGGCGAGTACCTCGCGGAGGCTGTGAAGCATCCGCTGCTCGCCCTCGCTCACGCGCTCGGCGTGGAAGCCCATGAACCCTCCCTCCTTTGCCGCGTTCGCCGCCTCTCGCGCGGCGGCCAGCAGCCAGTCGCGCACGGCCGCGGCGTCCTCCGGGCTCGCCTTCTCCGCCAGGATGCGGTTCACCTCACGGAGCTCGTCGAGGATCTCCACACCGGCGGTGGCGCCCTTGGGCTTGAACCCGGCGAGCGGGCTCTTGCGCTGGCGCGCCTCGGCCGCGACCTCACTCGCGATCGCCTGCACCAGCTCCCCGCGGCCGCTGTCGTCGGCCGCGCCGACCACCGTCCTCAACGTCGCCGCCGTCTCCCTGACCGCCTCGATCGGACCACCCGGGTCCGCGAGCGAGATCGCCATGCCCGCCACGAAGGGGGCGCGCTTCAGTCGCGTCCACTCCTGGTCGGTGAATTCGGCCTTCGACGTCATCAGCGCCTCCCGTCTGGAGCTTCCGGCGATCCGCCGGCAGGAACCGGCGCGGCCGCTGCGAACTCAGTATGCGGCATCCCCGTAACCCCCCGGAAGGAGTGCCATGTCCGATTCGGAGTACCGCCGCCCCGAGCCGTCGGGCTGGGCCCTTGGCGGCATAGCGTTCGCCGCGTCCATCCTGCTGCTGATCGGCGTGTTCCAGATAATCGCCGGCCTGGTCGCAATCTTCGACGACGACTTCTACGTCGTCGCGCGGAACTACACCTTCGAGCTCGACACGTCGGTCTGGGGCTGGCTGCACCTGCTGCTCGGGATCGTCCTCGTAGCGACAGGGTGGGGTCTGTTCTCGCGCGCGGCGTGGGCCGGCGTGACCGCGATAGTGCTCGCGATGCTCAGCGCGGTCCTGAACTTCTTCTTCATTCCGTACTATCCGTTTTGGTCGATCTTGATAATCGCGCTCAACGTCTGGGTCATCTGGTCGCTTACGCGGCCGGGCGCGATCGAGACCTGAGGCAGACCGTCGAGCGGGTCCGCGCCGCGCGGGCCCGCTGGACAGCGGCTCGGTTTCCGCGGAAGCGAGGCGCATGGTGACGACCGACCGGACGGTCGCGCCGCCGCGCCTGCGCCGCTATCGGTTGCTCCCGTTCGGCGACCCGTCGCGCGGGCGGCGGCTGCTGAAGGTCCTCGGCTGGCTCGCGGGCATCGCGCTGGCGGTCGCGGCGCTCGAGCTGGTCGGCGTCGACGTCACCGGCTGGCTCTCGAGCATGTGGGATGCCCTGACGGGCATCGCGCTCGGCTATCTGCTCGCCGGCTGGGCGCTGCAGACCGCGCAGACCACGCTGACGGCGCTGGGCTGGTACTTCATCCTGCGCGCCGCGTATCCACGGGCGCCGCTCCCGTACCGGCAGGTGCTCGCGGCCTACGCCACGGGCGTCGCCCTGAACGGCTTCCTGCCGGCCAACATCGGCACGTTCGTGATGCTGCTGATGTTCGTGGCGATCACCGCGGGCGCCAACTTCGCGGGCGTCGTCGGCGGGATGCTCGTGCAGAAGATCTTCTTCACGCTCGTGGGCACGTTCGTGTACGTCTACCTGTTCGCGTCGGTGCCAGGCACGTTCGAGCGGCAGTTCAAGCTGCCGCACGATCGGCCCGCCGTGACGCTCGCGATCGCCGGCGGCGCCGTGCTGCTGATCCTCGCACTGGTGCGCGTCTTCCGGCGCAAGCTACACGGCGTAGTCGCGAAGGCGAGCCAGGGCGGAGCCATCCTCGCGACTCCGCGCCGATACCTCGTCCAGGTCGTGCTGCCGTCGCTCGGCGCGTGGCTGGCGAAGCTCGGCGTGATCGCCGTGTTCCTCGCCGGCTACGGGATCGCGGTGACGTTCCACACGGTCATGTCGGTTGCGGGAGGGAACTCGATCGCCAACACCGTCTCGGTCACGCCGGGAGGGGTCGGCGTCAACCAGGCGACGAACGTGGCGGCCCTCGGCGACGTCACCGACGCCGCTACCGCGACCGCGTACTCGCTCGGCCAGCAGCTCGCCGTCACGGCCTGGAACATCGCCTTCGCCGTCGCGCTCGTCATCTGGGCGTTCGGGGTGGCCGGCGGCAAGGGCCTCGTCGAGCAGTCCTATGCGGACGCCAAGGTGAAGGTCGAGGAGCAGAAGGCGCAACGGGCCGCGAAGCGCGCGGCGAAGCGCGCGGGCTCGTGACGGCCTTCAGGTCGTCCGATGTCCGACGAGCCGGGTGGACCACGGGTGCGCGACGGCGAGCAGTGCACCCAGCACGAGCGAGCAGGCCGACAGCGAACCCAAACCGAGTGCGGCGCCCATCGCGCCTAACCCGGCGGGCCCTGCAGCTCGTCGAGGCGGTCCTCGATGCGCGCCAGCCGGGTCGCGTGCTCCTCGCGATGGCGCGCTTCCTCGTCGCGGTCGATCCGCGACCGCTTCGCAGTCAGGATCGCCACGGCGACGCTCGTCACCAGCGGGATGATGCTCAGGCCGGTCAGCATCAGCATCGTGCCGATGACCCGCCCGCCGGTGGAGCTGGGCACGACGTCGCCGTAGCCCACGGTCGTGACAGTCGTCACCGCCCACCAGAACGCGAGGCCGATGCTCGTGAACGTCTCCGGCTCGACGGCGCGGGCGAGCGTGCCCGCGATCAGGACGAGGGTCGTCGCCAGGGCAAGGATCGTCCGGATCGCGCGGAAGAGCGTCAGTCGCTCGAACCACGCCGTCACGCGCCTGCGACTCTGCGGTACCACGTCAGAGAAGGTTCGCCGCGAGCGGCCGCTGCCCTGCGTGCGCGGTCGCGCAGCTGTGGTCGTGCGCCTTAGGGTTGGGATTGATGGACGCAGCGAACGATCCTGCCGGCTTCAAGGCGTTCGAAGCCGAGGCTTGGACGAGGAAGGCGGCGACCTACGAGCGGCTCACGGGTCGGGTCACGTCACGACTTGTAGAGCCGTTGCTCGATGCGGCGCGCGTGCGGTCGGGGACGCGTGTACTCGATGTCGCCTGCGGGCCGGGCCGCTGCGCCGCTGCGGCGGCCGCGAGGGCCGCCGTGCCGCTGGGGCTCGATGCGGCCGATGGTATGGTTGCCATCGCCCGCGCGCGCTACCCCGAGATCGAGTTCCAGCGGGGAGACGCGGAGCGATTGCCGTTCGCGAATGCGAGCTTCGATGCGGTGGTCGCGGGGTTTGTGGTCAACCATCTGCCGCGCCCGGAGCGCGCCTTGGCCGAGTTCGCTCGTGTCTTGCGGCCCGGCGGCTGGGTGGCCGTGACGGTCTGGGATAGGCCCAGTCGGATGCGTCTGGTCGGCGTGCTGGCCGAGGCTGTCGAGCGTACGCAAGGCGTCCGGGATCCGAGGCTGCCAAGCGGGGGCCCCGACCCGTTCCGTTTCGCTGACGAGGCGGCGTTCGCGGCGCTGCTCTCGGGCGCCGGGCTCGACCGAGTTGAGGTGCGCTCGATCGGTTTCCAGGAGCGGGTCGCAGACACCGACGAGCTCTGGGAGGGGATGCTGGCCGGGAGCGTTCGCACGGCGGCCGCGATCGAGCGACAGCCGGAGTCGGTCCGACGCCGCATCCGGGTCGAATTGGATGACGTCGTGGCGTCCTACCGCAGCGACGCCGGAATCACGTTGCCGGTGTCGGCGAAGCTCGCCAGCGGACGACGTTCGTGAGCGGCACGCTCACGAGCAGCGCGGTTGTCAAGCTGCTGCGCGAGGCGCTCCAGAGCGGCGACGTCGGCGCTCTGGCGGCCGCTCATGCCGACGATGGGCTGCTCGACGTGAGCGTCCCGGGCGAGCGTTCGCTCGTTCGGGGCCGCGACGCGATTGCCGCGCGATTGGAGCGGCTCTGGCCGGGTCGTGGCCGGCTCGTCGAATGGGCGCCGATTCGCGGTCCGTGCGGCTGCGCCGCGTGGTCGGAGCGGTTGGCCGAGGATGGATCGGCTGCGCGCCAGCGGCAATACGTCGAGCTCCGCGCGGGCGCGATCACGAGACACTGGGTGTTCGGGGCGCCACCGCGCAGCGTCGCGCCGCAGCTCGCCGGAGCGCAGGCGCCCGCGCTGTTCGAGCGGCTCGGCGTCATCCGGCGCGAGCCGCTCGTCTCGACGGGCTGGTCGGGCAACCGGCTGGAGCGTGTGCGCACCGTCGACGGCCGAACGTTGATTGCGAAGCGGATTGAGCCGTCGGCGGACTGGATCGGGCGCAATTCGCGCGACCGCGGCCGTGAAGGGCTGCTCTATGCGGAGGGTCTGTTCGAGCGCATGTCGGGAATCGATCCTGCCGTCGTCGCGGCCGAGCCAGAGGGCAAGGACGCCTGGTGGGTCGTGATGCGCGACGTCTCGGATCGGCTGCTCGATGCCGACTCGCCGATCTCGCGCGAACAGAACCGCCTCGTGATGCGCGCAGCCAACTCGATGTGGGACGAGTTCTGGGGCGAACGCCACGACTTCCTCTGCGATCTTGCAGCGCGCATCACGATCACCGCGCCCAAGGTGGCCGAACGCGAGCGCCACGGGATGGACCTGCTGCCAAAGCAGTTCGAGGCCGCCTGGGAGGCGTTCGCGGAGGCGATCGACGACGACGTCGCCGAGCCGATCTTCGAGCTGCTGGATGATCCATCGCCGCTCGTCGCAGAACTCGACGCACGCGGTTTCACCCTCCTGCACGGCGACCTCAGGGATGAGCAGATCGGCTTCGGCGACGGCGCGCTGATCGCGCTCGACTGGGGCGTGGCGACGCAGGGCCACCCGGTCGTGGATCTCGCCTGGTACATGGTCCACGACCTATGGCGGATCGAGGCCACGCACGACGACGTGGTCGAGGACTTCCGCCGGGCGCGCGGCGACCACGACGACCCACGCGCCGTCGACCTTCTCGGGCTGCTCGGCCTACTTATGTACGGCTGGATCTTCGGCATCGGCGCAGTCATCCACGCCGATCCGGCAGAGCGCCGGTGGGCCCGCCGCGAGCTCGACTGGTGGTTGCCCCGCGCTCGCCACTCGCTCGACACATGGTCGCCGTGAACCACCACGCGAAGTTGTCGACCAATCACTGCAGCGCGGCATCGGCGCAGACGACGTCGCCGACCTGCGACTGTCCCTCCTGACGGTCCAGCGCGGCGCGGTCCTCGAACACCGCGGTGGCGCCGAACGAGTTCGGGTCGTCAAGGCAGCGCGCGACGTCGAACTCGATGCATCCCTCGATCTGCCGGCTGGGCGCGATCACATCCCTGAGTGCAGCCATGAGCAGCTCGGTCTTGCCGGCTTGGACTGCATCTCGGACCGAACGACGATCATGGGCTCCGCACGATCGCCTTGCCATGAAGCCGTTTCGCGGACATGCGCTTGGCGTGGCTCTGGCAGCGAGCCCCCGCTGCCGACGAGGGTGGTATGGCCGGCGGCGGCCCCGCTTCCGCGTGGATCGCAGCGCGCCCACGACCCAGCCTCGCGCTGTCCGGACGAGCGGCAGGCGTCTGGGCGCGCCGGTCGGCGCACGCCCGCTTACTTCAGCGATTGCGGGGGTTCGCGCTTGCACGTTGGGCGCTCCCGCCGATCGTCCGTTCCGAGAGCTTCGAGGGCTGAACCCCGACGCCTGCCCGTGGGTATAGAGCGAAAGCGCTGTGTCGCGCGGCACGCTGTGGGAGGCTGTGCGAGCGATGCCTTATGCGACGAATGGTCGGGACGGAACCCGCGTGTATTTCGAGGACCACGGCGGCGACGGCGCCCCGGTGATCCTCCACGACGGCTTCGCCGACTCCGTCCAGGACCTGCGCGAGTGGGCGCTGACCGATGCGCTCGCGAGCGAGGGCTTGCGCGTCATCCTCGCGGATCACCGCGGCCACGGTCGTAGCGACAAGCTCAACGATCCCGCGGCCTACGCGATGCCGCTGCGGGTCGCCGATGCGGTCGCGATCCTCGACCGGCTCGGTATCGAGCGCGCCCACTTCGTCGGCAGGTCGTGGGGAGGCAGGCTTTGTTTCGGCATCGGCGAGCACGCTCGCGGGCGCGTGCGCTCGCTTGTGATCGGGGGCAACCAGCCCTACGCGTGGCCGGAGAGCCCGCTCTCGCGCGCCGTCGGCGAGGCCCTCGCCGCGGCACGGGGACGCGAGAGCATGGAGCCGCTTGTAGGCGCGTTCGAGGCCTTCTGGGACATCGCGTTCCCCAGCCCACAGCGGGAGCGCCTGCTCGACAACGACCCGCTTGCCCTCAACGCCGCGTGGAGCGCGGCACTGGCCGAGGGCGCGATTTCGGCCGACCTCGGGCGCTGGCAGGTCCCGTGCCTGATCTTTATCGGCGCCGCGGACGCGGACTTCCTCGAGGGAGCACGGCGGGCGGTGGAGGAGATCCCCGACGCGGAGCTGCTTGTGCTCGAGGAGGCAGATCACTATGCCGCCCACATCAGTCAGGACGAGCTCCTCATCGACGCCGTGCTCAGGACGCTGCGGCGAGCCGCCTGACGAGAATTCTCACATCGGAAGGAACGTCAGCCGACGGGGGGGACGACAGTCCTCCCTTCCAGCCCGGATTGATCAAAGTGAAGGTCGGGCGCGGGAGATGCTTGTCGGGCGCCGGCGGCGATGCCGACGCAGAGCGGCCGGCAAGGCGGTGGGTCTAGCTGCGCCTCTCGTGAAGGAAGTCTCGGACCGCGGAGTTGAACTGGTCGGAAGCTTCGACGTTGCAGACGTGCCCGGCGTCCGGCAAGACGACGAGCCTCGAGCCGGAGATGGCTGCCTGCAGGGCCTCGGCGACGGCCAACGGCGCTCGCACATCCCGCTCGCCGTACACCAGCAACGTCGGCACGTCGATGTGAGGCAGTACATCGTGGAGGTCCTCGGCAGACGCCCGTGCCATGGCCCGAAAGCCGTCCGGGTGAAACGCCTGCATGCTGGCGCGGAACTCGTCCACCGTGTCGCGCGGCATCGGCTTGGAGAACATCGTCGGCAGCAACGCATCGACGAATGCCTCCGGCGTGCCGTCGGCCAAGGGTGAGCGCCTGCCGTAGGCGCTGCTCGGCGACCTTGGGCGGCAGCGAACCGGCCCAGCCGGCGTATGCCGATGCGAGGACCAGGGCGCTCGGCCTGGCGGGGTGTCGGCGCTGGAGCGCAAGGCCGAGAATGCCGCCGAACGACAGTCCGGCTACGCACGCCGTGGAAAGACCCAGCTTGTCGAGGAATCCGGCGAGGCAGTCGGCGTAGCCATCCAGGCCGAACAGTTCGGGCGGGTCGCTCGAGCGACCGGCGCCGGGGGCGTCCCATGCGACGACCGTGAACTCGTCGGAGAGCCCGTCGAGCTGCCGCCGCCACGTCGTTGGCCCGTCGCCCACGTAGCCGTGCAGGAGCACGAGCGCCGGCCCGCTTCCGACCCGTTCATACGCGACCTGAAGTTCGTCGACCTCGACCATGTTCATGGCGCGTCTCCGCGACAGGGTTCGACCGGGTGAGGTTCGCACAGACTCCCGTGGAGGTGAGCATCGAGCGACTACTTGGAGGCACGAAACCGCGCGGCCGCCCGAATCCAGCGGCGCCGTCGCACCCGACGACCGAGAAGGCGTCTCGCGTGAGCGCGCATTCGCGCGCGCGCGGTGTCCCAGGCGAGCATCTCCCGGACGAGCGCACAGACGTTCGCATCTGAGGGGAAGAAGAGCGCCGCTCTCGCGTTGCGCTCGCGCCGTGGTCAGGCTAGACGACGATGGATGCGGGCGTCCTGATCAGGTCCGCGGCCCGCTCGGCCACCATCGTGGTTGCCGCGTGGGGATGGCCCCGCATGAGCCGCGGGATTACCGAGGCATCCGCGACCCGCAGTCCGGGCACGCCCAGCACCCGGAGCTCGGCGTCAACCACTCGGCCAAGCGCGCAGGTTCCCACGGGGTGATAGATGGTATGTGCGTTTGCGCGAACCCAGCCCGCGATCTGCTCGTCGGTCCTGACGTGCGCGCCCGGGGCCCGCTCGCCGCTGAACCAGCGGCCGAGCGGCCGCGCCCCAGCGATCCGACGCGCGAGCTTCAGGCCCTCGACCAGCACGCGGATGTCCTCGGAGTCTTGCAGGTACCCGGGGTCGATCTCGGGCGCCTCGAGCGGGTCGGGGGAGCGGAGCTTCACCGACCCGCGGCTCCGCGGCTGCAGCGCCACGGAGGCGATCGAGAAACCGTGCGACGGCGGCGGCACCAGCCCCTCCCCGACGTAGAGCACCGGCGCGAAGATCAACTCGAGGTCGGGCGCGCGGAGCTCGGGCCGCGTGCGGATGAACGCCGCCGCCTCCCCGACGTTCGAGGTCAGCATCCCACGCCGGCGCAGCACGAGGCGCAGCAACTGCCGCGGTGACTCGGCCGCGTAGAGGGACTCCTTGCCGCTAGCGTCAAACAGCGCGATCGCCATGCAGTGGTCCTGAAGGCCGCCTCCCACGTCGGGCAGATCGCGGACCACATCGACGCCGAGGGCGCGCAGCTGGCCGGCCGGCCCGATGCCGGAAACCATCAACAGCTGCGGCGACCCGATCGCGCCCGCGCACAGGATCACCTCGCGGCCGGCCGCGGCCGTTGCTTCCCCGCTTCCGCGGCGGTAGCGGACCCCGGCGGCGCGGCCTTCCTCGCACACGATCGCCAGCACGTGGGAATCCGTATGGAGGGTGAGATTCGCGCGTTTCCGTGCCGGCTTGAGATAAGCGTCCGCCGCGCTGCATCGCAGCCCCCTGCGCTGAG
>Ga0081538_10002138_pt1 | contig 19680 bp, 20 predicted proteins | sample TabmetS5T2R1_FD_71022 | JGI IMG/M metagenome (GOLD analysis project Ga0081538, IMG submission 71022) | Tabebuia heterophylla rhizosphere microbial communities from the University of Puerto Rico - S5T2R1 | ecosystem: Host-associated > Plants > Roots > Rhizosphere ...
CCTCGCCCGGGACGATGGCGGAGCTCGAGGGCACGCTGCCGCAAGGCGTCGAGCTGGCCGTCCAGGAGTCGCCCCGCGGAACCGGCGACGCTGTCGCTTCGGCCCGCCGCATCCTCGCGGGCTTCTCGGGCGACGTCCTCGTCATGGCGGGGGACTCGCCGCTCCTCTCGGCCGCCGAGCTTGGCCGGCTCCTCGACGAGCACAGGAGCGTCCGAGCCACGTCGACGGTGCTTTCCTTCGAGCCGAAGGACCCGGGCTCCTATGGGCGTATCGTCCGCGACGAGTCCGGCCGGCTTCGGTCGATCGTCGAGGCGCGCGACGCGAGCCCGGAACAGCTCGCGATTCGCGAAGTGAACTCCTCCGTCTACGTGTTCGAGGCCGACGCCCTCTGGGAGGGCCTGGAGCACCTCGACACCGACAACGTCCAGGGCGAGCTCTACCTGACGGACGCAGTGCGCCAGCTCGTGGATGACGGCCGCGCCGTTGCCGTGTACCGTGCCGAGGACCCTCGTGTCGGCGAAGGCGTGAACACCCGGGCCGATCTCGCAGCTGCCGGCGCGCAGCTCCGCGCCGAGATCATCGCAGCGCATCTTGAGGCGGGGGTCACCGTCGTCGATCCCGCGACGACCTGGATCGAGCCCGACGTCGAGATCGAGCCCGACGTGGTCATCCATCCGTTCACCGTCCTCCGCGGGCGAAGCATCGTTCGTCGAGAAGCCGAGGTCGGCCCACACGCCGTCGTCGTGGACTCGGAGGTCGGAGAGGGGGCACTCGTGGGGCCGTTCTGTTACCTTCGGCCTGGAACGTCGCTCGCCGCACGCGCCAAGGCTGGAACCTTCGTGGAGCTCAAGAACGCTCACATCGGCGAGGGCACGAAGGTGCCGCATCTCTCCTACCTCGGGGATGCCGAGGTCGGTGAGGGCACGAACGTCGGCGCCGGGACGATCACCGCCAACTTTCCGCACGAGCCGGGCGAAAAGAAACGCACCACGATCGGCCGGAACGTCAGGACCGGCATTCACAATGGGCTCGAGGCTCCTGTGACGATCGGAGACGGCGCATGGATCGGGGGCGGCTCGTACATCACCGAGGACGTCCCGCCCGAGTCGCTCGCGATCGCGCGGGCGCGGCAAGTCACCAAGGAGGGCTACCTGCATGGAAAGCGGAACGACTGAGCTCTCGCTCCCAGGCCTCGAGGTGACGCCCGAGCGCACGCCGTCGACGCAGGGGGAGCGCGGCCGCTGGATCGAGCGCGGGCCCTCCGGGAAGCTCATGCTGTTCGCAGGCCGCTCGCATCCTGTCCTCGCGCAGAAGATCGCGGACCAGCTGAACATCGAGTTGGGCGACGTCAAGCTGAAGACGTTCGCCAACGGAGAGACCTACTGCCGCTACAAGGAGTCGATTCGCGGCGCCGACGTGTTCATCGTCCAGACCTGTCACGGGCGGGCGACGAACGACTTCCTCTGGGAGCTCCAGATCATGATCCAAGCGGCCAAGCTCGCTTCGGCCAACCGGATCACCGCGATCATGCCCTGGTTTCCCTACTCCCGGCAGGACAAGAAGTCGGCCCCGCGCGAGCCGATCACCGCGAAGCTCCTCGCCGACGCCCTCGACGCCGCCGGTGCTGACCGCGTCCTCACGATGGACCTCCACGCGGGCCAGATCCAAGGCTTCTTCCGGATCCCGGTCGACCACATGACCGCGCTCCCGCTCTTCGCCCGGTACTACCGGGAGACGCTCGGGCTGCACGGCGCGGGCATCGTCGCGGTCTCGCCCGACCCCGGCCGCGCCAAGATGGCGACGAAGTTCGCGCAGATGCTCGACGCCGACTTCGCGCTCATGAACAAGCAGCGTCCGGCGCACGACGTCGCCTCGGTCACCGAGGTTGTCGGGGACGTTGAGGGGAAGGTGGCGATCATGAGCGATGACATCATCGTCACGGGCGGAACGCTCGTCGCCGGCGCGCAGGCACTCCTCGACGCGGGCGCGACGAGGGTCTATGCCTGCGCGACGCACGGGCTCTTCCCGGGAGATTCGTTGGAGAAGATCGCAGCCTCTCAGCTGACCGGGCTGGCGGTAACGGACACCGTGCCGGTCCCGGAGCTCGACCGACCCGAGAAGCTGACCGTGCTCACGATCTCCGGCATCCTCGCCGAGACGATCGAGAACGTCTTCTCGGACGAGTCCGTCTCGGCCATCTTCGCCGGCGAGAACCAGCTCTTCTAGCTTTTCGCGCGGCCATGGAGGTTTGCATGGCGTTGAGCCAACCGGGCGCTAACGAGCGGACCGGTCCCCAGAGAAAAGACGAGGGCCGCACCGCCTGCGTTAGGGTCGCGCCCATGTCGCGGCAAATCGGACCGTCGCGGTGAGCGACGCTGACCTCGCGGCCTGGCGGGCCAGAGGGCGCCGGATCCCGGTCACGCCGCACGGCCACCAGGCCTTCGTCATCGACGACGGCGACCAGGCGGCCGCCCCGGGCGAGACCGCGGTCCTGATCCACGGCTTCCCCGAATCCTCATACTCCTACCGCGGCGCCCTGCCGTTGCTGCGCGACCGCTTCGCCCGCGTGGTGTGCTTCGACCTGATCGGCTACGGCTTCTCCGACAAACCGGCGAAGGATTACACCTACTCGATGTTCGAGCAGGCGGACATCGTGCTCCGGGTACTGCGGGACGCGTCGGTTACTGGCTGCCACTGGGTGTCCCACGACATGGGCGACTCGGTGACGACCGAGCTGCTCGCCCGGCTGAACCACAACAGTCCCGCGTGGTTCGCCGACGGGCTGCAGTCGCTCACCCTCACCAACGGGAATATGGCCCTGAAGTACGCCAAGCTCCGCGCCGGGCAGAAGTTCCTGCTGTCACGGCTGGGCAATCGGCTGTCCCGAATGGGCAACTCGACGAGGTCTCTAACCAAGCAGATCCACAGCGCCCAGGGCAACGACAAGCTGACCGACGAGCAGGTCGCCGACATGACGTCGGCGTTCACCACCGCTGCACCATCCAGCCTGGCCGCCGACCTGATCGGCTACCTGCACGAGCGGCGCCGGTTCGAGCAGATCCGCTGGCTCCCCGCCCTCCGCGACGTGCGGGTGCCCGTGCAGATCTGCTGGGGCGCCGACGACCGCGTCTCCCCTGTCCCCGTCGCGCAGTACATCAAGCGCGAGATCAAACCGGACGCGAAGCTGACGGTGATCGACGGGCTAGGGCATTTCCTACAGCTCCAGGACCCGCAGCGGTGGTACACCGCGTTGGCGCCGTTCTGGGAGCGAGCCTGAGATGGCGGCCATGAGCACCGGTTACATCGGCCAGTACGCGCCCGTAGCCCGCGAAGGCGAAGACAGGGTACTTCTGGAGGCAGCCGAGTCGTCCACGACGGTCGGGTGGCGCCGCTCAGCTAGACTTGCCCGCCGAAATGGCCGGTGAGCGGATCAAGCTGGACGTCCAGCCGCGCGAGGAGGCGGGAAGCGCCGTCGCGAGGCGGCTGCGTGCCGACGGGCTCATCCCCGGCGTACTCTACGGCGCCGGTAAGGAGGTGTACCCGTTCGCCGTCGAGGAGCGCGAGCTTCGGCGTGTCCTCACCGGCGAGCACGGCCTTCATGCAATCCTCGACGTCGTCTTCGACGGCCAGAAGACCGCGCGTCACGCCGTGCTCAAGGAGTACCAGCTCGACCCCGTACGCCCCCGCCTGCTGCACATCGACCTGCACGAAGTTCGACTCGACCAGGTGATTCAAACCCAGGTCGCGGTCGAGCCGGTCGGCGAGTCGCCCGGGGTCAAGGAGGGCGGCGTCCTCACGCTCGTCCTTCGCGAGGTCAACGTCGAGGCGCTGCCGATGGAGGTTCCCGATCGGCTCGAGCTCGACATCTCGACCATGGCGATCGGCGACAGCCTCCGGATCGCAGACATCATCGTGCCCTCGGGCACGGCGCTCTTGGACGATCCGGACGCCGTCGTGGTGACCGTGACACCTCCCACCAAGGTCGAGGAGCCCGAGGTCGAGGAGGAGGAAGAGGAGCTGGAGGGCGAGGAGCTGCTCGAGGGCGAGGAGGCACCGGAGGGAGAAGCCGAGGCCGAAGCCGGGGCCGAGGGCGAGAGCTCCGGCGACGAAGAGCCCGGCGAAGGCTAGGTCGGACACATGCGCCTCTTTCGTCGAGGCGCGCACACCTCGACGCTCGACATGCTCGTCGCGGGCCTCGGAAACCCGGGCCGCGACTACGCGCGGACGCGCCACAACGTCGGCCAGATGGTCTGCGACGAACTTGCGCGGCGTCACTCCGGCTCGTTCCGTTCGAAGTTCTCCGGCGAGCTGGCAGAGTTCCGCCTCGGCGCCGGCCGGATCGCGTTGCTCAAACCGCAGACCTTCATGAACGAGTCGGGGCGGTCGGTGGGAGCAGCGGTGCGCTTCTTCAAGCTGCCCCCGGAGCTACTGCTGGTCGTCCACGACGAGGTGGACCTCGAGCTCGGCCGGCTCCAGGCGAGGATCGGCGGCGGGCTGGCCGGGCACAACGGGCTTCGCTCCGTGGCGCAGCACCTGGGTACCTCCGAGTTCATGCGCCTCCGGATCGGCGTAGGTCGCCCTGAGCGCGGCGATCCCCGGCCGGTCGCCGACTGGGTGCTGACGCCGTTTCCCGCGGAGGTCGACGTGGATAACCTCGTCGGCCGCGCCGCCGACGCGGTGGAGGCGATCGTGGTGGACGGTCTCGACGAGGCGCAGCTGCGCTTCAACGAACGGCCGTGAACGCCGGCGCGCAGGCCGGCACGATCTCGGCCCGAAGCTGCGCGCAAGACGCGCGACCGACTGAGTTAGCCTGAGCTCAGGGGGCCACGCGCCCCCTCCAGGGGTTTTGGGGTGGGGTGGACGTGGTTCCGAAGCCCGCCGCGGCCCTCAGGACGTCAGCCCGCGCGGGACGTGCTCCTCGGCGATTCGCACCCGGACGGAGAGCCCGCCCTGGGGCGCTCGCCCGTACTCGACGCGCAACGCCTCGGGGGGCACGCTCGCGAGCGCCTCGGCGTGCCGTTCGCGCCAGGCCCGGAATGCCTCCTCGGCGTTCGGGGGCTCGAAGGACGCCACCAGGCGCGGGCGGGTCCCGATCGGTAGCAGCTCGCCGGCCACACGGGAATCGTACGGCGTCGGGAGGCGGCTACGATGACCCCGCGGAACGGCGTGTTCCGCCTCTCGTCATGGACCGCCCGGCAACAGTCACAGCACCCGCCCTTGCGCCGATCGCGCGCCGGCTGGCGGCGGGGGAGCGCCTGCGCGAGTTTCTGGCCGACCCGGGAGCGGCACGGGTCTCGGAGCCGCTGCTCCCGCTCTTTCTCGCCGCCGTGCACGAGGCCCGCGGGGGCCCGCTCGTCTGCCTGTTCCCCGATGACGCGCAGGCGCGCGATGCCGCCGAGGGCGCGGGCTGGTATCTCGGCAAGGACCGCGTCGCGCTCTTCGCCTCGCGCGGCGTGCGCTGGGGAACCGCGCTCGATCCACCTCCGCATCTCGTGGGCGAGCGTGCGCGGGCGCTCCAGGTGCTCGCCGAAGGTGGGCTCGTCTGCGCGTCGGCGCTCGGGCTCGCCGAGGGGGCTCCACCGTCGGAGGCACGACCGGAGCCGATCGTCGTCCGAGTCGAGGACGAGCCGGGGGCCGAGGCGCTCGCCGAGCGCCTCGCTCTCGCGGGGTACGAACGTGTCCCGCAGGCCGAGGAGCGCGGGCAGTTCGCGGTGCGCGGCGGGATCGTCGACGTCTTCCCCTCGACCGGTCGTGAGCCAGTCCGGCTGGAGCTCTTCGGCGACGAGATCGAGTCTCTCCGTGCATTCTCGCCGTTCACCCAGCGCACGTTGCACGCGCTCGAGGAGGCAACGATCTATCCGGCTGCCGAGCGGCGCCTCGACCTCGTCGAGCCGACGCACGCGGACGAGGGCCAGGAGCGGCCGGTCCCCGAGGATCTCGTCTCGCCGCTCCCGGACCCCGATCTCGTCTGGCAGGCCGAGGAGGTGGAGCAGGTCGTCCGCGAAGAGCTCGGCGTCGAGCTCGAGCTCGGGGGCGCGATGCGCCTGTCGCAGCTTCCGGCGGGCCAGCGCCACGCCTTCGAGGCGCAGCGCCCCGCCGTCGCCGCCCGCGGGCTCGCCGAGGCCGAGCGCGACCTGCTCGCCTACGTCCGCGGCGGCAGCCGGGTGGTCGTCACCTTCGCCCACAGGGGAGAGGCGCAGCGGACGAAGGGGCTGCTGAGGCGCCTCGATGCCCTCGTGCTCGATGCGGAAAAGGAGCTCCCGGACGAGGCCGGGCTCTTCTTCGCCGTCTCACCAGCGCGACGTGGCTTCGTGCTGCGCGACCTCGACCTCATCCTCCTGCCGGACACGCAGGTATTTCGCAAGCGTCCACCCCGCACGGACGTCAGAGTCGGGCGCGCGCTCCAAAGCTTCGCCGACCTCCGGACGGGCGACTATGTCGTCCACGAGGACCACGGCGTCAGCAAGCTGCTCGGCTTCGAGACGAAGACGGTCGCCGGCGTCACCCGCGACTATCTCTTCCTCGCCTTCAAAGGCGACGACCGGCTCTATGTCCCGCACGAACAGATCGCCAAGGTCTCCCGCTACGTGGGCGCCGACGGTCACGTGCCGGCCCTTTCCAGGCTCGGCGGGAAGGCCTGGCAGACGATCAAGAACCGCGCGCGCGCAGGCGCGCAAGCCCTCGCCGGCGACCTGCTCGTCCTCTACGCCCGGCGGCAGCGCGCGGAAGGAGTTGCGTTCGACGCGGACACCGAGCTCGTCGAGCGGCTCGAGGCGAGCTTCACCTACGAGGAGACCCCCGACCAGCAGCAGGCGATCGAGGTCGTCAAGGAGGATCTCGAGGCGCCCCGGCCGATGGACCGTCTCGTCTGCGGCGACGTCGGCTACGGGAAGACGGAGGTTGCTGTGCGCGCCGCCTTCATCGCAGTCGCGAACGGCGCTCAGGCGCTCGTCCTCGCACCGACGACGGTGCTCGCCCAGCAGCACTGGAACACCTTCCGGGAGCGTTATCGCGACCTTCCCGTGACCGTCGAGATGGTCAGCCGCTTCCGCAAGCCGGGGGACGTCAAGCGCATCCTCGCGGACTTCGCAGCGGGCAAGGTCGACATCCTCATCGGCACGCACCGTGTCCTCTCCCGGGACGTCGGCGCCAAGAACCTCGGCCTCGTGGTCGTCGACGAGGAGCAGCGCTTCGGGGTCGCCCAGAAGGAGCTCCTCCGCCAGCTTCGGCTCGAGCTCGACGTGCTCGCACTTTCGGCGACGCCGATCCCGCGGACCTTGCACATGTCCCTTGCAGGGTTGCGGGACATCAGCGTGATCGAGACCCCGCCCGTGGGACGCCGGCCGATCCGTACGCATGTCGGTGAGTACGAGGAGGAGATGGTCCGCGACGCGCTCCTCCGCGAGCACGAACGCGGCGGTCAGTCCTTCTACCTCCACAACCGTGTCGAGACGATCGAGGAGGCGGCCGAGCACCTGCGCCAGCTCTGTCCCGAGCTCCGCATCCTGGTCGCGCACGGCCAGATGCCCGAGCGGGAGCTCGAAGGGCACATGCTCTCGTTTCTCGCCGGCGACGCGGACGTGCTCGTCTCGACGACCATCATCGAGTCCGGCCTCGACATCCCTCAGGCGAACACGCTCGTCGTCGAGCGCGCCGACACGCTCGGACTCGCGCAGCTCTACCAGATCCGCGGTCGTGTCGGGAGGAGCGACCTCGTCGCCCACGCGTACCTCTTCTACCCCGACGGGCGGGAGCTGATGCCCGAGGCGCGCGCCCGCCTTGCGACGCTCGCCGACCACACTGAGCTCGGGAGCGGCTTCGCGATCGCGATGCGTGACCTCGAGATTCGCGGGGCCGGCAACCTCCTGGGCGCCGAGCAGTCGGGCCACGTCGCCGCGATCGGCTTCGAGCTCTACGTCGAGCTCCTGGGCGAGGCGGTGGCCGAGCTGGGCGGCGCCCGGCGCGCGGTCACGAGGCCGGTGCGCGTGGACGCGCAGGTCGACGCCTTCGTCCCCACCGAGTACATGCCGGCCGAGGCACAGAAGATCGACCTGCACCGGCGGCTTGCGCTGGCCGAGTCGGAGGACGAGCTGCGCGAGCTTCGAGCAGCCACCGAGGACCGCTTCGGGCCGCTGCCTGAGCCGGTGGAGAGCCTCTTCGCCATCCAGGACGCCAAGCTCAAGCTGGCCCGAATCGGTGCGGACTACCTGGTCTTTCGCGGCGGGCGGGCCGTGGTCGGCCCCCTCGTCCTGGGCTCGGCGGAGCTGCGCGAGCTCCGCTCGTCGGCGCCGATCGCGGTGTACTCGAGCGCGAAGAGAGAGCTGACCCAGAGAGGTGAACGGTTCCCCGAAGCGGTCGCGCTCGTCGATGCTATCCTCGACCTACGGCTTTCGGCCTAGCCAGTGCGCCCATGCCTCTTTTGACTCGTCTCATCGCTCTGCTTGCTGCGCTCGCCCTCGGGGTCGCCGCTGCCGGCTGCGGGGGCAGCGACGACGACGACAGTCAGTCGTCCGACGTTCCCGCCGACGCGATCGCCGTCGTCGGGGACCGCGAGATCCCCAAGTCCGAGTACGACCGCCTGCTCAGCCAGGCCCAGGCGACGTACGAGGCTCGGGAACAAGAGTTCCCCGCGGCGGGGACGCCGGAGTTCGCGCAGCTTCGCAACGCGCTCGTGAAGAGCCTCGTCGAGCAGGCGCAGTTCGAGATTGCCGCCGAGGAGCTCGACGTGACCGTCACCGACGAGGAGCTCGAGACGCGCCTCGACCAGCTGAAGGAGCAGTTCTTCGGCGGAGACCAGCAGGCCTATGAGAAGGAGCTCGAGAACCAGGGCCTGACCGAGGAGCAGGTGCTCAAGGACCTGCGTGCGCGGATGATCTCCGAGAAGGTCTTCGCCGAGGTGACGAGCGAGGTCCAGGTCGCGGACGAGGACATCCAGGCGTACTTCGAGGAGAACAAGGCGCAGTTCGAGGAGCCGGCCTCCCGTGAGGTCCGGCACATCCTCGTAGAGTCGAAGGCGAGAGCCGACCAGATCCACCGGCAGCTCGCGAACGGCGGCAACTTCGCCAAGCTCGCGAAGCAGTTCTCGGAAGACCCGGCCTCGAAGGACCAGGGCGGCAAGTACACGGCCCAGCAGGGAGCGTCCGTTGCGCCGTTCGACAAGGTGGCTTTCAACCTCGACACGGGCGAGCTCTCCCAGCCGGTGAAGACGCAGTTCGGCTGGCACATCATCGAGGCGGTCGGGGACGTCGTCCCGGCCTCGACCCAGAAGCTCTCCGACGTCGAGGAGCAGATCTCGACGACCCTGCTCGAGGAGAAGAAGAACCAGCGCATCAGCGAGTGGGTGGAGGAGCTCCAGGCGCGCTTCGCCGACCAGACCTCCTATGCGCCGGGCTTCGAGCCGCCGCCCGAGGCCGAGACGACCTCGGGTCAGACCGAGACCGAGACCGCAACCGAGTAGTCAGGTGGGCGGCGGAGACGAGCTCGCTCGAGCGCTCGTCGACCTTCAGGAGCTGGCCGAGCGGCTTCGCCGCGAGTGTCCCTGGGACCGTGCGCAGACCGAGCGCACGATCGTCCCGCACACGGTGGAAGAGGCGTACGAGGTCGCGGACGCGGCCGGCGCCGGCGACGACGCGAAGCTCGTCGACGAGCTGGGCGATCTCCTCTTCCAGACGGTCTTCCTCGCTCTGCTGCTCGAGGAGCGCGGCGCCGGCGACCTCGCCGGTATCGCGCGGGCGATCCACGCAAAGCTCGTCCGCCGCCACCCGCACGTCTTCGGCGACGCGGAGCTGGCGACGCCCGGCGCGGTGAAGGGCCGCTGGGAGGAGCTGAAGCGCGAGCAGGAGGAACGGGAGGGGATCTTCCACGACGTTCCCGAGACCCTGCCCGCCCTCCTCCAGGCGCGGAAGGTCCAGCGTCGCGCGGCCACCGCCGGGTTCGACTGGCCCGACGCGGCTGGGCCGCTCGCCAAGCTGCGCGAGGAAGCGGCGGAGCTCGAGGAGGAGCTGGGCGCCGCCGGAACGGCGCCCGCCGAGACCGAGCCGCCGCCCCGTGTCGTCGCCGAGATCGGCGACCTTCTCTTCACCGTCGTGAACCTCGCGCGGGCGCTCAACGTCGACCCCGAGCTGGCGCTGCGCGGGAGCAGCCGCCGCTTCGTCGAGCGCGTCGAGCGGGCGGCCGGGCTCGCGGAGCGCGACGGGCTCGACTGGCATGAGCTCGGCCTGGAGGAGCAGGATCGCTACTACAACCTGGCAAAGGAGGCGCTCGCGTGAGGATCGTCGACGTCCACGCCCGGCAGATTCTCGATTCCCGCGGGAACCCGACCGTCGAGGTCGAGGTGACGCTCGACTCCGGGGCGCTCGGCAGGGCGGCGGTGCCGTCCGGTGCCTCGACGGGGCGCTTCGAGGCGGTCGAGCTGCGTGACGGCGATGCCGGCGCGTACCTCGGCAAGGGCGTCCTCGCGGCGGTCGGGAACGTCGAGCGCGAGCTGGCTCCGGCGCTGGCCGGCGCGGACGCCGGTGACCAGGAGGCCGTGGACCGCACCCTGCTCGAGCTCGACGGGACGCCGAACAAGTCGCGCCTCGGCGCGAACGCCCTGCTCGGGGTCTCGCTCGCGGTGGCGAAGGCGGCCGCGCTCGAGGCAGCCACCCCGCTTTTCCGGTACCTCGGCGGCGAGGCGGCCCGGACGCTCCCCGTGCCCCTCTTGAACGTGGTCAACGGGGGCGCCCATGCCCAGAACTCGCTCGACCTGCAGGAGTTCATGGTCGTGCCGGCCGGCGCGTCGTCGTTCTCGGAAGCGCTCCGGATCGGCGCCGAGACCTTCCACCGGCTCAGGGACCTGCTCCACGAGCGGGGCCTGGCGACGAGCGTCGGGGACGAGGGGGGCTTCGCGCCCGACCTGCCTTCGAGCGAGGAGGCGATCGCGGTCGTGCTCGAGGCGGCGGAGCGGGCGGGACATGCCGAGAAGGTCGCGATCGCGCTCGACCCGGCGACGACGGAGCTCTTCGAGGGCGGCCGCTACCGGCTCCCCGGTGAAGGCCTGGACCTCGACACCGACGGCCTGATCGCCTTCTGGGAGGAGCTCTGCGGGCGGTATCCGATCGTCTCGATCGAGGACGGCCTCGCCGAGGACGACTGGGACGGCTGGAAGTCCCTCACCGAGCGACTCGGCGAGCGCGAGCAGCTCGTCGGCGACGACCTCTTCGTCACGAACGTCGAGCGCCTCCGCCGGGGGATCGAGGCAGGAATCGCCAACGCCATCCTCGTCAAGGTCAACCAGATCGGGACGCTGACCGAGACGCTCGAGGCCATCGAGCTCGCGCGGACCAACGGCTACGCGGCGGTCATGTCCCACCGCTCGGGCGAGACCGAGGACACCACCATCGCCGACCTGGCCGTCGCCACCGGGGTGGGGCAGATCAAGACCGGGGCCCCCTCACGGAGTGACCGAGTCGCCAAGTACAACCAGCTCCTGCGGATCGAGGAGGAGCTGGGCGACGAAGCCGTGTACCCGGGCTGGGCCGCGTTCCCGCGCGCCGGCCGCTGAGCGGCGCAGGAGAGGCTTCCCCGCTCGCTAACGTGACCGTGTGATCGACGGGCTGCGCCGCACGAAGATCGTCTGCACGATCGGGCCCGCCACGTCCTCGCCCGGCCTGCTCGACGACCTCGTCGAGGCGGGCATGGACGCCGCCCGGCTCAACTTCTCCCACGGCACGCATCTGGAGCACGGCGAACGTGCCCGCCTGGTGCGCGAGGCCCAGGAGCGCGCGGGCCGGCCGCTCGCACTGATCGCCGACCTCCAGGGGCCCAAGCTGCGGATCGGCGACCTCGACGTCCCGCGGGTCGTCGTCGAGGGAGATACGGTGCACATTTCCGGCGAGGGCAGCGGTGCGCCGGACGACTTGCCGGTGATGCCCGCCGTCCTCACGGACGTGCTCCAGCCGGGGCACGAGATTCTGATCGACGACGGCCTCGTCCGCCTCAGGATCGAGGACACCGACGGCGAGCGCATCCGCGCTACGGTCGAGGTCGGCGGCGCGGTCGGGGCCCACAAGGGGGTGAACGTCCCCGGAGTGCCCATCCCGGTGCCGTCGGTGACGGAGAAGGACCTGAGAGACCTCGAGTTCGCGCTCTCGCTCGACGTAGACTACGTCGCCCTCTCGTTCGTTCGCTCGGCTGCCGACTGCCGGAGCCTGCGCGAGCTCCTCAACGCGGCGGACGTGAAGGCTCACGTGATCGCCAAGGTCGAGAAGGCAGAGGCGCTCGAGGACCTGGACGCGATCGTGAGCGCGGCGGATGCCGTCATGGTCGCCCGGGGCGATCTCGGGGTCGAGATCGGGCCCGCGGCGGTGCCGCTCGTGCAGAAGCGGATCATCCTCTGCGCCCTCGAGCACGGGAAGCCTGCGATCACGGCGACGCAGATGCTGGAGTCCATGATCACGAAGCCCGAGCCGACGCGGGCCGAGGCAAGCGACGTCGCCAATGCGATCCTGGACGGAACGTCCGCGCTGATGCTCTCCGGGGAGACGGCCATCGGCCAGTACCCGGTCGCGAGCGCGAAGTTCATGGACCGCATCGCCCGCGCGGTCGAGCCGAGCCTTGCCTATCGGCATGAGCTCGCGCAGGCGGCCGACCACCCCTTCCCGACGGTCGGAGAGGCGATGTCGAACGCAGCCTGCGACATCGCCGAGGTGCTCGCCGCCGCCGCCATCCTCGTCCCCACCTACAGCGGACGAACCGCCTCGGCCGTCGCGCGCCATCGCCCGCGCCGGCCGATCATCGCCGTCACCCACAAGCGCCACGCCGTGCAGCAGCTCGCGCTCGAGTGGGGCGTCGTCGCCGCCGAGATCGAAGAGGCGAAGAACGTCGAGGATCTCTGGTCGCGCGCGCTCGAGGCGGCGCGGGAGACGGGGCTCGTCCACGCCGGCGACCGCATCGTCATCACCGCCGGCACGGCCGTGAACGTCCCGGGCACGACGAACGTGATCAAAGTCGAGACCGCCTAGTGCTCCTCCAAGTAATGCTGCCTCGCTTCTGCGTCGCGAGCACGAAGCGAGAGTCCGCACTCGGCCGCAGCCAAGGCTGGATGCCTTGGCAAGGGCGGTGGTAGGCTCTCGCGCCACGTGATCGCGGGGCAGAGGCAGGCTTGCCTTGCTTCGAGGGGCACTAGTCCGTCCGATGAGGTCGGTAGCCTGAGTGTGCCGAGAAGGAGGCCGCGGCTTGCGGTCGAAGGTTGGACGCCCATGACCGATCGGGCTTCCCGCCGACTCCCGTCTTCCCGCCGGTCCTCGCGCCGCCCGCCCAAGCGGAAGGGGCGCCGAATCAAGAAGCCGGCGCACGCGCTCCGCTGGATCGGGCTGATCGTGCTCCTGGCGGTGGCCATCGGCTACGTCCAGCCGTTGCGCGCCTACCGGGATGCCTCCGCGAACGTCGCCGAACGCAAGGCCGAGGTCCAGCGGCTGGCGAGCGGCAACGCCCGGCTCGCGCAGCGGATCGCCGAGACGGAGACGCCGGAGTTCGTCGCGCGCGAGGCACGCAAGCTCGGGCTCGTCAGGCCGGGCGAGCGTCTCTTCATCGTCACGGGGATCGACGAGTGGAAGAAGGAGCGTCGGGCAAGAGAGCGCCCAACGCAATGAGGAGCGTGCCGCGCCATCATCACGTTAGGCGCACTAAGGCGCGGTTACGATGATCGCGTGGACGATCGGACGGTGGTCTCGTGGCAGCTCGGGCGGCCCGCTCGCGCGCTTCGGCGAGTCGCCGTTCGCTGCCCGTACGGCTTTCCGGCGGTCACCGAGCAGGCGCCGTTCGGCCCTGACGGCGAGCCCTTCCCGACCACCTACTACCTGACCTGTCCCTGGCTCGTGGCGGCGATCGCACGCCTGGAGGCGCGCGGCGGCGTGGAGCGCTGGTCCCGAGCCGCCGCCGAGGATCCACGCCTGCACGAGAGCCTGGTGCGCGCCGACCGCGAGCAGCGCGAGCTGCGCCCGGAGCTGGACGTCGGGATCGGCGGAACGAGCTCCCCGGGCAAACTCAAGTGCCTCCATGCGCACGCTGCCTTCGCGCTCGCGCGGCCCGGGTACGAGCTCGGGGAAGCGGTCCTCGAAGAGGCAGGCGAGCGCTGGTGCCCCGACGCGCGCTGCGCGCGGAGCCTGGAGGAGGCCGCGGCGCGGTGATGCTCGAGAGCGCACGCCAGCAGTGGGACGAGGGAAAGCGCCGGCTCGACACGGTCGGCGCCGAGACCGCCCGCGGCCGGCACCTCTGGCTGCTCGTCGAGGCCGTTCTCGGCGAGCTTCGGCGCCGGGTCGGGCAGACCTTCACGCTCGCCGAGCTCGCCCGTGCGTACGACGGCTCCGAGGACTGGGTCCGGGACGTCGTCCGGGGCGCCGCCCCGCCGAGAGCCCGGGCCGGGATCAGGGACGTCGCGCTCGTCCAGGACGCCGCCTTTGCCCACTATGCCCGCGGGGCGAGCGACTACCGCCCGTGACCGCAGGGTACGAAGCGCCGGCACGGGCCCGCGAGCGTGGGCGGCAGCGCAGGCCCTCCACGGGCCGGCGGGTCGTAGGGTGGATCGTGCGCCTGGCGGTGATCGCCGCCGTCTTCGTCGCCGGATACGCGATCGGCAGGGCCGTGGAGGACGCGCCGCAACCAGGGGGAACGCAGACGATCGTTCGCACGCTCGACCCTCTGACCGTGGAGCCGCGGGAGCGGACGGTGACGGTCACCACGTCCGGGCGCTGAACCCTCGGCGCCGCGAAAAACTAGCCGCCAGGCCAGGGGAAGAAAGCTGAGGATTTGGTAGCTTTTTGGTAGCGGCCCATGCAGGACCGACAGCGCGAATCCGCCGGCGCAAGTCGGGTGGCCGAGGATGCTACGGAGTGGCTCACCCTCGGACAGGCCGCCGCGTTCCTCGGAGCCGCGCAGGGCACCGTGCGCAAGTGGGCCGACGGGGGCCGCCTGCCGACGTACTACACGCCTGGGCGCCACCGCCGCTTCCGCCGAGTGGACCTTGATGCGTTCCTGGCCCGGTCGCGCGGTGTTCCGCCGGGCGGCCGCTCCGCAGCCGCGGACGTGCTCGTGGTCGACGACGACGCGTCCCTCCGGGAGTTCATCCGGGTGCACCTCGAAGCCGAGGGGTACTCCGTGCGCGAGGCGGGCAGCGCGAGCGAGGGCCTGGCTGCCCTGGACGAGGAGCCGCCGGATCTGATCCTCCTCGACGTGCTGATGCCCAAGATGGACGGCTGGGAGATGCTCCGCCGGGTGCAGGAGCGCCACGGCGTCGACGCGATCCAGGTGATCATGTACAGCGGCGAGCTGGAGCAGGCCCAGAAGGTCGAGGAGCGCGGCGCCCACGCGTTCATCGGCAAGCCGTTCGACGCGGGCAAGCTGCTCGCGGCCACCAAGCAGCTGCTCCGCGCCTGAGCCGCCCCGGGGCCGCCCAGCGCGCCGAGTCGGCGGGTCGCCAGTACGTTAGGAACTCTCATGGCTCTCCTCGGCGTAGCCGAGCTCGACCGCGACCTCTTCACCTGGGTCGTCGAGCATCGTGCAGCGCCCTTCGACTGGCTCTTCGTAGGGCTCTCGGCGATCGGTCAGGCGGCGATCGTCTGGATCGTCCTGGCGCCCTTTCTCGCCTTCTGGGCGCGAAAGCCCGTCGTCTTCACGACGCTCGTCACGGCGGCCACCGTGTGGACGGCCGACCTTCTCACCGTCGGGCTGAAGGCCGTGTTCGACCGCGAGCGGCCCTACGAGGTGGTGCCTTCCGCCGATCCGCTCCTGCGCTGGGACGTCTCGAGCTCGCTCCCCTCGGGGCATGCGGCGACCAGCGCGGCTGGAGCCTTCATCCTCGCGTACCTCATCGGTCGCGGGGGGCTCGCGCTTGCCTTACTGGCAGTCGCGATCAGCTTCTCGCGCGTCTACGTCGGCGTCCACTATCCGCTCGACGTCCTCGCGGGTGCCGTCGTCGGCCTGGCCGTCGGCGTCGCGGCGGCCGCCCTCGTCAGGCGTCTTCGGCCGACTTCAGGAGGCCTGCAACGATCAGGAGCAGGGCCGCCAGCAGGCTGAGCCAGATGCCGATCCCGCGGCCGACCGCCGGCTGAAAGGCCTCCGGAATGTCGATCAGGCGGATGAGGACGAGGATGGTAGCGACGAGGCCGAGCGCCGCGATGACCATGCCGTCCGGAACGCTAGGCGGTAGATGGATGCCGAACGCCCGGAGCGCGAGCAGGAGGAGTACGACGACGCCGACCGCGAAGACGAGCTTCCCGATCGTGCCGGTGTGCCAGCCGAGCACGGAGAGGCTGCCCCGAAGGTCACCGGAGATCGAGTACCAGCCCATGAACGCGCCGAGCGTGAGCACGAGCCCCCCGAGCCAGGCGAGGAGCTCGCCGGTACGCCAGAGCCCGGCTCCTGCCGCCGAGGTGGGTGGTCGAGCCGCCGTCAACGGCTCGCCTCGGCTGGGTCCCTGAGTCTCCACCGCACCCACTCGCGCTAAAGCCCGAACACCGAGCCGATCGTCTTCCAGATCGACAGGCTGAGGAAGAGCGTCAGGAAGACGAGAAACCCGATCAGCCCGAGAAAGCGGATGCCGGCGAGCCGTCGCTCGCGCTGGTGCTCGTGGAGCGCGTGGCGCTTCGCCCGCTCGCGCCGCAGCCGCCGCCGAACGGCATGTGGGTCGACCGGCGGGTCGCCGGAGCGGGCGCCCTTCTCGAGGGCGTCCTGCCACGGTGCGCGACGAGGCGCAGGCGCTGCCACGGCGGGATTCTTGCGGCAGAGCCTGCAGTTCGTCAAACACTAAGGTCGCTTGCGGCTCGGAGCGATAATGGATCCGTGAAGGCGCCCGACGGACTTCCGCCTGGCGAGCAGAGCCGCACGAACGAGGCGACCGGCGGCGCGTTGACGGCGCTCGCGGCGGCCACGCTCGAGCTCGTCGAGGGAGATTCGACCGAGCGGCCGCTGGGCGCCCTCTTGCAGGCAGTAGCGCTCGGAACCGGCGCCGAGCTCGTCGTCGCGCGGCTCGCGTCCGGGGAGGGGGAACTCGTCGCCCGCGCCGTGCACTCGAAATCCGCCGCCCTCACCGCCGAGCTCCTCGGGACGCGCGTATCCCCGGGCGAGGTCTCCGACCGCGAGGTCGAAGTCGAAGATGCTCCGGGCGACGCGGCCGTCCCGCCGGGCGTCCGCCGAACGGCAGCAAGGTCCGGCCTCTCGCAGGCGCGGGTGGTGCCGATCGTGGCCGGCGGGGAGATCGCCGCGCTGCTGGAGCTCTATCGCTCCGGGCTCCCGTTCGGTCCCGAGGAACGGGCGCTCGCGCGGGCGGCCGCGGCCCACCTGGCGCTGGCACGCCGGCTCGACCTCGACGCCGGGCCGGACGGAAACGGGCGCCCGCAGCTCTCCAGCGGGCAACTCGAGCTCCTGGGCGAGTCGCTCGCCGCCGGCGCGGACGAGCAGGAGACCGCCGAGCAGATCGTTCGCGTCGCGGCCGAGGCCGCGGGAGCCGCGGGGGCGACGCTCTGGCGTCTCGACGGCGAGGGAACGCCTCTGCTGGCCGCCTCTCACGGCTTCGGAGCCGCCGCCCCCGACCTGGTCGCGGCGGCGGAGAGCGTGCGCCGCTCGCTGGCGGGGAGCGAGGGGGACCCCGTGCGCGCCGGCTCGTGGCTTCTCTACACGCTTCCGCTCGGAGAGCCGCCTGCAGCGGCACTCCGACTCTCCTTCGACGCGGAAACGAACGTCGAGCCCGGGCTCGACCGGCTGTCTCCCTACGGAGCCGGCGCTGCCCTGGCGCTCAGCCGGAGCCGGCGCGCGGCCGAGGCCGAAGTCGAGCTCAAGCGGTCGCAGACGCTCGTCGCGGTCATCAGCCAGGCGATCGCGCAGCTCTCGCTCGCGCACACGCTGGACACGGCCGTCCAGCGGGTCGCCGAGCTGGGTTCGAGCGGCCGGGTGGCCGTGTACCTTCGCGAGGAGGGCAGGCTCGTCGCCGCCGCGTCGCGGGGCCTGAAGGGCTCACACACCGATCTCGCCGAGCGGCTGTTGGAGCTGGCGCTCGGCCCGTATCGCAGCCGTGGCTTCCTGTTCGTCGAGGACCTCGCGAGCGACCCTCGCCTCGCCGGCCTCGAGCACGTGGTCGAGGAGAGCGGGGTCCGCCGAGCGCTCTTCATCCCTCTGCTCGTCCACGACGAGGCGATCGGGGCGCTCGGGGTGTTCAGGAGGCGCCCGCGTGCGTACCGAGAAGGCGAAGAGGCGCTCCTGCTCGCGCTTTCCAGCCAGCTCGCCGTCGCCGTGCAGAACGCGCGCCTGCACGAGCGCACGAAGGAGCTTTCAGAGATCCTCGAGAGCACGCTCGCGTCCGAGCGGCGGGCCGCCCGCCAGCTCCGCGGGCTCTACTCGATCTCGCAGTCGCTGGCCGAGAGCCTCTCGCTCGACGCGACCCTCGAAGCCGTCGCCCGGACGATGGTCGAGCTCCTCGACGCCGACGCCGCGGTCATCCGCATGCCGGATCCGCGCACCGACGCGCTCACCGTCCACGCCCTCCACGTCGCCGCCGCGGGAGTGGAGGACGTGGTCGGCAGCCTCGTGGCCCGGCCCCAGCCGCTCACGGCGCCGCTCGCCCGCCGGCTCGCGCGCTCGAGGCAAGCGGTGGAGCTCCGGCCGGGTACGGCCGCGCCGGAGGACGCCCACCGGGTCCTCGACCCGTTCCTGCGCCAGGGCGCGACCGCCGCCGTGCTTCCGCTCGTGACGCCCGGGGAGGTGCTCGGCACGCTCACCGTCGTCAGCTTCGACCCCGAGCGGCCGTTGACGGGGGCGGGCATCGACACGGCCATGTCGGTCGCCGCCCAGGCGGCGCTCGCCATCGACAACGCGCGTCTCTACCAGCAGCAGAAGGACTTCGCGGAGACGATGCAGCGCTCCCTCCTCCCGAGCGCGCTGCCGCAGGTCCCCGGTGTCGACGTGGGGCATGTCTACCAGTCCTCGGCGCGCGTCGACGTCGGCGGCGACCTCTACGACTTCGTCGTCCGCGAGGACGGCAGCCTGGCCGTCGTCATCGGCGACGTCCTCGGCAAGGGGATCTCGGCCGCCGCCGACATGGCCATGGCGAAGTACACCTTCCGCGTGCTCGCGCGCACGCACGCGGATCCCGCAGCGTTCCTGCGCAGCGCGAACGAGGTTGCCTGTGGCGAGCTCGAGCAGGGGAAGTTCGTCACCCTCCTGTACGCGCTCGTCGACGCCGAGGCGCATGAGGTCGCGGTCGCGAGCGCCGGCCACCCGCCCCCCCGAATCCTCCACCCGGACGGCCGGGTCACCCCGGTCGGCGGGACCGGCCTGCCGCTCGGGATCGAGGTCGACCAGGCCTACACCGGGGAGCGCGCGCGGCTCGAGCCCGGGTCCGTCGTCGTCCTCTACACGGACGGCGTCGTCGAAGCGCGGCAGGACACGGAGCTCTACGGCGAGGAGCGACTCGACCGTCTGCTCGCCGGGGCACGGAACCTCTCCGCCCAGAAGCTGGCGGAGGAGATCCTGGCCGACTGCCGCTCCTTCGCCGGCGGCGACCTCGACGACGACTGCGCCATCGTCTGTCTCCAGCTGGCACGCTGAGTCACGTGACCACCGCCTCGGACGCCGCCGCGCCCGCCGTCGTCGCGTCAGTCGGCCGGACGCGGCTCGGCGTCGGCGTCTTCACGGCGGGTCGCGGCGCCC
>Ga0081538_10002139_pt1 | contig 19677 bp, 16 predicted proteins | sample TabmetS5T2R1_FD_71022 | JGI IMG/M metagenome (GOLD analysis project Ga0081538, IMG submission 71022) | Tabebuia heterophylla rhizosphere microbial communities from the University of Puerto Rico - S5T2R1 | ecosystem: Host-associated > Plants > Roots > Rhizosphere ...
GCGGGCGAGCGCGCGGCCGCGGCGACGGCGCTTCAGCTCGACGCGATGTGCGGCGGAGAGAACAACCCCCACCCCGACCCTCCCCCAACTTGGAGGAGGGAGAGCTCGCCTCAGGCGCAGGCAATCATCCGCGCGCCAGCCCGCGAGCCCGTCGGCTCGCACGCGATCGCGGCATCGAACTGGCTGCGCTCACCGGCAGCGGACGCAATGGCCGCATCAGCGGCGACGATGTCCTGACCGCTGGAGCCGCCAAAGCTACTGCAGGGCCAAGTGGGATTCAGGTTGCGACCATCGCCGGTACCATCCAGGTCCGCGAGTGGCCGGCGCTCGGGCAGCGGCGCGGCGATGCGTTCCTCATCCACGGCCTGTTCGCCGATGCCGACTCCTACACCCTGCTGGCGCGTCGTCTCGCCAAGGGCGGCCTGCGCGTGCTTGCCATCGACCTCCCCGGTCACGGCGGCAGTGAAGCAACCGGCACGACACTCGATCAACTGGTCGACACCAGCGCGACGGCGCTGCGCGCGCTCGCGGTCGGCCCGGTGCGGCTGGTTGGCCATTCCCTCGGCGCCATGATCGCCGCGAAGGTAGCCAGCGAGGGCGAGGTCGCGCTCGATCATCTGCTGCTGCTGGCGCCGGCGGGGCTCGGCAAGGAGATCGATGCCGGATTCATCGATGGCATGATCGCCGCGGACAGCGTTGCCGACCTGGAGCGCGAACTCGCCAAGCTCGACGGCGGCGCGCTGTCGCCCACGTATCTGCAGGAACTGCTGGTGCGCATTCAATCGCGACGACCGATGCTGCGTGCGCTCGCGGACTCGATCAACGACGGTGGCAAGCAGCGCCATTCCATCGTCGCCGATCTCGAGCGTGTGAAAGTGCCGGTGACTGCAATCTTCGGTCTCAGCGACCGTGTCATTCCCTGGCAGCACGCGGCACAGCTGCCGGCACACGCCGCGGTGCATTTCGTGAAGAATGCCGGCCACATGCCGCACTGGACGGCGCCGAATCTCGCGGCGGACTTGGTGCTGGGCCGCCGCTAGGACATGGGGCGGAACCTTTCGTATCCCTCAGTTCTTTACTGAATAAGGAGGCACCTGCCCCTGCGGCAGCCGTGCGTCCATTATTTGTGGGAGAGTCGGGATGAACATCTTCTACATCATTGGCGTCATCGTGGTCGTGGCCGTTATCCTCGGCTATCTCGGCCTCGCCTGAACGCTTATTCCACTTTCCGTCATTGCCGCGGGAGAGCCCGGCAATGACGGAAAGGTGTTCTACCCCGCATTCCGCAAGAAGATTTCCCGATCCACTGCGAAGTTCGCAAGCAGCGGCAGGCTGGCGCCGCCGATGGCGCGGGCATCGCTGCCGATGGTGCCTTCGACGATGGCGAAGGGCGACAGGCCCTGCTGGTCGAGCAGCGCGATCTGCTTGCTGGTCTCCTGCACCAGGCGCGCGCGGATATCAGGCGGACAGGCGGCGTCGATGATCGCCGCCTCGAAATCCACTACCGACACGCTGGCGACGATCGCCTGCGCGAGATGACTCGCGGAGTCCTTGATCCACAGGTCGAGCGGCTGGCCGATCTCGCCCCAGTCCTGCGGCAGCGTCCACAGCATGGAGGGATCGCGCCCCTGGTTGCTGATCAGCTGCTCCAGGCGATAGAGCGATGCCGAGCGGATCAATTGCAACACGCCGAGCGGGCCTTTGCCGCTGACCGGCATTGAGCCCAGCGCGCCGGCATTGCCGGTGCGGCCCTGATAGAGCATGCCGTTGAGGACAATACCGCCGCCGATGAAGGAACCGATGAAGAAGTAGACGAAGTCGCGATAGCGGCTGCCGATGCCGAAGGAGAGCTCGGCCGCGCAGGCTGCAGTCGCGTCGTTGCACAGCTGCACCGGCCAGCTCGACAGCTTCGCCACCTCGCCCACCAGGTCGAAGGCACGCCAGATCTGCAGCACGTCGCGCGGCGCGCCGATCTCCTTCTCCCAGTTCCACAGCTCGAACGGCGTCGCGATGCCGAGGCCCGAGATGCGCGCGCGCTGCGCCGGCTTGAGGTCGCGCTGCAACTCTTCGATCCCCTCGCGCACGAAAGCGAGCGTGGCGGCCGGTTCCGGATAGCGATAGGTGCGATGCTGGCTCGCGCGCACCTTGCCCTTGAGGTCGATCAGCACAAGGTCTGCGCTGCGCCGCCCGACCTTGAGCCCGATTGAATAGGCGCCGTCGGGATTGAGGCTGAGCGGCACCGGCGGCTGGCCGATGCGACCGCGCTGCGGCCGCTGGCGCAGCAGCAGCCCGTCCGCCTCGAGCTGCTTCACGATCACCGAGGCGGTCTGCGCGCTGAGGCCGGTGACACGCGCGATCTCCGCCTTGGGCAGGCTGCCGTAGCGCCGGATCAGGGACAGCACCAGCCGCTCGTTATAGAGCCTGACGCCCGACTGGCTGCCGCCGCGCGCCAAGTCGCCCGGATGGGCGGGTGCTTGATATGCCAGCGGCTCGGGATCGGCTTTTGCCATCGATTTTCTGTTGTTTGGGCCCTGGGCCTGGACGGCCTTACACCTTGAAACATTGCTACTTTCCGTCCCGAGGTCAATAACTAAATCCGCGTGATTTAATTATTGACTCCACGTGAAACATTGTCTGGAATGGGCGCGGTGGCCGGAGCGCCTCGATAAAGGATGCGCGTCCTTTCGAAAACCCGCACGGCCGCGCTTGCACGCCCAATCAATGCCTGCCCCAAACGGGGAAACATGGGAGGACCAAAGTGACGACATCATTCCGCCGCGTGAGAAATTTCGCCCTGGGCACGGCCCTCGGCACCGCCTGCCTCGCCTTCGTCGGCAGCGCCCCTGCCCTCGCCGAAGACATCATCGTCGGCCTCATCACCAAGACCGAGATCAATCCGTTCTTCGTGAAGATGAAGGAAGGCGCGCAGGCCAAGGCCAAGGAGCTGGGCGTCGAATTGCGCTCCTATGCCGGCAAGGTCGACGGCGACAACGAATCCCAGGTCGCCGCGATCGAAAGCCTGATCGCCGCCGGCGCCAAGGGCATCCTCATCACGCCAAGCGACACCAAGGCGATCGTGCCGACGGTCGCGAAGGCGCGCGAAGCCGGCATCCTGGTGATCGCGCTCGATACGCCGCTCGAGCCCATCGACGCCGCCGACGCCACGCTGGCCACCGACAACTTCAAGGCCGGCGAGCTGATCGGCCAATGGGCCGCCGCCACGCTCGGCGACGGCGCGAAGGATGCGCGCATCGGCTTCCTCGATTTGACGCCGAATGAGCCGACGGTCGATTACCTGCGCGACCAAGGGTTCATGAAGGGCTTTGGCATCGACATCAAGGATCCGACCGACATCGGCGACGAGGACGATCCGCGCATTGCCGGCCACGACGTCACCTCGGGCAACGAGGAAGGCGGCCGCAAGGCGATGGAGAACCTGCTGCAGAAGGACCCGACCATCAATGTCGTCTACACCATCAACGAGCCTGCGGCCGCCGGCGCCTACGAGGCGCTGAAGGCGGTTGGCCGCGAGAAGGACGTGCTGATCGTCTCGGTCGACGGCGGCTGCCCCGGCGTCAAGAACGTCCAAGCCGGCGTGATCGGCGCCACCTCGCAGCAATATCCGCTGCTGATGGCCTCGATGGGCGTGCAGGCCGTGGTCGACTACGTGAACACCAAGAAGAAGCCGGAGAACACGCCCGGCCTCGACTTCTTCAACACCGGCGTCGAGCTCATCACCGCCAAGCCGGTCGACGGCGTCCCCTCGCTCAGCGTCGAGGAAGGCCTTGCGAAGTGCTGGGGTTGAGTCCAGGCTTCGCACAACACTGAAACTCAGAACTCCAGTCCCCTCCCCCGAAACGGGGGAGGGTTAGGGAGGGGGAAGCGGCGCCTCCACCGGAACTAGTCTTCGCTTGCTTCCCCCACCCCTTCCCTCCCCCAGCTTGGGGGAGGGGGTTCTCCAATCGAGCGCGTGCGGGCGGTAGTCCGCAGATCAGGGGAGTTCCCGCATGAGCGGAGCCGATACGGAATCCAGGGCCGGCCCTGCCGGCTACGAGCAGGTGCTCAAGAAGGCGGACCAGAGCGTCGCGTCGTTCGACGAGGACGCGATGACGCCGCTCCGGCGGCTGCAGCATTTCCTGCATGCGCATCCGACCGCGATCCCCGCGATCGTGCTGGTGCTCGCCATCATCCTGTTCTCGATCATCGCAGGACAGAAATTCCTGCATCCGTTCAATTTCTCGCTGGTGCTGCAGCAGGTCACCATCATCGGCATCGTCGGCGTGGCGCAGACGCTGATCGTGCTGACTGCTGGCATCGACCTCTCGGTTGGCGCCATCATGGTGCTGAGCTCGGTGGTCATGGGCAAGTTCGCCATTGACGTCGGCTTGCCGGTCCCTGTCGCGTTCGCCAGCGGCCTTGTCGTCGGCACGCTGTGCGGCATCGTCAACGGCCTGCTGGTCACCAAGCTGCGCCTGCCGCCCTTCATCGTGACCCTCGGCACCTGGAGCATCTTCTTCGCGCTGAACCTGTGGTATTCTGGCAGCGAAAGCATCCGCTCCCAGGACATCGCGGAGGGTGCGGCCTTCCTGCAATTCACCGGCACGCCCTTTGTCATAGGGCAGGCGCGCATCACCATCGGCTCGATCCTGATGATCGGGCTGGTGGTGCTGTTCTGGTACATCCTGAACTGGACTTCGTTCGGGCGGCACGTCTACGCCATCGGCGACGATCCGGAGGCGGCGCAGCTCGCCGGCATCCGTACCAACGGCCTGCTGCTGTCGGTCTACGCCATCGCCGGATTCATCTGTGCGGTCGCGGGCTGGGCGCTGATCGGCCGTATCGGTTCGGTCAGTCCGCAATCCGGCTATACCGCGAACCTCGATTCCATCACCGCCGTGGTGATTGGCGGCACCAGCCTGTTCGGCGGGCGCGGCTCGATCATCGGGACGCTGATCGGCGCCCTGATCGTGGGCGTGTTCCGCAACGGCCTGGCGCTCTCCGGCGTCGACGTGCTGTGGCAGGAATTCGCGGTCGGCTTCCTCATCATCGTCGCGGTCGCGATCGACCAGTGGCTGCGGAGGGTCTCGGCATGAGCAACGGCACCACGCCCATCCTGCAAGCCCGCGGCCTCACCAAGCGGTTCGGCCGCGTCACCGCCCTCGACCAGGCGGACTTCGACCTCTATCCCGGCGAGATCCTGGCGGTGATCGGCGACAACGGCGCCGGCAAGTCGACGCTGATCAAGGCCATCACCGGCGCGATCGCGCCCGACCACGGCGAGATCCTGATGGACGGCAAGCCGATCCATTTCCGCTCGCCGATGGATGCGCGGCGCGCCGGCATCGAGACGGTCTACCAGAACCTTGCCCTCTCCCCCGCCCTGTCGATCGTCGACAACCTGTTCCTGGGGAGGGAGCTCAAGGCCAAGGGACCGCTCGGCCAGTTGTTCCGCAAGCTCGACAAGGCGAGCATGCAAAAGATCGCGCGCGAGAAGCTGTCTGAGCTCGGCCTGCTCACCATCCAGAACATCAACCAGCCGGTGGAGACCCTGTCGGGCGGTCAGCGCCAGGGCGTCGCGGTGGCGCGCGCTGCCGCCTTCGGCAGCAAGGTGGTGATCATGGACGAGCCGACCGCGGCGCTCGGCGTCAAGGAATCCCGCCGCGTGCTGGAGCTGATCCTGGACGTGAAACGCCGCGGCCTGCCGATCGTGCTCATCAGCCACAACATGCCGCATGTGTTCGAGGTGGCCGACCGCATCCACATCCACCGCCTCGGCCGCCGCCTGACGGTGATCGACCCCAAGAAGTACACCATGTCGGAAGCGGTCGCCCTGATGACCGGCGCGCTGGAGGCGCCGGCAGAAGAGCGGGTGCATTAAGGGCCTGTTCTCATCTGGTTCTTACATCGACGCCGCCTGAAGTGAGTTTCGGCCCGCCGCTATTGCAAGCGGGCCGTCCGAACCCCATTGTGCGCTCGCTGCGGCCCTTCCGGCTCCCGGTCTGAAGGCGCATCGCACCGCAGAATTTATTCCAAACATCGACATCCACAGGGGGCGACCATGACTCTCTCTCAATCGCGTCGGACCACGCTGGTTCAGGGTGTTGCCCTGACCATCGCTCTGATGACCGGCGCCGCCGGAATGGCCAATGCTGACGCGCTGGAAGACATCACCAAGGCGGGAACGGTCCGGATCGGCCTGTTCGAGGATTTCCCTCCTTTCGCCTCGCTCGGCTCCGACATGAAGATCCAGGGCTATGACGTCGAGATGGCGGAGAAGCTCGCGGCCGCGCTCGGCGTGGAGGCGGAGATCGTCGGCATCACCGGTCAGAACCGCATTCCGTACCTGTCCGAAGGCAAGGTCGATCTGCTGCTCAGCATCGGCTACAGCGACGAGCGCGCGCAGGTCGTCGACTTCACCGACCCCTACGCGCCCTACTACATCGCCGTCATGGGGCCGGAAGAAGTCGAGGTGAAGGCCGCGGCCGACCTCGCAGGCAAGACCATTGCGGTCAATCGCGGCACCCTGGAAGACACAGAAGTCACGAAGGTGGCGCCCGGCGATGCCGATATCCAGCGCTACAACGACTATAACGGCGTCATCTCCGCCTTCCTGTCCGGCCAGGCGCAGTTGATGGTGGTCGGCAACGATGTCGGGGCCACCATCCTCGCCAAGGACCCGGCGATCAAGCCGGTTGAGAAGTTCCAGCTGCTGACCTCGCCCTCCAACATGGCGGTCAAGAAGGGTGAGACCGCCCTGCAGAAGAAGCTGAACGAGGTTCTGGCCGGCATGAAGAAGGACGGCTCGCTGAACGAGATGGCGGTGAAGTGGCTGAAGCAGCCCTTGCCCGCGGACTTCTAGGCTTTCCGATCCGTCGATGGGTTATGAGCTCGACTTCTCGGCGCTCGCCGGCTATCTGGGCCTGTTCCTGCAAGGCGTAGGAGTCACGCTCGGCCTGACGGCGATCGCCGCGAGCCTCGGCATAGCGCTCAGCATCGGTGGTGCCGCGACAGCGCGCTGGGGCCTCGGGTGGGCTCGCGCGCTGGTCCTGGCCTATGTCGAGCTGATCCGCAACACGCCCTTCCTGGCCCAGCTGTTCTTCATCTTCTTCGGGCTGCCGGCGCTCGGGATCAAGATGACGGCGATGACGGCCGCGATCCTGGCGATGACCATCAACCTCACTGCCTATGCGATCGAGATCGTGCGCGCCGGCATCGAAGCCGTGCCGCCCGGCCAGCGCGAGGCGGCTAGTGCCCTCGGCCTCAGGCCGGTCAAGGTCTTCATCTACGTCATCCTTCCGCAGGCGCTCGCCAACGTCTACCCGGCGCTGGTCAGCCAGGTCATCATCATCATGCTGGAGTCCGCGGTGGTGTCGCAGATCGCCGTGATGGACCTTACCCACGTCGCCGACTACATCCAGTCGCGCACCTATCGCGCCTTTGAGACCTACTTCATCATCGCCGTGGTCTATCTGGGGATGGCAATCGGGTTGCGCTGGCTGCTGACCCGCGCCGGCAGCCGTCTGTTCGCGGGGCGCTCGCGATGAGTATCCCCGTCATCGACATCCTGTGGTTCCTGCTCGCAGCGGCACGCTGGACCCTTCTGCTCTCCGCCATCGCTTTCGTCGGCGGAGGAATCGGCGCGTTGCTGCTGTTGCTCCTGCGCTATGCGCGGCCGAAAGCCGGCGGCCGGTTCATGACCCTCTATGTCGAGGTGCTGCAAGGCACGCCCCTGCTGCTGCAGTTGTTCCTGGTATTCTTCGGCCTGCCTTTGCTGGGGATCGATGTATCGCCGATCCTGGCCGCCGGCGTCGCGTTGACGCTCTATGCCAGCGCGTTCCTCGGCGAGATCTGGCGCGGCTGCGTCGATGCCATCGGGCGCGGCCAATGGGAGGCCAGCGCCAGCCTCGGCATGAAGTTCGTCGCGCAGATGCGGTACGTCATCCTGCCGCAAGCGCTGAAGATCGCTGTGCCGCCGACCGTCGGGTTCCTGGTGCAGCTGGTCAAGAGCACCGCGCTCGCCTCGATCGTCGGTTTCAACGAGCTGATCAAGGCCGGCCAGATCGTGACCAACGCCACCTTCCAGCCGGTCGTGGTGTATGGGCTGGTGGCGGTGATCTATTTCTGCATGTGCTTTCCGCTCACCTACTGCGCGCGGGTGCTTGAGCGCAAGCTCAGCCGATCCCGCTGACCGAGGAAACGCCGATGACCGCTCGATCGAACCCGCTCCCGCTCGATGCCAATGCGCCGATGGTCGAGATGCGCAACGTCAACAAATGGTACGGCAAGTTCCAGGCCCTGAAGAACGTGTCGCTGTCGGTCCGCAAGGGCGAGCGCGTGGTGATCTGCGGTCCCTCAGGGTCGGGCAAGTCGACCGCGATCCGTTGCATCAACTGGCTGGAGCATCACCAGGAAGGTCAGATCCTGATCGAGGGCGTCGAACTGACGCCGGGCTTCAAGAACATCGACCTGATCCGGCGCGAGGTCGGCATGGTATTCCAGCAATTCAACCTGTTTCCGCATTTGACCATCCTGCAGAACCTGACCCTTGCCCCGCGCAAGGTGCGCGGCATCAGTCGCCAGGAGGCGGAGGAGACCGCGATGCGGTACCTCAAGCGCGTGCGGATCGCCGAACAGGCCCATAAGTATCCCAGCCAGCTGTCCGGCGGCCAGCAGCAGCGGGTGGCGATCGCCCGCTCGCTGTGCATGGAGCCAAAGGTCATGCTGTTCGACGAGCCGACCTCGGCACTCGATCCCGAGATGATCAAGGAAGTGCTCGACGTGATGATCGAGCTGGCGGAAGAGCATATGACCATGATCTGCGTCACCCACGAGATGGGCTTCGCGCGCACGGTCGCCGATACGGTGGTCTTCATGGATCATGGCGAAGTGGTGGAAGTCGCGCCGCCCAAGACATTCTTCTCAGCGCCCAAGAGCGAGCGGACGCGGGCGTTCCTGGGGCAGATCCTGGGGCATTGACGCCTTTCCGGCGGCATCACTCCGCCGCTTTGCGCGGCTTCTTCCCCTGGTCCTGCGGCGCGATGGCGCGGTGCGCGTTCTGCAGTTCGTCCAGGAACGCGGCCAGGATCGGTTTCTTCTGCTCGGTCTTGCGCAGGACCAGATAGATCGGATTCTGGTAGCCGAGCGTGCGCTCGAGCAATGGCCGCATCAGATCCTGCGACACCCATTGCTCCGCGAAATGAGTCGGCAGAAAGCCAATGTAGCGTCCGGACAGGATGAAGACCGCCACGCTTTCCATCAGGTCCGCGACCGCTGTCGAGGATAGCCTGACACCGGTCGGCAGCTTGTTCGGCGCGGCATAGGCGCGGCGCGCGAACTGCTGGTCCTTGAGGTCCGACACCGATGTGTCGGCGCTGTGCTCGAACAGCGGATGGCCACGCCCGCAATAAAGCACCTGGCGTTCCTCGAACACATCATCGTAGTGCAGATAGGGCGAATGGCGGCCGCAGGCGCCGAACCCCAGGTCGAAGCGGCCTTCCAGCACCGCCCGCTCGATCTCGGTCGGAGCAGCCACCTGGACGCTGATCTGCACTTCTGGCGCTCGCAGGTTGAAGCGCGTGATCGCGTCATGCAGCCGGCAAGCGGGATTGTTGATGAGGTTGTCGACGATGCCGACGGTGAGGTTGCCGACCAGGCAGCCGCGCGCAGCACCGGCCTCGGACCTGAATTCCTCGATGGCGGCGAACAGGCGCAAGCTGGCCTGATAGATGAGCTTCCCTTTCTCGGTCAAGCTGAAGCCGGACCGCCCGCGCTGGCACAAGCGCAGGCCGAGCCGGTGTTCCAGCGCGGTCATGTGCGTGCTGATGGTCGATTGGCTGACATTGAGCTCGATCTGTGCAGCGGAGAAGCCGCCGGCCTCTACGACCTTCGCGAAAACGCGCAGCAATCGAAGATCGCCCTCGCTCAGATTGGCAAGCATGCTGTCCCTCGTCAGCGGCAGCCACCAGGGAGCATCCTGGTGTTTGCCCCTGCGTCCCGCAAGGCCCTATTGCGAAGATAGGCGAAAAGTTAACGAGCGCCGTGTCGCGATGGCGCAGTGGCGCGGAGCAGAGCTCCGCGCCACTATGGATTGCGTCAGGCGAACTGGAACTGGGTCGACGGGTTGGAGACCACGCCCGACAGCGTGGTCACGCTGCCGCCCGGCGTGCCGGCGCCCTGGAAGATCACGCTGGCGCCGGTGGTGAAGTCGACCACGATATCGCCGCCCGATCCGAAATCGCTGACGCCAGCGACCATCGCCATCAGGTCGTTGAGGCCGATGCTGCCGTTCGAATTCGCATCGGCGACACCGCTGAAGGACAGCAGATCGTTGGCGCGGTTGAAGCCGACCAAAGTCGTGACCGCTTCCACGCCGAGATCGAGCAGGAAGGTGTCGATCCCGCCGGTGCCGAACGCCATCAGGCCCATGACCTCGCCGACCTCGATCGTGAAGTCGGTCTCGCTGTATTCGCCGGACTTGTCGGTGGCGCGGATAGTGATGGTGTGCTCGCCGCCCATCCCGTCGAGCGCATCGGCCACGGTCACGACGCCGGACTTGGAGTCGATCGCGAACAGGCCGCCGGCATCTTCGGACAGGCTGTAGGTGACGGAGTCGCCCGTATCAGGATCCGACGACATGGCCGTGATCCCGACCGCGGTTCCGACGGGTGCGGTGCTGGCAACCAGGTTGTCCGACCCGTCGACATCCATCGGGCCTTCAGGCGCCTCGTTCAAGTCCCGCACGACGACGTTGATCGACTTGGTGAGGCTGTTGCCCTGCTTGTCGGTCGACGTGATGTTGAGGGTGACGGACGGCTCATTTTCGTAGTTCAAGGCGGTTTCGTCGGTCAGGCGCAGCTGATTGCCCACGACCTCGAACCGGTCATCGTCGACCTTGTACGTGTGCACGTCGCCGGCATCGTCGTCGATCGTGGTCAGGGTGCCGACCGGCGCGCCGAACTCATTCTCGTCGACCTTGAAGGGACTGAGAGTGATGTCGGTCGGAGCCTCGGTCACATCGTTGACTTTGATGGTGAAGTTTTCCGAGTAGCTGAGGCCGCCTTTGTCGGTCGTGGTGACGCTGACGACGACACTGCTTTCGTCCTCGAAGTCCAGGCTGGCGGTGGATTTCAGCTTCAGCTGATTGCCGACCACTTCGAAGCGGCTATCGTCGACCTTGTAGGTGTGGGTATCGCCCACATTGGGGTCGGTGGTCGTCAGCGTTCCGACGACCGCACCCATCACATTTTCGGTGATGGTGGCGCCGCTGAGCCCGATATCGGTCGGCGCCTTGTTGGCCGGCGCTTCGTTGATATCGTTCACCTTGACGTTGAAGCTCTCGACGTAGCTGAGACCGCCCTGATCGGTGCTGGTGACCTTCAGCTGGACGCTGCTGCCGGCCTCGTAATCCAGGCTGATCCCGCTCTTCAGCTTCAGTTCCCCGGAGACAACCTCGAAGCGGCTATCGTCGACCTTGTAGGTGTGGGTGTTGCCAGCATCGGGATCGACGGTCGTCAGCTTGCCGACCGCCGCACCGGCCGCATTCTCGTTCACCGAGAGATTCGTGATGCTGATGTCGGTCGGCGCCTCATTGACGTCCTTGACCGCAATGGTGAAGCTTTCCGTGTGGCTCAGGCCGCCCTGATCGGTGCTGGTGACCTTCAGCTGGACGCTGCTGCCGCTTTCATAGTTGAGGCTCGTGCCGCTCTTCAGCTTCAGCTCGCCGTTGACTACCTCGAACCGGCTGTCGTTGACCGAATAGGTGTGCTGGTCACCGGCGTTGGGATCGACGGTCGAAAGCATGCCGATGACGCCACCGGCGACGTTCTCGCTGATGGTGGCGCTGCTGAGATTGATGTCCGTCGGCGCGCCGTTGGTCGGCGGGGTGGATCCGCCGCTCTTCGTCACCTTGAACACCACGTCGTTGAAGTCGCGGTCGGTGCCGCCGCACCCATTCATGGACTGGTCGTCCCAGGCCATCGTGCCCAGGATGCCATCGGGCCCGTCGGACTGGGCGCCCATCTTCTGCTGCCAGGTCTGCCCCGCGGTGCCGACCTTGCCCGAGACGTAGTCGAAATCGCCCTTGTTGTAGACCTGGTTGCTGAACAGAACGTCATTGCCGTTCAGCACCACGTCGTGGCCCCATTGGCGATCGATCACGATCTTTCCATCGCCGTTGGAACCGACCTGGAACTTCATGGGAGAGGACAGCAGCGAGTTCGACAATTCGTTGGCGCCGTTCGGGATCAGGAAGAACCCGATGTTGTTGGCGTCGACATCGCTCTGCAGCGCCGTGAGGCTACGCGAGTCACCCGCCTTGACCCCGGCGTTCCAGCCATCGTCATTGGTGTTCTTGAAAAGGATGCCCGCCTCGCCGGTGCGCGAATTGTACCAACCCATCGCGTTGGCGTAGCCGGCGTCCTCGGATTGGAAGGTGACGGTCAGCGTGGTGGTCGGTCCCGTCGATCCGCCCGAACTCGGCGTCGAGGGCGACGGCGAGGACGGCCCTTTGGGTGCGCCGTTATTCCAGCCCCAGTTCTGCCAGCCCATCGACTGACGAAACCATGCCGCGGAATCAAAGAAGTTGCTCGTTCCCTTGCCCATGGCCCACTCCCCAAACACGTTCAGAACGCCGCCAACAAGTTTCCCGACTTAGTACTCCCGTGTGAATACCTAGCATAAATTACTACTTCCTGCACTACACGAAGACGAAGGTTGCGTGATTTTTTGCAGTGAATAGATTTTAAGATTAACAAATGGTTTATTATTCGATTAAATTTTATCTTTCATGGCGTCATTACTGTAGTTTTACTTGATAGCGCACGCGAGATATCGAGCATTCTCGTCAATTGCGCGATTCATCAGGGCCGATTGCGGTTCTATAGCCAGCCAGGGAACTCTGGCCCGCGGCCCTTGTTGGCGAAAAGTTAACTGCAACCAAGGAACTGAGGCCCATGAAGCTCAAGGAAAACCAGGTCGAACAGGTGCTCGATCAATTGCCGGCCGAGGTCATCCCGGACGATCATCCAACCGTCCCGCAGCTGGAATCGGTGTTCGGGCCGCATACTTTCTTTATTGGATCCGAAGGCCTCCATGTCGTGGAGCGCGGCGGCGGAGATGCCGATGGCGGGCAGGCGACCTATCTCGTGAAGGTCGCGCATTGGGCGGACGATCGGAAAACCAGCCTGGTCCCGCAGGACGCCGAAGTGACGGACACAGTGGAAATCGGCCCTGGGGGCAGCGAGCCCGAATTATCCGTGTGACGCGGCGAAGCGGCTGAGCGCAAGTGCGGAGTCTAGAGCAAGCCGGCGAGGGCAGCCTCGGCGGCTTGCTCCGTTGCGTCATCGCTGGTGAGGCTGAGCGCGCGCTCCAGCCATGGCCGTGCCGTGCCCGCATCGGATTGAGCCGCGGCGCTGCGTCCTGCGCGCAGATATAGATCGGCTGCCAGTTCGCGCTCGCCGGCGCGCTCTGCCGCCAGCGCGGCGACCGCGAGCGCGCGTGCCATGCCGCGATAGTCGAGACCCTCCTGGCGGATGGATGCTGCCTGCATCGCGGCGGAGCGCGCGCCGGCGAGATCGCCCTGCCGCATGCCAAGCCGTGCCTGCAGCTCCAACCGGTCGGCGACGCGCAGGGGTGCGGTCACGCCGGAGAGCCGCCCTGCAGCCGCGCGCAATCCCGGCTCGTTGTCTGCCTCATCCGCGATCAACCCGCGCAGGAAGCTGGCACCTGCGGCCGCGTCGGCGTCGCCGGCGCCTTCGACCTCGGCCGCGACGGCGTCCGCCCGCTCGCGTTCCTCGAGGCGGTAGAGCGCGGTCGCCTCCGCCAGCAGCAAGGCCGGGAACGGCTGGCTGCCGCGGCGGATCAGCTCAGCCCGCGCTTGCTGCGTGGTGGTCAGCGCGTCCCGCGGCCGGTTGGCCCGCAGCTGCGCCACCGCCAGATTGAAGCTGAGATCGGCGATGGCCTGCAAATCGTCGCGTGCCTGCGCCTGGGTCAGAGCCGCTTCGAATTGCGCCACCGCCTCGTCCGGCCGGTCGAGGTCGTAGGCGACCTTTCCAGCCTGCTCGTGGCGCACCAGGGCCTGGTCTTCCGGCGGCCCGGCCGGCTCCGGATCGCCGCCGCTGCAGGCGCACAGCAAGACCAGCAACGCGCAGGACGCTGGCTTCATGGCAGCACCTGCGAAGGCGAGAACTGCTTGGGTTCCTGCGGCTGGGCGCCGCCACCGCCGAGCAGCCAAGAGCGCTGCAGCTGCGCCACCAGCTGGTCCAGCTTCTGGATCGTGACCTGAAGCTGCGACAGTAGGGCCGGCAGGTTGGCCGTGCTGCCTTCGACATTCTTGCCGATCGCAGGCATGCGCTGCGTGGCGAGCGCGACGTCGTCGAGGATCTTCTTGAGGGTCGTCAGGTTCTGGTCGGTCTGCGCCAGCACCGCCGGAACGCCATCGGGCCCGCTGACCTGCTGCGTCAGGGCATTGAGGTTTCCAGCGGTTTTCTGCAGCTCTGCCATCAGCACGTTGAGCGCCGCCACAGCGTCGCGCGCTGAACCGACGGTCGCCTCCGCTTGCCGCACCATCGATTCATCGACCAGCAGGCGGCCGACATTGCCTTCCCCGCGATTGATGCGCTCGGCGACCTCGGCGAGGGACTGGGTGACGCGGTTGGCATTGTCCAGGATCGGGAACACCTTCTGCCGCGCTTCGTCGATCAGCGCGCTGACGCTGTCGGTGGGCGCACGCTCGGTGACCGCCTCGATCACCGCGTAGGTCCAGTCCATCTCCTCGCCGGTGCCGCGCGAGATGTCGACGAAGGCCGCTCCAGCAACGCCGAACCGGCGGCGGATGACCGCCTTGCTGTCACGCCGGATGAAGGCCGTCGCCTGCTCGTCGATCTCCAGCATCGCGTACATCTGCTGATCGGGATCGAGCACGATCTCCTGCACCCGCCCCGCCCGGGTGCCCAGAATTTCCACATCGGCGCCGACTTCCAATCCGGCAAGTCCCGTCGACGGCAGGACCAGGCGCAGCTCGGCGGTCGGCTTGAACCAGTCGCGCAGCACGCCGGCCTGCAGCGCAGCGATCAACAGCAACGCGACCGCCGCCAGCACCAGCGCGCCGATCCATTCATCGGTGTGGCGCAGGCGGATCATGCGGCCGCCTTGATCGAAGCGAGACCCTGATGGTCGAGCCGCAGGCGATGGGTCGCCGGAAACAGGGGGTTGTCCCAGATCAAGCGGCTGCGGGTCAGCCAGATCGCCGCGCCGCCGCGGTCGCGCACCTCCCACAGCCGGTTGAGCAGCGCCGGAACCATGTCCTGGTACACGCCTTGGACCGGGCTTTCGAGGATGACGAGCTTCGGCTCGCCGACGAAGGCACGGACAAAGCCGACGCGCATCAGGTCGCCGGGCGACAGCTCGGCCATCGGTCCGTTGGGCAGTCCAGGCAATCCGAAGTGCGTGGCGAGGCGGGCCGCGTCTTCGCGCAGGGCATCGAGATCCGAGCGCGTGTGATGGATCTGCTGCAGCAGGACGTTGGTGGTGGCATCGAGGAATCGCAGCCAGCCGGGCTCCGACATCACCCGCCCGATCAGGCCGCGCAGGGCATCGGCCATCTCCGCCGGCTGCCGCGACCAGTCGCGCTGCAGGAAACGCACTTCGCCTTCCTCAGGATGATTCAGGCCGCAGCACAGGTCCGCGAAGCCGGAAGCCAGCGGCAGGTCGCGCGCATCGATCAAAGCGAGCTCGCCCGCTTCAAGCTGCAAGTCGAGCGCGCCGGCCGAGCGTCCAAACAGGTCCACCGATCGCGCGTTCGACAGGCTGAGGATCGGATACGCGGCCATGATCAGATCGCCAGGCTGAGCGCGCCGCTGGTCAGCATGATGGCCAGCATGCCGCGAATGAAGCCGCGCGAGATCAGGCGACCGATATCCTCGCCCTCGCGGGCCAGCAGCGCCGTCAGGCACGCGGTCGATCCGATCAAGAGGCCGATGGCCAGCATCTTCACCGGAAATACCACGTAGTCCGCCGGGGCGGTGGCGCGCAGCAGCGTGTCGAGAAACGACCATAGTGGCATCTGCACCACGCCCAGAATGCTCGCGAGCGCGAACCCGACCACCATTGTCACCAGGACGAACACAACGCCCAGCGTGTAGGACGCCAGCGCGAAGGCGATGCCGCGCGGCATGACCAGGATCTGGAACGGGTCGATGCCTTGCGCCTGCAAGGCGTGCAGTTGCCGCTCGGCATGCAGATGGCCGAGCTCGGTCAGCATGGCTGCGCCGCTGCGGCCGAGCAGGATGATGCCGACCAGAATGGGCGCCAATTCACGGACCAGGATGGCGACCAGGATATTGCCGAGCGAGCCCTCCTGCCCCGCCACCCGCAGCCAATAGATCGCCTGATAGACCATGCCGACGCCGACCACGGCCGCCACGAACACCGTCGCCGTCAGGCTGCCGCCGAGCGCCATGCGCAGCACGCGGCGGAACTCGAGCCGCGTCGAGCGTCGCCACGCCCGCGGCGAGAGCGACTCCACGACGGTTCCGGCGCTGAGCGCCATCAGGGACAACAGAAACTGCAGCGGCCTTCGGACCGACCGGCCGAGCCAGGCGAAGGCGCGGCGCAGGTTGACCGCCGCGGTCGGTTCGGGAAGTGCCGGCGTTGCGTCCGTCACAGCTGGCCCGCCAGGACAAAGGTGCGCGACTGGCCAACACCCGGCAGGTAGAAGGTGCCGCGCGGGCGGAACAGGAAATCCTGGCGCAATCGGACATAGGCGCCGGCGCTCGCCTGGATTGCGCCGGGGGCTGCGGACCGCGCCATCAGGTCCGCGGTCTCGAACGCCTCGCCCCAGAGATTGAATTGCTGCCGCTCCCGGCCCACCAGGCAGCCGTAGCAGCCGCCGAAGCCGAGGCCGATGCGGAACTCCGCCCCCGGTCCGGCGGTGTCGGTCAGCGCCGAGAGACGGTCACGCACTGCGATCGCCAGCGCCGCGATCCAGTTCATGGCCTCCTGGTCCGGCCGATCGAAGCCGGCGGCGGCAATCGCGTTCTGCCCCACGAACTTGAGATAGGTGATGCCATGCTCGCTCGCGATCTCCTGCAGGCACTCGCTGACCTGCACCGCCATGCCGGACTCGCTGGCGCCGCATTTCTGCGCCAGCTGGATGGCGCCGGTCAGCGACAGCGACATGACGGCCACCTCGGGGAAATACTCGGCGCGCAGGCTGGCACGCTCGGCGGCACTCGGGGCGAGATCGGCGGACAGAATGGGTTGGACGGTGTCGCTCGCCGGCGTCTGCTCCCGGATCATGGGCTGGTGAGTTGTCGCCTCGTCCCGCTTCTCCGGCGCCATGGTCGTGGCAGCAACGGCCGCGAGCGTGCGCAGGAAGTCCTTTGCACCCTCCAATGACCCCGGATCCTCCAGGCAGATCGCGCCGATGACCGGCTCTTCGCGCCGCAACGGGATGATCGTCAACGCGCGACTGCCCAGGGATTGCATGATCAGGGCGTGGAACTGCGCGCTGCGGCGGTCGGCCGACGCATTGCTCAGGGCAACCTCCTCGCCGCCTTCCAGCAGCTCGAAGAAGGCCGGCAGTTCGCGCCGATGCAATTCGAACCCGCCGGCATGCCCCTGGCTGTCGCGATCGTAGCTGTCGGCGCAGCGCAGAATCTGGTTGTTCGCCGCCAGCTGCCAGACGCTGCCGCGCCGGGCGCCCGTGACCTCGACAATGCTCTCGGTCAGGGCGGGCGGAATCGTTTCGGTTCCTTTGGCGACCTGACCCGAAATCGCGACATAAGCGGCGCTCTGCCGCGCCATGTTCCGCCCCCGCTCCGCCATGGTCCGGATGGAGCGGTCGGACCGCACGCCCTGGCGCACCAGCAGGACCGCGAGGCCGATCACCGCGATCACGATGATCGTCGACATGGCGAGCGCGGTGCGGTTGTTGCTGGCGACGAAGCCGATGAAATCGTCCTCGGGGACCACGATCAGGATCCACCAGCTGCGGCCGGAGCCGGGCAGCGGTGTCGCGCTGGTGATGTAGCGGACGCCCTCGCGTTCGAGAATGCGGCGGCCCTCCCCTTCCACGCGGAACCGATCGAAAGCGGCCGTCAGCACTGGATCGCCGATCTCGTCGACCTTGGGCGGAATGAACTCATCTCCGACCGGCTTGATGACGGCCTCCGAGTTCGGCACAGCGATCACGCGGCCATCGTTGTCCATGATCAACGCACGACCGTCATTGCCAATCTCCAACGACGAAAGGAATCGCGACAAGTCCTCCAGCGTGACATCGACTCCGAACACGCGATCAACGCCACCCGGCTCGGGCACGCGGCTCGAGACAGTGACGCCAGGTTTCTGGTCGCTGAAGAAGATGTAGATGCCGGTCCAGTAGATGTCGTCGGTGCCGAGCGCACCCTCGAACCACGGTCTGGTGCGGGGATCGTACTCGTCGGTCGGGTCCTCACGCCGCGCGACCTCATCGCCGGCGGCATTGCGGTCGATCAGGAAGATCTTGCGGTTGCCGGGCTGATTGATGATCTGCTTGGTCTGGACCCCGTCATCGCGCCGCCGCACCATCATGAAGTTGCCGACGCTGTCGCCGACGTAGACGCCCGCGATCTGCGGCAGCTCCTTGAGAACGGAGATGGCGTAGCGCTCGTCGGAGGCGCGGCGCTCGGTCATCGGCACGTCGGCGGCGACCGAGCGCATGACGCGCAGCGTGCGCGCGGGGGGATCGAGAAAGGCCGCGACCCGCTGCGCGATCTGCGCGTCCAGCGTGTCGAGCAGATCGTCGGACAGGGCCAGCACCCCGCTCCGGTTGGCGGTGTAGTTGTAGAGGGCGATCACGAAGATCGCCGCGACGACCAGTGCGACGCCGAGAATCGGGATGCCGAGCCGGAGCAGCGCGTGCCGGCGCCGGCGGCGAGCCGCAACTGCGTCCTCGGCGATGTCTACAACCCTGTCAACGGCCGCCATGCCTCTTCCGAATCACACGTGAAGGGTGGCACGCCGGCTTGGCGGGAAGCAGCGGAGGGAAAGCTCAAAACACCCGCACCGTCTTCGAGCAAGCCGGCTTGGTATTCCGATGGTTGCGCTACGTAGGTCTCATCCTGGAACAGAACCCCGCAGGACGCAATGCTCCAGCGGATTCGTGGGCTTGCCCCACCAACGGCGTACCTCAGGGCTGCCGGCGATAGAGCATCGTCGGGTGGTCCTTGTAAGTGGCGCGCAGGAACTCCTGGTAGCCGCATTTCTTGGCCACCCAAGCAGAGGCGATGTTCTCCGGATCGATCATGCAGACGGTCGGCGTCGATCCGAAATTCTGGTCGCCCCAGCCGCACATGGCGCGCACTGCTTCGGTCGCAAGGCCCTTGCCGTGCGCCGATGGAATGAAGGCCCAGCCGATCTCCGGCATGCCTTCGATCGGCGGCCGCACCTCGCGCCGGAACTCTGCGAAGCCGCCTTCGCCGAGATAGGCGCCGGTCACCTTGTCCTCGGCCGCCCAATAGCCGAAGCCCATGAGCGCCCAATGGCCGGCATAGCGCAGGATCTTGGACCAGGTCTCCTCGCGCGTGAACGGTTTGCCGCCGATATGGCGGGGGACGATGGGGTCGGGCCACATCGCCACGCCGGCGTCGAGATACTTCCGGAGGTGGGGGCGCAGCCGCCTGCGCTCGGTCTCGAGGG
>Ga0081538_10002140_pt1 | contig 19675 bp, 20 predicted proteins | sample TabmetS5T2R1_FD_71022 | JGI IMG/M metagenome (GOLD analysis project Ga0081538, IMG submission 71022) | Tabebuia heterophylla rhizosphere microbial communities from the University of Puerto Rico - S5T2R1 | ecosystem: Host-associated > Plants > Roots > Rhizosphere ...
GGTCGCAGCCGAGCTCCCGCATGGCGGTGGACAGGCCCTCCGCGACCACGGCCGGGCCCCGGCCGACCGTGACCAGCACGGTCTCCTCGCCGAGCAGCCCGGCCAGGCGCGACTCGGCGAACAGGACGCCGCTGCCCCGCGCGCGCGTCGAGGGCGACGCGGCCAGCACACCCGGCGCGATCGGGCGCGCGCCCTCGATCTCGTCGTCCGCCCGCGGTCCCGGCAGCGGATCGATTGGACGCCGCTCCCAGGACACGCCGCCCAGCACGGGATGGGCCGCGTAGCGCAGGCGGCAGAGCTCGGCGGTGGCGAGCGCGCCCACCACGTCGCCGCCTCCGCCGATCCCCAGCACCAGCGGGCGCGCCGCCGCCGCCATCAGGGCGTGCGCATCGATCCCGTCAGCCGGCGGTGACACGCGCGATCGAATCGCTGTACGGCGGCTCGAGCACTCCCGCCTCGGTGAACACCGCCGTAACGAGCTCGGCGGGGGTGACGTCAAAGGCGGGGTTGAACGCCTCGAGGCCCGAGCCGATCTCGGCCGGGTCACGTTCCTCGATCGGAATCGCGTCGCCGCGGGGGGTCCCTGGATCAAGGGTCGATACCGGCGCCGCGACGTAGAACGGCACGCCGTGGCGGGCGGCCAGCACCGCGAGCGGGTAGGTGCCGACCTTGTTTGCCACGTCGCCGTTCGCTGCGATCCGGTCGGCGCCCACGACCACGCGGTCCACCTGCCCCTGCGCCATCAGGCCGCCGGCGGCGGAGTCGGCGATCACCTTGAAGGGGATGCCGGCCCGACGCAGCTCCCAGGCCGTTAGGCGAGCCCCCTGGAGCACCGGTCGCGTCTCGTCGATCCACACTTCGGCCAGCCGGCCCCGTTCCCACGCCGCGCTGAGCACGCCGCCCGCGGTGCCGTAACCGCCCGTGGCGAGCGCGCCGGTGTTGCAGTGGGTCAGTGCTCGGTCGCCGGGCTCGAAGCGCTCCGCGCCGAGCGCAGCGAGCGCGCGGTCGGCCGCCTCCTGCTCGCGATGGAGGCGCTGGGCCTCGGCCAGCGCGTCGTTCGCCTCGAGGGAGCGCTCGACCGCCCAGGCGAGGTTCACGGCCGTCGGGCGGGCGCTGCGGAGCGCCTCCGCCGCGGCGGGGCGGTCGCCGGCAAGCGCCATGCCGTACGCGGCCGCCAGACCGATGGCGGGCGCGCCGCGCACGGCCAGGGAGCGGATCGCCTTGGCCACCTGCTCGGGGCTCCTGCAGGTGAGCCACACCTCCTCGGTGGGCAGCCTGCGCTGGTCGAGCACGAGCAGCACGCCGTCCTCGAAGCGCAGCGGCTCCGCCGGGGGCATCCCCCCGGCGCGCACGGCGGGCGACCGCTCGGTCGGCATGCCTCGACGCTATCGCGCCGGGGCGGCCGACTCGGCGCGAAGGCGCCCCAGCCGCTCGTCCACGAGCTCGAGTTGGTGCTCAGGAGGCAGCGCGCGAGGCTCGAAGGTCGCCTGCACCGCCAAGCCGTCGGCGAGCGCGATCAGCGCCGCCGCCTCGCGCTCGCGGTCGAGCTCGGGGGCCAGGTCGCCGCGCTCCTGGGCGCGGCCGAGCGCTTCCGCGAGCATCCCGCGCCAGGCGCGGTAGGCGTCCCGTTGGGCGCGGGCCAGCGCGGGGCGCGTCAGGGCCAGGCCGAGGAACGCGAACCAGAGGCGCACCTCGGTGCGCCGCTCCCGATCGAGCGGCAGCGCCTCCACCAGCATCGTCCTGGCCACCTGGAGCGGGTCGGTCAGGCCGGCCGTCGCGGCCTCGATCCGGCGAGCCACGCGGTCGGCGGTGAGCTCGAACGCGAAGCGGATCAGCTCCTCCTTGTCGCTGAAGTAGTGCACGAGTGCGCCCGTCGACCAGCCGGCCTCCTCGGCGACCCGGCGCACGGTGATCGCCTCGAGGCCCTCCCGCGAGGCGACGCGCCAGACGGCCGCGGCGAGCTCGTTCCGGCGCTCATCGTGATCGACGATCTTGGGCATGTCGATCCTTGATTTTATATCGAACAATTGATATAAAACAAGCATGGAACTGAAGTGGATACTCGCTCTCGCCCTCGAGGCCGGCTTCTGGATCATGCTCGCGGCCTTCCTCGTCCTCCGTTACCGCTACGCGATGGAGGGCGTCACGCGTGTGTTCGTGGTGGGCGTCGTGCTCGACACGCTCGGCATCGTCGCGCTGGGCGTCTGGGATTTCGCGAACACCGGAGAAGTAAGCGGGTACACGCTCTTCATCGCGGCGCTCCTCGCCTACGCGCTGACCTGGGGCAAGAAGGATCTGCGCCGGCTGGACGCCTGGATGGCGCGCAAGGTGCGGCCGCGGCGCAGGGGTGGCGCTCGGGCCGGCCGACCGTGCGCGGAACGCACTTAAGGGAGACCCGCCGGCCGGCACACCACGGCCGCTGACGCACAGGTGGCCACGGCGAGCGGTATGTCGGCCTCGGAGATCCCGCGCAGGTCGGGGTGATCGCGGTCAACCGCGATCGTCCCCGCGCCCTCGAGGCCGAGGCTCGCGCAACCGGCCCGGACGAGCTCGGCCCAGAGGTCGCAGTGCGCCGCCAGCAGCGCGTGACGAGTGCCGCGCTCCCGCCGCGCCAGCGTCTCCAGCTCGCGCGTCTCCTCGAAGGGGTCGACCCGCACCTGCGAGTCGCTGCCGATGGCGATCCGGACCCCGGCGTCGTCATGTGCCGGCGCCGGGAAGCAGCCGTCGCCCAGGTTCCCCTCCGTGGTGGGGCAAGAGACCACGATGGTGTCGCTCGTGGCGAGGCGGGCGATGTCGTCGGCGTCGAGGTGGATGCCGTGGATCAGGGAGGTGCGCGGGCCGAGGAAACCGGTGCGCTCCAGCAGCGCGATCGGGGTGACGCCGTGCTCCGCGCGGCACTCGTCGAGCTCTCGCGGCTGCTCGTGCGCGTGCACGTGGCGGACGACCGCGTGCTCCTCCCCGTACGCCGCAATCGCCTCGAGCCAGCCCGCCGGCACGGCACGCACGCTGTGGGCGGCGACGCCCACGTGCACACCCGCCCGCCCGTGGGCCCACGTGCGTAGCGCATCTACGCGCGCGAGGAAGCTCTCCACGTCGGGATCGCAGAAGCGGCGCTGGCCTGGCGTCGGCGGCTGGTCGCCGCCGTCCCAGCCGGCGCGGTGGTAGGCGGCCGGCAGGATGACGATCGTCAGGCCCGCCGCGCCGGCGGCCTCGGCCAGGGCGTGCGCCATCGCGTTCGGCTCCGCGTACGGCGTGCCGTCGGGCTGGTGATGGACGTAGTGGAACTCGCCCACCGCCCCGTAGCCGGCCGCGGCCATCTCGGAATAGACGCGCACGGCGACCTCGTGCAGCGAGTCCGGATCGAGTGCGCCGGCCAGCCGGTACATCGTCTCGCGCCAGGACCAGAAGTCGTCCCGCCCTCCGGGCGAGGGGCGCTCCGCGGCGCCGCGCAGGTCGCGCTGGAACGCGTGCGAGTGGGCGTTCACCATCGCGGGCAGCTCGTAGGTGGTCATCTCGGTCAGCGCGTCACCCGCCACGCCTGGTCGGGCCGGACCCAGGCGAGCTCGCCCTCCAGGAGCACCGCGGCGACTGGGTTGTGACCGAAGCGATACGGCACGTGCTCGGCCGGGCCGTCGAGCACGAGCAGGTCGGCGCGCTTGCCGGGCTCGAGCGAGCCCAGCTCGCCCGACCAGCCGAGTACCCAGGCCGCGTTGAGCGTCGCGGCCAGCAGCGCCTCGCGGACGCTCCAGCCGTAGCGGCGGACGGCGAGCCCGATGATAAGCGGCATCGAAGCGACCGGGCAGGTGCCGGGATTGAGATCCGTGGCCAGGACGCAGATCGCGCCCGCTTCGGCCAGCTCGCGGGCGGGCGGGGTGTGCTCGTCATCCAGCAGCTCGGCGCCGGGGAGCAGCACCGCGGCGCACTCGGCGGCGGCGAGGGGCGCGACGTCGTCGGGGTGCACACGGCACAGGTGGTCGACCGAGCGGGCGCCCTGAGCCAGGGCCACGGGGACCGAGCGATGGGTGGCGAGCTGCTCGACGTGCGCGCGCAGTGGTCGGCCTGTGGCCCTCGCAATCGCTCCCATCCGCTCGAGGTGCTCGTTCGCGAAGGCGACCGACTCGACGAAGATGTCGAGCGCGTCGACGTCGCATTCGTGCGCGAGCCGTTCGGCCTCGTCCATCCAGGCGTCGGGCGCCCAGCCCGGCGGGACCGCGTGGGCGAAGAGGCCCGTCACCGCCATTGGCTGTGGCACGCGTTCGGCCAGCGTCCGAGCGAGCCGGGCGGAGCGCGCCTCGGCCTCGACCGACAGCCCGTAGCCGGTCTTGCCCTCGAACGCGGTGGTGCCGTGCCGGAGCATCTCGCCCGCCAGGGCCTCGGCCTGGCGCAGCACGCTCTCGTCGTCCGTCTCGGCGAGTGCCCGGGCCGATGAGGCGATGCCGCCGCCCGCCCGAGCGATCTCGGCGTAGGGCACGCCGGTGACCTTGCGCTCGTACTCCTCGGCGCGCCAGCCCGCGAACGGAAGGTGGGTGTGGCAGTCGACGAAGCCGGGCAGCACCGCACAGCCCGTCGCGTCGATCCCCACATCGGCGCCGGCCGCTCCCGCAAAGCTCGCGACGCGCCCGCCGTCCACCAGAACGTCGCCGGGCTCGAGCGCCAGCTCGGCGGCTCGGTCGTGGCGCAGGTACGGCAGGCCGTCCTGGGGCGGGCGCAGCACCTGCGCGGCGCCGGCGATCGCGACGCTCGTCATCCCCGCATCGGGATCCGCACCCCGAGCCGCTCGGCCGCCGCGATCGCCTCGTCGTAGCCGGCGTCGGCGTGCCGGGCGACGCCCAGGCCCGGATCGGCGAGCAGAGTGCGCCGGATCCGCTCCGCGGCGAGCTCCGAGCCGTCCGCCACGCACACCTGCCCGGCGTGCAGCGACAGCCCCATGCCGACCCCACCGCCGTGGTGGAACGAGACCCAGGAGGCGCCCGTGGCCGTGTTCACGAGCGCGTTCAAGATCGGCCAGTCGGCGACCGCGTCCGAGCCGTCGCGCATACCCTCGGTCTCGCGCTGCGGCGAGGCGACCGACCCGGCGTCGAGGTGGTCGCGGCCGATCACGATCGGCGCGCGGACGTCGCCGGAGGCGACCAGCTCGTTGAAGCGCAGGCCGGCCGCGTCGCGCTCCCCGTAGCCGAGCCAGCAGATGCGCGCCGGGAGGCCCTGGAAGTGCACGCGCTCGCGGGCGAGCTCTATCCAGCGGCGGATGTGCTCCTGGTCGCCGAAGAGCTCGAGGATCGCCCGGTCGGTCGCCTCGATGTCGGCGGGGTCGCCGGACAGGGCCACCCAGCGAAATGGGCCCTTCCCCTCGCAGAACAGCGGTCGAATGTAGGCGGGCACGAAGCCGGGGTAGTCGAAGGCCTCCTCGTCGCCGTGCTCGGCGGCCAGGCCGCGCAGCGCGTTCCCGTAGTCGAACGCCTCGGCGCCCTGCCGGCCGAGCGTCCGGATGGCATCCACGTGAACGAGGGCCGACTGCCCGACGCGTTTCAGGTAGTCGTCCGGGTCGGAGGCGCGCAGGGCGTCGGCCTGCTCGGGCGTGAGGCCCGCCGGCACGTAGCCGTTCAGCGGGTCGTGCGCGCTCGTCTGATCGGTCACGACGTCCACGGCCGCGTTGCGGCGCACCAGCTCCGGCATCACGTCGGCCGCGTTCCCCAGGAGGCCGACGGAGAGCGCGCGGCCCTCGCGCCGAGCGGCCTCGAGCCGGCCCAGCGCGTCGTCCAGGGAACCGGCCCGCTCGTCCAGGTAGCCGCTCCGGATCCGCCGCTCGATGCGCTGTAGGTCGACCTCGACGCACAGGACGCAGCCCTCATTCATCGTCACCGCCAGCGGCTGTGCCCCGCCCATTCCGCCCAGGCCGGCTGTCACCACGAGCCGTTCCCGCAGCGAGCCGCCAAAGCGACGCCGGGCGATCGCCGCGAACGTCTCGTAGGTGCCCTGGAGGATGCCCTGGGTCCCGATGTAAATCCAGGAACCAGCGGTCATCTGGCCGTACATCATCAGGCCGGCGGCGTCGAGCTCGCGGAAGTGCTCCCACGTCGCCCACTTGGGCACGAGGTTGGAGTTGGCGATCAGCACGCGGGGCGCCGCTTCCTGGGTCTCGAACACCGCTACGGGCTTGCCCGACTGGACCAGCAGCGTCTCCTGGTCGCCAAGGCGGACGAGCTCGCGCTTGATCGCATCGAGCGCCGCCGGGTTGCGCGCCGCCTTGCCGATGCCGCCGTAGACGACGAGCTCCTCGGGCTTCTCGGCCACGTCCGGATGCAGGTTGTTCTCGAGCATCCGCAGGGCGGCCTCCTGCTGCCAGCCGCGGCAACGCATCTCGGTGTGGATGCTCATCGCTCCCGGGCTAGACGGGCGAGCTCCTCGCCGCGCACGAGCGGAAGCAGCGCGGCGAGATCGTCGGCTGGCGGCCGGTCCTCCTCGAGTGCCGGAACCCGTTCTCGCACGAGGGCGTGTACGCCGGCCACCGCCGGCGCGGGCGGGTCCGGCCGGCAGTCGATCGCCTGGCAGGCGCAGAGCAGCTCGCCGGCGACTATGTGCTCGACCCGCTCCACCGCCTGGAGTGCGAGCAGGGCGCCCGTCATCCCCATCGAGACGTGATCTTCCTGGTTGTCCGAGGTGGGCACGTTGTCGATGCTGACGGGATGGGCGAGCGCGCGCAGCTCCGACAGCAGCGCGGCCGAGACGTACTGAACGATCATGTAGCCGTTCGCCGGGCCCGGCGAGGGGCTGAGGAAGGCGGGCAGCGAGCCGTTCAGCGACGGGGAGAGCAGCCGGAAGGTGCGTCGCTCCGCCACGCTGCCGAGGTCGGCGAGCGCCAGCCGGAGCGTGTCGAAAGCGACGGCGAGAGCCTGTCCGTGGAAGTTCCCCGCCGAGATGACCTCGTCCTCGAACACCAGGGGGTTGTCGGTCACCGCGTTCACCTCGGCCCCCACGAGGTGGGCGAAGAACGTAAACGCCTCCCGGGCGGCGCCATGGACCTGCGCCGCACAGCGGAGCGAGTAGGCGTCCTGCAGGACCTCGTCGCCGCGGGCGTACTCGGAGCCCCGCAGGGCCGCGGCGATCGTCTCGGCGCTCTCCTGCTGTCCGTCGATGCCGCGCAGCCGGTGCACTCGCGGGTCGAAGGGGGCGAGCGCGCCGTGCAGCGCCTCGATCGTGGCCGCCGCCACGAGGTCCGCCACGTCCAGCAGGCGCCGCATCCGCACCACCAGCAGCGCACCGATTCCGCCCATGAAGTGGGTGCCGTTGATAAGCGCGAGCGCCTCCTTCGCCTCGAGCTCGAGCGGCTTCGCGCCCAGCTCGCCGAGCGCCTCCATCCCGTTGAGGCGACGGCCGTCGGCGGCTCGCACGGTTCCCTCGCCGATCAGCGGGAGAAAGGCGTGCGCCGATGGCGCGAGGTCGCCGCTTGCGCCGAGCGACCCGGTGCGCGGAACGCACGGGATGAGCCCCGCGTTCAGGAAATCCGCGAGCAGCCGCAGGACCAGCGGCCTGATCCCGGAATGGCCCCTGAGGAGGCCGTTGAGCCGGACGCAGAGCGCCGCGCGCACCACCACGTCGGGCAGCTCCTCCCCGGTACCGGCGGCGTGCGAGCGCAGCAGGTTGGTCTGCGACTGGCGCTGGAGCTCCCGCGGCACCTCGCTCAAGACCAGCGCGCCGTGGCCGGTCGTGACCCCGTAGATCGGCCGCCCCGTCTCGATGAGGCGCACAAATGCGCGCCGGTTCTGATCGACTCGTTCAAGCGCGGCCGCCGCGAGCGCTACGTCGCTCCCGGTTGCGACCGCCACCACATCGTCGGTAGAGAGGCGCCCGTCCATTTCGACCGTGCTCATGCCGAGACGAATACCGCTCCGGGTCCGTCACGGCAAGGCCCGTCGCACATGAGCGGCAAGCGCAGGGAGTGCGGCGGACGAACGCGCCGCGTCATCGCTGAGCGGGCGGTCCTCCGGGGCCGGCTTACCGGCCTTCATCGCGAGCGCGCGCTCCGCGGCTACGTGCTCGAGTGCGATCGCGGTCCGCACGTGATCGACGCAGCGGCGCGCCTGGAGGGCGCCCTGCCACGCGAAGGAGGCGTGCTCCTCGACGCCGCGCGAGATGACGGCCGTGCCGAGCACCACGGGCGCCGCCTCCGCCCGCAGACGGGCGAGCGCATCGTTCGCGACGTACTCGGCGATCATCAGGCCGGAGGAGCCGGGCGCCGGAGCGGCTAGGAACGGCGTGAGCCCGGCGAGCCGCGGCTCGAGCAGGTGGGCGAGGCGCGCGACGGAAAGCTGTACGAAGGGAATGAGCCCAAGCCGGACGGTGTCGAGAGCGAGTGCGAGCGAAGCGGCGTGGAAGCCGCCATGGTGCAGGACCTCGTCGCCGGCCACGAGCGGGTTCTCCGCCGCGGCGCCCATCTCGACGGCCAACACGTCGTGGAGGGTGCCGAGTGCGTCGTGCAGGGCGCCCCCCACCGCCGGGAGGGCGCGGAGAGCAAACGGATCCTGCAGCCGCGCGGGCGGGTCGGCGCCATTCGTGAGCGCTCGCAGAGTGCGCGCCACGACCACGAGGCCGGGAAGCGGACGGGCGGCGGCCACGGGTTGGGCGAAGGCCTCGCCGTTGCCCTCGAGCGCCCGGAACGTCGTCGCCGCCACGCCCAGGCCCGCGTCGAGGAGCTCACCCAGGTCAGCCCACGCGAGTGCGGCCATCGCGAGCGTCGCCGCATTCGAGCTGAGAAAGGCCGCCGCATCGCCTGCGGCCAGGGCGAACCCGTCATCGGCCTCGGTCAGGGGCAGGCAAAGCTGGGCGAGGACGCTGAGGTCGCCGGTGCCGAGCCCGCCCAGGTCCCGGATCTCCGGCAGCTCCCCGCCCTGGAGCAGCCCAATGAGCGCATCCGCGACCTCGGGACGATGGCCGCCGCCCCCGGCGGCCATCTGGCTCAGGCGGATGAGCACCGTCGCCCGTACGATCTCCGCGGCCAGCGGTTCTCCCACGCCGCCCGAATGACTGCGCAGGAGCTGGAGGGCGTGCTGCCGCCCCGTTCCCTCCACGGCGACGTCGTAGTTCGCGCCCACTCCGGTCGTGCGCCCATAGACGGGTCGTCGCGCGGCGACCGCGTCGGCAGCGGCGCGGCCCGCGGTCATCCGCTCGCGTGCGGTCTGCGTGAGCTCGACCGAAGGGGTTTCCCCCCGCGCCGCGGCGGCGAGCGCCGCCGGCGTGAGGGGCTCATCACCGATGCGCAGGGTCGTCATGCGGCCTTCAGGGGGCGCAGCTCGTCGGCATAGGAGACCGACACCCGCCGCAGCGCCCCGTCCTCGGCGAGTGCGTACTGGCCCAGGCGCCACAGCGGGGGCGAGTAGGCGTGGATCGAGATTGCGCGGCGCCCCGCACAGACCAGCCGGTGGATGTGCGACGGGACGAAGACGAACGACGAACCCGCGCTGTAGCGGGTGCGCAGCTCGGGTTGGGCGAGCCGCAGCACGTGTTCCTCGAGCGCGCCCTCGATGACGTGCACGGCGCCGCTCGAGATGTCGTGATCGTGCCAGCCGGTGTCGTGCTCGGGCAGCCAGAAGATGGCCCAGACGTCGACGGTCTCGTCGCGGTGCAGCGCCGCGTAGGTCCGCTCGGTCGCCTCGGGACGGTAGTGCGGTTTCCAGAGCTCGGTACGCTCGGCCACGCGGGCCACGAGCGCGCGTAGCTCTTCGGGCTCGATCATGCGTTCACCTCCTGGGGGATGTGGGCGAGCAGTCGCCCGGGGTTGGAAGAGCTGATGGCGTGCAGCGCGGCTTCGCTGCCGAGCTTCGGCTGCACCGGAACCGCGTAGGGGCGGTCCGATCCGCGGCAGACGACGTCGATGCCGAGCACCCGCACGACGGCGTCGACCGCCTGCGTGCCGTATGTCGACGTCTCCACGAAGGTGAGCCCGTCGACCTTCCCGGCGGCGCCTCCGCGGGCGCGCTGGCGCTCGCCGTGCAGAGGGCCGAGCCCGGCCAACGCCGCGAAGCACACGGGCAGGCTCGGGAACATGTCGCGCCCGAAAGCGGTCCACGTCCACCAGGCGGCATTCAGCTGTGCGACGTAGGGAACGACGGGCGCCCACCAGGGCGGCCGGCCGGGAGCATCGTCGGCGCCCGCCGGCCCGGGGTGGACGAGCAGGGGCCGCTGGGCTGCGTCGAGCACGGCGAGCAGGGGCGCGAGATGCTCCATTCCTCCCGGTGCGGCGAGCAGGTCGGCGCCCAGCTCGAGGCCGATGGCGCCGGCGGCGAGGGCGTGCTGGAGCGCCGTCGGCGTGGTAGGCATCGCAAAGGCGCAAAAGGGCGCGGGGAGCGCGAGCGCACCCTCGAGCCACGCGGCCGCCAGCAGCTCGGCCTCGGCCGGCGGAAGGCGGTCCAGCCCGAGCGCGGCCGACGGAGCCACGCAAACGAGCGTTTCGCCGTCCTCGGCGGCCTGCGCGGCGCGTGCCCTGACGTCGTGGTGGGCCGGGTCCACGCGGTAGGGGCGTTCGCCGCGAAGCTGAAGCTCCCAGCCGTCGAGCCGCGGCGGAGTGTGCCGCGCACGTAGGGCGGCGAGGAAGGGTGCCGGCCAAAGGTGCTGATGCACGTCGATCTGCACAATCAGTGAAGCGGTTCACTGAATCGGTTCACTGAACCGCTTCAATGGTAACAAGCCGCCAAGAAACGCCATGGCGAGGTTGACGCCGGCCGCACCGCCCTTATTCCCGCTCGAGCGTGGGCGGTGAGCTTGCGGGACTGAGGTGAGCCGGCGGACCCGGGCCGACGCCCAGTCCGCCGGCTCCCCAGGCTCTACTGCTCGAGCAGCCCGTTCGCCTCCAGGAAGCTGCGGGCGACCTCGGCCTCGTCCTGCTTGTCGAGGACGACCGCCTTGTTCATCGTGATCATCGCTTCGTTCGTCAGCAGCTCGCTGACGCCGTCGATGACCGCGAAGAACTCCGCCCCGCCGAGCGCCTCGTACTTGTCCCGGTTCATCACCATCGCGACGTGCTGATAGCCGAACACACCCTTCGGGTCCTCCAGAACCGTGTACTTACCGCTCGCGAGCTGAGCATCGGTGGAGAACACGTTGGCGCTGTCCACGTCGCCGGAATCGAGCGCCTGGTACTGGATCCCGAGCGCGAGCTGCTTGAACTGTGCGTTGTTCAGCCCGTACTCGGAGCGCATGCCCTTGAGACCCTGGAAGCGGTTGCGGAACTCCGGCCGGGCGCCCACGGTGAAGCTGTCGAGCTTCTTGAGATCGGCGACGGTCTTCAGGCCGTTCTGATCGGCGAACTCCTTCGTGGTGGCGATCGCGTCGACGTCGAAGAACGGCGTCTGCTGGCTGATCACCTGTCCACGCTCCTCGTAGAGCTGCTTGGCCATGTTGTACGTCTGCTCGGCGCTCTTCGGAACGATGTCCTTTCGGAAGGAGACGGCCAATGACACGCCGAGGTACTCCGGGTAGCCGTCGATCTCGCCGCTGGTCAGTGCCTTGTCGATGATCTCGGTCGACCCGATGTTCTTCTTCAGGTTGACGGTGTAGCCCTGGGCCTCGAGCGCCTGCTTGTAGAGCTCGCCGAGGATGAACTCCTCGGGGAAGTCCTTGGTGCCGAGCCTGACCGCCGGCTTGCCCTCTCCCGGTTGACCCGAAGCCTGCTCCCCGCCGGACCCGCCGCCGCCTCCGTTGCCGGAATCGTCGTCGTCGTCGCCGCAGGCGGCGACCGCGAACATGGCGATGACCGCGAGCAGCAGCGCGATGAGCGCGGGATGTGTCCTTCGTCGCTTCATTTGAGTTGCCCCTTCGTTCGAGGATCGACCTATGGACATCAGGCTGCTGCCGTTTCGATCTTTGGCTCGAGCAGCGGCTCCTTGCCGCGCTTTCGCAGCCCGCGCGGTGTGACGAAATGCTGCAGGAGGGCGAAGACGCCGTCCGTGGCGAAGGCGAGCGCGGCGATCGCGATCGACCCGGCCACGACCCCCACCGTCCCGTAGGTGGGTTGGTTGACGATGATGTCGCCGAGGCCGCCGCCGCCGGCCAGGGCCGCGAGCGGTGCCGTGGCCACGACGTAGACGGCCGCGGTCCGGATACCGGCGAATATCAGCGGGAGTGCCAGCGGAAGCTCCACGCGCAGCAGCGTTTGCAGCGATGTCATCCCCATCCCCCGCGCCGCGCGCACCGCGTCCGGGTCCACCTGGTTGACCGCCACGTACGCGTTGGTGAGCATCACCGGCGCGGCGAGGATCACGAGCGCCACCATCACGTTGAGGAAGCCGACGCCCAGCAGGGCCAGCCCGATGGAGATCACCGCCAGGCTGGGCAGCGCGCGTCCCACGTTCGACACGTTTATCGCCAGGAACGAGCCGCGGTGAAGGTGACCCAGCCACACCCCGAGCGGGAGCGCAATCGCCATGGCCACTCCCACGGAGGCGGCCGACAGTGCGAGGTGCTCCACCGTCTTGTCCCAGATCAGGCTCAGGTTGTCGAACAGGAACTCGATGGCGTCGACGAACGTCTGCATGTCACGCCCTCCTCGCCCGCGCCCACGGCGTCAGGACCCGTTCGAGGAGGACGAGGAGAGCGTCGGCCACGAGGGCCAGCAGCACCGCCAGCACCCCCGCAGCCACGAACTCCGTCTTGAACCCGCTCTGGATCGCGTTGAAGATCGGCTGTCCGAGCCCGCCCACGCCGATGAAGGCGGCCACCGTGGCGAGGCTGATCGTCGTGACCGTCGCGATGCGGATGCCGGCCATGATCGCCGGCAGGGCCAGCGGCAGCTCGACGCGGCGGAGGATCTGCTGCTGGGTCAGGCCCATCGCGCGCGCCGCCACGCGCGCTTCCTCGGGTACCCCGCGCAGGCCGGTAAGGGTGTTGCGGAAGAGGATGAGCAGCGTGTAGGAGACGAGCGCGATCTCCGCGCTCGTCCTAGTCAGGCCCGTGATCGGAACCATCAGCTGGAAGAACGCGAGGCTCGGGATCGTGTAGAGGAAGGCGGCGAAAATGACGAACGGCGTCTCGAACCAGCTGCGGCTGTAGGCGATGAGGGCGGCCGTGAACGCGATTACGAAGCCGATCCCGACGGCGATCGCGGTCAGCTCGATGTGTTCGATCAGGCGGGGCCCGAACACGCGATCGAAGTTGTCGAAGAACCAGTCGGAGCAGAACTGGCGGTTCTCGCGGACGCACTCGCTTCCGCGCTCGAACTCCGGGATCACCGGCTGCTGGGCGATCACGGAAATCACACGCCGACCGCCCGCTTCTCGGGCCCGATGAGCCGCGTGATCGTCTCCAGCGCCACCGTTCCCTTCGGCGCGCCGCTCGAGTCGAGGACGGTCACTCGTTCGGTGCCCTCCACCAGCATCATCGAGAGCGCGTCACGGAGGCTCGTGTCCTCGGACGCCGTCAGTCCGGCCGCTGCCTCACCGGCGGGCTCGAGCTCCAGTTCCTTCAGCGTCCACACGCGCAGGCGCTTCAGGCCGCGGTCGGCGCCCACGAAGTCGGCGACGAAGTCGTTTGCCGGCTCGGCGAGGATGTGGTCGGGGGTGTCGTACTGCACCAGCTCCCCGTCGCGCAGGATCGCGATTCGGGTCCCCATCTTGATTGCCTCGTCGATGTCGTGGGTCACGAAGACGACGGTCTTCGGCACCTCGGCGTGGAGGCGCAGGAAGTCGTCCTGCAGGCGGTCGCGGGCGATGGGGTCTACCGCCCCGAAGGGCTCGTCCATGAGCATCAGCGGCTGGTCCGCGGCCATCGCGCGCGCGACGCCGATGCGCTGCTGCTGGCCGCCCGAGAACTGGCTGGGGTAGCGGCGCAGATCCTCCTCGGGGTCGAGCCCCACCAGCTCGAGCAGCTCCTGCGCCCTGGCGCGGATGCGCTCCTTCGGCCAGCCGAGGAGCCGCGGCACGGTGCCGATGTTGGCCTCGACCGTCATGTGCGGGAACAGGCCGATCTGCTGGAAGACGTAGCCGATGCCCCGGCGAAGCTCCGTTTGGTCGAGGCTGCCGATGCTGCGGCCGTCGATCGTGATGTCGCCGGAGGTCATCGGAATCAGCCTGTTGACCATCTGCATCGCGGTGGTCTTGCCGCTGCCCGATGGCCCGATGATGACGCAGATCTCGCTGGCCGAGATCTCCAGCGTCAGGTTGGAGACGGCCGCCGTCCTGCGCCCCGGATAGACCTTGGTGGCCTCGTGAAACGCGAGCCCGGCAGCCCCGCCTCCGAGCGGTTCGCTTGATTCCGCCGTCGTCACTCTTCCGGGTCGCTCATGGACCTGGCACCACGCAGAGATATATCAGTCCTGCGGAGGGCACGACGGAGGGGGAGAAACCCTACCTTGATGGGTATCGCCGGTTATTAAGCCTCCGCAAAGCGTGGGCTACGCTGATATATCGCTCTTGCGGCGTGCCTCTGCAGCCGACCGGCGGGGCGGTACGGTTGCGATGTGCCTCGTCGGAGTCGGGTGACCATCAGGGACGTTGCCGCGGCAACGGGGCTGTCGCCGGCCGCGGTCTCGTACGCGATGCGCGGTGTGCAGACGTCTCCCGAGACCCAGGAGCGCGTGCGGCGGGCGGCCGAGGAGCTCGGCTACACGGGCAACGCCGTGGCTCGTGCGCTGGCCCGCGGGCGCACCGGCCTGGTGGGTGTGCTCTCCGGCTCGCTCGAGGACCTCGGCGAACAGCGCTTTGTCGAGACGCTCGGCCGCCAGCTCGGCCGCCACGATCTGCAGATGGTCGTTGCGGACGCGCGGGGCGAGCCCGAGCGCGAGCGGATGCTGGCCCGCCAGCTCGCCGACCAGCTCGTGGACGGGCTCGTGGTCTCGCCCCTCGACCCGTCCGACTCCTCGTGGGAGGAGATCGGCGAGGTGTTGCCGATCGTAACGGTCGGGGACGCGCTCGCCGGCCCGACCGTGGGGGAGGTGCTCTTCGACAACCGCGCGGGGGTCGGCCTCGTGCTCGAGCACCTGCACGCGCTCGGTCACAGGCGGACCGCGGTGCTCACCCCGAGCCGCCCCTCTACCCCGGACCGGCCCGCCGAGCGTGTGGTGGCCGAGGTGTGCGGCGCGCTGGACATGGAGGCGACGGTGGTGAACTCGCGCCACTCGATCGAGGATGCGGAGAGCGCGGCGGCCGGGCTGCTGGGCAGCGAGCCGCGTCCCACCGCGGTGTTCTGCCTCTCGGACTCGATCGCCTGCGGCGTGTACGCGGCGGCGGCCGGGCAGGACCTAGACGTGCCGCGTGACCTCTCCGTGGCCGGCTACGACGGGCACCCCATCGCGGGAGTCGTCACCCCACCGCTGACCACCGTCGAATGGGGGATGCTGGATGTGGCGACCTCCGCCGCGGGCCTCCTGGCCGCGGCCGTCGCGGGCCGCCCGAAGTCCCGGGCGCGAGTCCGCGTCGCGCCGCAGCTCGTGAGGCGGGCCTCCACGGCGACGCCGGCGCGGGCCGAGGCGACGGCGGGGTGATTACGAGTCCCGGACGGCCCCAGGCCCGCGCGAGGCCTTGATCTCAGCGGTCGCGAGCCGCTCCAGCTCGCGCCGTAGGTCGTCGCGAAGCTGACGAACCTCCTCCTCGTCGACCTCCGGGTCGGCCTCCGCGGTCTCGACGAGGGCCGCGGCCAGCGTCTCGCTCGCGCCGCGAAGCTCGGCCTCCGCCTGCGGGCGGTCGGCGGCGCCGCGCAGCGACAGGGCCTTCTCCTTCGCGTTGTCGGCCAGAGGCGCGATGCGCTCTCGATCGGCTCGGGGGAGCAGGCGCCAGCGCGCGTAGAGGGAACGGGCGACCCGGATCGCACGGCCGACCATGAACTTGGTGGAAGCCATCCCGAAGCCATCGTGGCGGCCCCGGTGGACGGAAGCGGAGCTCAGAGCCAGCCGCGCTCCTCCGCGACGCGTATGGCTTCGATGCGGCTGTTGGCGTCGAGCTTCTGCATGATCGCGGAGAGGTGGTTGCGCGTCGTGCCGGGCGAGAGGTGGAGGGCGGCGGCGAGCTCGGCGACCGTGCCCTGCCGGCGGGCCTCGGTGAGCACCTCCTGCTCTCGCTCCGTCAGCGGGTTCTCTCCCTGGCTGAGCGCTGCGGCGGCCAGGCCGGGATCGACCACCCGCTCACCCGCGACGGCGGCGCGGATCGCCCGCGCCAGCTCGCTCGCGGGCGCGTCCTTCAGCAGGAACCCTGCGGCCCCGGCCTCCATCGCCCGGCGCAGGTAGCCGGGCCGGTTGAAGGTGGTGAGCATGAGCACACGCACGTGGGGCAGATCCGTGTGCAGAGCGGCGGCCGCGTCGAGCCCGCTCTCCCCGGGCAGGCCGATGTCGAGCAGCGCGACGTCGGGCCGGGCTCGCCGCGCGGCCTCGAGCACCTCGTCGCCACGCCCGACCTCCGCCACTACCTCGATGTCGTCCTCGAGCGCGAGGAGGCTCGAAAGTGCGCCGCGCACCATCGCTTGGTCCTCCGCCAGCAGGACGCGTATCACGCGCCGGTCTCGGCGCCCGGGGAAGGCACCGAGACTCGCAGCCGGAACCCTCCCTCGGGGGCGGCGCCGGCCTCGAGGCCACCGCCGATGGTCCGGGCGCGCTCGAGCAGGCCGTCCAGCCCATGGCCGGGGTCCGCCCCGCTGCCGTTGACGCCGTTTCCGCCCCGTCCGTCGTCGGTGATCTCCACCTCGGCGCCGGCGAGGCCCGGCCTGACCCGGATTGACGCGTGGCGGGCGCCGCTGTGGCGGATCACGTTAGTCGCTCCCTCGCGTACCGCCCAGGCCAGGACCGACTCGACCTCGGGATCGAGCGTGCCGCTCCGGTCCTCGACCCGCAGGTCGATCCCGGCCGCCTCAAGCGCCACCCGCGCACCGGCCAGCTCGCCAGCGAGGGTCGGGCGCCGGTAGCCGTCCACCGCCTCCCGGACCTGCCCGAGCGCGTTTCGGGTCAGGTCTTTGATGTCATCGACCTCGGTTGCGGCGGCCTCCGCGCCGGTGGGAAGCAGCTTCCCGGCAAGCTCCGCCTTCAGCGCGATGAGCGACAGATCGTGGCCGAGCAGGTCGTGCAGGTCGCGCGCGAAGCGCAGCCGCTCGTCCGCCACGGCCAACTCCGCCAACTCGGAGCGCGCCTCGCGGAGCGCCGCGTTGGCGCGCAGGAGGCCGCCGATCAGGAACCAGAGGGTCCCGGTCGCGAACACGGTGGCGGTCACCCCCCAGAACACGCCCGCTTCCGGATTGGTGACGGCGAGCGTCGCCGCGGCGAGCGCGGTGATCGCGGCCACCGCGAGCACGCTGGCGCGCCCCGCCAGCCTCACGCTGGCGGCCGACGCCGCGTACACGAAGAGCAGGCCGAAGCTGTCGAGCGCTGCCACGGTGAGGGCAACCGAGATCACCAGCATGGCGATCAGCGGCTCACGCAGCGGGCGCTCCATCGCTGTGACCGCGAAGAAGGCGTACGCAAACACAGGCAGGCCGACGCTCACCAGGGCCACCTGCCATGCGGATGGCTCAGAGCTTGCGAAATCGACAGCGGGGAGGGCCAGCCATAGTAGGCCGAAGGCCGGCGCGGCCCAGGCCCATGCCCGGCCGCCGCACCGGTTGGGCACTTGATGCAGGAGCAGGGCCCTGAGATCTATGGAGGCGAGTGAGCGCCACCCGGACCGGTTGTTTTCAACGTCATGCGTTATGTCCGAAAGGGTAGGAAGTCGCCCGCCGCTTCACCAGTGGCGCCCGTCCTGAATCCGACATGACATCCGTCATGCCCCTACAGCACCACGGCCGCCAGCCTGTCGACCTGCTCCGGGTTGGGCGAAGACGGGAACATGATCAGCTCGTCGCAGCCGGCCTCCTCGAAGGCGCGCACGCGATCCTTGACGCCGTCTTCGCCCTTGGCGACGCCCGCCAAGATCATGTCCGCGTAGTCGCCGGCGAACGTGTAGTAGTGCCCGATCGTCCTGCGTGCCTGGGAGTCGGGGTCGTCGCCGAGCGAGAAGTAGGTGAGCGACATCCTGCGCGGCTCGCCCTCGCGGCCCGCCTCGCGCCACGCCGCGTCGAGTCTCTCCATCGCGGCCGGGTAGCCCTCGGGCGGCCCCCCGCCCGCAATCCAGCCGTCGCCGTACTCGGCGGCGCGGCGGAACGCGGCGTCGATCTGGCCGCCGATGATCAGCGGAGGCGCGTTGTCGGAGACGTCGGGGCCGACGCCGCCCGCGAACCCTCGTTCCTCACCCGCCCAGATCCGCTTCATGTCGTCGAGCATCTCCTCGAAGCGCCTGCCGCGGCCCTCGAACGGCACCCCGGCGGCCTCGAAGTCATCGGGCCGCCCGCCGACGGCCACTCCGAACACGAACCGGCCCCCCGAGAGGCTCTGGAGGGTCGCCGCCTGCTTGGCGGCGAGGGCGGCGTTCTGACGCATGGGGAGGATCGCGATCGCCGTCACCAGCCCGATCCGCTCGGTCACCGCGGCCGCGGCACCGAGCGCGACCAGCGACTCGTAGTTCGGGTAGACCATCCGGTCGAGCGTGCCGAGGCTCGAGAAGCCGGCCGCCTCCGCCCGTCTGGCCCACTCCGTGAGCTCGCGTCCCTGCACTCCGGGGATCGTCGTGGGCAGACCGATCGCCACATCCATGTCCTGCTCCTCTCTACGCTCGACCAGTGACACTAGAGGGGCTTCCACGATGGGCCCGCGAGCTGCTTGCCGCGGAGCGGGTGGGCCGCCTCGCATTCATCGACGACGAGGATCGGCCGCGGGTGCTCCCCGTGACCTACGCGGTGCAGGGCGATTCGGTGTGGAGCGCCATCGACGACAAGCCCAAGCGGGCGGCCGAGCCGGCGCGGCTGCGCTACCTGCGCCGCCGGCCGGAGGCGGCGCTCTGCGTCGACCGCTACAGCGACGACTGGAGCCGGCTCGCGTGGGTGCAGCTCCTGGGGCGGATCGACATCCTTCCCGCGGGCGAGTCCGCCGCGGCACTGGATGCTCTGTCCGCGAGGTATGAGCCCTACCGTGAGCGCACGCCGCCCGGGCCGCTGCTGCGGCTCTCCGTCGAGCGCACGCTCTCCTGGCGCGCCGCCGGATAGCCGCGGCGCGACCACTCGCTCCAGGAGCCCGGGTAGAGCCGGGCGGCGGGGAGCCCGGCCACCTCGGCGGCGAGCACGAGCGTGCATGCCGTGACGCCCGAGCCGCAGTAGGCCACGAGCTCGCGGTCCGGGGTCGCGCCCGCGGCTTCGAGCCGCATGCGCAGCTCCTGCGGCGCAGGGAACCGCCCGCCGGGCGCGACCTCCGCGAAGGGGACGTTCACGGCGCCGGGGATGTGGCCGGCCACCGCGTCGATCGGCTCGACCTCGCCGCGATAGCGCTCGGGGGCGCGGGCGTCGAGAAGGAGGCGCTCGCCCCCCAGAAGCTCCTCCGCGGCGACCGTATCGCCCTCACGCGCGCGTGCCACGAAATCGCCCTCCTCGACCTCCTCCTCGCCCGCCCGCAGCGGGCCGTCAATCTCACGCCACGCGCGCAGGCCGCCGTTCAGCACCGCCACATGCTCGTGTCCGAAATGGCGCAGGAGCCACCACAGCCGCACCGCACCGCCCTCGCCCGCCTCGTCGTACGCGACGACCGTCGAATCGCGGCCGATGCCGGCGCGGCGGGCCGCCGCGGCGAAGCCGCCCCGCGCGGGGAGAGGGGGTGGGGCCCGGGCCGCGGGCTCCGGCGCGG